>Ga0315320_10005569_pt1 | contig 10323 bp, 7 predicted proteins | sample M140m21515metaG_FD_203458 | JGI IMG/M metagenome (GOLD analysis project Ga0315320, IMG submission 203458) | Ammonia-oxidizing marine archaeal communities from Monterey Bay, California, United States - M1 40m 21515 | ecosystem: Environmental > Aquatic > Marine > Coastal | place: USA: California...
ATAGCTGGATTAGTCATTAAATGGCCAACATTCCTTACAAGCATAAGACTTCTGCCTGATAGCTCAAAACTTGAGCCATCTGGAGAGGTGTATTCTCTGTCAGGATTAAGGGTTCTAGTCATTTCTTTACCACCTTTCAAAAAGGTTTCTTGCAAGTCCCCTTTCATCAGCCCTAACCAATTTCTGTATACAGTCACTTTATCTTCACCATCAACCGCTGCAACCGAATCTTCACAATCTTGAATAGTTGTGATTGCTGACTCCAGCAAAACATCCTTGATGCCTGCTGGATCAGTTGCACCAACTGAGTGAGCATGATCAATTTGGATCTCAGCATGAAGATTATTATTTTTTAGCAAAATACCTGATGGCATATCAGCATCGCCATAAAAACCTTTAAATTGATGAATATTTTTTAAGCTATCAATATCACCATTCTTAAGCTTTATTACCAATTTACTACCTTCTATGATGAATGAAGTAACATCCGAAAAACTTGAATTGGTGAGGCTAAAATTTTCATCAAGGAATTCTTTTGCAAAGGCTATTACCTTATCACCACGCAAAGGATTATATGCGCCTGCTCTTGATGCACCGCCATCTTCAGGAATCATATCAGTTCCATATAGAGCATCATAAAGACTTCCCCATCTTGCATTGGCTGCATTGAGTGCAAACCGAGCATTCATTACCGGCACAACCAGCTGAGGACCTGCGATTGATGAGATTTCAGGATCAACATTTTTTGTCGTAATTTTAAAATCATCACCCTCTTCTAACAAATAGCCAATTTCATTCAAGAATTTTTTATAAGTACTGAGATTTTTTTCTTTGCCTGAATTAGTTAAATGCCATTCATCAATTTGCTGTTGCATTAACTCTCTGGTTTCAAGCAATGCTTTGTTTTTGGGACCAAATTCATCAATGATATTTTCAAGGCTGCTCCAAAAATGCTCCTCTGTAATATCCAAGCCTGGTAAAACTTCTAATCTAAGAAATGATTCAAGGTCAGTTGAAACTGACAATGAACCTTTTGTAATGTATTTGTCTTTCACGTGATACTCGCTTTTGAAATAAAAATAAAGTTATAGTCTAACAAATAAAAAAGGTAGCTAATAAGAAAGTTTATTCAATCAAATTATAAGTTTTGACACTTCTGTTTAAGGGGCTAAAATTCATTAAAATGTCTTTTAAAAAAATATCTTTTATTTTTACTTTACCTCTTCTATTAGTTTCATGTGGTGGTGGCGGTTCGTCTGGCGATACTGCTACAGTAAATACAATTAATCCAGCACCAAGCCCATCAGCGATAACAAGCAATCTTACTAATCAAGCCAAAGGAACTATTAATGGAGAAATTATTTACAACGAAATTAAACGTGAGTTCATTCTATACATTCCCTCAAGCTACAATAGCAATCAAAAACAGCCGCTCGTTTTCAACTTTCATGGCTATGGTAGCAATGCAAATGAGCAAATGAACTATGGAGATTTAAGAGCTCAAGCGGATGCTAATGGATTTGTTTTGGTTCATCCAGAGGCTCTTGATGACATAGCTGGAAAAAGTTATTGGAATATTGGAGGTTGGTCAGTAAGTCTTCATGATGACATTGAATTTATTGAAAATTTGATAAATCTGATAATGGATAAATATTCAATAAACTCTGAGCGCATTTATTCAACTGGCATGTCGAATGGCGGATTTTTTAGCTTTCATTTAGCGTGTAACTTACCTGCAAGCTTTGCAGCTGTTGCCTCGGTAACTGGCTCAATGTCCTATGAGACTTTTGATTCATGCAATCCCAGAAAGCCTACTCCTGTAATGCAAATTCATGGGTCTCTTGATGTAACCGTTCCATTTGAGGGAAATGATATTTTAAACATGAAATCAATTATGGATGTTATGGGATATTGGCAAACAAACAATCAATGTGATGAATATCTTCTTTCATTGCCTGGAATTCTTCCAGGAACAACATCTTGGACCGAAACTTATCTGTATGATAACTGTGCCAGCGGTACTCAAAATATCTTGCACTATGTAATTGGAGCTGGTCATATTTGGCCAGGGTCAAAATTTGCATCAATACAAGATCCCAATGCAAGCCAGAATATTTGGAATTTTTTTGAACAGTATGACATAAATGGTGTCATACAATAAAAAAGAGGGCTGAAGCCCTCTTTTTAAAAATTCTAGAGATTACCTAGAGATTACTTAAATACAACCCTATGTATTACGGCATGGTCAACCATCTTACGGATTTCTTCGTATCCTTTAGATATCTCTTCTAGCTCTACATCATTATCTCCGTATAGCTTCTTGAGCTCCTTTTCAACACGCTCACTCTTTTCTTGAGTTTGTGCCATTGAAGCCATATCAGGATACTCAACGGTTAACCAAACATTTGGAGTATCTGCTGAGCTCATTGCTGTCCAAACATTAAAATCCGTAATGTAACCTAATTGTTTTTGAACATTCATTGCTCTCACCCAAGTTCTATTGAGGTTTGTTAAATAAGTATCAAGATAATTGGATTGAACTGCAATAACAGTCAGTTCTACTGGCTCACTAGCAGGAGCATAATCCTTGTAAAGTTCTGCGCTTGCTAAAGTGCTAATTATTAATGGGATAAGTAATAGTTTTTTCATAATTTTTCCTATGAGGTTGGGTAGTTGTAAACAGCCATTACAACCATCATGGTTGTTTTTTTAACTTCGCGTTTAACACTTTTAGAGAAAGTAGCAAAAGAGTTACTGTTCATTAGATTTTTTTGCTCTTCGATAGCTGCTTCTATGTTTGTAGAGCCAGTGTATGCATAATGAGAATAGTAATTATTATTTCCATGTGTATGTGCTCGTAGACCATATGATCCAGAAATATTCTCATTTGCTACTTGTGCATCAATAAGCTTTTTCCAAGCAGCTGCATATTTTTTAGGATTTTTAACTGACATATAGTAAGTCGTATAAACACTGTTATCAGCTTGGTTATTATTACCACCACTAATAAGCTTTCTATTTAATGACTGCTCTACAGGCTCAGATATATCCTGAACATCATTTAAGAAAGCGCCAAAAGTTGGTGTGTAAAACATTTGAGTTCCTTTGGCCATATCAGCCTCTGAGTCATAACTAATAACAACAGCATGAGTTGCATCATCATATCCATTGAATGCAAAGTGACCCAAAGTAACTGTTCCAGGAAAGTTTGTTCCAAAATCTGAGCTCATCAAATTGTTAAATGACTCTGCAAAAGCTGGAACATCTGATACTTTAATAGAATAAGAAGCAATATATCCATCTGCTTGCACTGATTGAAATGCCATCATAAAGAGGGCCATTGGAATTAAAAAAAGTTTTTTCATTTTGTTCTCCAGATTAAAATTTAAAAAATACTTAAATGCTATTGAGAATGATTGTGATTTTTTTGTCAAGGCAAAATGTTTAGCAAATAATAAGAAGGCCCTTAAAAGGGCCTTCTATTTAACTTTAATAATTAAAAGTTATAAGTCCATCTAACACCGTAAGTTGATCTCTCTCGAGCCCATATACTTTTGTTAAAACCAAGCGGTGCGGTTGCCTCGCCAATATGCATGATATTCTGCTCATCAGTAATATTTTGTCCGTAAATATCAACCCTCCAATTAGCATCAGCTGAAGAAGGTTTTATTGAAATCATGGCATTGTATTCAGTCCATGCTGGAACTTTGTCCCAAGCCAAATTAAATAAACCCGTATATCTTTCATCTTGATGGTAAGCATCAAGCCTAAATGTAATCAGATGATCAGGAGTATTTAGATTGTATTGAATGCCTAGGTTTGCAGAAAACTCAGGATGCGTTAATGAGTTTCCACTCACATCAGATAAGCGACCATCCAAAATTACCTCTGAAGGGTTGCAACCCATCAAGGCGCATGCCGTTCCAATCATCACGCTATTATAAAGATCTCTTGAAGCTGTTATTGATGGTAAATGACCTGGAGTAACATTTGGAAGAAAGCTAACGGGAGTTGGTTGTCCAGTTACCCTGTCGCCATGAAACTCTGCTGGAACAATAATAGCTTGAGCTGGACCCCAGAGTCCTCCCTGCCACATATTCCATATCATGGTTGCAACATCTTTTCTAACAACAAAAACTTCTCCATCAGCGGCATTCTTCATTAAATGCCAGTTTCCGCAACCGGTTGTAAGACATAAATCAGCATTGGCTGGGTTCATGATCATTTCTCCACTAGCTATCTCTGAATCCGTCCAGCTCATACCAACATTAAATTGCCAATTAGGTGCTTGTAATGGAATCCAAATAAATTCACTTTCGGCACCCATGATATCTACATCTATACCTTCATTGAGTCTGGTTTTATTTTTTATTTTTGTTACTTGATAGTCTGCTGCATCATAAAAATATGCTGATGCATTCCATCTCATGCCCATGCTTGGAAAATCTGCTTTAAAGCCTACCTCAAAGGCATCAAGCTCTGTTGCAGGAAACACTTGTTGCGTATCTGGATACTTTTCGGGATCTAGTGCAGGATTAAATCCTCCACCTTTGTAGCCTTTTGAAATTGATCCATATAATAAAGTATTATCATTGAGCATGAAGTCAACAACAAATCTTCCAGTTGTATTGGCATAATCTGTTTCAGGATCACCTGGCGTACCAGATGCATACCATGATTGACCGAATTCAGGTATAGACTCACCAGGCAAAGCCGTGAATCCACCGCCAGCAGATCCAAAACCTACCACACTCAAGAATGGAGACCTACCATATTGCTCCTTGTAATCCTCAGTTCTTCTGATACCTAATGTGTATTTCAGTTGGTCATTTGCCTGATAATAAACCTCACCAAAAATAGCAGAACTTCTTGTAGCTGCTTTATTAGATGTTCTGTAAAGGGGGGCGTATAACTGAACAAAACCTTGAGGCAGGCCATCTGTTAAAACTGGTGGAGGCGCAAGAGCCAAAGCGTCCAATCCATTTGCTGCAATATCATATGTTGATATGCCTGATGTTGAGGTGTGAATTGCTCCAATTAAGTAGTTAAAGCTACCATCAAGACTCGAACGTACCCTAATTTCAGTGGTATCGTGATTTGTATCTGGGTTGTACTGCCTATCAAAACCATCTGGGTAATTCATTGTGTCTGTAATACATCCGCCATAGACGCCGAAAGTACCATCTTCAAGAGTGCAATTTGCGCCATAACCTGACATGGGAACATAACCACCCGGAAACAGAGGATTATTTTTAAATCTTAAACGATCATATTCCTCTGACTCATAAACGCCAGTTCTATCATAAAGCCTATCTTTCGTTGAATGAGCAAGCGTTAAGTTCCAATCATCATTAATAGAGTGATTGATAATTAGTTGGGTAATTTCTTGCTCGACAATGTAACGCGGATTACCTCTATTGTTTGACTGCCAAAAACCTTTGGGAGCACCTGACATATCTGTTACAGGAGTGTAATCAAGAATACCAGTAAGAATAGCTAAATTCTCTACATAAGTTGCCATGGGGTGAGTAAGTTCATGGACTAACTCCGCTCCAGGAGTACAGCCCACTGCTACAGATGGATCGCGTTTACAATACCTATTGTTTACATAGTGACGAGTTGAATCCTCATCATATGTCTCGTGCACCAATAAGACATCTGTTGAGTCATTGATTTGCCATGCAAATGAAAATCTGTAGGCATCAGAATTCCTTCCATTGATATGTTTAGTTGGCCTTTTAGAATAAATATTTTCAATATCGCCATCTCTATTTACAGTCATGCCCGCAATACGAATAGCCATTGAGTCACTCAATGGATAGTTCAAGGTATATCTAATTTTCTCAAGATCATAATCTCCTAAATCCACAGAAACCATTTGAGAGATCTCATCAAATTGTGGTCTTCCGGTGATTAAGTTTATTGCTCCGCCAACTGAGTTTTTTCCATACAAAGTTCCTTGAGGGCCTCTAAGAACCTCTATCCTCTCCATATCAAGAAACTCACCATCTTGCATAGTTGTAGAACCTACTGGCATATCATTCACATGTATTTCCACTCCAGATTCAGCCGTTGGAGAAACTGCCAAATTCGTAATTCCTCTAATGTTAAATGAGCCGCCACCTGCATCATTGCCTTGGAAGTTTAAACTTGGAGTAAGTAATTGCAGATCTGAACCTGATTGAATCTGCTGATCTTCTAACATATCTGCAGTAAGCGCTGTTACAGCTATGGGCACGTCCTGTAAACTTTCTTCAACTCTTTGCGATGTAACAATAACCTCTTCAATGGAGGTCACCTCCGTATCTTGCGCTGGAACTGGAGTAACAAAAAAGAATAATGCTGCTGCAAAAAATGGCGCAATGAAGTTTTGGTTTAATGGTAATTTTTTCATACTTGACTCCCCCTAAAAGTAAGTAATGGTTGATTTTTTTATATATAAAAAATCTGTATATAACATACTTAATCAAATAAGTTTCATGAATGCAACAAATTAACGAATTTATTTAACTTATGAGTAAAAAATATAGGTGTAACAAATAACTGTTTTAGTAATACAATTTAAAAAAATATACTTAAGCATGAAAAATATAATTTCAATTTTAACCCTTCTTAACTTATTTTTTTCATCAGCAATATTTGCCATTGAAAAAGCTGACTTAATTTTGAGTTCTGAGAACGTTCTTTTAATGACTGGGCAAGAAAAGGCGATCCCTCTTTCAATAGCTATTAAAGATAAAAAAATTGCTTGGATAGGTAGTCATAAAGAAGGCAAGCTTATTAAAGGAAAGCACATCAATTACAATGATCAAGCAATTTTACCTGGCTTTATTGACGCCCATGGGCATGCATCTTATGTTGCATTTGCAACTCAGGTAGCAAACCTTGCATCACCTCCAGTGGGACAGGTGACAAACATTAAGGGTTTGCAAATAGAGTTAAAGAAATACATTAAAGATTTAAAGATACAACCTGGAAATTGGGTTATTGGGTTGGGGTATGATGACTCTCTGCTTGAAGAGCAAAGACATCCAACAAGAGAAGATTTAGATGAGGTTAGCAAGGAGCATCCCATATTTCTAATTCACGTCTCTAGTCATTTAGGGGCTGCAAACTCAAAGGGACTGGAGCTTGCCGAGATAAATGCTGATACCAAAGATCCAGCTGGTGGTAAAATTCGACGTTACTCAGATTCAAATATTCCAAACGGAGTTGTAGAAGAGACAGCAGCATACCCTCTGCAAATGTCTGCGATGCAGGCATACAAAGATCCAATCTCCAGTGTAAAAGAAGCAATGCAAGTATACGCAAGTCATGGCATTACGACGGCTCAAGATGGTGCGGCAAGCATTGAATCAATTGGTCTAATGAAAGCGGCGAATGCTCAAGGAAACGTTAATATAGATGTAATCAGTTATCCAATTGGGCAAATTGAAAATTTTGACGCACTGCCGCTTCAAAATGTTGGTAATTATGAGGGTCGAATTAAAATTGGTGGTATTAAGTTAATTCTTGATGGATCTCCACAAGGAAAAACTGCATATTTAACAGAGCCTTATCTGAAGCCACCCCATGGAGAAAGCCCTGATTATGCCGGCTACCCACTCATCGAAAAACAAACAACTCTTGATTTAGTGAAGAGATATGCTGCTAAAAAAATACCTATCATGGCCCATGCTAATGGAGATGCAGCAGCAGATATGCTGATAGATGCTATTGAAAAAGCAAATCTTGAATACGATCATCGAACTATTATGATCCACGCTCAAACTGTTCGAGAGGATCAGCTAGATAAAATGAAAGCACTGCAAATTATTCCATCATATTTTTCAGCTCATACATTCTATTGGGGTGATTGGCATCGTGATTCAGTTTTTGGTGAGGAGAGAGCCTCTAGAATTAGTCCAACAAAATCATCTTTAAATAGAGATATTCCGTTCACAATTCACAACGATGCGCCCGTTGTTCCCCCTGACATGATTCGTCTCCTCTGGGCCACAACCAATCGAATGACTAGATCTGGAAAAATTCTTGGAGAAGAGCAAAGAATTTCGACCTATGATGCTTTAAAAGCAATTACAATCAATGCTGCACATCAACACTTTGAAGAGAATAGCAAAGGTTCAATTGAGATTGGAAAACTGGCTGACTTAGTTATTCTTTCTGCAGATCCACTCAGCATTCCTGTTAAAGACTTGCAAAGCCTTGATGTGGTTGCAACCTACTCTCATGGTAAAAAAGTTTTCAGTAAAAATAAATAAGGAGGCTTACGCCTCCTTATATAAAAGTAAGTTGAAATTATCTAGATACTTTAAAGCCTAGTTGACTTTGAACAAGAGCCTCTTCTGACATATCGCCTCTAGCTATAACTTGGCCATCATCATTAAACTGAAATCTAGTCACCTGATTTTCTTCAAATTGAAGACCGGTAATATCATCCGTAAACTTATGCCAAGTCCATGCATAGACAACATTTTCTTTTCTATTAGCTGCAACTTCAACAATCTTATATTCATCTGCTCCCCAATCTTCAGCATCAGCAGATTCAATATTGTCCATGACTTGAGCTTTTGTATATCTTGGATTTACTAAGCCTCTTTTGAATGAAACATCTACTTCCTTACCATCTCTTTTCACTACAGCTTTAACGGGTTGACCTGGTAGACCGGTAAAAGACAAGACACCATTTTCTCTATTTTCTCTTGAAGCAGGAATACCGCCCACAGAAACGAAAGTATCACCACTTTGAAGAACACCAACAGCTGGACTATTTTCAATTACCCAATCAACAACCATTTCATCATTGCTAGGATCAAAGTTAAACCCAAAACCAATAAATCTTCCGGGATAGTTATAGCCATCATCTGCCATGTGTTTTTTAACTACATCTAAAAAGTCATCTTTATTTGTGTAGCCTGCATCGATCCATGATTTTGCGGTCTTTATATTAGCCATCATAGCTTTTTTACTTATTTGGGCATCTTCATGATGACCAGCAAAGATCTGAACGCTTAAAAGCAACGGAACTATTAAAAGTGTTTTTATAAAATTCATTTATTCTCCAGTTAATAATAAAAAAATAATATATCACTGAAAGAGGTTTTTAAAAAACTAGTTAAAAGAATTAAAATTTTTTCTTTTGTGGCTCACAGTTACCTTGAGCGATGATTGCAACTTTTGGGCTTTTGCCTCTCGCTCCATCTTTATGTTTAAGCCAAATATCAACCTTAAGTTTACCTTTGCCTGTAAACCAATTAATTGAATTTTTTACTTGATAAAAGTCAACTAGCAAATCATCAAATAACGGATGTTTATCTTCATTTTCAAGAAAATGAGTGACTGAGGGTCCCTCAGATGAAATATCAATTTTTGATGATGCATCAGGATAAATCCATATAGGTGACGGCTCAATTGAATATTTTAATGATTCCATGGTTTCATTTGCAGAATCAAGATTCCAGTATTGAACCACGTATACTTTGTCTCTAGACCAATCGCTCTCAGCAAAGTTAGATTTAGCCCTATCTAATAGAAACAAAGATTGTTGTGTTTGTCTGGCAAGATTTTTGAAAAATTCTATACCTTCAGAAAGGTATGTTTTTTTAAGATCTTTATAGGTGATTGAGTATTCTCCATTGAGCTCGCAGACAACCTTTGATGACTCGGTTAAACCGGGCATTGATAAGATAAAAAAAATAGTTAAAAGGAATTGCTTCATTAATTTTGTTTAAAAAAGTTATTAATTATTATAAATAAAGTTATTACTTTTCGCGGTAATTTTTATCAATTATGCTAACCCAATGAATAAAAAAATTAGTTTAAGAGACTTACGGTTTTTTGAGATGAAATTATTTTTAATTACTTTGATCTTTGTAACATCAATCAATCTATTGAGCTCTCAAGGAGAAAAGAAATTCTTTGATCCCATGGATGTTTTTGACCTTTCTTGGGCTTCAGATCCTCAAGTGTCTCCAGATGGAAAAACGATAGTCTATGTAAGAAAGTCGAATAACATTATGTTTGATAATACTAGCTCAAACCTTTGGCAAATTTCTGTTGACGGAAGACATCATCAGCCTCTTTTCTCTGGATTGAATAACTATAAATCTCCTCGCTGGTCACCAGATGGAAAAAAATTAGCATTTATATCTGATGAGTCAGACGCTAATCAGATTCATATACGCTGGCTTGATAGCACCGAAAGTGCTGTTATATCAAATCTACAAGAATCTCCATCAAGCTTATCTTGGTCGCCAAATGGAAAATGGCTAGCTTTCACAATGAATGTTAAATCTCCAATAGAAGCAATAGTAGAGCCTCGTT
>Ga0315320_10005575_pt1 | contig 10311 bp, 12 predicted proteins | sample M140m21515metaG_FD_203458 | JGI IMG/M metagenome (GOLD analysis project Ga0315320, IMG submission 203458) | Ammonia-oxidizing marine archaeal communities from Monterey Bay, California, United States - M1 40m 21515 | ecosystem: Environmental > Aquatic > Marine > Coastal | place: USA: California...
GTGCTTTTCCAAAGATCACTACAGAGCGATAATTCATTGAGATATTTACGGCTGCACGAGCTAGGACTATCCCATCAAGCAACGTTATTTCCACACATACTTCTATACCTTTTTTGATGTCACGCAGAAGCCTGCTTGCTGCGGATCCATGCAGTAACAATTGATCCTCTTGCCGGGCATAAAACATTGGGATAACTACAGGGTAAGTTTTGCCTTCGTCTTCACAAATAATCCCAACGTGAGCGACTAAACCTTCGTCTAAGACTTCATGAAGTTCAGACTTTTCTTGTACCCCACGTTCAGGTTTACGCTTGATAGTTGACCGATCGCTCATCTAATGACTCCCAAATGAAAAAGATTTACTGCCTAACTATTGCATAAAAATAAAAAACAATGCTCATTTTTGAGTATTTCTTCTCACTTGCTGATTGACTATCAGCCGTGCCTTATCAAATTGCCGCTCTTCTTGCTGCCACTTGCTGGGCTCTTAGCAGCCTGATCCTAGCTGAGCCCGTACGTCGACTCGGAGGCCCACGATTTTGTCGACTGCGAATGCTTTACGTAAGCGTTGTTTTACTGGTGATATCTATCTTCAGGAATCAGTGGGACAATATCGAATTTGGGGACCTTGGGTTATTAACTCTTTCTGCAATAGTCGGTCTTGTTGTAGGCGACATAGGTCTTTTTACGGCCATGGCTCGTATCGGACCAAGACGCACTTCAGTTTTGTTTACGACGAATGCTCCTCTAGCCGCCTTGGGGGGAGTTCTTCTTTTCGATGAGGTTCTTCGCTCTTGGGCTTTATTAGGTGCTGTTCTTACAGTTGGAGGAGTAATACTTGCCGTCAATTACGGAACTAACCGAAATGCTCAAGGTTCTGTTTTTGAGAGAATAGACGGTTCATTAAAAATAGGGGCTTTTTGGGCAGGTGTCGGCGCTTTTGGGCAGGCAGCTGGTGCTTTAGCTGCAAAACCTGTTCTTGATCATGGTGCCGATACTTTGAGTGTCGCTACCTTAAGAGTGCTAATAGCTACTCCATTGATGTGGCTATTAGCTAAGCCAAGCGACAAGCTTGCTCGAGCTCCAGAAAAAGAAAAACTTCTAAGAACAGACTGGGTCAGGCTTACTGCCAGCGGAACTCTGGCCATGGTGTTAGGAATGAGTTTCCTTCTTTATGCGATAGGCCATGGAGACACAGGAGTTGCCAGTATTTTAGGTGGAACGACTCCCGTCATTATGCTGCCTCTACTTTGGGTCGCTACTCGTCGTCCTCCCGCTCTCGGTGCTTGGATAGGAGCAATCCTCTCCATCGCCGGTATTGCCTTCATGATGTAACATCCTCTTTATGTTTGATGCAGTAGTCATTGGAGGCGGCATGCTTGGCGCTTCTGCAGCTCGCCACCTCTCAGAAATGGGTTATGCAATAGCCGTGGTTGCTCCCCCAGAACCTTTAGCCTTGGAAAACCATCAAGGCCCTTTTGGTGCCCACTATGACGTATCTCGCTCTTCTCGAACGCTTTACATTGATCCAGTTGAACATGAACTATCAAAGAGAGCCCAAGAAGCCAATGCTTCGATTGAACAGTTCTCAGAAAAAGAAATTTTTTTCGGACAAGGACATCTATTTGTAGCCAGGGAAGAAGACGATGAAGATTTTTTTACACATTTCAGTAATTCTTCTAACTCTCATCTAGCGAAAATCTTCGACGCAGAAGGCCTACAAAAGCAGTGGCCAGAATTGAGCTTTCCACCAAATTTCATTGGTCTGTTGGAACTAGGTCGTAAAGGAATGTTGAATCCGCGAGCTTTGGTGGCCGCACAATTGTCTGCTGTTGCTTCATTCGGGGGTCAAGTTTTTTCTTCTTCAGCTGACAGTATGAAAATAGGAAATCATTGCTCAGTAAAATTAGTTGACGGCTCACAGATAGAAGCGAAAAAGGTGCTGATAAGCACTGGGGCTTGGTCAAATTCGTCTGGACTGCTTCCTAGGCGTGTTGCTTTAAAAATGAAAACTGAAATTGTACTTTTAGCGGAAGTTGATCCTGATGAGGCCGAACGACTAGAAAACCTGCCTGTCATGCATTATGAAATAAGGAACAGTGAGGCCGCTGATATATATGCTGTCCCTCCTCAGGTTTATCCGAATGGAAAGATTTTGCTGAAATGGGGTGCAAACACCCTTGCTGATAGATGGACTAATGGTTCAGAAGACATCAATTCTTGGTATAGGCAAGGAGATAGCGACCAAATCATAGATTCAGTTAAGCAATCTATGGAAAATACTTATCCTGGGTTGAGAGTTGAAAAATGGCACACACATAGATGCGTGATCACTTACACCCCGCACGGACTTCCCTATATTGACTCGCTGATCGAAAATAAAGTGTATGCCGCCATTGGTGGGAACGGTAGAAGTGCCAAGTGGGCTGACCCGTTAGGTGCTTTAGCTGCTTCTTTAGTCGCAGAGGAAAAATGGAAGGATTCCTTGCCTTCTGATCGCTTCAAAGTAATCTTCGAGGATGAAGAAGCCGACTGGGTAGGTCGAAAGTTACTAAAAGAACGAAATTGTGCCCTCGGTGGGACTTGAACCCACATGTCCTAGAACCGGAGATTTTAAGTCTCCTGCGTATGCCAATTCCGCCACGAGGGCTTCATACCGAGTCCACGTTAGTTTCTTATCTTGCAGTGAGAAACCCGAAGAACATAAAACGTTCACTTAATCTAAGCAGCCAACTCTTCGTTATCTATTGCACGCCATAAAGCAGACCGGGCGATATCTGCACGAGATCCGGAAAGTTCATTTGTAACTATTACTCCCTCTACCATGTCGGCCACTACAGCTCCCCATGGTCTTTCTCTGACAGTTACAGAGATGACGACATTTTCTCCGTTTCTACGAATACTGCGTTGCACCCCAAGTAATCCTGGTGGACTACGAAATACAGGAACTCCAAGCGCTAAGTGTCTACTGGCGCGTCCTAAAGCTCGTACTGTCTCTGCAAATCTATAAGTCTTTACTTCCATCACTCACAAGTGTCCCACCTAGGTGTGACAATAGAGTTATGGATGACTCTCAGGATAAAAAAGATTCGGGTCTCAATCCGGCACAGGAAGCTGTTTTAAAGCAGTTAGGTTCTTCACGAGATGAGAGGCCAGTTTTCTCTGAAGACCTCGGCTACCATATCCGAGGAGCTCTAGAAACTGCGGTTGAACCCTATTTATCAGCTCTTCCTCCCGACGAAGATATCTTTTTTGCTAAACACGAACTTGGGCAGATTCATGGATGTCAAACTAAGTATTTGGCAGACCGTGATAACGAATTTGAATGGGCGGTGAATATCGCAAGGGGAAGCGTCGTCCATAAAGCTGTAGAACTGGCTATGAATTGGAGAAAAGAGATAGAACCCTCTGTACTTATCGACGAAGCACTCGCTCGTTATGAGCAAGATTCAGGGAGCCTCGGTTACTGGTTGCAAGGATGCTCTGAAGTAGAGAGAGCAGAATTGCGTTCGGAATCTTTAGATGCTTTTTCTAAATACCTTGAGTGCTGGCCCCCTCTTCGTCCTGCTTGGCGCCCGGTGAGTGAAAGTCGACTTCGAGCAGAGTTATGTGGCAGAAGGTTTATTCTTTCCGGACGGGCAGACCTTACGCTAGGGACAGCGGAAGGTTTTCGAGCTGGGAAAGTAATCATCGATTTAAAAACAGGTGGGTTTGCTCCTCTTCACGTTGAAGACTTGAGATTCTATGCACTGATAGAAACTTTGCGTATTGGCGTACCACCTCGTTTACTTGCTACTTACTATCTCGATTCAGCTCAGTTATCTCCTGAAGAAGTGACTGAAGATCTTTTGATGGCGACTGTCGCTCGAGTTGTTGACGCAGTTGAGAAGTTTGTTTCTCTAATTTACGAGGAAAAAGAACCTAAGAATGTCGCTGGCCCACAATGTCGATGGTGCAGTCTTTCTGAGTCTTGTGCTACTGGGCAGTCTTACCTTGAAGAGGGAATTTGACTCTAATCATCATCTAAATGAAATAATCTTCCTGTTGTATAAAGGAAGACCCCACCAAGAACTAAAAGAACTCCTGCTGCTGCTCCAACTGGGCGAGGCCCTAGAGATGAAATAAGAATCCCCATAAGAAGATTAGAGAATGGCATAATCCCAAGCACCCCCATTAGATAGAGAGCCATTACGCTGCCTCTTAATTCATCATCTACCTGGAGTTGCACTACAGAGTTCAGGTTTGTCGCAGAGACAAGGTGAACTCCACCTATTAAAAATAAAGCAAAAAATCCAACCCAGAATTTTGGCGCTAAGGCAAAAAGTACAATTGCTGCTCCGTAACCAACTAAAGAACCTAACTGAATACGTGATCTGACTCCGCGTCCTGCCGTAGCAGCAACGACAGGGCCTACTACTATGCCGCCGATACCCTGAGCCGAACCTAGAACTCCAAACCAAAACGGAGAAACTTTAAAAACTTCTTCGGCAAAAACAACGATGTGCTGAGATAAAGGCATGGCAAAAGCAGAGATGAAACTTACCGCAAGAATCGCTGTACGTATCCCTGGAGCATCCAAAACATAACGGATCGCCACTCTATAGCCTTCAAAAATTTTCCCAGATTCTTTTTTAGAAGATTGACCACTCACTAACTGATCTGTGTCGAGGAGGAGTAGTGCGATAGCTATCGGTAAATGCAAAATTGCAACTGCTAGTAAAGCCCATCCGGGACCGAGCGTTCCGATAATTAGACCGCCTATCGCTGGGCCTGTTGCACGGGCTGCGTTGAATTGAGTTGAATTAAGAGCAATAGCATTTGGTAGGACCGACCGTGGCACACATTCAGCGACAAATGCTTGCCAAACTGGAAGTCTGACTCCATTGACGAATCCGCCTACAGTGATTAAAAGCAGCCAAGGCCATGGGCTTTCTAGACCTGAATTCCAAGCAAGAGCCATAGCTATGGCGGTTATTGCTTGAATCCCATTAGTTACAAGCAGAATCTTTCTTCTATCCCAGTTATCTGACACCCAAGCGGAGAAGGGGTTCATAAGAAGCATCGGTATTGAACCAGCAAATGCAGAAACCCCAACCCAAGCAGCAGATTTAGTCAAGGCAAACATCACCCAACTACCCACAACCATGCGTATCCATCGACCGTTATTTGTGAGTAATCCTCCTGTCCAGAAAAGTCGATAGTTTCTGTATTTCAAAGCTGGAAATCTACTTTGAGACTCTTGCGGGCTGGGGGGCATCACACGACCTTACACCACAAGACGTATAAATTAACCCTATGAATCTTTTACAAATCGAACGAAGAGAACACGTCGCAATATTAACTTTCAACGACCCTGACCGACGAAACGTCGTTTCATCTGAGATGAACCAAGCGCTCCTCGCAGCTTTCGATGAACTAGAGCCTGATGAAAATATCAGAGCAGTTGTTTTAACTGGTTCTGGCGGCGCGTTCTGTGCTGGGGCAATTTTAGATGACCTACTTAAAGTAGCCGAAGACGAAGGGGGGGCTCTACCAGATATCTATGCTGGATTTCTGCGAGTCGCTCATTCCCCACTTGCAACAATCGCAGCTGTGAATGGGCCAGCTGTCGGCGCCGGAATGAACATGATCCTTGCTTGCGATTTAGTTATTGCCAGCAATTCTGCAAAGTTTGATACCCGATTTTTAGATATTGGTATACACCCAGGCGGAGGACATACTTGGCGTCTTCGTAATATCACTGACTTAGCAACTGCTAAAGCAATGGTACTTTTTGGCCAGATTTTAAGCGGCACAGAAGCTGCTGATCGAGGAATCGCTTGGGAATGTGTAAACGACGAAGACTTATTGGAAAGTGCTATCTCATATGCCGAACGAGCTGCAGAATTTCCAAAAGATCTATTTGCAATTACTAAAAAAACTTTACATGAAACTGCTGCCATCACAGAATCTGTCGAATCAGTAGAACTTGAACTTGCTCCACAAAGGTGGTCTATGCAGCAACCAGCTTTTGTTAATATGATTTCTCGTCTCAAAGCCAGTATAGAAAAAAAGAATTAAGGCTTAATCCATTCTTCAACTAACTGATCTGCGCGCCGAACCCATTCTTCAGACGTAACCGCGAATCTCAAATGGTCTTCCCAAGTTCCTGCTATTTCTAAATATTTCTCAGACAGCCCTTCACATCTTAGATTTAGTTTTTCGACTACTCGTCGAGAGGAAAGATTCCGAGGAACAATGGATATCTGCAATCGGTGTAAACCTAATTCTTCAAAAGCGAAACGCATAAGTACCACAAGGGCTTCTGGGGTGTAGCTATTCCCGGCTTTGTTTTGTGCTATCCAGTAACCCACATGCGAACTTTGAAATGCACCTCGCGTAACATTGTTCAGATTTATTTCTCCTATAAAGTCGCCATCAGTAAAAACACCAAAGCCCCAACCAGTGCCTAATTGACTTTCTCTTTGACGAGAGCGGCATCGCGCTTCAAAAGCATTAATATCTTTTGCTGGATCCTTCTGCCCTGGAGAGCGAAGAGGCTCCCATTTGGTTAACCAATCATGGTTCTGTAGACGAACTTCTTGCCACTGAGTAAAGTCTTCATTTTTCAGTGACCGTAGGGTGACTCGGCGGCCCTGAAGATCTGGAACATCCTCTAATTCGTTCATTGCTGTCCTTGAGAAATGATAGATGCAACTAATCCATCAAGAATGTCTGCTTCCGAAACAAGGCATTCTTTGAAGCCGAAACTCCTCATGATCTTCACCAAAACACAGAGGCCTCCAACGATCACTTCAGACCTCTCTTCCTCCATACCAGGATTATCTAAGCGTTCAGTTTTCGTTTCTGTCGCTAACGTCCTGAACACATCTTCAACTGCTTCTTTAGTCAGTCTGAAGTGATGGATTTTCTCTCTGTCATATTCTTGCAGTCCTTGTTCTACAGCTGCTGTACAAGAAACAGTTCCTGCTAGCCCAACAAAAGTCATAGCATTCATAGCTTGAGGGATCTCTCTTTTTACATCATCTAAATGGCCTTCAACGATAGATAAACACGACGTAAGTTCTTCAGGAAGCGGTGGATCATGCTCAAACCATTGCTCAGTTAAACGAACACACCCAATATCGCAAGAAATCACCCCTTGGACTTCCTGATCACCAAGAATGAATTCTGTAGATCCACCACCTATGTCTACGACTAAGAAAGGCCCATTTTCGAGGTCTAAATCTTTTGTTGCCCCCATAAAAGAAAGTGTTCCTTCTTCTATTCCTGATAGCAGTTCAGGCCTCACACCAATAATTTCTTCCGCCAAGTCAAAAAAATCATTTGCATTACTAGCATCTCGAGCCGCTGAAGTTGCTGTCATACGAACTTTCTTAACTTGATAAGAATCAATTATCTCTCGATACTCTCTTAAAGTTTTTCCTACACGACTAATTGCTTCTTCACTCAGAATTCCTGTTGCATCTACTCCCTCTCCTAAGCGAGTTATTTGCATATGCCTCTCAGCCGTGGTGGCTCCATCTCCTATTAACAACCTCGTGGAATTAGTACCGCAATCGATAGCGGCTACAAAATTATTCATTGTTTTCTTCCAGCTGCTGATGAACCCATTTCCCCACAGGGTCATCTCCACCCGCCAAGAACCACGCGTAATGAGCGTGTAGACATTTGACCCCTTTTCTAGTTCCTCCTACGCCGGCGCTGGGACGATGACCTTGGTAAGAATCTGGTATCTCAGCATCTCGTTCTTTGGCATACCGGAGATGTGCCTGAACTAATTCGTCAGGATCAACCTCGGCTTCGGCAGTTTTAACCCCTCCTAGTGATTCAAGTGTTCCGATTCGAGACCGGAGTTTCTCACCAACTAACCAATACAAAGTTGGCATGGGCTTACCGTCATCAAGAACAGGATAATTACGTATCACGATCGGGTCCCCTGAATTATCTCTGACTACAACTTTGAATTTTCCTGACGGTGGCCGGCCAAGAAGCTCCGTTACTCTTTCATATTCTGTCTGAGTTGGGTCAACCATCAAATGTTTAAGGGTCTAATTGACGATTACGAATATCACTATTGCTATTGCTGCCGCTATTGCTATCAAAAGAAGTGCGCGCTTTAGAACAGGAGCACCAGCAGTACTAAGAAGATTTACTGCTTCAACTTCTTCCGAATCAAGAATTCTTACGGATTCTGCTTCATCCGTCCTTTCAGAAGGTGTTTCCTCTTGAGTTGCCGTGTCTTCAACTTCTGTATCCCCAGTTATTAGTTCACTTAAATTATCAGCAAATTGAGCCATGAGTTTCTTTGAGATATCAGCCATAACGCCGCGTCCAAATTGGGCAGCTTTGCCAGTAATTTTCAAATCTGTTGATACTGTCACATCCGTCTGGTTCCCGTTAGAGACAAGTTGTGCTTCAATATCAGCAGAAGCATTTCCTGCTCCTCGGGTATCGCGTCCCTCTCCTCTTAAGACGATGCGGTGGTTGCTCTCATCTTTCTCAATAAAAGTTGCCACTCCCTTGTACTGGGCTGAAATCGGGCCAACTTTAACCTTGACGATTCCTCGATATTCTTCGCCTTCTATTTCTTGAAGTTGGGCGCCAGGCAAACATGGGGCTATAAGTTCTACATTGGTGAAAAAACTCCAAACTCTTTCTATTGGAGCTTCTACGGAGAATTCGTTTACTAATTCCATTTATCTAAGTCCTCTATGGTGTCTATATCATCTGGCCAGCCCTCGCAGGATACTTCAACAATAGGCAATGTGGCGTTCTTTAAAACATTTCTCGCCCCTTGATCTCCGCTAGTAGGAAGTTCCTTCCAAAACTCTTTATGAATTTTGAATGGTGGGCGACGTTTACCTCCATACGAACCACAAACTAATTTTCCAGGGTGTTTTGAGACTAGATTCCATGATTCTGAAGAGACCATTGGAGTGTCTGCTAAACCTACGACTACTGCCTCATGGTCAACAGATTTTGCATACTTGACTGCTAGCTGTAAGGAGCTAGCTTGACCATTTTCCCAATTATGGTTATGTAACACTGTGTAATTGTTAGGAATAAGTGACGATAAATCCACTGCGCCTGTCACAACTACTAACTCATCAAAATCTTCTTGAAGCGGTGCTTCTAAAGACCATGAAATCAATGGTTTTCCCTTGAAAGGATGGACTAGTTTATGTTCTGGCCCTTTCCAACGAGAACCAGCGCCAGCGGCAAGAATCACTGCACTGATAGTCATGCGTTAACCATGTATAGGACCTACTGTGTCTTTGAGAGCATGCATAGGCCGTTTCGTACGTAAGGCGATAATTTCTGAAACTACAGAGATCGCTGTTTCTTCAGGAGTCCTAGCCCCTAAGTCCATTCCAATCGGTGAACGTAGCCGAGTAATTTCTTGTTCACTAACTCCATTCTCTTTTAAACGCGTGAGTCGACCTTCATGAGTGCGACGCGATCCCATTACTCCGATATAGCCAACTTTTGTTTTTAAAGATGCGAGTACAGCCGGAACATCGAACTTATTGTCATGTGTAAGTATGCAAATTGCATCTTGGGCGTTCAAGGAATGACCAACTTTATCAATGAGACGATTCGGCCAATCTGCCACTACTTCATCTGCTTGCGGAAATCTTTTCTTAGTAGCAAAAATCTCTCGTGCGTCACACACCGTGACTCGATAACCAAGCACTTTTGCAACTTTGACCAGTGCTCCCGTGAAATCAACTGCTCCGAAAATAAGCATCTGAGGTGGCGGAGCAAAAGATTCAATGAAAACTTGTATGGCTTCTTCTCGGGCTTCTCCATGCAGACCGTAGTGTCGTACTCCTGACCGACCAGCAGCTAATTCTCCAAGCGCATCTCGGGAAGCCACCCGATCTAACTCTTCGTTTCCGAGTGTTCCTTCTAAAGGTTTGTCTGATGACTGGACTAAGAGTTTTGCTCCTTTACTCGGTCCTTCAACAATTGTCACCAAAGCAAAGGGGATTTCTTCTTTTAAAAGTTTTGACAAGGATTCAAACATCATTGCCACCTCTACCAGTCCAGCGGCTCTATAAAGAGATGAATAGTACCGCCACAAGTCAATCCCACCGCAAAAGCCTCGTCATCGCTATAACCAAAGGTCACTATTCTCCTGTCTTTTGACTCCATAATTTGTAGAGCTTCAGAAACAACTGCACCCTCTACACAGCCACCTGAGACCGAGCCTGCAACTTCACCATCCTCGTTAACAGCCATTGAGGCTCCAGGTTCACGCGGTCCAGAACCTTCAAGATCCACAACTCGCGCGATAACGATTTCCTT
>Ga0315320_10005578_pt1 | contig 10308 bp, 9 predicted proteins | sample M140m21515metaG_FD_203458 | JGI IMG/M metagenome (GOLD analysis project Ga0315320, IMG submission 203458) | Ammonia-oxidizing marine archaeal communities from Monterey Bay, California, United States - M1 40m 21515 | ecosystem: Environmental > Aquatic > Marine > Coastal | place: USA: California...
GGGTCGTATCCCATAAGACTCATGCACGCCACCTCTGAACCGGGATTGAATGAGTCCGGAACGTGATTAGTGAGTCCCACCCTACCCTGCCTCGCCAACCTATCAAGCGTCGGAATCGATGCATATTCAAGTGGTGACTTGCCACCAAGTGAATCCTGTGGCTCATCGGCTGCGCCATCCGGTATCAAAACGAAATACTTCATTGGTGGAAATTGATCCTTCAGTCCAATCGCGTTATTCAGTGATTACCGGCAGGCAGCATATCGGACTCCGCACTGCCGGATTCTTGTTTAAGGCATTCACGGCCCGATCAACCGCCTCTGCCGGGCAACAGTGCGTCATAATAATCAAAGGAACCCCCGGCTGTCCCTTTTCGGCTGGATGCTGAATAACGGAGTCAATTGAGATGCCTTCGGCCCCAAGGATTCCTGTTAAATCAGCAAGCACACCCGGGGTGTCCGCCACATGGAGCCGAAGGAAAATGGGACTCGGCCCCCCATGAATATGCGTGTCGGCGTTGTCTGAAATCCCAACAGTCCCTGCCTGTTGAAAAGTGATTGCCGACCTTCCAACAACTGTTCCAATGATATCGGCAACGACCGCTGATGCCGTTGGCATCTGCCCAGCGCCAAGCCCATGAAAAAAAAGCGGGCCTACCGCGTCGCCAACAACGCTCACGGCGTTAAATGCCCCCTGGGTTTCAGCCAGTGGCGTTCCCTTACGAACCAGTGCGGGCCCAACCCGCAACGACAAAGTCTCTTCACCACGACTTGCATCAGCTACAACACGAATACGACAACCCAGTTCATCTGCAAAGCGAAGAAGTTCTTGATCTATGGTTTCCAAACCAAACCGTGGAATACTGGCCCATGGCACCCATTGTCCAAACGCAAGATGGGCAAGGATCGCGAGTTTTTGTGTTGCATCTGTGCCATCAACGTCCATGGTCGGATCTGCTTCTGCATAACCCTCGGACTGCGCAAGACACAAAACATCCTGATAATTACTGCCCTCTTGCTCCATCTTTGTCAGGATAAAATTACTGGTTCCATTCAAAATCCCACGAATTGAGGATATGCGGTTCCCGGTCAGACACTCCGATACTGCTGCGACGATCGGTATCCCCCCACCGATTGCTGCTTCAAAAGCAATCGATCGACCAGCCTCCCGAGCGGCTTGGAACAGTTCGGGCCCGTGCTCCGCGAGCAAGGCCTTATTGGCCGTGACGAGATCTTTTCCACTACGCAACAGTTCAAGGGAAATCGTACGTGCAGGCTCAAGACCACCCAGTAGGACAGCGACGACACTTATCGCTGGATCATCTGTAATCTTACGTAGGTCGCTGGACAAACGTTTGTCCGACAGCTCGACGCTGCGGGGTTTTTTTGGGTCCTGAACGACAACATGTTCAACAATCAATGGGCGGCCCGCCTGCCTGGCAATATGGTCAGCAGAATCCTGAAGCACGCGGACAACGCCAGTGCCCACAGTCCCCATGCCGACCAGGCCGATGTGTACAGGTTGAGTCATATCGTCACTTCCAATTGTTTGCTTCATGCCACTTTGATCTTCGAAATCGTACTTTGCAGCGCGTCTCACGGGAAGCGAGACCCGTCTGGCACGCTGGCGATGCGACATCACCGCACTCTCGCAAAAACTTTGCTATTCTGGCAATCCGCCGTCATCCCCTCAACCCTTTAAGGAATAACGCCTGTGGATACCGTTGCCCATGATTTTCTGGTCAAAATCCTCGAGACACCCAGTGCCTCCGGCTATGAACAACCCGTCCAGAAGCTTGTCCGTGAGTACCTGAAGCCATGTGCTGAAACAATCGAAACAGATGCCCACGGCAATGTTATCGGCACCGCGAACCCAGGCGGCAGCTGCCGTATGTTTCTTGCTGGTCACTGCGACCAAATTGGACTTATCGTGCAATATATTGATGTCGATGGATATATCTCAGTACAACCAATCGGTGGTTGGGACCCAATGCAACTCATTGGCACTCACGTTGTAATCTGGACAGCAAGCGGTGGCATACCCGGTGTGATGAGCCGCAAACCAATTCACCTCCTTACGGAGGAAGAGCGAAAATCTGTTCCCAAAATGAAAGATCTTTGGATTGATATCGGATCAGACTCCAAGGAAGATGCTGAAAAGGTTGTCCGAGTCGGCGACTCTGCCACCTTTGCACTGAAATATCAGCCGCTACGAAATGGCCTTGCTGCTTCAGTTGCCATGGATGACAAAATTGGTCTCTGGGTTGTACTCGAAGCGTTTCGGAGGGCCGTCAAGGCTGGCCCACTCCCCTGTTCTTTGTCTGTTTCATCGACCGTCCAAGAGGAAATCGGCCTTCGCGGTGCAAAAACGAGCTGTCACCGAGTTGACCCTCACGTTGCGATAGCGGTTGATGTCACGCACGCTACAGACTGCCCAACAATTGACAAGAAAACCGAAGGCGATATTTCACTCGGCAAGGGACCTGTTGTGTATCGGGGCCCGAATATGCATCCGCAAGTTGTAGATCGCCTTCTTAACGCCGGGGAAAAAGGTGACATTCCCATTCAACTGTCGGCATTTGGTCGAGCAACCCCGACTGATGCCAATGCGCTGCAAGTCACACGGGACGGAGTGGCAACGGGCTTGGTGAGCGTCCCCAATCGATACATGCATTCTGCCGTCGAGACTGTCTCGCTGGACGACGCAGATAGAACCGCCGATCTCCTTGCTGCATTCTGCCGGGGACTCGAAGGAGATATTGACTGGTCCCCTCAGTAACCCGTCAGGACTGGGCTCAGGAGCCTCGGGCGACACCTGCCAAAAAGGCACATTCGACACCCATGCGCAAGAATTTACATCGGGCCAGGAGTCGACCGCTGTCAGAAAAGCACGGAATTTAGGGTTTTTAAAAAAAAATCATAACTTGGTCCGATCCGGCACAAAGGTTGCATTCTGTATCGCTAAGAATGGTGTGGCTGCCAGAACAGCCCACTGCATGACCGCGAGGTCCGTTGAGTACGCTTTTGAAGGAGCTTCTTGTGGCAAAGCAAATGGTGTTCGAGGATGAGGCCCGTAAACCTCTACTTGCTGGTGTTTCCAAACTCGCGCGAGCCGTGAAAAGTACGCTTGGGCCGCGGGGTAGAAATGCTGTTCTCGATAAAGGGTGGGGTTCACCAAAGGTGACGAAAGATGGCGTCACTGTCGCCGAAGACATCGAATTAGATGACTCATTTGAGAATCTTGGTGCTCAACTTGTTAAAGAGGCTGCAAGCAAGACAAATGATGTGGCCGGTGATGGCACCACAACCGCGACAGTCCTTTCTGAAGCAATTTTCCGAGAGGGACTCAAAATGATCGCCGCGGGTGCTGATGCGATGGCGCTTGCCCGTGGTATTCACAAAGCGGTCGAAGCTGTCACAAAATCAATCCTGAGCCTAGCATCTTCGATTAATGAGAAGAACAAAAAGGAACTCATGCAGATTGCCACTATTGCTGGAAATAACGACCCTACAATTGGGAACGTGCTTGCCGAAGCCATTCTTAAGGTGGGCAAGGACGGTGTCATCACAGTTGAGGAAGGCAAGCAGGCTGAAACATTCGTCAACGTTGTTGAAGGAATGCAGTTTGACCGAGGGTTTCTCTCACCACATTTTGTCACCGATGCAGATGCCCAAATCTGTGAGTTTGAAAATCCCTACATTCTTATTTTTGAGGACAAGATTTCGAGTGCTAAGAACCTTGTTCCCCTCCTCGAGGCAATTAGCAAGGCTGGCAAACCGTTGGTCATGATTGCTGAGGATGTCGATGGGGAAGCACTTGCAACACTCGTAGTCAACAAGCTGCGAGGTATCGTTCAGACTGTCGCTGTAAAGGCTCCCGGGTACGGTGATCGCCGAAAGGCAATGATGGGTGACATCGCAGTCCTTACCGGTGGCGAAGCAATTTTCAAGGATCTTGGTATTGCTCTCGATGCTGTTCAAATTACAGACCTTGGCAAAGCTAAGAAAGTCATCATTGGCGCTGAGAATACAACAATTATCAGTGGTGGTGGTACGAAAGACGCCATCAATAGTCGTGCAGCACAAATCCGAGCTGAGATAGAAGCAACAACGAGCGAATACGATCGTGAAAAGCTTCAAGAGCGACTCGCGAAGATCGCTGGTGGCGTAGCCGAGATTAATGTCGGGGCAGCCACCGAAACTGAAATGAAGGAACGAAAAGCACTCATCGATGATGCAAAGAGTGCAACACAAGCTGCCCTCGCTGAAGGAGTGGTGCCCGGAGGCGGTGTCGCCCTTCTTCGCGGAGAAAAAGCGATTGAAAAACTCGACCTGAAGGGTGATGAAAAGCACGGTGCTTCCATCGTAAAGAATGCCCTGCACTACCCACTCGAGGCGATTGCCAATAACGCCGGACTCGATGGCTCAGTTGTCGTCAACCGAGTCCGTCAATTAAAGGGCAAGCATGATGGGTATGACGCTGATAAGGGTGACTACTGTGATTTAGTCAGTGCTGGTGTTATTGATCCCGCAAAAGTTGTCCGCACGGCCCTGCAGAATGCGGCAAGTGTTGCGGCTCTGCTTTTGACAACGGAGTCCCTGATTACAGAGATTCCTTCGGAAGAGGAACCAGAGCCAGAAGGCCACGGTCACGACCACGGCATGGGTGGCATGGGTGGCATGGGTGGCATGGGTGGCATGCCTGGCATGGGCGGCATGGGTGGCATGCCTGGCATGATGTAATCACTGAAAATTGACAAAATCTAACGGGGTTTTCCTAATCGAGACCCCGAAAACGTTTACTTTCGCGGACAACAACTTTGGAGTGAAAAATGGCTGCAAAAAAACTAAAAATTCATCCGCTTGATGACAGAATCGTTGTCGAGCCTGTTGAAGCAGAAGAGCGGACATCCGGCGGAATCGTGCTGCCAGACTCAGCACAGGAAAAACCGCAGCGAGGACATGTGGTCGCGGTTGGTCCCGGTCGCCTGCTTGAAAGTGGCCAGCGTGCAAGCCTGCTTGTTTCACTTGGTGACGAAGTTATTTATGGAAAATATTCAGGGAATGACATTGAGGTCGATGGTCACGATGTCAAAATCCTGCGTGAAGGTGACATTTTGGCAAAGGTTCTGAATTAATTGTTCCATTGATGGCTGACGTGTGCAGCCACCTGTTTTCTTTGGCGTGAGCATGGCAAGTCACGCTGTGATCAGTTTCGGAAAAAATTACAACAACGGCCAGCCGAGTGGGTTGGTCACCGAAGGAGAGATAAGTCGTGCCCAAGCAATTGCTATTCGAAGACTACGCCCGTGGAAAACTTTTAAAGGGTGTCGAGAAACTCGCTGACGCTGTCGCAGTCACTATGGGACCAACCGGTCGTAATGTGATTATCGACAAAAGCTTCGGTGGCCCAACTGTCACAAAAGATGGGGTTACCGTCAGTAAGGAAGTCGATCTTGAGGATGCCTTCGAAAACATGGGTGCCAAACTTGTGAATGAAGTGGCCTCCAAGACCTCTGATCTGGCTGGTGACGGAACCACAACCGCAACTGTCCTGGCACGATCGGTCTTCCGTGAAGGAATTCGCAATATTGTTGCTGGTAGTAACCCAACTGCGGTACGTCGCGGAATTGAAAAGGGTGTCACGGCTGCCGTGAATCATCTCATGGAGATCTCCCGACAGGTGAGTCGTCCTGAAGAAGTTGCCCAGGTAGGCGCTATTAGTGCCAATAATGACTATTTTATTGGTGACCTGCTCGCCGAGGCACTTCAAAAGGTTGGCAAGGATGGCGTCATCACTGTCGAAGAGGGAAAGACTACTGAAACAGCTGTTCGCTTTGTTGATGGAATGCAATTTGACAAAGGGTATATATCGCCTTATTTCATAAATAAACCTGCAGAAATGATCTGTGAATTTGAGGATGCACTCATTCTTATTCACGAAAAAAAGATTTCGAACCTGAGAGAGCTTGTTCCACTCCTTGAGAAAGTGGCACAGTCCGGCAAGCCATTCTTGATTATTGCTGAAGATATTGATGGGGATGCCCTAACGGCATTGGTGGTCAATAAACTTCGCGGTGTATTGAACATCTCGGCCGCAAAGGCTCCGGGTTTTGGGGATCGCAGAAAAGCGATGCTTGGTGATATAGCCACACTGACCGGCGGCACGCTGATCAGTGAAGATCTGGGCATCAAACTGGAAAATGTGGAACTCTCTCACCTGGGAACAGCTCGTACGATTACGATCGATAAGGATGAGACGACAATCGTCGAAGGGGCAGGTAAACCCGCCGACGTTCAGGCCCGTGTCCAACAAATTCGAAATCAGTTGGAAGCTACTGAAAGCGAATACGATCGAGAAAAACTTCAAGAGCGACTCGCCAAGCTCACAGGTGGTGTTGCTATTGTGTCTGTAGGTGCCGGAACCGAAGCTGAAATGAAGCAAAAAAAGGCACGGGTCGAAGACGCTTTACATGCTACGCGTGCTGCTGTTGAGGAAGGGATCGTTCCTGGCGGTGGAGTGGCACTTGTTCGCTGCCGTGAAGCTGTAGAGAAGGCACGCTCACAGGCGAAAGGTGACGAAAAGATAGGTGTTGATATCGTACTTGGTGCACTCGAAGCACCCTTACGCCAGATCGCAGAGAACGCCGGAATTGACGGCGGTGTAGTCGCTGATGAGGTCTCACAAAAAGATGTTCACATCGGATACGATGCAAATAAAGGTGAATATGTTGACATGGTGAAGGCAGGCATCATTGACCCAGTCAAAGTCGTTCGGGTTGCCTTGACCAACGCAGCAAGTATCTCTGGCCTACTGCTTACAACCGAAGCACTTGTTACGAATCTCGAAAAAGAGGATGCAAAAAAACAGCGAATAGAAGGCTCTGTCCGTTAAGTTTGTTGAACCGCTGATCACGTCCACGTGAATGGCAAACGGACACGTGAAACCATGGCAGCAAGCACCCCGAAGCAACTCCGAAGACATATTCTTCACTGCTGTGTGCGTGGAGGAATGATCAGATGGTAGATCAAAGGTGTTATTACGAAGTCTTAGGCGTTGAGCGGCGAGCCAACTCTGGCCAAATAACAGAAGCCTACAGAAAACTGGCCATCCGTTTTCACCCTGACAAAAACCCTGGGGATGACGCCGCCGCCAGTCGTTTCAAGGAAGCAGCTCGTGCCTTCGAGGTTCTTTCAGATGAGTCCCTCCGAGGGCGATACGATCGATTCGGCCATGCGGGCCTTCAAAATGGTGGTGGTGGCGGCCAACACGAATTCAATGATATCTCTGACATCTTTGAAGCCTTTGGAGATCTTTTCGGTGGCGGTGGGATGTTTGGTGGCCGTGGGCGGGCCGCAAGACCTCAAAAAGGCCGTGATGTCTTTTGTGAAATTTCTCTTACTTTGCTCGAAGCTTCACGTGGTGAAAGTAAAACGATCCACTTTCGTCGCCATGAAGAATGCATAACCTGCGGCGGCAACGGTGCAAAAGCTGGAACCTCACCACAGGCATGCGATTATTGCGGTGGTCAGGGACAGGTTCTTCAAAGCTCAGGAATCTTTCGGCTTCAAACAACCTGCCCGGCCTGCCGTGGCGCAGGAAGTATTGTCCGTGATAAGTGTGGCGACTGTAGTGGCCAAGGACAAACTGAAGTAACCATCGAACGCAAAGTCACCATTCCAGCTGGAGTTGATAATGACGTCCAGGTTCGTCTCGCCGGTGAAGGTGAACCGGGTGCCAATGGGGGGCCACCCGGCGACTGCTACTGTGTCATTGAGATAAGCGACCACCCTTTTCTTACACGTGATGGGCATGAACTCCATTGCGAAGTCCCTCTGACCTTTAGTCAGTGTGCTCTTGGCACTACAGCCGACGCTCCCACCCTTGATGGACCAAAACCTCTCCAGATACCACGAGGAACACAGCCTGGGGATATCATTCGCATTCGCGGACTAGGCATGCCTGATGTGCGAGGCCGGGGCATCGGTGATCTCAATGTTCATATTCATGTTGAGGTGCCCAAAAAGCTATCTCAGCGGGCTGAAGAACTCCTACGTGAATTAGCAGAAGAAGAACAAGCCGATGTAAGCCCAAAACGGTCAAGCTTCCTCACACGACTGACCGAGTATTTTACGCCGGAGAATGCTGAAGGCACTCCAGATGAAGAAGCGGCAAACAACACCTAGCCTTCGAAATACACATTTGTTTACCCCAGCACCGGTTGAGGACACATTCATGCAAGACGAGAACACACCCCAGGATATCGACGACGTACCGGTCAACGCTACCGAGCACACTGTTGGTGAATCTAACGCTAGCGAACTAGCTTCACAGCTCAAGGACGCAGAGGAGCGAGTACTCAGGGCACAAGCTGAAATTGAAAACGTGAGAAAAAGAGGCCAGCGACAATTAGAGGACGCCCTCCGCTACGGAGAAATGAATCTCCTACGTGACATATTGCCTGTTCTCGATAACATCGAACGGGCGATCGAGGCCAGCGAATCAACCACAGACGTTGAAACGTTACGCGAAGGTTTTCGGATGACAGGTAGTCAGATCGAGAAACTCCTTGAAAGCCATGGTTGCGAATCAATTAAAACAGAAAAAGAAGTCTTTGATCCAGCAGTACACGAGGCAATTTCTCAACAACCGGGCAACGGCGCGGAACCCGGTACTGTCATTGGGGTAACCAGTCGTGGGTATGTGCTCCACGACAGGGTTGTTCGCCCGGCGCAAGTGATTGTGGCGGCGAATGAATAGTCCTGTAGAAGCGAGACAGAAGCGATTGCGGCCACCCGTTTACAAGGAAATTTAACACCATGCCGACCTATGATTATGTATGTGATGCGTGTGGCCATGAATTTGAACTTTTTCAGTCGATGACCGATTCGGTTAAACGAACATGTCCAAAATGTAAAAAACGGAAACTGCGACGTTTGATTGGGACTGGCGGTGCCATCATGTTTAAAGGATCTGGCTTTTATCAAACAGACTACCGTAGCGAATCGTACAAGAAGGCGGCGGCCGCTGATAAACCTCCGTCGAAGAAATCTGACTCCTCAAAAAAAGATGCTGGATCGAAGCAGTCCAAAGGCAATTCACACTCCTCAACTGAGTGATCCTTCTGTCGGGAAGACTGCGCCTGCCAAGTCAGGCTCGAAGAACCCAACAATCAAAAAGCCAATGCCACACTGCCCAATCTGTAATACGATTGTTCACCTTCGGGATGTTTCTGGGCGTCCCGCCACAGTTACAGCACCTTTTTGCAGCGAACGCTGTAAGAATATTGACCTCGGGCGGTGGCTGGACGAATCCTATAGCGTGCCAGATGCAGCCACGGAGAGTGGTGATGACGACGACGGCGAAAGTTATTCAGTGCGTTATTGAAAAGTGTCGATTATGCGGGCGGGCCTGGAGTTTGGTATTCTTTTCGATGTTTAGAAAAAATCTTTTATCCCTTTCCTTTTTCAATTGGTGATCCGTGATTTCAGACAACGCACAACCACCGAGTCGCGCCCAGATCATTCATGAAATAATATGGAGTGAAGCCTTCCCGTGGTGGATTCTCCTAAAAGCAGCAGGGATGGCATTCGCACCAACAGTGCTCATTCTTGCCACGCTCGCATCTGCCGGTAGCTGGGCCGGGTTTTCGTTATTGGACTCTCTTGGTCTTCCGGTGGATGCTCCCGCTGCAATCCAAACCGGGGAAAACGCGACCCCAGAATATGGGAAAACTGAAACAATACTCCCAACGCCAAGCCAGGGCGTTCTCCCAACACTCTCAGCACAGACTGCCCAGCTACCAACTCCAGTGCGTGATCTCCTTCATCTTCTTTCAACACCGTGGAACCCACTTGCAACCTCCAGCCAGTTCGTTGGCAGTTTATTCCGATGCATTTGGTTCCTCTTGGTCTGGTCGATATTTGCAACTTCCATTGCACGCTACGTCGCCCTGCGGCTCGTTGACGAAGAACAGCCGAGTTTTCGAGATACACTTTGCTTCGGAATGAAAAAATGGCCTGCTGCTTTTAATTCGGCTACTTTTGTTTTTACGGGAATACTTGCTCTGGCACTACCGGGAGCCGCCCTAGGACTCCTGATGCGTTTCGATTGGGGCCTCGCCGTCGTCGGAGTTATATGGCCTCTTGTCCTTCTTGGTGCCGTTGTCATCGCTATTCTCGGCATTGGTCTGGCCGCTGGGTGGCCACTCATGGTCGCAGCAGTCGGTGTTGAACGGGGCGATAGCTTCCAAGCTATCTCGACCGCCTTTTCATATCTGTACCAGCGGCCAATTCATTTTGCCTTCTA
>Ga0315320_10005586_pt1 | contig 10299 bp, 4 predicted proteins | sample M140m21515metaG_FD_203458 | JGI IMG/M metagenome (GOLD analysis project Ga0315320, IMG submission 203458) | Ammonia-oxidizing marine archaeal communities from Monterey Bay, California, United States - M1 40m 21515 | ecosystem: Environmental > Aquatic > Marine > Coastal | place: USA: California...
GGCGGAGATGAGCGTCGAGGATCGTCTGAAGGTGGTACAGGACTTCATGGGCGACCGCTATTCGGAGGCGTATACCAAGGGTATTCATGATCAGGATGCTGAAAAGATTTTGGCAGCTCTGCTCAGCACCCAAAGCGCCTTGCAGTTGGCGCGGTATTATCCCCGCGCGCGCGCCTGTGCGGCGGTGTTCTGGAACAAATTCTGTGATCCGGACGCAGCGAAGATGATGCTCGCGCGGCTGGAAGGGTTTGCCACGCGCAACGAAATTTTCCCGGGCGATCCCACTCAGTCCGACTATGTGGCGGAACTGCGCGCCATGGTGGCAGCGTTCATTGAGGAGACCGGATTATTCCCGCCTGAGGATGCGGGTTCGGCCGGCGAATATCTCTTTTACGAACACACCAACGGCCGCGATTGGGTGGTCAGCCAGGAGGCGGACAGCCTGCTCACGGAGTTTGAACGGCATCTGGTGAAGAAAGGCCGCGAAGCTGATTTTGCTAAGGCGCAGAAACCGCTTCAGAAGGATCCGCACAGTCATTATCAGCTGATCCGTGACTGGGTGCGTGGCTTCCTGCTCGACCGTAATGGTGCCAACAAATACCTCGAGGAAGTAGCGGGACTGGTTTTCTGCGGCCACCTCCACAAACAGGCTGTGGTGAAGGCGGCCACTGGGCAGGTGCTGGAAGGCATTCAGGGCGCGCACGATGCAGTGGAAGAGGGCGGGAATTATCCGTTCGATTATCTGGCTTTTCAGGACAAGCTCGGACGCTTTGCCCGCGAATCGGTGCCGCGCTTTGAGGCGTATCAGGAACTTAAACAGTCGCTTATCGAATCTGAAAAAGAGGTGCTGCGCCTGCATGAATTTGAGCCGCGCGTGCTGTCGTCCTTTGTGCGGAACCAGTTGGTGGATGAAGTGTATCTGCCGATTGTCGGCGATAACCTTGCCAAGCAGATTGGTGCGGCAGGCGATGCCAAGCGCACGGACCTCATGGGCCTGCTACTGCTCATCTCCCCTCCCGGTTACGGTAAGACCACCTTGATGGAATACCTCGCCAACCGCATGGGCTTGATTTTCATGAAGATCAACGGCCCGGCGCTAGGCCATGAGGTGACCTCGCTCGATCCTGAGGAGGCACCCAACGCCGGTGCTCGCGAGGAGGTCAAGAAACTCAACCTCGCGCTGGAGATGGGCGACAACGTGATGATCTACGTGGACGACATCCAGCACTGCAATCCGGAGTTTCTCCAGAAGTTCATTTCGTTGTGTGACGCCCAGCGCAAGATCGAGGGCGTGTGGCGCGGCCAGCCGAAGACCTACGACATGCGCGGCCGCCGAGTGGTGGTGGTGATGGCCGGTAACCCCTACACCGAGAGCGGTGAAAAATTTCGTCTCCCGGACATGCTCACGAACCGTGCAGACACCTACAACCTCGGTGACGACATGAAGGGCCGCGAGGCCGCTTTCTCCGGTAGTTACATTGAGAATGCAATCACCTCGAACTCTGTATTGCAGCCGCTTGGTAAGGCGGCGCAGAAGGATATTCAGGCGTTCATTCGCATGGCCGAAACCGATCAGCGCGAGGGCATCGAATTGCAGGGTAATTTCTCCGCAAACGAACAGGAGGAATTAATTACCGTGATCAAGAAAATGATCACGCTCCGCGATGTGGTGTTGAAGGTGAACCAACTCTACATTGAAAGCGCCGGGCAGTCCGATGAATTCCGTACTGAGCCGGCTTTCAAAATGCAGGGTTCCTACCGGAACATGAATCGCCTCGCCGAAAAGGTGTTGCCGATGATGAACGAGCAGGAGCTGATGGATCTCGTGCTCGATCATTACAAGGGCGAGAGTCAAACGCTCACCACCGGCGCCGAGGCGAACTTCCTTAAGTTTAAGCAACTCATCGGTGTGATGAGCGAAGAAGAAGAGGCGCGTTGGGAAGAAATCAAGCGCACCTTCGGCCGCAATCAATACCTGCAAGGCGGCGATCAAAACGATCCCGTCAGCCGTGTGGTCAGCCAGTTGTCTTTGTTCAGTGGCGGCCTCGAGTCCATTCAGGACACGCTCAAGGAAGAGCTTTCAAAAAATCGCACCACTGCTATCGATACCAGTGCGTTAAGCGCTGATTTGGAAAATTTGCGCCAGACACTGGCCGAGAAGATGACTCACGGTCCGACTGCTTCGAAATCAGTTGAGGGGGCGTCGGCTCCGGTGGCTTCCAACCAGATGGAAGCGATCAGCGCCGCGATTGAGAAATACCTTGAGCAATCCAGTCAGGCATCTGCGACGGCCGAAGGGAATCAGAAAATGCTGGCGGAACGTCAGCAGGCCATGATGGAATTCATCGAGCAGAGCAATCAGCAATTGGCCCAAACGATTAACCAATCTCAGGCATCCGCTCAGGCCGCACAACTGCAGACGGCACTGCAACAGGTGGGCGCGTTGTTCGGTAATTATCAGGAGCGAGTCACTGAATTGCAGGGGCAACTGCGCGAGGCGCAGCCGAGTGAAGTGGTGGTGGATGTCAGTCAAAAAATGACGCAGAACAGCGATGAACTGATCCAACAGATTTTGGACCAGCTTAAAACGGCTCAAGCCCAGCAACAGGCCGAAGGACAAGCGCCGCCGGCCGAGGGGCAGGGATTGCCTCCGGCGGGGTAGGGTACTGAATTTCCACAAAAAAAGGCCGGCGTGATGCCGGCCTTTTTTGTTGGGATAAGTTAGTTATTTGTCGTCCGTACTCGATGGGAAGGAGATGTCCGGGAAGCTGGTCCATTTGTCATCTTCCGGATCACGTGCACTGGCGCTGACCACCGGGGCTGTGAAGCCCTCTGCATCCTCTTCCTCCTCGGTCTCAGCTTGTTTAGGCGGTGGTGCCGAAGCTTCCTCGGCAGCTGGTTCCGCTGGAGGCAGTGGCGTGGTTTCCTCTTCGGTCGGGGCTGCTTCGACGGTTTCGCCGGAGGTAAAGGCCGATGGTTGGCTTACGAAGGATGAGCGGTTGCTGGTAAAAGAGGAGTTGGAGGTAAACGAGCTGCCGCTGCTGCTGGAGCTCTCCTCAATCGGAAGAATGGAGTCCGTGCTGATGCCGGAGTCGGCCTTGTCTGCCCACAACACATGCACGGCGGGGACGAGGCCCATCTCAATGTGCACCTCACTGAAGGTCAGTCGGCGAAGGTGAACCTTGTCCTCCAGCGCCTCGGCCTTGAACAGGGAGGTGAGCACGGTGGATAGCAGTTTGTTGTCCTCGTGCTGTTTCAATAGACGTTCTTTTTTGCGGGATCCGATTTCCGATTCGCGTTTCAGCACGGCAACGACCTTGGGGTTGAACCCCATCTCCAGTTCGATTGCGCTAAGCAGATACCCAGCCTCCTTGAAGACCCGCTCGGAGTCCTGAATTTTTTCCAGGCTTTCCATCATCTTTTCCTCGCTGTCGGCTTTGAGATCCTCGACGGTTCCCTCGACATCAGCGCGAATGTCGCGAATCGTCTCCGCGCCTTCTTCGATCATGGCGCGAATTTCTTCCGCCTTGGTTTTATAGGTCGTAACTTTGTTTTTCCAATTATCCAGAAACTTGGCCATGACGGTACCTTCCCTTGTGGGTTTTAGTTCGGAGCGAGTGGGTAGTCATATCTTAATGGAAAAGATGAAGGTATGGAACATTTTTCGCCGTAAAAAGGTAGGTTAATTCTTGGCGCTTTTGGTTCAGAGCGATAATATGATGCCCATCCCAACGCCCCCGCCATTCGCGGGAACCGTCACCTATTTGAAATGAAAGATCACGAAGTCAAAGCCCTGCTCCAGGAAACCTTGGAGGATTATCAACTCACCAAGAAAGAACGCAACGAACTCCGCGATTTGCTGGATAATGTCCGTGGCGACGAGCAGCGTCGGGCGCTTTATCGCAGCATGGCCTTTGATGCCGCCCGCGAAGCCCTTGCCAAGGCCGATGCCGGTCAACGCTTTCAGGTGTTGGACTGGCTGGAAGGCACGGTCAAAACATTGCATCCGGCTGAAAACCTCCCGGCCGGCGGTAAGCGTGAGGGGGCGAAATCATACTTTAGTCCGGATGACAATTGTGTGGGCAAGATCACTGAAATGTTTGGCACGGCTCGCGCCTCGGTAGATGTGTGTGTGTTTACAATCACGGATAACCGGATTGTGGATGCCATGGAGCGCGCCCATCGACGCAATGTACAGGTGCGTGTGATCAGCGATGACGACAAGGCCATGGATGCCGGCTCTGATATCGACCGGCTTGAGCGTATGGGCATTCCAGTGCGCGTGGATCGCTCTGAGCATCACATGCACCATAAGTTTGCCATCTTCGATAAATCAAAACTCCTCACGGGCAGCTACAACTGGACGCGCTCAGCCTCGCTGCATAACGAGGAAAATTTTCTCATTACCACCGACCGCGATCTGCTCAAGGATTTTACGCGGATGTTCGATAAACTGTGGCGCGACTTCAGTTGATCCATGATCCAACCCCGCCATCAAACGAGCAAGGAACCCAACGTCAAGTTGCGGTTACGCCTGCCGACTGATGGCTCAGTGGATCTGGATAAGCTTCGCACCGCACTGGAAGCTCAGTTGAAGACGGAAACGGCTTCGGCGGTGGTGGAACCGGTTGAGGTTGAGGAGCCGAAAGTCCTTCCGGAACTGGAAGTTCTACCACAGCCTGAACCGGCCCGTGAACCCAACGCCGCCTGGGTTTGGGTCCGGCAAAACACGCCTACCACCGTGGCTTTGGTTTCGGCCGTCGCCGCATTTGTATTGGGGGTGATCTGGGCCGTGCAGAGTAACGACGGTGGCGTGGCCCATTCGCTAGTGAAATGGGGATTCGTTCTGTCTGCGCTTTCCTTTTTGGGCGCCTTTGGAACGGTGGTGGTTCGAAAGCATAGGGAAACCGCCGCCAGTGATGGCGAAACCCTCGCGGAGCCATTGGTTGAGCCGGAGCCGGGAGACTCGTTTCAGTTCGGCGTTTGGCTCAGTCAAAATGCGCCGACTTATGTGGCCGTGTTTACCTTCGCATTGGCTTTCGTCACCGGGATCATTTGGGTTACGCTGAAGAGCACTGGGGAAGGCAACGTATCGAGTTCGTTGCATTGGGTCATCGGCATCAATATGGCGTTATTTCTCGTGAGCATGGGGTTTGTGATGAAACGGCAACTAAAAATTGCGGATTCCGCTGCAAGCCATGTTTGGACGAACGTCAAAGCCGACCCCCAAAAAGCTTACCTGTCAGCACTGGGTTTTGTCGGAGTGGTGGTGCTGGTTTTTTTCGGGCTCACTCTTATCCAAGATACTCCGAGTACTGACCTGGCCGAGGACAAGCCACTACCCAAGACTCAACCGAGTGATTCTAAAAATATCCCCAAAGGAAACACTAATGGTGTCCCTGTACCGCCACCTATTCCTGCTCCGGTGCCGAAAACGCCAACCTCGGAAGCGGAGGCCAAACCTTCTTGGTACCCGGCCGAAGGCGCGCTGGGCCGGTTAGGTGGCGTGGGCGTGATGGGTGGTTTGCTTGGCGCGTTATTGCTAGGCGTGAATCGATTTCAGAGACGTCATTATCCTGATCCAGCTGCCCTACGAGCGGCCTCGGTCACATATCATTTTGATTTCACCCGATGTTTCCGGTCCTTTGTCGCAGTACAGGGTGCCTATGTGTTGGTCGCTTGTGTTACGGGTGCCATGTATGCTGCGAGCGCTGTCTGGGGAAAGAGTCTGGGCCTCAGCTTTCTTTGGTTCATCGGCGGGATCGGGGGATCGGGCCTAATGGTGATTGTAGCTGGGGGAGCCGGTTTGGATCTAATGACACAACTGGACAGTAACGGGACGCCACAAAAGAAAGGTTCGGCGATGAGCCGATACATGAAGCGTAAATTGTGGCTGATCCTGTTGGGCGGCTTGGGGATCGGTGCGCTTGGGGTGGCCTTCACCAACTTGCCTTCTTTGGAAGCGTTGCAGCGCTTCGCGATTGGGGTGTTGGGTGTTGGACAAATTGTAGCGTATTGTTGGGGCTGGCGTAAGTTAGTGAAACCCGAACTAAAAGTGCCGAAAATCCCGAGAAGAAAAGGGAAAATAAGCCTGCCCGCTTTAATGGTTTTCAATCTTCCATTCCTATTCGTATCGGGCGGGATGCTGTGTGTGCTGGCTATCGTAATGTTTGGTATCTCATGGAAATTTCTATGGCTGGGATTGCCTCTGGGTATTATTATAGTCTTGGGATTGTCGCACATTGCCCGCGTTTTCGCTGCTGAGGTTCGGATATGGCACATCTATCTCCGCGCAGCGGGTATTTTTATGTTGGGATGTTATTTGTTGCCCCAATTAGAACATATATTAACGTGGATTTTAATATGGGTGGGCGGGGTAGGTCTGGTCTTACAAGTAAGGTCAGAATCTACAGCCATCGGTGAAGATCACGGATGGATGTTGATCCTGCCTGAACACCGAGGAGACTATCAACCCGTCATCAATCCCACCCGCGATGGTCTTGATGTGCGTTGGTTTCAGTTCGGTCTGGTAAGCCTGTTGGGTTTGGGGCTGCTAGTCTCAGCGATCGGCTTTATTTGGGGGTAAAGAGTGCCAATTCGGGTGTCCTTGTGATCGAATACCCTTGCGATTTTTACGTTCTAAAGGCACATATTTGGGCGATGGGTGTTCGGGCATTCATTTATTTTCTGTTGAGCGCAGTTGTGTTGGCGGAGCCGACGCAGCATGACGCGATTCCGGTTTTGCTGCAGCGATGTGTGATGTGCCATGGGCAGACCTTGAAGGATGGCGGGGTGGATTTGCGCACGAAATCCTCAATGCTGGCAAGCAAGGCCATTGTTCCCGGCAAGCCGGAGGCCAGCCCGATGATTCAGCGCATCCTTTCGCGCGCCTGTCCGCCGGATAAAAATATCAGCATGGCGGGTATTGAGCGGATGAGCGACCGCGAGCTGCAGACTTTGCGGGACTGGATTGCGGCTGGCGCGCCGGAGGTGCCGCTGAAGCTAAAGCCGCAACAGGTGGATCCGGAAGCCCGAGACCATTGGGCATTTCAACCGCCCAAACGTCAGGAAATGCCTCGGGTGAAGGCGGCCGATCGCGTGGTTAACCCGGTGGATGCTTTTTTGCTAGCAAAGCTGGAAGCCAAGGGCCTGTCGTATTCTGTAGAGGCGGACAAACTAACGTTACTGCGTCGTATGACCTTCGATCTCACCGGGCTGCCGCCGACTTCCGCCGAGATGGCGGAGTTTCTGAAAGACGAAAGCCCCACGGCCTTGGAGAAAGTGGTGGATCGCCTGCTGGCATCGCCGGCTTATGGCGTTCGCTGGGGGCGGCATTGGCTGGACATGGCCGGCTATTCGGATTCCGAGGGCAAACGCGATGCGGACATGGTGCGGGGCCACGCATGGCGGTATCGCGATTATGTGATCAACGCGTTTAATGCCGACAAGCCATACGACCGGTTTTTGATCGAGCAAATTGCCGGTGACGAATTGGTGGACTACACCGATGCCGAGGCGGTGGATGAAACGGTGATTGAGAAGCTGGTGGCGACCGGCTTCCTGCGCATGGCGCCGGACGGCACGAGCGCCAATCCGGTGAACCGCGTGGAGGATCGCTTGCAGGTGATTGATGATGAACTACAGATTCTCGCCGGTGGGGTGATGGGCCTCACGCTTAAGTGCGCCAAGTGTCATGATCATAAATATGATCCCATCAGCCAACGCGATTACTATTCCTTCGCTGCCATTTTCAAGGCGGCTTACGACGAATACAACTGGCTGACACCGCAGGCGTTTCGCAATCAATGGGCCGGCAGCAGTCGGCGACACCTAGCCGTGGCGTTGCCGGCCGAGCGCAAGGCAGTGGAGGATCACAATACCAAGATTGATGCGGAACTGAAACCGATGGAGGAACAGTTTAAAACGATCAAGGGCAAGGAGCGTGGGGAACTGAAAAAGAAAATCGATGCGCTCAAGGCGAAGAAGAAATCGCTACCGCTGATCCGTGCGCTTTGGGATCGCGGCGAATCTTCGCCAACGTATGTGAGTCTGCGCGGTAATCCGAGTAGTCCCGGGCCGCTGGTCAACGCTGGCTTGCCCTCGGTATTTTCCGAAAAGCCCTTCAAACCGGCTGCGGTTGTAGGGGCCAACAAGACGGGTAATCGCCTGGCGCTGGCGCAGTGGATTGCCAGTCCGGAACATCCGCTTACTGCGCGTGTGTGGGTGAATCGCGTTTGGAAGCATCACTTCGGCCGCGGCATTGTTAGCAGCCTCGATAATTTCGGTAAGATCGGCACGCCGCCCACGCATCCGGCTTTGCTGGATTGGCTGGCGCGGGAATTGGTGGAAAACCAGTGGAGCACCAAGCATCTGCACTGGCTCATTTGCACCAGCGCGGCGTATCGGCAGTCATCACTGAAAACAGAAACGGCCGCGCGATTGGATCCCGAGAATTATTTACTTTCCCGTATGCCCATGCGGCGGCTCGATGCGGAGGAATTGCACGATGGCCTGATCGCCATTACCGGCCGGCTGAATCCACGGCAGGGTGGCAAGCCCGACAAGGTGCACGTGCGCGAGGGCGGTTATGTGACCGGCGAACCGGGCGAAGGCGGATGGCGGCGCAGCGTGTACATCCAACAACGTCGGAAACACATGATGACGCTGCTGGAGACCTTTGACCTACCGGCGATGAATCCCAACTGCGTTAACCGCGTCAATTCCACCGTGGTGCAGCAGCCGCTGTTCCTGCTGCATGACAAGGTGGTACATAGCCTCACCCGCAAACTGGCGGCCGATTTGCAAAAGGAAGCGCAAGGTATCGAGCCGGTCGTGAAACTGGCGTTTGAACGCATTGTAAACCGGCACCCGACGGCGGAGGAACTCAAGCAAACCGTGGCGGCCATGAAGGATCTGGAGGCCGAATACACCAGTGCCGGCGTGGGTGGCCAACGCAACAAAGCGCTCGCCGAAGTGTGCCACGCGCTGTTTAATAGCGCGGCGTTTTTGTACATCGATTAAGATGAATCCGAACACCATCAACCGCCGACAATTTTTCGACAGCGTCCAGAACGGTCTGTACGGCGCGGCCTTGGCGTCGTTGCTCTCTCGCGATCTGTACGGGGTGGAGCCGCATCATAAGGCGCCGTTGCCAATGGACACTCGTCCACGCCAGCCGCACTTTGCGCCGCGAGCCAAGGCGGTGATTCAGTTCTGCATGCAGGGCGGACCGTCGCAGGTGGATTTGTTTGATCCCAAGCCGGCACTGGAGAAATTTCACGGTGCGGATGCCCCGGAGGAATTCACCAAGGTCGCCCCAGCCGGGCGCAGCATGAAGGGGAAGGTCATGCGCAGTCACTGGAAGTTTGCCCGCCACGGTCAAAGCGGCGCGTGGGTGAGTGAATTGCTGCCGCACACGGCCAAGATGATCGACGAGATCGCGATTATTCGCTCGATGTACAATGTGCACGAGAACCATGAGCCGGCCTGTTATAAGTGGCAGAGCGGTGAGATTTTTCCCGGCCACCCGACACTGGGCGCCTGGGTAACCTACGGCCTCGGCAGTGTGAGCCAAAACCTGCCGGCCTACGTGGTCTTGGCTGATCCGCAAAATCCGTTGCCGGTCAACAACGTGGAGAATTGGATGAGCGGATATTTACCGCCGCTGTATCAGGGCACGCGGATCAAGAGCGAGGGCACGCCGATGCTGCACATCAAGCCGGATTACCAGGAGCCGGCCGGTATCACCTCCGCCAAGCGCAATCTCATCAACGCCCTCGATCGCCTGCATAAATCCAAGCGCCCGAACCAGCCGGTGCTCGATTCGCGCATCGCCAATTACCAAATGGCCGCCCGCATGCAAGTGGAAGCCAGTGAGGCGCTCGATGTTTCCAGCGAGACGGAGGCCACGCGCGAGCAGTACGGGATTGGGGCGAAGGAAACGGATAATTTCGGTAAACGCTGTCTCATGGCCCGGCGTCTCGTGGAACGCGGCGTTCGGTTCGTGCAGATTTATCCGCGCGGTCAAATGTGGGATAACCACAGCAACATCAAAACCTCACTGCCCGCCGCCTGTCGCCAAAGCGACAAGCCCTGCGCCGCGCTCCTGCGCGATCTACGCCAGCGCGGGCTGTTCGATGATGTGCTCGTACTTTGGGGCGGCGAATTCGGTCGCCTGCCGATGGCTCAGGGCGATTACGCCAAGGCTGGACGCGACCACGGTCCCAGCGGGTTTACCAGTTGGATGGCCGGCGGCGGCGTGAAAGGCGGCGTGGTGCACGGCGAGACCGATGACATCGG
>Ga0315320_10005589_pt1 | contig 10296 bp, 10 predicted proteins | sample M140m21515metaG_FD_203458 | JGI IMG/M metagenome (GOLD analysis project Ga0315320, IMG submission 203458) | Ammonia-oxidizing marine archaeal communities from Monterey Bay, California, United States - M1 40m 21515 | ecosystem: Environmental > Aquatic > Marine > Coastal | place: USA: California...
CACCGGCGCGACCATCGACGTGTTACAGATCGTCCGAGCCCCGGATATCCGTGTGCTGCAACTCTTGAACCTGACGGCGCTGGCCTTTGTTGTGGGATCAGCTCTTTTTGTCGTTGCTTCGGTCCCCTACCTCTTCAAGTTCCAAAGTTCGACCGACGAACGAACGGTCGACACTTTCCTTGCGGCCCAGTTCGTAGTCGGCAGCTTTTTGTTTCTGGTCGGCGGCGTCTTCAACTACCGACGCGCATTCCTCGTCATTGACTCGGCGACCGACCGATAACGGCAGCGAGCGAGTCCATGTGTAAACAACGGATATAGGCGCGCGGCACCAGTTCAGTCAGCGACATCAAGAATGCGCACGGGGAGTTCGCGGGGACCGCGGATCTGGCCAACACTCCAGCGTGTGTCGCCAGCGAGTTCGAAACGCGGGAAACGCTTGATGAACTCCTCAATAGCGACCTTTAGTTCTAGGCGAGCCAGGTTTGAGCCCAGGCACCGGTGGATGCCCAGACCAAACGCAGCGTGGCGATTCTCCTCGCGATCGACAATGAACGCGTCGGGATCCTCAAACTTCCTCGGATCACGGTTGGCGGCCGGGAATGGCAGAAGCACCCAATCATCCTTCTTCATTGGGCAACCGTGGAAGTCGTTGTCCTTCGCGACCAGTCGAGCCATCGTCACCGGTGCATATGCGCGGAGGAACTCCTCTAAGGCGAACGTCATTACCTCAGGATCATCGAGAAGGCGCTGATGATCCTCGGGGTGCTGCGCAAGGTGCCACAGCGACGAACCGATTGCTGACCATGTCGTGTCGATTCCTGCGACGAGCAGCAAGATAACCATGCCCCCGACAACATCGTCATCAAGCTTGTTGCCATCGAGCTCGACATTCATCAAATAGCTTGTGAGATCTTCACGTGGGTTCGCTCGGTGGTCGTCGATCTGCTGCTGGATGTAGAGACCGAGATCGTCGCCACCCTCTCGGGTCCCTGGTTCTTCGTTGATGCGTTCCAAGACGTCGTGAACGAACTCGCGAAACAACTCCTCGTCCTCTTCCGGAAAGCCGAGCATCCGTCCAATCACGTTTACTGGAATGTTCTGGGCGTATTGAGCCGCGGCGTCAACAATGCTCTCGCCGGGGGTGATCTCACCCATCTCATCAAGGAGCTTCTGACACAACCGTTGGATCTCAGGCTCCCACGGCTCAATCTTCTTCGGCGCAAAAGCTGGTAGAAGAAGCCGGCGGGCCATGTTATGGAACGGTGGATCGCTGGTGATTGGCGGCGCTCCACCGATCGGGGCTGGAAGTGCCAGGTCGCCGGGCCGCGCAACGTTGACCACTACGGAGCGGCTCGTAAAGTTCTCCGTGTCGTACGCGACCTCGGTGACGGTGTCGTCAGTGATTGGCACCCACATACCGCCGTAACGGTCAGAATGGGCAACGGGGCAGCCGCCCTCGCGGAGCTCCTTCCACACCTCGGGTGCGTTCGGATTGTAGGTCGGGTCTGCGTGGTCAAAGTCGGTACGCGGGTCAGTAACTGGGCCGTAATCGTCGGCGTCGTACGGCACCCGCTGCCAGATATCGGTACCTTCTGGGCCGCTGCCAATAACGAAATCCACAGTTTCGCCACCTCGATCGATGGTGATGACCTTGTTGCCCGTGGGCTCGTCTATTCGCGTGGAATATTTCGTGGTGTCAGTCATGTCATCCGTTCATCGGTGATGGTGATTGCGTACTCGGGGCAGTTAGACGCGGCCAGACGGGCTTTGTGGTGCAACTCCGGGGGGACGACGTCCTCGACGGTCAACATGGCCTGGCCGTAGTCGTCGACGTCGAACAATTCCGGCGCCAACGCGTAACAACGGTTGTGGCCCTGACATTTCTCGGCGTCGAGATGTACTTGCACCCGCCTGACAATAGAGCCAAGAGGGTGACTTGGGCCAGCGCCGTCGCAACTTTTTCGAACAGTGTTCCAATTCTGATCTTGCCTCCGTGGCCCGCTCTAGGCTCCACCGATACCGAAGGTTCGCTTGTCAGCTCACCTCGTCGCGATATCTGCCCCGGCCTGAAAGCCGGTCGTCCACGCGTTCTGAAAGTTGAACCCGCCTGTGATGCCATCCACGTCGATGACTTCGCCAGCGAAGTACAAACCATGCACAATCTTGCTTTCCATCGTGCGGAAGTCGATCTCGTTGAGAGCAACTCCGCCACACGTGACGAATTCATCTTTGTTCATGCTTTTACCGCTTACCGTAAACGTCGAGGCCGTGAGCTGACTGACCAGCCTCGTTGCTTGGGTCTTGCTGAGCTGCGACCACGTCGCTGTCTCAGAGACCTCAGCGGCTGCGAGTAGACGCAACCACAGCCGTTTCGGGAGGGCGGCAAACGGACTTCGGCTAGATAGTTGGCGCTTCGCCTCGCTGAGGCGCTTCTCGGCGATGACTGCCGTTGGGTCGAGGTCTGGTAGCCAGTTCACGGAAATGCCGAAGCAAAAGTCACGCTCAGCCAACTCGCGGGCGCCCCAAGCAGAGATCCTCAAGATTCCCGGCCCACTCAAACCCCAATGGGTAATGAGCACAGGCCCGCGACTCGAGAGTTTGCTGTACTGGATGCTGATTTCGACTGCGTTCACGTCAAGGCCGGCCAGTCCATTAATGCGTGGATCTTTGATTTTGAAGGTGAAGAGAGAGGGCGTCGGCGGCTTGAGTTCGTGTCCCAAGCTTGCCGCAAGTTTGGCCCCGGCCGCCAACCGAGTTCCGCCCGTTGCAATGAGCACATTTGCAGCCGTGTAGAAGTTCCCGGCATCTGTGCTTACGTCAAAGTTGTCTGCGTTTTTGACCACCGAGTTCACTCCTTCCGAGTTGCGGATGCTGACTCCAGCCGCTTCAGCTGCACTGAGCAGGACGTCAACAATCGTCTGTGAGCTGTCGGTCTTTGGGAACATTCGACCATCGGCCTCAGTTTTTAGGGCCACGCCACGGCCGGCAAACCACTCAACAGTTTCGGTGGCACCAAATCGATGGAACGGACCAATCAGAGATTTCTCACCACGCGGATAGCCCCGACTTAGCTCACGGGGATCAAGACAATCGTGGGTAACGTTGCAGCGACCGCCACCAGAAATCTTCACTTTTTGAAGAAGGTGCGACGTCTTTTCAAGTATCAGCACAGACTTTCCAGAGTTTTCTGCGCAGGTAATTGCAGCAAAGAAACCTGCGGCACCTCCGCCAACAACAATGAGGTCCACAAACATGCCCGCTCACTGTAGAGACGATTCGGGCAGGGAGTGGGCGGCCGGAGTCCAAACGCTCAGCAAACAATCCCAACCCACCCAACGTGCCGACGAAACTAAACGCCGCATCATCACATCGCAGGTGTCTTCAGTAGCGGGCTCAGAACAGGCGGCTCGCGCGTTCTAGCGGCAAGAGTCAAGGTGGGGATCTGCCCGACCTGCATTCATGCATGGCGGCGTACCGCGCCACGCAACTCAAAAGAAACGAAAGAAGTCCTGAGTGATTTCTCATAGCGCTTCTCACTACCGAGCGAACTGATGTTTACGGACGTAAAGCACACTTTGAACCGAGTCCGAGACGGGAGTTGACATGAGTGGTCGAAAGACAAGGGTCGCCGTCATATGCCATCACGAACTCATACGGATCGGCGCGCAAGCGGTGTTCGAGGCCGACTACGACCTTGAGGTATTCAATGATTCGACCGCGATCGTGGCGACGTTGAAAACGTACAAACCCGACGTCATTCTTCTGTGTAATGTCGACAACGCCCGTACAACAATCGTCTCCGATCTCACCGCCATCTCAGGAGCCGCACAAGGAATACCGTTAGTTCTGCTGTCCTTCTATGGTTTTTCTCGTGTCTCAGAGTTCATTGAAGCCGGAGCGGTCGGGTACGCGTCCATAAAGCACTGCACCCTCGCCGAGCTTCTGGACATCATCGCCAGAGCGATGGACGGTGAAATAGCGATCGATGGTCGCACTGCGTCATCAATGTTTGTGTCTAAGAAAACCCCCCAGGTAACACTGACCGACCGGGAAACAGAAGTAGTCGCCCACGTCGCAAAGGGTCTCAACAACAACCAGATCGCTGAAGCGATGTTCATCTCTAGCTCGACAGTGGCAAGCCATCTGCATAGCGCCTGCATGAAGCTTGACGTCTCGAACGGAAGCCGCAGTCACGTTGCCGCTGTCGCCGTACGCGTTGGTTTGATTTAACTCCCCGAAGAATTAGCTGCCGCTGAGTAACTCAGTCCACCGAGGGTCAGGTCGATTGTCGAAGAACTTGCCGCTGCCACGTCAAGCCATGCCCTCAGCTGCACAGACTCACCCCAGTGAAACTCAACTGCGCGAACCACCACAGATATACCGCTGGTGTTGCCTCTTGGAGAACGTAAAACTCTCTTCTTACAGAGCAGTTCCTCGGCCACATCGACCAGGTGGGATGAACCCCGACATCTTCTACGCCACCTAAACCGGAGCTATCTCACTCATCGCGCCCGCATCGGGCGACCAATCACTGCGAACGTGATCGCCGCAGCATGACCGACGTTGAGTGAGTCGACGCCGGTCGAGATAGGAATCCGAACGCGATGTGTCGAAGCACCCATCGTCTCAGGCTCTAAGCCATGGCCTTCTGCGCCAAGCACAATCGCAAGCCGGTCGGGCACATCCATGTCCCAGAGGTCTACCGCTGCAGCATCAGGGGTGAGAGCCCATGTCTCAAAGCCGACGTCGCTTAGTGAGTGCAAAGCGTCCGGCCAATCCTTGGCCTCTGCTCGGGCAACCGGGACATGCAGGATTTCGCCCATGCTCACTCTCACAGTGCGCCGCTGGTAAGGATCGTTGCAGGTTGGACTAATGACTATGCCGTCGATACCAAATGCACGCGATGCCCGAGCGATTGCCCCCACGTTCTGATCGTCGTTGAGGGCTTCGAGCACGACCAGCCGCCGCGACGTGCTCGACAACTCAGCAACAGTCGGCATCGGGAAGCGGAAGGCGGACGCAAGGCAACAACGGTCCATGTTGAAACCAACGATCTCGGCAAGGACCGCTTGGTCCGCGACATAGACCGGCACGCCGGCCATCTCTGGGCGAGACATCGTGGGGATAAAACGCTTGAGACGTTTTGGGTGAAGCAGCACCGAACGCATGCGATGCCCCGAGTCGATCATTCGGTCGATCGGAACGTATCCCTCGCCCATGAAGTATTCATCGGCTTCCATTTCAGCACGTACTGCGATGCTGTTCAGTTCTCGATAGTCGTCGACACGCGGGTCGGTGGGGTCCACTATGTACGTGACGCCTTCAACATCTTCGCTCGATGCTGAAACGCCTTGACTCACACTCATCGTGTCATCAGCTTGCCAAATCCTAAGCATCTGTGGTGCTGGTTCATGGCCAGCTGGCCGGGCACCTTAGGTCCTAGCGCACGCGCTCCGGATAGAGCACAGATCGGCGAGGTACGGCCGTTATCAGTCCGATCCCGCAGGTTATTCATAACGCCATTGTCGCCGATGCTGCAGCATTTCATCCATAGCTCGAATTCAGAAGCGTCCCACGTTTGACTGTTGCACAGCCACAACGTTCGGGGACAAAGTTCCAAACTTGCCAACATCCGGCGAGCTTGGCGTTGACGAAACGATTCCAGATTGGATGTTAGTTCCCAGAACCTACAAGTTCAGCCGGTCACGTTGATGGCCAAGCTGCCCTGCAAGGCGTCAAGGTAAGCGTCGTAGCCACGCGAGCTGGGGTGGAAGGAGGCCGTTGAAACGTTGATAGGACCATTGGTCCAATACTCGCGGATCGTGCCATCTTCGAGTTTGCTGCGGCGCAGCGAATCGCCAAACACCGCATCGTTGACATACCGGTCGCGTTGCCAGAACCGGCAGGCCCCATGGTTGTCGAACTCGTCAATGACCGACACGTAGCGAATATCGGCACCGGTGCGAACCCGAGCAATGCTGGTCGCAATCTCGATCTCGCGATTCAACAGATCGACCTGCTCATCTATGAAGTCTGCTTCGTTCCGGCTGATCCCCAGAACACCCTCGCACCAGCGATCACTCTGCATCAGTCGCGGGTACGCCAGCGCTCGCACCATGACGCCGGGGTACTGGTCGCCGATCTCCACGTATATTCGGGTCAGATCGCGTCGGATCTCATGGAAGTTGGCCATCCGGTTTTGTTCCGGTCTGTCGCAGTTAGCTGTCGTGATGCAGCGCAACAGCGCATCCGGCCAGTTTTCATTTCGTTCAGTTCGAAGATCGTTGCCACCAATCGTCATCGTGATCAACGTGCCATCACCGTCGCCGCTTATGCCTGCAGCGCGCACCTGAGCAGGGATTTCGCGGATCACAGCGCCAGCACAGGCGACAAATACCGACTCGGCATCAAGTTGTTCAGCGACTCGGGGGCCTGGGGTTTCATCGAGTTCGCGTTGGCAGGCGCTAGAACCGAGTCGGGTCGACCGGCCAAAGGAATGAGCAGGAGGCCCGTGGTCGTCGTAACTCGACGCATTGCGATGAATACCACTACCTGAGCTGTAGGAATCGCCGAGCGTGACGACGCGCTGAATGACCAGTGGCATTGAATCCGTTGAACTTGCCTGCGCAGTGGCTGAGAGCGCGCAGATTGCAGCCAATGTGCAGGCAACAGCTACCGCAGCTCGAAACATGACCGTCACGCTAGACCGCCTCGGCGAGCGTGATGCTTCACTTGCAGAATCTCAGGCGGAGTGCGATTTGACGTCGAAATATTGGTTCCAATTGATTCGTCGGTGTCGCTGTAGAAAAATTTGTAAATCAGGGCTCCCTTGCAGCTCACGCGTTAGAGCCTCTGAGGGTTACCGGGATGGTTACCGGCCTTAGGCCTAACCATGGAATCGAAGCCTGCCAGGCCTATGGACGATATGCACGGCAGCGCCGCCGGCTGGGTCAGGTAACACAATCGAGCGACCACAAGAGTCGTGATTTTGTCTTTGGTGAGGCGTAGTTCGAGTAAGAACTCAGCGGCATGCCTGCCCAGACGGCCAAGTTGGGCGCCCACCATCCTGCGACGGCGACGCTAGCTCTGAGATTATGTGGAAATGAGCTCTATTCGGCACCGCTATAAACAATTCAGAGGCGGCTATCGACTATTCCAAACTGACCGACCGTTAAGGTACGCGACCCGGATGATCGTCATTTTGACGATCCCAGTCGTTCTGCTTGGGGCGCTCGTAATGCGGTTGTTTGACCGCAACGAGTACGACACCTTCGGCGAGGCACTTTGGTTTACCCTCCAGACCGTCACTACGGTCGGATACGGCGATACGACGCCCACTAGCGCTGCGGGTAAAGTTGTGGCGTCGGTCGTCATGCTCACCGCTACCGGGTTCCTCACCATCGTGACCGCCAGAGTGACCACGAGGTTCATCCAAGCGGAACGCATTCGGATCGAACGCGCCAACGCCGCAGCGATGTCTTCAGAAGCTGACCCCCTCGCTCAACTCGTTTCAACACTCTCGACGCTCGCCGAGCGTCTTGATCAGATTGAGTTGACGCTTGCTGAGCGCCTTGATCAGATCGACACGAAGCTAGCGGCGAGTGATCTGGACGCGGAGAAATTTCGCGATCCATCTTGACTCAACACTCCGAATTGACTCAGGTGACGTGTTGAGAACATAAATGGCTTCAGCGAGTGGCCGAATACAGGGTCCGCAACAGCAACCCTTCCTCAATTGCGTCGACGGTGCGACGTCGACGCTTGATTCCTTCGTAGACAGCGTCGTCGCCCAGAGCCGAGCGTAGTTCCTCTTCGTGCTGGAGTGTGGCAGCTAGCCAGCGGCGCTGGGTAGCAAGGTACGCAGAGGTCACATCAACCACGTCAATCTCAGTAAAACCCGCTGAGCGGAGCAGGCCCGGATACGTTGTTCGGACCGCCACGCCGGGCGGTCCAATCAAGCTCGCGCGTCGGCGTTGCGCTGCGCTGAGCCCCCGCTGCGCTTCGATCGTGTAAAAAGCCGCACGGCCATATGAACGAAGCACGCGATGCGAGGCTCTCAGCACGGAGAGCTTTCTGCGTAGTCAACACATCACATCGGCGTGCACAATCGCGTCGATCGAGCCCGACCGGATCGGGAGCTTTTCACCGCTTCCGAGCAGTGCTAGTGCTCTGGGTACGAGGCCATCGCTGTCGATGCGGTCAAAGGCAGCACTGCAACCCTCCATGATCGGATCGACGCTGATCACCGAACAGCCGAACGTGGTTGCTAGATATAGGCCTGGCCACCCGGATCCTGCGCCGATGTCAACGAGCACCTTGCCTGGCTCGAGTGCAAGGAGCCGACCGATGCCGTCCGCCTGCTCGCGTGTCGTATACCCAGTCGCTTGGTAGTCGCTGCCGAGTGCTTCCAACTCCACCACCCGGAGGTTTGCTTCGCTGGACATTGCGTAGCGCTGCGCAAAACGTTCTGTCTCGATGAGCGATCGCTTTACCACATCAGGGAGTCTTACCGATTTCGTCTGTTTCTTGCGCTTGCGTACTCAGGCTTAGGAAGCGAAGCTCACCGTGAGATCTCGTTCGAGTTGCTCAACAAGAGCAATCTCCTGGATGCGGAATCCGTTCGCGAGTGCCCGCAGAACCCTTGTTGATCACCCTGACATTAGCTTTGACGCGGTAACTGCCATCCAGGTCCGCAGCGAAAACGGTGTCGCAGTTGGCAGCTATATGCGTTCTTCCTGTCAATCAGGGTGCCAGTTGGTATCTGGCTCAGCTCACAAAGGAGCTTCACACGTCAGAGCGCTTCGACGACGTGTCACCTAGGGGCTTTGCCTGTTGCGCCTGACAGAACTGGTCGCCGCCAGTTTAACGATCAAGCGGGTCGGGTACGGTCGCGTCATGCTTAATCCGACCGATAGAACAATCATGATTAGCGGAGCGAATCGAGGCCTCGGTAACGCTATAGCTCGTCGGCTTTACAGCGACGGGTACAACGTCAGCGTCGGCGGTCGCAACGTAGAGGCATTACGCCGTTCTATGGAGGGCTGCGAAGACAGCAGGGTGCTCTGCCATCGCTACGATGCTGCCGAACCAGGGACCGATGCCGCGTGGCTTAATGCCACGGTCGAGCGGTTCGGATCCCTGTCCGGTCTCGTCAACAATGCGGGGATCATTGATACCGCCGGCCTCGAAGCCCTCACCGAAGACGGGCTCGACGCGTTGTGGTCGGTCAATGTCAAAGCACCATTTCGGATGATCCAGCTTGCGCTACCGCTCCTGCGTGCCGACGGCAGCGGGCGCGTTGTCAGCATCGCCTCGTTGTCCGGCGTACGAGTTATGGGGAAGTTCGCTCCAGGATACGCGATGTCCAAGCACGCAGTTCTTGCGCTGTCCGAGGCAACGAAACAGGCGGGCTGGGGTGACGGCGTTCGCGTCACGTCGGTCTGCCCTGGATTCATCGCTACCGACATGACCAGTGACTTCGGCGAGGACCCAGCAACGATGATCGATGCGTCTGATCTTGCTGAACTGATCTCAACAACTATTTCGCTGCCGAACACGGCGTCGGTTGCACAACTGAACGTTGCATGTCGTCTTGAACCCCATTTCTAAGTTCAGTCGGCTCGCCCCACTGGTCTTTGGCGAAAACGAAAAAACGCACCACCGGCAATATCCGGATGGTGCGTTTTTCGTTAGTAATCGGGCGACGTCCTACTCTCCCAGGAGATCTCTCTCCAAGTACCATCGGCGCTGACAGGCTTAACTTCCGTGTTCGGGATGGGAACGGGTGTGACCCTGTCGCTATGGTCACCCAAATCAATTGTCAACTTAAGGTCGATCCTTAAGGACTCCAGAGCAAGCACGAGCTGTTTAACCAAGCCCTCGGCCGATTAGTACCGGTCAGCTGAGCGTATTACTACGCTTACACTTCCGGCCTATCAACGTGATGGTCTCGTCACGGGCCTTACTGCGTTAACCGCATGGCTATTCTCATCTTCAACCGGGTTTCCCACTTAGATGCTTTCAGCGGTTATCCCTTCCGTAGGTGGCAAATCTGCGATGCTTCTGGCGAAACAACAGACACACTAGAGCTACGTCCATCCCGGTCCTCTCGTACTAAGGATAGCAGTTGTCAAAATAGCTTCGGCTGCGGAGGATAGGGACCGAACTGTCTCACGACGTTCTGAACCCAGCTCGCGTACCGCTTTAATGGGCGAACAGCCCAACCCTTGGGACCTGCTTCAGCCCCAGGATGCGATGAGCCGACATCGAGGTGCCAAACCTTCCCGTCGATATGGA
>Ga0315320_10005592_pt1 | contig 10295 bp, 9 predicted proteins | sample M140m21515metaG_FD_203458 | JGI IMG/M metagenome (GOLD analysis project Ga0315320, IMG submission 203458) | Ammonia-oxidizing marine archaeal communities from Monterey Bay, California, United States - M1 40m 21515 | ecosystem: Environmental > Aquatic > Marine > Coastal | place: USA: California...
TGCAGCTGTGGCTTCCTCATCGGCGAGCACAAAGGTTCCGTTGTACTCGGTCAGTTCGGTCGCTGACGCCGAGCCTGGAAGGAGTAGGAGCATGAAGAGCAAGATGAGAGAGCGCACTTGGTTTCCTTCGGCTCTTTCTTGAGCCGTAGAGTCGAGAGTAGCCCGTTGACTTCGCTGACGAACAGCGTTCCTGAAGGACTCAAACGATTCGGAAGTGGCCTTTGAGCGTGCAGCGACGCTGCCGAGAGAAGCTGAGGGCTGTTGTGAGGCCTTCGCCTGTGGGCGAGGCGATGGTGAAGCTTGTGTAACCCTCACCTCCGTTTGCGAGCCCTGCATAGGCTGGAGCGTTCTTCACGAAGATGCTCGTATTGATGACTCGCGCCATGCGGTGCAAGTGGTCGATGTTCTTGCTCCACATCGTCGCGGTGTGACCAAAGCCGTGCTCGGCCTGGACGGCGCGAGAGATTCCCTCGTCGACATCCTTGACCCGAGTCACGGGCAGGATCGCGGTGAGCATCTCAATTTGCACGAACGGATGGTCCCAGGGGACCTCGCAGATCACAAGCCGGGGGTCCCCGTCGTAGGGCACACCAAGAGCGTCGAGAAACTTGTGTGCGCTTTGGCCAACCCACTGCTTGTGGATGTGCTCGCGGTCATCCTGAAGGATGAGCTGTTCGAGTCGGCGAACCTGATGTCCCTTGAGGAGAACAGCGCCGTTCTTCTGCATCTCCGCGAGAAGCTGGTTCGCGACGCTCTCGACGACGAACACCTCTTTCTCGACGATGCAGACGATGTTGTTGTCGAAGCTGGCACCAGCGACGATCCCAGCCCCAGCGGCGGCGATGTCCGCGGTCTCATCCACTACGCAGGGAGGGTTGCCAGGACCGGCGGCGATGGTCTTCTTCCCGCTATTCATCGCCACGCGAACGACGGCGGGGCCGCCGGTGACGCAGAGCAGACGCACGTTTGGGTGCTTCATGAGCGCTTGTGCGCTCGCGATGGTGGGCTCCGCGACGGCGGTGAGGGTGTTTTCAGGACCACCAGCCTCGACGATGGCGTCGTTGATCAGCGAGATGCAAAGAGCGCTTACCTTCTTCGCTGAGGGGTGGAAGTTGAACACCGCGGTGTTCCCTGCCGACAACATACCGATCCCGTTATTGATCACGGTCTCGGTGGGGTTCGTGCAGGGCGTGATGACCCCAAACGTGCCGTAGGGCGCGTACTCAGTGAGGCAGAGACCGTGATCTCCGGTGTAGACCTTGGGCTCCAGGATTTCTGGTCCGGGGGTCTTATTGATGACCAGCAGGTTCTTGCTGACCTTGTCGTTGACCCGGCCGAGCCCCGTCTCTTCCACGGCCATTTTGGACATCAGGTCCACGGCTTCGGTGCAGCGCCGCCGTACATTGGCGATCATCCGCTTGCGCGTCTCCAAGGGCACGGTGGCGAACACCTCGAAGGCGTGTCGAGCCGCGGCTACGGCAGAGTCCACGTCCGCGAACAGACCGCGCCCACTGGCGCGCTTGCCCTGCAGCGTGCTTTTGCTGCTCTCGGAGCCCCCGACGGGGCCACCGATGCGCTGCACGACCTTGTTTACGATCGCCTGGATCTCTGACGCGTTCAGGTCCGCCATGGATTACTCCGACGCCTTGTCATAGAGGCGTTCACCGCTCTGAAGATCGATGGCGTCAATGATCGCCATTACGGTGGCATCGCAGGGACGCTTATCCGTCTGGATGGTCTGACGCGCGGAACTACCCGAGGCGTAGAGGACCACCTCGCCCACACCGCAGCCGACGGAATCGGCGGCGACGACGATCGAGTCCTTCAGGCTCAGGTCCGGCCCCAGGTCCTGGAGCAGGAAGAAACTGAGTCCCTCAAGCTTCTCGTCTTTGCGGGAGGAGACGACTGTCCCCATGACCCTGGCGAGCTTCATGGCGCTCGCTACTTCTTCTTGGCGTTCTGGCGACCGAGCGGAAGCGCGGTGTCCACGTTCGCGTGTGGACGTGGAATCACGTGCACAGACACGAGCTCACCCACCCGCTGGGCGCCGCGCGCGCCGGCCTCAGTCGCTGCCTTCACCGCCGCGACGTCGCCGCGTACGATCGCAGTGACGTAGCCGCCGCCGATCTTCTCGTATCCGATGAGCTCCACACGCGCGGCCTTCACCATCGCGTCGGCGGCTTCCACCATCGCGGCGAAGCCCCGCGTCTCGATCATTCCCAGTGCGTCGGACATGTCCGTCAGCTCCCTGTTTGTTGGTCTTCACGCCCCGCAGGACGTCGTGTCTACATGTGTTACCGGGGCCAGGCCCCGGCGTCTGTGTCTTCTACTTACGCTCGACGCCTGTCACGGACTCGAGCGCGGCGATCGCGGCCTCACGGGCGCAGTCGATCTCCGCCTCTGTGCCGCCCATATACAGACGCCCGAACGCACCAATGGAGCGCATCTCCACCAGGTTGACGTTGGCGTTCTTTTCCGCTTCATTCGCGGCCAGAGTGATGTAACAGGCGGGCTCGCACTCAAGGATGAGCAGCGACTCGCCAGGGACGATCATCTGGCCGTAACGGATGCGGTTGATGAGCTGGGTCATGTACGGCTCGACGGAGCGGATGATCTGGTCGGAGATCACCTTCGGCTTCGTGCGGTCTTCCATCTTCAAACCGCAGTGGTCGAGAATGGCTTGGCCAGCGGCAAGCACCTGTCCCTGATCGTCATGGTGCAACTCAAGGGCGCCATAGCGCCGCTCGACCAACTGAATCGCCGGCATGCACTCGGTCGCCTTGAGAGCGACGTCGGTCAGGGTGTTCACGATCATTCCCGGGGCCGTCTCAATCCAGAGCGAGGCCTGGCCGGGGACCGGGAGAAAGCCCTTCGCGCTCGTTCCGATGAACGATGCAAGGTGGGGCTGAAGGCTGTCCAGGTAGCAGTAACCGCGCAGGGTCAGCATCGAGCGGATTCCTCGTCCTGTGAAGTCGACGGATTGAATCTTGAGTGGAGTGATCCACTCTCAAGCCGTCGTCGGGCTGACATTTGACTCGTCGGAGGGGGGGTAAGTCAAGCCGACAGGAGAGAGGGCGATTAGGATGCCCCTTCACCAAGGGGAAACCAATGCGTCACACACTCGCTCTCTTGCTGCTCTCTCTCCTCTTTTTGGGATGTCCCACGGCAGGAGACGACGACGACAGTTCTCTCTCCGACGACGACGACGACGACGAGGATTCCTGGACGACTCTTCGAGATGGTCTAGACATCCGTGACCTCGTGGTCGGTGAGGGGGACCTCGTGGAAGAGGATGACGTCATTACGGCCCACTACACCCTTTGGTTATGGGAGGACGACGCGCTCGGGAATCAGATTGAGACCTCGCGACCGGACAACGCGTTCACGGCTCCGCTCTCAATCGGTTCTCTCATTCCCGGGTGGGTCTATGGAATCCCGGGGATGCGAGTCGGAGGGGTTCGAGAGCTGATTATTGCGTCAGACCTCGCGTATGGAGACAACGAGGCTGGGGGAGGAACCATCCCTGGGGGCTCAACTCTCTTCTTCGAAGTCGAGATCGTCGGAGTCCAGTAGTCTGCCGCTCCTGGGCGCCCTGGGCGGGCTGCTCTGGAGTTCGATATGTCTGCATCTCTCCGTCGCTGGGCTTGTGCCCTGGTCCTCATCACCTTGGGAGTGGGATGCAACACATCCTCCGATGACGTCATCTTGAGCAAGGGAGCTGGTGGAGCGGATCCACGGTCCCTCTCCGTTGCCTGGGGAGAGATGGAGCAACGCATGCTTCGCCTTGAGGCGGAGGTGCAGATCGCGCGCGCCGAGACACGCAGGCTCTGCCAGGACGGCGCTCCTGCTGAGCACCCCGTTTGCGTTGGCATGAAGGCCACCAGTCACCGGGTCGCCCAGCTAGAGAGCGTCGTGGAGACGCTCGACTCCAGTCTGGACCGAATCGATGAGCGGATGGCCGCCACCGAGAACACCCTGGGGCCGTTGAGCTACGACACGAGAGCAAAGACGATCGTCTTCACGGGTGTCAATGTCCAGATCCGCAACGGCACGGGCTCTACTGGAGGCGCCAATGATGGGACTGGCAACCTGATCGTCGGGTGGAATGAGGCCGACGACAACGACAACCGGTTTGGGTCACACAATGTGATCATTGGGAGTCACCACGCATGGGAGGGGCAGTCTTCTTTGGCGGTGGGTTTCGACCATGCACTGCTCGGTGACGGTGTCGCCACCATTGGGGGTGAAGCCAATACTGCGGTGGGCGAGGGGTCCGTCGTCCTCGCTGGCCAGGACAACCGCGCCATTGGGGCCGCCTCTGTCGCGATCGGGGGGGCCGAGAACACACTCTCCGAGGAACTGTCCGTGACCGTGGGAGGGGTCTCGAACCTCGCCGACGCGCCCTTCGCTATCGTCGTTGGTGGCTCTGAAGCTCGCAGCGTGATGCCGGGTGAGACCCTGCTGCCTACCCTGTCCGGGCCTGCGGGAGAGATTCACCCGGAGTCCCCCGAATAGTGGACTCAGGATGGGGTGTCAGGGAAGGGCTCTGACCAGCCGGAACCCGACGTTCACGTCGGTTCGGAAGTGCTCCTGACCCTCACGGCCTGCCAGCCGAGACACGCGGGCGTCACCCCTCCAACTTCCGCCTCGCACTGGGCGGCGTGCGGTGTCACCGTCGAAGTGGCTGGCGGCGATCATGTCTCTGGAACCCCCTGAGAGGTCACGCACGCCGTAGACAGAGGCGTCCGTAGCGAAGGAGCCCACGCCATCTGGCGCCGGTCTTCCCTTCCGGCTTGTGGCGATGTGAGAGAGTGTGGGGTCGAATGTGTTTCCCCAGGGGAAGTGGCGTCCATCGACGCCCCTGGCGCATTTCTCCCATTGCTCTTCTGTGGGGAGAGATGTCGCGATGGAGTTTGTGTCGGTGATCCACTTGGCGTAGGCGACAGCGTCATCCCAGGAGATTGATGCCGCTGCCCAGCGGGGGTTCCATTTGTCACCGTCCCGATTGCGCTTCGGCACCTCGTACTTTTGACCGGCGCTGGGACGTTCCCAGTATGGGCTCGACTTCCCGAGACCCGTCCCCCGGCGCGGGACTCGGGCCCAGGCTTCGTCGTCGTTGCCTTTCTTGAGATGGGTGAGGAATCGCGCGTACTGACGCATGGTGATCATCGACTCGGTGATGAGAAAGCCGTCGACGAAGACCTCACTCCAGGGTCGTGGATTGAGAGACTCTGGATCTCCGCCAAGCATGGATGGACCCGCAGGGATGTAGCGCCACTCGAGTCCCCCGCACTCTTTCTCGCTGAGGAGGCGTACCGCGTGGTCACCGCTGCTCCAGTGCCGTCCCCGGGTGATATGCACTGGGTAGGTGGTGCTGCGTTTACCCTCGGCCTTGATTGTCAGGCGATAGCTGCCCATGGGGAGCGGAAGGTCGATCAGCGGAGTCGTTCCTAGCAGACGCCTTTCGATGGGTTTCCAGATCAGCGCGTCGGTGTCGTACCGCTCGGCCCAGACCTCCGCTCCCTTGGGGTCGGTGTGCAGCGTGAGGAGTCCATCCCCTCGCAACTGTTCGAGATGGTGCGGGCTTCCGTAGGCGCGTACGCGGCTCTCGAACCATGCCGCGGATTCCGAGTCACCAGAGCGTTCGGCCTCAGTGAAGCGGTACATCCAGGCATCGGCCAGCTGTCCTCGAGCGGTGTCATTGTTGGGGTTGTGTGCGAGGGCTCGTTCACACGCGCCCTGTGCGTCGCCGAACGCCATCGCTCGCTCGGCCAACAGGCGCTGAAGTGTTTGGCGCGAGCCGATCAACTCTTTCTTCGCCTTCAACGGTTTCCAGGGCGGAGTGCTCTGTTCCAGATCGCTGATCTTCTTCCGTAAGGTCTCGACTTCCAAACTCATGGCGCGGAACCGAGCACGGTGTGTTGCGGCCTCTTCGATGTGTTTGGCGGCTTTCTCCTGCTCCACGCTGCCGTCGAGATATGCCTCAACAGCTTCGGCCATCTCCTCGGAGGTCTGGTAGCGGTCGCCGGGAGCGAGCTCCAACGCAGTGTCGATGATCTCCGCGAGTTCGTTGGGGACGGCTCGGTCTGGGTTGGCAGTGCGGGGGTCGGGCCGCTGCTCGGAGACCAGCTTGAACACGATCTGAATGAGGTCGTCGCCGACGAACGCCTGTCGAAGAGTGAGGATCTTGAAGAGGATCGCCCCGAGGGAAGCGACGTCTGAACGCGCGTCTAGAGGCTCTCCTCGCGATTGCTCTGGACTCATGTATGCCGGTGTTCCGGTCAGCTCTTGCTGGTTGCCCGCGGCCCGTGCAGACGAGGCGGCTCCCCAGTCGAGCACGAGCACCTCGCCGAACTCCCCGAGCATGATGTTTCCGGGCTTGAGGTCTCGGTGGAGAATCCCCTGGTCATGGGCGTACGCGACGGTTTCGCATACCTGAATGAAGGCACGCAGCAGTCGCCGAGTAGTCCATTGCTCCACCTCTGTGGGAACGCCTGCGGCGAGGCTGTCGAGGACGTAGGAGAGAGGGCGCCCCTCCACTCGCTTCATCACGAAGTAGACCTCTCCCGTTGGGAGGCGGCCGATGTCGTACACGGGCACGATTCCGGGGTGCTGGAGCTGGGCTGTGACCTGAGCTTCGATGACAAATGCCTCGAGCTCGGATTGGGTCAGGGTGCTGGGGTCCAGCACGACTTTGACGGCGACGGACCGGTCCAACTCGTGATCCCGCGCCTCGATGACGCGCCCCATCCCCCCCCTGCCGATCTCATCCATCAACTGGAACCGACCGAGGGTCTGAGGAAGCATGTAGGACGGCGATGGGATATCAGCCACCGTCTCTCTTTCGGTAGGGTCAACACCGGGCCGTGTCACGCCAAGCTCATTGAGCAACGCGCGTGCCTTGTGCACTGGCAGGGTGATCGGCTCCTCCATGGGAATGCAGTGTAGGTGCTCCACAGAATCCCGCGAGTTTGGAAGGAAGAGATAGGCCTATGCCAGAGATCCAGAACGGCACGGTTCCGTTGCATTACCTGGAGGCGGGTACCGGCTCAGAGACCGTGATTCTGTCCCACAGTTATCTGGTCGATCATCGACAGTTTGAGTCTCAGATCGCATCGCTGGTCGAGGCGGGGTTTCGGGTGCTGGCCTACGACCATCGGGAACACGGTCGGAGCGGGGGGACGACGTCGCCCTACGACCTCGAGGACCTCGTAGCTGATGGAATGGCCGTCCTCGATCAACTTTGTGACGGCCCTGTGCACTGGGTCGGGCTCAGCACAGGGGGCTTTGTGGGGATGCGGATCGCGGCGCGGCACCCCGAGAGGATTCACCGCCTGGTGCTGATGGCCACCTCCGCCGGAAGAGAGACGGGGTTCAAGAGACTCAGGTATGAGGGCCTGCTGCTTGTCCTGCGTGTCGCGGGGTTTCGTCCCGTCCTGGGCCAGGCGATGAACTCCCTCTTCGGAAAGGGGTTTCGACGAGATCCGTCCCGAGCCAACGAACTCGCGCTTTGGACCGAGCGTGTCGCCGCCAACGACCCGATGGGGCTGGTGCGTTTTGGAGGTGCGATCTTCGGCCGCCCCGACTTCGTGCCCAGCCTCGGCCAGATCTCCGCGCCGACGCTTGTCTTGACTGGCTCAGAGGATGACGCGACTCCGGTACGCAATGGACAGGAGATCGCGGCGGCAGTGCCCAACGCGCGCTTTGTCTCGCTGCCGGGTGCTGGTCACCTGAGCACTGTGGAGCAACCTGAACAGACGAGTCGTCTGATTACGGCGTTTCTAACCCAGACATGACCGCCGAGCGGATCAGGGCAAGTCGTCGTCCAAACTATTCGACGGGCTCTACGGTCACGCGAAGCTCCTGCCAGGATGCACCTCCTTCGCCATCACGAGCGATGAGGAAGAGGCGTACGGGTCCATTCATGACCGAACAGGGTGCCGTCCATCCAAAGGCACGTTCGGGCTGAAAGCTCTCGCTGAGATTCGCGTCGCTTCCGAAGCCCTCTCCATCCTGAGCCTCCGGCTCCCCTTCCTGAGGTTCGTAGCAGGTAGCCCCGTCTTTCCCAGGTCCGCCGCCGAAGCCACCAAAGCCAGGACCATCCTCTTCCTCGTCGGGGTCTACCGGCAGTCCTGGTTTGCCGTGGGTCCAGTAGATCTGCACGTCGGAGTCGACGATGTCCTTGTCATCTTCAAGTTCCACGTCAAACCGGAGCCCTGCGCCCCCCTCCACGACGCCGAGGTCGATGACGCTCAGGTGCTCTGTGATCTGCTCTCCGTCGAAGACCTGCTCTCCATCATTCACGATGATCTTGGTGATCGTCGGGTTCGCGTTCCAGGCCTCGGGGGTGCCGAGAGCCGAGCCTGCCTCGAGCGCCTCCAGGTAAGCCTGCTGAGGGCGCGTCCCTGGAACCGTGGGGGGCAAGGGCAAGTTCTCGAAGTCGGGAACCAGGAAGTTGACGAACTTCAGAGACTCCCGCTTTGTCTCACCATTCTCAGCGAAGTAGTTAAGGGGAAGGAGTCCCGCGTTGTACTCGACTGGGAGGAACGTCGGAGGAGTGATCTCATCACGTCCGCTGTTGCCGTCGGGGGGCTCGGTTGGTCCCCCGCCGAGCAGCGCGCTGAAGTCCAGTTCGAGGATGTTGGTCCAGGGCCCCTCCGGGATCAGGCCATCAGTGAACTCGGTGTCTTCGAAGTCATCGGGTAGGTCGAAGGACCACGTATGCGTGACCTCTTGAAGTTCTTCGTCGAGGGGGTCGATGACGAGAGAGCGGACCGTCACCTGAGGAATGGACTGCCCATCGAGCACAACGACCGCCGGATCCTGTTGGATCGCGATTGTGCGCAAGTTTTTGATTGCGCTCTCATCGGGGAAGGTCGGGAAGCAGCCAGGGAGGGCAAGGACGAGGGTGAAGTAGAGGGTGAGACGCTTCATGTTTAGAACTCCACCCGGGCGCCGACATTCACACTGGGAAATGTCTGGAAGGTCAATTCGTCCTCGTAAGCGTAGTCATAGAAGACGAAGTCGCCAGTGGTGGCGGCATACACATTGGTGACGTCGACGAAGAACTCAGCCGTATGGGTCTTTTGCCGGACTTTCTTGTCGATGCGGAGGTCTAGTTGGTGGAACGGCTTCGCTCGAGCCGAGTAGGTGGCCCCGTACGTTGGGATGAAGGTGTTGATGTCAGCGAAGTACGCGGCCTTCTCCACGGGGGTTGTGGGCGATCCGCTCTGGATTTGGAAGCGCGCGCCGATCGAGATCTCTCCGGGGAACTTGGCCTGGAGGACGGCCGTCAATTGATGCCTTCGATCGTTTGCGAAGAAGCGCCACTCTTCTTCCTCGCTGTCCTTCCGCTGGGCCCACGAGAGGCCATACCCGAGCCATCCTGTCAGACGGCCCCCGGGAAACAGGTTCCATCGAGTAAAGACTTCGGCACCCCAGATTCGCCCAATCCCTGTGTTCGACAGGCCGTTAGTCGGGTCGTCGTCGTCCGTGTCGGAGAAGTCGAGCCCCAGATCTGCGAACGCGGCTGCGTCGCCGGACGAGTTGCTGCTCACCGTTTGATTGTCGAGGAACTTTGCGTAGCCCTGCAGGTCGATGTTTAGAAATGTCCCCGGCTGCATGTTTACGCCCAGGTTCACGTGCCAGGCGCCCTCAGCCTTGAGGTCGGGGTTTCCTGAGATGCTGCTGAGCTCCTCCTGGGAGGGAGACTGCAAGTAGCGACCACCAGCCAACGACACGCGAATCTGCTCGACCGGTTGGAAGCCGGCGCGCATTCGGAACTGTGGCATCACCTGCTTCAAGTCGTTACGCCAGTCGACCCGAAACTCGGGGGCCACCGTGACGCCCTTTACGGGGGTGATGGGCAGCCCCACATAGCCACCGACCCAGGCGCGTGTCTGACGGCTGCTCCCGACGACGTTCTGCTCCTGCCCGGTGGAGGTGCTTGGCCCGGTGTCTTCTCGACTCAGCTGCGGCAGGTTTTCACTCAGGCGGATCCCATCGATCTCGATGAGCATTCCGGCGTCCAACTGGAGCCAAGGCACGATGGGGAGACGCAGGTCGTCGAAGAAATGGAAGGTCGTGTGTCGTTCTTTTCGAGCGAAGATGTCGAGCGCGTTGAACTCAACCCCCCAAAACGTCAGCGCGACGCCCACCTGGTTCTTGATCTTCCGCTCCTTGCCCAGGGAGAAGTCGCCGCGAATGGTGAAGCGGTGCATGTCTGTTCGAGTGTCGAACAGGCCCCGTTCCTCCTGATCCTCATCTCCGCTGTCGACGACTTTGATCCCATCGAG
>Ga0315320_10005597_pt1 | contig 10290 bp, 10 predicted proteins | sample M140m21515metaG_FD_203458 | JGI IMG/M metagenome (GOLD analysis project Ga0315320, IMG submission 203458) | Ammonia-oxidizing marine archaeal communities from Monterey Bay, California, United States - M1 40m 21515 | ecosystem: Environmental > Aquatic > Marine > Coastal | place: USA: California...
TTGATTCGCAGCGGAATGAAAGTTTACCCGTATTCCCTTGACTCAGATCGTGAATTTCACCAACAAGCGCGCGACGAATTACCATCAGAAATGAGATCGTTAGATGCTAATCCTTTGTTTGAGGCAGAGGTATTAGGATCTAGCTGATGTTGGCAGAGCTGCAGGATCAAAATTTATTTTGCTGAATGCTCTCCACAATTAGCTAAACGCGCCTCGTTCAGCGCCTTGGGCCAAAGCTGCGGAAACATTCACGACTCGAGGACCATCCCGTTCGACTCTTGCAGTCACTTGGTCTGTAGGACCAATCAAATGCTCCCGATCACCATCAAAAGCCAGAACCGTATTTTGGAGCAAGGAGATGGGCTCAGATAAGCCCACTCTTTGAACACCTAGAACTGGAACACGCTGATATAAACCGGGCGCTACCGGAGCCTTAATTAATTTTCCACCAGGGCCACAAGTCGCCATGAGAGCAAAGTCATCCTTGGTTTCACATCGTTGAAGCAAACCAACTATCGAAGAAACTCCGATTGTGTCAGGCCTAGCTTGTGAGACGACAAGCTGCCTTAGGCTTAACGGTTTGACTGGCATCTTGTTTCCTGCAAAATCATCTACCAAAGTCGCGGCATCTATAAGGGCGATGTCAGATCTGCTGTTAGCTAGTTGGATATGAATCATTTTAGATTTCGGAGCAACGGTTTCGAGATCAGCAATCCCAGAAGCTACTAAACCTGCGGCGGCGCCAGCTACGGTAGGCTCTACGAGACTGGGGAAAACGTTGTTTGTTCCTGTAGACATCGGAACCAGTGTTACGTCAGGCCAGACTTTAGCGATGGTTCTGTTCGTGCCATCCCCTCCAAGTGTAATGAGTACGCTTACCCCGCGATTGCGCATCGCTTGAGCAGCCTTTGCCGTATCCAATGGGCTTACGTTTGCTCCAACATCAAGAATTTCCAGTTCTGCATCTACATTTAGATCCGCTAAAGCACCTGTAGCTATCTGAAAGGGTTCCTGCATAGCGATAATGTGGTTAGCTCCAGCAGTGACAGCGCCGATGACCGCTCTGGAAATTCGGTTACGTTTGTCTTCCGCAGTAGAAACACCGCCTCGAGCTGCGACTCGTCTAACATCTCGTCCTGATACTGGATTCGCTATGATACCGACGCTAATACGCATACAGCTAATTTAGTTCCCTTGCCGTGGTGTTGGGACTTAGCATGCTAACCCGCAGAATAATATGAGGAAACTTTGACCGAACCCCCCGCTGTTGTGCTAACTATTTCCGGATCTGATTCTGCAGGTGGAGCTGGTTTGCAGGCTGACCTTCGCACCTTTGCTGCATGTGGGGTCCACGGGGTTTGTGCACTTACGGTTGTTTCGGCACAAAATACTCATGAGTTCAAGTTAGCGTTAGGGATGCCGCCGGAAATGGTTCTCGCTCAAATAGAAACGGTGTTAGCGGACTTTCCGGTTCGGGCGACGAAAACCGGATTCTTGTATACAGAATTGAATGTAAGGGCTATCGCAACTCTCGCTGAAGAAGGGAAATTACCCTTATTAGTGGTCGATCCTGTCCTTGTCAACATGCATGGAGATGGACTCTATGAAGCGAAAACTGAGATGCTCATCAGCGAGTTATTAGTGCCCAAGGCGAAAGTAATAACGCCTAACCATCTGGAGGCTGGCAGATTGCTAGGGCGTGTGCTTAGAGATGATTTAAGTGCTCTAGAGGATGCGGCCCACGAGCTGATAGACGCGGGTCCCGAGGCTGTCGTGATCACTGGAGGAAGGAGAAGCGGAGCGGCTGCTGTAGACGTTGCGGTTTGTGCTGGAAAGACTACGATTTTAGAACGACCGAAAATCAAAACTACTAATGTTCGCGGCTCGGGCGATACGCTTTCAGCTGTAGTTACTGCTGAGTTGGCGAAAGGCTCATCTGTTCTGGATGCGATTCTTTTGGCTCATGAGTTTACAACTCATGCAATAGCTCGTAGTGCCGAGTGGGAACTTGGATTTGGGCAGGGTCCGATAAGCCAAATGAGATGGTAAACATTAGGAAAGACTAGAGTTAGTGAATCGTTGCAAGAGGAGAGCTTGAAATGACACGAGAGCAGTGGCAAGAAGAATTCGATTCTGGTCGAGTTCGCGACGTGGACTATGAGACCATGAGCGGGGTTCCTCTTGACCCGCTATATACCCCTTCTAATGATGATGTTAGCGAAACTGTAGGTTGGCCCGGCCAGTATCCGTACACCCGTGGTGTACACCCGAGCGGGTATCGCGGTCGGTTATGGACGATGCGAATGTTTGCTGGATTTGGTACACCAGAAAGCACGAATCAACGTTTCAAAGAAATTTTAGCGGCAGGAGGCGGCGGGCTTTCGACCGCATTTGACATGCCAACGCTGATGGGACTTGATAGCGATGACGTGTTGTCAATTGGCGAAGTAGGTCGATGTGGAGTAGCTGTTGACACTTTGGCCGATATGGATGTTCTATATAACGGAATTGACCTCTCGGCTACTACTACATCAATGACTATTAACGCTCCTGCGGCTGCGATTTGGGCGATGTTTGTTGCGAATGCAGAGAATCATGGAGTGGGACGGGAAAAACTTGGTGGAACGCTCCAGAATGATATTCTAAAAGAGTATCAAGCCCAGAAAGAATGGGTCTTCCCTCCCCGGCCTTCAATGCGATTGGTAGCAGACACAATTGAGTTTGCTTCAAACGAAATGCCTAATTGGAACTCAGTTTCCATTAGCGGCTATCACATTCGTGAAGCTGGATCAACAGCAGCTCAAGAACTAGCGTTTACCTTGGCAAATGGTTTTGCTTACATTGAAGCTGCGGTAGAAAGAGGATTGGATGTCGATGAATTTGCTCCGCGACTGAGCTTCTTCTTTAATGCACACATTGATTTCTTTGAAGAGATAGCCAAGTATCGGGCTGCTCGTCGTATCTGGGCCAAGTGGTTAAAGGAACGTTATGGAGCTACAGACCCAAAATCGATGATGATGCGGTTCCACACACAAACTGCAGGTGTGTCATTAACAGCGCAGCAGCCAGAAGTTAACATTGCCAGAACAGCTATTGAAGGGTTAGCTGGGGTTCTCGGGGGTACGCAGAGCTTGCACACAAATTCGATGGATGAGGCGCTGGCCCTTCCAACCGAGAAAGCTGCTCGAATAGCACTTCGCACTCAACAGGTGATTGCCTACGAGACCGGGGCGACCAATGTCGTCGACCCACTGGGTGGTAGCTGGTTTGTGGAGGCTTTGACAGACAAACTTGAAGCGGAAGCTGAACAGATGTTCGCCCACATTGACTCTAATGGCGACGGATCAATGCTCGAGGGAGCTTTTAGGCTGATAGACGAAGGTTGGTATCAAGGAAATATTGCCGACGCCGCGTATGAATTTGAAAAGAAAATAAACTCAGGGCGCAGAGTCGTAGTCGGTGTTAATGAATTTACGGAAGGCAATGACGAAGACCAAATTGATTTGCTGAAGATTAGTCGTGAGGACGAAGTCAAACAAATCAAAAGTCTTCATCAAGTAAAAGCGGATCGTGACCAAATGGCCGTAGATAGATCGTTGATGTCCTTAGCTCGTGCAGCTGAAACTGATACAAATCTGATGCCATTCTTAATTGATAGTGCGAAGTCGATGGCGACCGTAGGCGAGATCATGCACTCCTTAGCTGAGGTTTTCGGAAGGTATCAAGAACGCCCATTTATTTGAGAAATTAAATAAATAAAATAGTTTATGGATTTGCCCATGGCCTCGATGGCCTGTCCCTTGCTATTGTCAGGACTGAAATGACCCGCATCCTGAAACTTTGTTATTCGAAAACTCCGCTTACGATGGTGGTGGTTGCCTTGCTTCTGGCCAGCGCCTGCAGTGGAGGCTCCGATCAAACGACGATGGAACGCGAACTACAAGAGATGGTCAGCAATGATTTGGCGCCTGTCAGGATTGGTGCTGTCGACTGTCCCAAGGATGTGTCAAAGAGCCCTGAGTCCGTTTTTGCCTGTCAAACTGAAGTCCAAGGTAATTATTTTGAGATCCAGGTTCGAATGCTCGATGCACAGGGCAGATATGAGCACAAGCTAAAGCATGTTGCTTTGCAGGTCATAAGGACCGAAGCGGCTCTTAGCGATCAAATTAGCATCGATGTTGGGTTCGATGTTGCAACTGACTGCGGAGACGAAGAGTACATAGTTGCTCTTGTAGGCGGCACATTTTATTGCAACGCAAAGACTATTGATAATTCGGGTCAGCGTAAAGTCGAAGTCCGGGTGGAAGATGCCGATAAAACGTTAAGTTGGTTTTTGTTACCTGATTAAGGTTCGTTTTTCTCGCTGCTGATATCTTCAATCGATCGTTTTATATGACTCTCCTTGACATTGAATCTCTGGCTATGGCTTGGCCGAGTAAGCCATTATTTAATAACCTTTCTTTCACCGTTAAGAATGGCGAAAGAATTGGTGTGCTTGGAATCAACGGCTCAGGGAAATCCACTCTTCTGAGAATCATTGCTGGATTAGAGACAGCAGATAGCGGGAGTATCAGGAGACAACGTGGTTTGAGAACGTCTTGCCTTTGGCAGCGTCCTGATATTGGAAACGTAACTGTTCAAGATGCAGTGGGACATAGCTGGCAAGCGGATGCAGCTGTAGACCGACTTGGATTGGCTGCAATTGCTGACCGGAAAGTTACAACGTTGTCGGGTGGGCAAGCAAAACGTGTGGCGTTGGCGATAACACTTTTAGATGATGATGCTGAGTTGCTCATTTTAGATGAGCCAACCAACCACCTAGATATAGAAGGTATTGATTTTTTGGAACGGAAAATGTTGGACTTTCGGGGTGGAATAATTTTGGTTACCCACGATCGCCACCTTCTAGATCGAGTTGCTACTCGTACCGTTGCTCTTTCTAGGGACGGGACCTTAATCGTCGAAGGCGGCTATCAAAATTATCTCCACGCTCGAGCTGAACGAGAGGAGACATTAGCAAAACATGAGTCAGCAAGACTTACTTTGGCTCGTCAAGAACTTGTGTGGTTACAACGGGGAGCGAAAGCGCGTAGGCGAAAACCTAAAGCCCGGTTAACCATGGCCCATAGAACGCTTACACGCCCAGAAAAAAATGATGACCGAGAGAACTCGTTAGCGCTTGGGGAGTACAAACAAAGTCGACTGGGGCGAAAAGTAATAGAGCTTGAGAATGTGAGTGGTGGGCATGATGATGAGGTGCCCTTGTTTGCTAATGTCAGCATGAGCCTGGAAGCGGATGCTCGCCTTGGGGTGGTAGGCCCAAATGGTTCAGGCAAGTCAACGTTCTTAGATATTCTTGGAGGACGGCGGGAACCTTTAGACGGGAAAGTGGATCGTGGCTCGACGGTGAAGGTCGGATATTTCGACCAAAAAGGAGATTCGCTAGACAGCGATTTAACAGTAGAAGAGGTGATTGCTGGTAAAGGAAGTCGGTTGGACTATCGCCAGATAGCGCTTTTGGGAAGATTTTGGTTTGAACCGGCGACTCACCGAGCGAAAGTAGAGAGTCTTTCTGGTGGTGAACAGCGTCGACTGCAACTTTTGGCATTGTTAGCGGGTGAACCAAATGTCCTTCTTCTAGACGAGCCTACAAACGATTTAGATTTGGATACGTTACGAGCGTTAGAAGATTGGTTGGATAACTTTAAAGGTGCTTTGGTCGTGGTCACACATGATCGAGTGTTTCTTGAGCGAACTATTGAGCACGTAGTTGCTATAAACGATGGTGGTTTTCGTGTTCTGGGTGCCGGCGAAGCAGTGTGGGAGAACGCGGTAGCATCAAAGAAAGTATTAAATGAGAAAGGTCGAAAAACTAAACAAAAGACCAGTAACCGAAGGTCTTCTTCCACGCTGGAGCGTTTGATTACAAAAATTGACAAAGAAATTGCGGAATTGACTGTTGAGCAAAAAAGTATTCAGAATGAGATGAATAAAGAAAAAACCGATTTCAATCGACTAGAAGAGTCGGCAAAAAAATACGCTGATGTTGATGCGGCGCTGAGGGCTAGAGAAGAAGAGTGGCTGCTGCTATCTGAAGAGCTAGATAGCTAGAGACACCCTGGTACAAGCAGGTATCCTTTAGATATGGCCCGTGATTACTATGACCGCAGCGGAGAAATTCTTTCACTGAGGAACCGAAAACCAATCGTATATTGGACTTCTGTTTTAGTTGTGTTTGCAATGTTTATGGCTGGTTTTTCAGCCTTGGCTTCTTTGTTGTGAATAAAGCAGCGGGGGAGATTCGCGTAGCGACCTTTGATGATCTTAACCCGTCGAAGTTATACGAAATATTGGCTCTAAGAGTGAATATTTTTGTCGTTGAACAGAACTGCGCTTATCAAGACTTAGATTATCTAGACCAGCGCGCCATGCACTATTGGATCGATGACTCTGACGGTCTGGTTTCATGCCTGCGTGTAATCGATGAGGGTGCAACTCGGCGAATTGGCCGAGTCGCGACACGACAAGATTCGAGGTCTAACGGCCTTGCCGGGAAGCTAATTAATGAAGTACTAGGAAGCAGCGTTGGACCTTGGACACTGTCTGCGCAAGCCCACTTAGAAAAATGGTACGGCATTTATGGGTTCGAAAGATCAGGTGTGGATTACCTGGAAGATAACATATTGCATCTTCCGATGTTACGAAGAGCATAGAAATTACTAGTTTCGACCGAGATAATAACTAGGCCTTTACATCAACAACGACTCGCCCTTGTACCTGCCCCTGTATGATTTGAGGTCCCATCATTGAAGCATCCAATAAGCTTACTATCGTAGTCATGGATTCTAAGGTAGCGCGATCGAGAAGCTCGTCGAGGCGCGCCCACGCTCGCACTCGCGAATCGAATGGAGCTACTACTGAGTCTATTCCGAGTAGGTTTACTGCTCTGAGTAGAAAGGGAATGACAGTAGTATTTAGAGCGTTGCCACCAGCCAGCCCGCAAGCTGCGATACTAGATCCGTACTGCATTTCAGTTAGCACGTGAGCCAGAGTAACATCTCCGACTGCGTCGATGCAGCCGCCCCATCTTTCGCTCGCTAGAGGACCGGTAGGTTGTTCGGCTAGTTCACTTCTCTGGATGATGCTCGTTGCTCCTAGAGATCTCAGGTATGCCTCTGTTTCTGGCCTGCCCGTAGAAGCAGCGACGTCATAGCCAGCGCTAGCAAGAAGATGGATAGCAACGCTTCCAACTCCACCCGCTGCTCCTGTGACTAGAACTGGGCCTTGTTTGATGCCATGTTCTTCGAGGGCTTGCATAGCCAACATCGATGTGAGGCCGGCTGTCCCAACCGCCATAGCATCTAGATTTGAAAGACTCTCTGGTAGCTTCACCAGCCAGTCCGCATTTACTCTTGCTTTTTCAGCAAAGCCGCCCCAGTGAAGTTCACCGACCTTCCAACCTGTCAGAACGACACGATCTCCAGACTTGAAACGAGGGTCATGCGAGGCCTCAACAACGCCAGAAAAATCAATTCCTGGAATGTGGGGATAGTTACGAACTAATCGTCCGATTCCGCTAAGAACCATGCCGTCTTTGTAATTGAGGGTGCTGTAGTCCACTGAAACTAAGACGTCACCTTGAGGAAGATCAGCATCCTCGAGGTCAACTATTGAATTAGCTATTTGCCGGTCTTTTTCCGAAAGCATAACGGCGCGAAAACTCATAAGATCTCCATAGGAAGCGACATACTATTTCTTAGTCTGTCACGCTACCTGGATATTGAGGTGTCCACCAGGCTGCCCTTATGTAAGCACCTAAGTAAGATTCGTGGGTACCCGGGGCTTAGGTCGGATAGAGTGATCTTATGTCGGAACGTAATGCCATTACCGTAACTGAGTCTGCACTCGAAAAAGTAATTGAATTGCGTGCAGGCGAACAAGATGCAGATCAGCTTGCGCTGCGCATTGAAGTAACAGGGGTGCAAGGTGTTGATTACACCTATGACTTAGCTTTTGAGCTTTTAAGTGAAGCAGATCAAGCCGATGTCCCTTCGCACGTAGGTTCTGGGCTCACAGTTCTGGTACCTGAACAAGACATATCCAAGCTCGAAGGCGCCACTCTTGATCTACCGACTAATGGACATCAGGCGGGTCTAGTTTTGAGAAATCCGAACCGTCCAGATTTAGGACCCAATTCCGTCCTGGACCTCTCTGGGACTAAGGAAGAACAAATTCAGGAAGTTTTAGTAAAGCGAATTAACCCGTCAATTGCTGCGCATGGTGGATTTGCAGAGTTAGTGCGAGTAGAGGGAACTACCGTGCTGGTAAAGCTAGGCGGGGGATGCCAGGGTTGCGGAATGGCCAATTCTACCGTTACTGCCGGTATTGAAAAAACGCTAGTTGAGTTAGTAGAGGGAGTTGAGCACGTTCTAGATATCACAGACCATGCCTCAGGCGAGAGTCCATATTTTGCAGATGCGTAAGTTAGAATTTCATTCTTTGTGCTTTTTGAATAGCGGATGGCAAATATCTCAGACTAAACTTACGTGGTATCCAAGCATGGGGGATCTGTGAGAGGCATTATCGGCTACGGGGCGTATGTTCCTTACTACCGTTTAGACCGTTCGAAAATAGCAGCCGCAATGGGTGCCGGCGGAGGACGCGGCCAACGCTCCGTTGCTAGCTTCGATGAAGACACAACGACCATGGGCGTTGAGGCTGCCAGGAATGCTTTGCGAAATGCGAAGGTCTCGCCTACATCGATTTTGTTTGCGACAGCTAATCCGGCTTATTTAGACAAAACAAATGCCACTGCAATCCAAGCAGCTCTTGACTTGCCTCAAGAAACATGGGCGGTCGACACCGGAGGTTCTGCTCGATCTGCTGAAGCGGCGATGCGAGGCGCTAGAGGTAGCGAAGGAATCGCTATGGCCATTCTGTCGGACCTTCGGACTGGAAAGCCGACAAGTGCAGACGAATCGAATGGCGGAGATGCGGCGGTTGCTTTTTTGTTCGGAGATGAAGGTGATTCCCCGGTAATAGCCCGTTCACTAGGTAGCGCATCAGCGACCGGCGAATTTCTTGATCGTTACCGCCAGCCCGGTGATTCTTTCAGCCGTATTTGGGAAGAACGATTTGGCGAGCAAGCGTATTTAGAGCTAGGTAATGAGGCCATCGAACGTGCGCTAAAAGCTGCAAATGTTGGTTTAGAAGATTTAGACAAAGTTATTATTGCAGGGCTGCATACCCGGGCCGTGAATAGCCTTTCACGGGTAGCTGGAGACAAACTTGTTGACGGTCTTGAATCAGTCATAGGTAACACCGGCACTGCTCATATTGGGCTTTTGCTTGCTTCCGCATTAGATAACGCTGGGGCTAGTGAAAAAATTATGCTTGTGCATCTAGCCGATGGCGCTACCGTGCAGATATTGGAAACCACAGAAGCTATTAATAGCTACACGCGGTTTAAGACTGTGGAATCACAGATAGCGCAGGGAAATAACTCGTTGGATTATAATCTTTATCTGACTTGGAGAGGGTTTTTAGATCGTGAGCCACCTAGGAGACCTGACCCAGACCGGCCGGGCGCTCCACCAGCTTTTCGCTCACAGGACTGGAAATATGCTTTCGTAGGCTCTCGAGACCGATCCTCTGGGGCAATTCACTTGCCTCCGATGAGGGTTTCAATGTCCGGGGGCTCTGTAGATGACATGGAACGAATACGAATGGCTGATATTCCGGCGACGATTGCCACCTTCACAATAGACCGCCTTGCGTACTCTCTATCGCCGCCGGTCGTAGCAGTAGTTATTGACTACGACGGGGGAGGCAGATTTCAGGCTGAGATGACGGATGTAGATCCGGGAGCGGTTGAGATAGGTGGTCGCGTGGAAATGACTTTTAGAAGGCTATTCACAGCCGAGGGAATTCATAATTACTTTTGGAAAGCTCGCCCACTCAGCTCATGAGTGGAACGTTACAAGTCCGCTTAATAGCGGCAAACACAGGGGATAAATGACATGGCCTCACATGGAATTAAAGACCAGGTTGCCATTATTGGAATGGGTTGCACCAATTTCGGTGAGCACTGGGATAAAAGCGTTGACGACATGCTCATCGATGCTGCTCAAGAAGCATATGCATCGGCTGGCGTCGTGCAAGATGATATAGACGCGTTCTGGTTAGGAACGATGGCATCCGGTGTTTCCGGACTAACTCTGTCCAAACCATTGCAAATCGATTACAAGCCGGTAACCCGTCTAGAGAATATGTGTGCGACAGGTTCTGAAG
>Ga0315320_10005600_pt1 | contig 10289 bp, 5 predicted proteins | sample M140m21515metaG_FD_203458 | JGI IMG/M metagenome (GOLD analysis project Ga0315320, IMG submission 203458) | Ammonia-oxidizing marine archaeal communities from Monterey Bay, California, United States - M1 40m 21515 | ecosystem: Environmental > Aquatic > Marine > Coastal | place: USA: California...
TCTTTAGCCTGAATAAGTAATCCTTGATTTAATGCATCCCGAACAAAGCTTGATTTTGGAGGGATAGAAAAATCCTTACTAAATTTTGACTTAAAATCTTTATAAGGCAATTGCTCAAAATTGCATAAAGGATCAGTTGAAGTAATTGCACATTCAGAACTTCCCTTGTGTTGAAAAATTTCAACCAAAGGCTCTCTGATATTCTGAAGATAGATTTCATCTTGAGTTGGTTTTTCAAACATAAATCCATTGCTAAGGTTTGAGTTATGGGGAATCACCATATAGCTACAATCTTTTAAGCATTCTTGATCGAGCTGCTCCCATAAATCAGCTCTGGTCGGCGCTTCATAAAAACTTATCGGCTGATAAGGAACATTTGAAGTCTCAAATATAATATTTCTATGAAGATTATTTCCTGAATATGCTGCGCCAGTCCACTCATAACCGACAAAGGTTGAAAATTTACAAGTCTCAGTTCTGTCATAATGCTCTTCTGCTGCTTGGATAATTTCTTGCCATGGTTTCTCAGCAGCCTCTAGACATATCTCTCTTGAATCTCCACACATTCCCAAAGGCTTGCGCATGCTAGCTTTTGCATTCATAAAGAAATATGACAGCTTTGGAAAACCTCTATACGCCCTACATTGAAAACCATTGTACTTTGCGCTTTGTGGATCTAAGCACAACCTAACCTCGCCAAGAAGTTCTGCGTGATCAGTTACAGCTGCAAAATCTAATGCTTGATTTAATTTTGAACTTCTTGAGCTTGTTTTGTCTTTATTATAGGGCTGTAAATAAAGTGGTTGTCCTTTTGCATATCTATACGCATCATCAGGGGTGTTTAATGTCCCTTGTGTATTGGCATCAAGTGATAGAGTGGTATGAACATGCAAATCGCCAAATAATGGTATTTTGTTTGGAACATAGGCACTGCAAGGCTCCCTATCTTCATTCACATAGACTTGGCTTTGATTTGCAAATAACAAATTAGTAGTCAATGCCAGGAAGAAAAATATTTTTTGCATATAAATTATTGCTAAAAAAAACGGCAACCTAAGTTGCCGCTTTAAAAGTGATATTAGACCAACTTCCTAGAAATTATATACGAGCTGGGCTCCTAACTGTCTTCCCATGTTTGTATTAGCTGCATAAAACTTAGATGGTAAGCTTCCACCGCCAGGCAAGTGATAGTCTGAATAATAAGCTTGAATATGTGACAGATCAACATCATCTGTAATGTTCTTCACAAAGAAGCTTGCATCCCATACTTCATCAGAAGATCTCCATCCAACAATAATATTAGCTAGATAAAGAGCTTTAATTTTAAGGTCCGGGTTAATTGCGCTTGTACGCTCATCTCTCCAGCTAACGTTATACCTAGTATATCTCTCACCACCCCAGTAAGCCGGCACAGTGTGATCTAAGTAAAAAGTAAGGGATGATTCAGCATCATCATTAACTCTTTGTCCACTCACATCTCTAGTTGCAGCTGTCATTCCTGAATATGAAGGATCATTAGCATAACCTATAGAACCTGCATCATACTCGCTATCAGTAGAAGTGTAGCTTCCACCCAATGTAAGATCAGCATTAACAACATATGCATACTCAAGATCAATACCTGAAATGGAGGCATCGTTATTGTTAAAGACACCACCTTGAACCTGCTGAACAAGTCCTGGGCCTGCTGCGCTATAAACTCTTGCTGAGATGTTATCCCACTTGGTTTGATAGCCATCAAAGGAATAGTCATAATAAGCAGCATTCAGTCTTAATCTGCCATCCATGAAAGTACCCTTCATACCAATCTCAGTCATATCACTTTCTTCTTCTTCAAATGTGATTAATGAAGGATTGATTGCAACTGGAGAAATAGTAGCTCCAGGGCTTCTGTAACCACTTTCCATAGCATAATAGATCATGACATCATCATTTAAATAATGTCCTAGCTTTATACTTCCAGTGGTTGAATCATTATTAGAGTTTTGTAAACTAACTGGAATTCTTGGAATTGTCATTCCCCCACCTGAAGCTTGAGTTACAAGAGCGGTAACTGGGAGATATAAATTCTGAGCTCTGTAGCCAATCATTTCTTGCTCTCTAAAGCCGAATTGGATAAAAGTTCTATCACTCATGTTGTATTTAAAGTTTGCAAAATAAGCTTCGGTTTTATTATCCAATGGAATGCCCATACATGTAGTTACAACTGGTTTAGCTGCAAACAAGCCTGGGCTTGCTTTTTCAGCAAGACATGCTTGATGCGGTGTTTTGTATTCAAACCCGACAAGCGGTTTAAATATATGTGGAGCAACTTCATAATTATCCATTGATACATCTAAATCTGCATCAGTATATGTTTGTGAATCCCTTGAAAAGAAGCCAATTGTATACTCAACCTTATCGCTATCTTGATTAGAGATCCTCATCTCAAATGTTTCAATACCTGTATTGGTTCTAACTTCTTGAGGATATCCATAGGTATAGGCTCCAGCATAATCTCTATCAATAAGGCCCATAGAGTCACTCTGAGAATCTGACCATCTTAAAGCTAGTGCATGGCTACCCATGTCGTAATCAATCATTAAATTATGTACTTCAGCACTCGTATTTTGTCTTGGATTTTGGTAATGCAAAGCTACTCCAGCTTCTGGCTTTAACCCATCAGCAGGAATATCTGAATAACTTGGCCTATGTAAGAATGCTAATTGGCCTGCAGCAGCAGCCCCAGCTAAAGTTCCAATGGTAGAAACCCATGCATCAGCAGCTCCAGCATAGTTAACATTCACAGGAGGAAAGAATGGATTTGAGGCACCAGCAACAAATGCAAATGCATCAAAAGGGAAAGTTCCATTGCTTCCAGCAACTGGCTGAGGATAAATAGAATTTACTTCCATATTTTGATATTTAAATCGAACAGAAAGCTCATCTGATGGCTCCCAAGTAAGGCTCATTCTGCCAGAATCATAACTATGAGACTCATTAACTGCAGTTCTAATATTCCTAACTTCCTTGCCGTCATTATTATTCATCACCCCAGCAACTCTCATGGATAAGGTATCAGAGAAATGTAAATCACTGGCAGCTTCAAGAATTGAGGTCATGTTATCTGCCCAAGTAGTTTTAACATATCCATTTCTCTCACCACTTCCAACTTGTGCTGATCGAGTATAAATTTGTAATGCCCCGCCTGAACTAACAACGCCTTGCAGAGTACCTTGTGCACCTTTTAAAACTTCAACACGTTCAGTATCATACATTTGAAGGAACATCTCTCCTGCTCGAAGAGGAACCTCATCAATGTAACCCTGAATAGGTTGATCATTTCCGCCATCAGGATCCATTTTTTGACCACGCATGATAATAGTAGATCTCCTTGGATCGATTTGCGTGAATTCAACACCTGATACAACTTGAGCTAATTCACTAAGATCTCTAATTTGATAATTATCCAGTGTGCTGCCAGAAACTGCATTTACAGTTTGAGCAATATCCTGAACATTTTCCTCTTTTTTAGTTGCTGTCACTACAACTTCTTCAAGAACAAGCTCAGAATCTTGAGCAATAGTGATGCTAGGTGATGCTGCAAAAGCAACAATAGTTAATATGCTTAATAGTCTCTTCATGGTTTCCCCCTCCAATGTGAAGAATGTTTAGTAAAAATATACCTGTTTTTTAGCGAAATCCCAAACTTTTTACTCAAAAGTCAAAATTAACTTTGTGGAGATGTTTGCGTTTCGATGCTAGAAATTTGTAATTGCATCTCTTGAAGCATTTCATTGTTTTGTCTTCTATATGAATCAAATGCTTGAATGGTTTCTTCAAGCAATAAAACGCTCTTATTTAACTCTGCAATTTTATTCTGCACATTGAGATTTTCTTTGCTTGCTTGAGAGAGCTCGTCAATCAAATCTCTCAATTTTTGAGATTCAATGTTAATAGCATTTATATTGATTTGGTCATTTGTTTGGGTCATTGCTATCTCTTTTAAAGCAGTTGAGTGCTTGGTGACATCTTGAGTGAGTTTAGCAATATTTACTTTGTTACGCTTATTGCTTAAATCCCATAATTTCCTAATCTCCTTATCAAGAAATTGAAGTTGTGAATTAATATCAGATAAGAATTCAGTAGAAGTTGAATCAGCTAATTGAAGTTGCTCTTCTAGTATTGAAAGTCTAGATTCTACTTTAGAGTTAAAAGTTTTAGAAGCTATAGAAAGCTCGCTAACCCACAAAGATAAAGCAAGAATTCCAATTAATAATAAAACAAACACAACCCCAAGAAACAAACCGCTAGAACTTTTGTTGATGTACGCGTCTCCATCTTTAGTTGCTGAGATTTTCATGTTCATTAGTAATGAGAGTCTGTTTGTTAAATTGTATTAAATTATATGTTCTAATATGGCTGTGAATTATAAGCCTTAACTTTAAACTATATAACAATAATATGAATTTAGATTTCTCAGACGACCAAAAATTTTTGCAAGATGAAGCCAAAAAATTCTTTGATAAAGAAGGCGGTCTTACTAATGCACGAACAGTCATGGACAATGCCCTTGAGGGTGACAAGGAGCTCTGGCAAAAAATTGTTGAGCTTGGTTGGACTGGGATTAGGATTCCTGAGGCATATGAAGGTCTGGGTCTAGGTCATTTAGAACTTTGCGTGATTGCTGAAGAACTTGGAAGATCTCTTGCGCCTGTCCCCTTTTCTTCATCTGTTTATTTTTTTACTGAAGCCCTTATCAAGTTTGGCAGTGAAGAGATTAAATCAGAATTATTACCAAAATTAGTTTCAGGAGAAGTTGTCGGCACCTATGGTATAGCTGAGGATATGCATCAAACAACAGAATCCAATCTTTCTGTGTCAGTAACATCTGAAAAAATCAATGGCGTTAAAATTGCTGTTCCAGATGCTGGAATGGCTTCCCAGATGATTGTAATAGTTAAATCAAACAAAGGTACTGATTTAAGATTGGTGGATCTTGACCATGCTTCAGTCACAGTAACTCATCAAAAAAATCTTGATACTTCAAGAGCCTTTTTTAAAGTTGAGTTTAAAGATGCGCCATCTAAGCTAATTGGAGAATCTGGTAAGGGTTGGACCTATATTCAACATCTGCTTGATCAGGCTGCAGTTTTATTTGCATTTGAACAAGTTGGAGGATCCCAAGCTGCACTTGATATGGCTAAAGCATATGCCATGGAAAGATTTGCGTTTGGAAGGCAAATTGGATCTTATCAAGCTATAAAACATAAGCTTGCTGACATGTATATTGCTGTAACGCTTGCAAAATCAAATTGCTATTATGGAGCATGGGCTTTATCTTCAGAGTCTGCTGAGTTACCCCTTGCTTCGGCAACTGCAAGAGTGAGTGCCACTAAAGCTTTTCAATTATGCTCAAAGGAAAATATTCAAACTCATGGCGGTAATGGCTTTACATGGGAATACGATTGTCATTTATTTTATAAACGATCCAAGGTTCTTTCAGTTTTACTGGGATCCGAAGCAACATGGAAAGAAAAATTAGTTACAAACTTAGAAAAAACAAACACTTTGGCAAAGGGGTAAATTATGGATTTTAACGACACACCAGAACAAGCTAAATTTAGAGCTAAATGCAGAGAATGGTTAGAAGCCAATGCTGAGCTAAAAGAAAGTAAAAGCAATGGACATAGTGATTCATCATTAGAAGACCATCTCAAAACTGCTAAAGCCTGGCAGCAAAAAAAATATGAAGCTGGATGGGCAATGCTCCATTGGCCAAAAGAATACGGAGGCATTGAAGCTTCACCAATTGAAAGAATTATATGGGGACAAGAAGAGGCAAAATTTAATGTGCCAGGTGGCATCTTTGAAATCGGTCTTGGTATGTGTGGTCCAGTGATGATGCAATATGCATCTGAAGAACAAAAAGATAGATACCTTGCACCAATGGCTGAGGGAAAAGAAATATGGTGTCAGCTTTTTTCTGAACCTGCAGCTGGATCTGATGTTGCAGGCTTGAGGAGTAAGGCTGAAAAAGATGGTGATGATTGGATAATTAATGGTCAGAAAGTTTGGACTTCAGGTGCACATTACTCTGATTTTGGTATTTTGGTTGTGCGTCATGACCCTGACATAGCAAAACATAAAGGGCTAACATTCTTTTTTGTTGATATGAAATCACCAGGAATAACTGTAAAACCTATTAAGCAAATTACAGGACAAGCTGGAACTGGGGCTGGATTTAATGAAGTTTACTTTGATGATGTTCGTATTCCTGATTCACAACGCCTTGGTGAAATTGGAGATGGCTGGAAAGTTGCCATAACCACACTCATGAATGAGAGATTGGCTGTTGGTGATGCAAGAGGCTCCGATATTGAGGAGGCATTGATTCTCTCTAAGACTAAGGACGATGCTGGAGAGGCCTTAATTAAGAATGATTCAGTAAGAGAAAGACTTGCTAACTGGTTTTGCCAAGCCAATGGTCTCAAATATACAAAATTTAGAACAATTTCCGCCCTATCCAAAGGTGAGGCGCCTGGACCAGAGGCATCCATTACAAAAATAGTCAGCGCGAACAAACTTCAAGAAATTGGCAACTTTGGAATTGATTCTGGAGATATGGCCGGAATGTTAATAGATGAAAATGATGGGGTGAGCTCATTTCAAGGCGCCTGGTTGGGTGCTCCTGGTTTAAGAATTGCCGGTGGAACAGACGAGATTCTAAGAAATGTAATAGCTGAAAGAGTTCTTGGTCTGCCTCAGGATCCAAGAGCTGACAAAGGTTTGGCTTTTAAAGATATACCAACTAAGGCCTAAATACTGTTAAAAGCTTAAGGAACTTTACATCCTTATCTACAGTTAGATTGCCATTAGCTATTTCTACAATTGGATTTTTAATTCCTGCTAAAACTTGTTTTAAAATTTGCTCGTCAGTTTTAATATTAAGCGTGCAATCAATTGGAAGAATGCCTTTAATTTGAGCAACCTGATTTCGTAAAATCATAGCTCTGGTCAAACCAGATGAGAATTCAAAACAAGCAGTGATAATTTCATTTGGATGAATCTTGTCTGGGTTAAGGTTAACCCTCAAAACATCAAAAAACATATCCATTGGAATCTGCTCAAGCATGGATACTTCAGGCGGAATAATATTGACTGATTCTTGCGCCCCCAAAAGTCTTTGCGCTTCGCTTAAAAAATAATTCCTTTTATTTGGATTAGAGGCCATGGTTCCAATATAGAAGGCTGCTTCAGCACGATAGCTTGTAACCTCTGATGGGCGATGATCCATTGCTAATAACAGATCTGATAACTCCAAAGCCCATTGCATTTCCTCATTGATAATGGCCTTTTCAAGCTCGGCAAATAGTGCATCAGGGCCACCAACCATATTGGAAACAAATTTTGCTCTTTTGAAGGTTGAGGTAGGATCAAGCTCTGAGATGTTTCCAGAAAACCAACCCAGATAACCATTAAATATGCTTTTAACCGACCAGCGAACTGTGCCATAAAACTCTTGCAAGTATGGAGAAGAGGCAACTGCTGTAGGTAATTCTATATTTTCAATAATTTCTTCTGGATGCATGCCTTGATTCATCAGTCTGATTGTTTGATCATGAATGAATTGAATACCATCTCGATAAATCATCAATGTATCAATAGCTGAATCACCTGAAAACGGCAATGTGTGGCTTGGGAATATATACTTTGGCTCAAGAGCTATCATCATATCAAGGCTATTTACCCATGCATTGACATCTCTATGAGAAGTTCCCCTAATGGTATATAAATTTGGAAAAGTTTTATAAATATTATCCCCTGGAAATAGAGCTTGATATTCTGGCAACCAAACAAAAATTTGATCGTCAGTTTCTCCGGGCGCATGAAAGAATTCAAATGCAATTCCAGCAATATTTATTTGTAATTCATTATCAAAGGTCACATTTGGCTTAACGTATCCTGGAGCACTTCTGCCTACACTTAAATAAGGTCCAATTCCAACATTGACTAAATCCTCCTCAGGAAGAGCAGTGCCAAACATTTTGGAGGAACGAGATGAAATAATAGGATTTAAAATTCCAAAAATTTTTTCAACAGACTTTGCAGTTGTTTCATGAGCAATGACTAAAGGGGTCTCATCTTGCTGGTCAACAAAATATTTAGCTCCTAAAGTATGGTCTCCGTGATTATGAGTATAAATAATTGCAGCTATAGGATTGGCGTTAATTAATTTGAACTCTGCATAAACTTTCTCAGCCTGAAAGGTACTATCAGTAGCATCAATAATAATATTAAGTCCGCTCCCCTCGATAAGATAAGAGTTCGCAATTCCATAGCCAACTGCAGCATGAATGCCATTCTCATAAGAATAAATTTTTTGTATAAACTCTTCGGAATGCTTAAAAAGCTTTTCTACCTCTGAGGTTGTCTCAGTCAATGGTATTGATACCGAATCAGTTTTAGAGCAACTCAATGAAAGAATGCATATAATAGATATTTGTAGAAAAGTACTAATTTTTTTCATAAGCTGCTCCTAAATGCCAATTCATCATAGCTGTTTTAAAAATCCATTTGAAGAGAAGTGCCAAGAAGTTACATGGAAAGATAACCTTCCATACTCTAATGCATATCAAGATAGATTTTTTCATGATGATGCAGTGTCAGAAATTACAAATATTTTCATTGAACCCAATCAAATAGTTGAAAGAATCAAAAATGGTTCTCAAATCCATATCGGTGAACTAGGTTTTGGGTTTGGCCTAAATTTTTTAGTCACCGCAAAATTTTGGCTTGAAAATAATAAAAATTCTACCTCTTTAAACCTAGAGTATCTTGCAATTGATGAGGCCTTACCGACAAAAGATCAGATACTAAAGATCCTTAATAATTTTCCTGAACTTGAAGAGGTCAGCAATATTTTTTTAAAGGATTATGATCTTACCCACAATGGTACTCAAAGAATTTTTTTTCCCTCTCTAAAAATTCGGCTCACTCTTATTCAAAACGATATTGAATCAGGGTTAAAAAATCTTCTGGGGCTAAAGAATAATCAAATTGATGCCTGGTATCTTGATGGGTTTGATCCAAGCAAGAATAAATCTATGTGGAGCAATTCCGTTTTTCAATATATGAAATTTTTATCTGCAAAAAATGCAACTTTTGGGACTTTTACCTCAGCAGGTTTTGTAAGAAGAGGTTTAAAAAAATTTGGTTTTGAAGTGTATAAAGTCAAGGGCTTTGGAGGGAAGCGGCATAAGCTGATTGGAAGGAAATCCCTAGATATATCAGATACTAGTTCTGTACGAGGTAAAAAGAAAAAAATAGGTATTATTGGAAGCGGTATTGCAGCTAGTTCTGCCGCTTATGCAGCTGCACAAAACGGAGCAGATGTAGAAATATTTGAGTCTGCAGATGACATTGCTGCTGGCGCTTCTGGCAATCCAGTCGCTGCAATGTACCCAAGGTTTTCAGCAAACAATTCGCCCTATTCATTTTTAACTGCGCAAAGTTATTTTTTTGCTGAAAAAATATATGAGCAACTTCCTTATACATATAAAAAAACTGGACTTTTATTTTCCCACTCAAATGATTATCAAGAACAGTGGATTATTGAGATGCAGAATTTAAATCGTGAAGACCTCTTTGAAATAATAGATAAGAAGAAAATGAAAGAATCATATGGGTTTGAGTCCCATGGATTATTGGTTAAAAAAGGCGGTTACTTATTTCCAAAATTAATATGTAAAAAAATGACCGCTCATCCAAACATAAAAATTTCTTACAATCATTGTTTTGAGAATTGGTTTAAAGATAAATCTAAGATAGATATTCAATTTTTAAATCAAGAAAAAAAATCTGGCTTTGATGATTTGATTATCGCCAATGGTCCAGGTTTAGAGCAATATTTATCTGGTCTGAAAATTTCAAAAGGCCAGCTGGTTGGTTTAAAGGGTGCACAACCAATTGATTTACATCTTCCAATCAACTCAGCTGGTTATATCTTACCCAAGGTGGATGAGATAACTTGGATTGGCTCTACGCATGAAAGAGAATTTAAAAATATTGATGTTTGTTATGAAACTGGGCATAAGCTTATTGAGAGAACGAATAAAAACTTTGATATTACTCTTTCGTGTTCGGACAATATGCTAATGAAAGCTCATTATAGAGTAGGCAGTAAGGATAGATTACCTCTAGCAGGGAAAATTGAAGAAAATATATATGCTATTGGCGGCCTAGGCTCAAGAGGCTTTAGTTTGGGACCTATGCTAGGAGAACATGTCGCTTCTCTAATTAATAACTCT
>Ga0315320_10005603_pt1 | contig 10286 bp, 8 predicted proteins | sample M140m21515metaG_FD_203458 | JGI IMG/M metagenome (GOLD analysis project Ga0315320, IMG submission 203458) | Ammonia-oxidizing marine archaeal communities from Monterey Bay, California, United States - M1 40m 21515 | ecosystem: Environmental > Aquatic > Marine > Coastal | place: USA: California...
CAGCGTCAGGAGCTAATGGTTATCCATTACTTCAAGTAACAAACGCAGCTGGATCACAAACTTATTTTAGAGTAGATAGTGGAACTGGCTATGTGACAAAAAATCAAATGCCAGGTTTTAATATATCATATAACGCTGTTAGTGGTGTAAATGCTACTAGTAGTACCATAGTTCTAGCAGGATCAACATATTATACTTCTTCAAGCCTGCAGCAAACAGGAGGATCTAATTTTGCTGTAAGTACTGGTAGATTTACTGCTCCGATAACAGGGTGGTATCAGTTTAATGTTTCTATAAGATTTGATGGTCATTCTGGTAATTACATTTATATTACTTTAGTAGATAACGGAGCGTCGATGGCAAGAAATCTAACAAGTTTAGGCTTTACGTATATGACATTAACTATGTCTAGCGCTAGATATTTATCAGCTAATGACTATGTAGAAGTTCATTTAAATTGCAGTGGTGATACTTCAGTTGTACTGGATGGAGACAGTTTCTTTAGCGGATATTTGATAGGTTAGGATATAAATATGGTATTGCAGGTATATTGCTGAGTTAAACTACAGCATAATAACACCCCAGTCGGAGGCTGGGTAGTCAGTCCACAGCCATAAAGGAGATAAACAATGGCCTTAACAGAAGAAACATTACAAGACAAAATAGAAATAGTTGGTGAGTTCAAGCACATACAAGTGCGAACAGCCACAGTTATTAAGAAAGATGGTGTTGAGATCAGTAGATCTTTTCATCGTCATGTTTTAGCACCAGGAGATGATGCATCAGCTGAAAGTGATGATGTAAAAGCATTAGTCACACAGTTTCATACTGATGCGGTTAAGACAGCTTATGATGCGCACTTGGCGGCAAACGTACCTAGTTAGGAAACTAAATGACAAGAGCAAGAGATACAGCTAACCTTATAGGTTCTGGTAACTTCAGTAGTACAACATTTACGGCTACTGCAGGACAAACAGCTTTTACTATATCACATACACAAGGGTTTGTACAAGTGTTTATGAACGGCTTGCTCTTGGATGAAACTGCTGACTATACAAGTAATGGTACAGCAATAACTTTAACATCAGGGGCTGCGGCCGGTGATGAGATAGAAGTTGTTGCGTACAATACATTTAACGTTGGTGATGCACAAACCCAGGCACAGGCAGATGCACGATATGTACAGACTACTGGCCATACCATGACAGGCGCTTTAACAGTTGATGATGATGGGGCAACTCCTTTAACAGTAGATCGTGCAACATCTGACGGTACAATTATTGACGTACAAAAAGATGGTACATCTGTGGGAACCGTTGGTTCTTATCTAGGAACGTATTTATATATGGGTTCAACAGGTGGCACTGATACCCATATTAACTTTGTAAATGGAAATGTTAGGCCAGCCACCGCAGCAGGGGCGCATTTAGACAACAGTTTAGATTTAGGCCATGCTTCAAGTCGTTGGAAAGACCTCTACCTCTCTGGCGGCGTTTACATTGGCGGCACTGGTGCAGTTAATAAGTTAGACGATTACGAAGAGGGAAGTTTTACTCCTGTTCTTTCTTGGAATACACCAAGTAATGGTAGTGTAAGCTATCAGGCTAGAACAGCAACGTACATTAGAGTTGGAAGAGCAGTAACTATTCATCTAGAAATGCGATTAAATATTGTATCTCAAAATTCTGCTTCTCTTCCTCTTCTTGTAAGTGGATTTCCATTTAATTTTCATAATACTGGTGGTTATGGAGGCAGTTTAATGCAGGTATCACTACAAGGATTTGTTTTTACTGCTAGTCATATACCTTTTGGTTGGGGATTATATAATTCAGATAAAATGTATTTGTACACAATGTCTAGCAATGCTTCGAATAATAATCTTGCAACTCCTGGTAATTATAAAACAATAAACGTTTCTGGTACATATATAACGCCAGGATAAAGATAGGAAACCCATGAGCAACGCAAGAAAACTAGCAGATAATCTTCCTCTTACAGGAGCATTTAGTAATAGAAATATTATTATCAATGGTGCTATGCAAGTTTCTCAAAGACACGGAACATCTTCTGTAACAGTAGCTCCTAGTGACCATTACGTTGTAGACCGTTTTAAGATACAAGACTACAGTGATGCTACTTTTAGTAGCCAGCAAGTAGGTGACGCACCGACTGGTTTTATGCACTCTAGTAAACTTACTGTAACAGGTACAGATACATCTTTAGGCACTACTCAATATCAAAGATTTTTACAGCCAATAGAAGGTTCAAACGTAAGTCATTTAAAATGGGGTTATGGAGCGATGGCTAAAACCGTTACTTTATCATTTTATGTAAAATCTAGTCTTACTGGTACATTTTCTGTTTTTTGTTTTAATAACTCGGCTAATCGCTCGTTTATTAGTACTTACACAATATCTTCAGCTAATACTTGGGAAAAGAAAACTGTTACAATTACTGGGGATCAATCTGGAGCTTGGCTGTCAAACACTGGCGTTGGTATGTATTTAGGCTGGTCATTAGGTACTGGTACAAATTTTCAAACTAGCACTCTTAATGCTTGGGATGCAAGTTTTAAAATGGCTAGTACTAGCCAAGTAAACTTGGCTGGAACTAACGGTGCGACATGGCAAATTACTGGTGTTCAGTTAGAACTTGGTTCAAAAGCCTCAGAGTTCGAGCATGAATCAGTGGGAATTACTTTAAGTAAGAGCCAAAGATATTTTTACAAAGAAACCACAGTTTCTACTGATACTGGTGGTAAGCTTGGTGTTTGTAGTGGTGGTAATACTCTTGTTATTGACCACGCTTTACCTGTTCAAATGAGAGCAAAACCATCAGTTTCACTTACAAATGCAAATCTAAGATGTGGTGATACAGTAGCGCAAGGATTTACAACAACTTCAGGAACTGTAAGCTTAAATACTTATGCTGGCTCTGCTAGTGTTACATACATTTTAGGTGGCTTTAGTGGTATGACTAGCTATAGAACATATCTAACAGAACCAGATGGCACATCAACTGGAACAGTTCAATTTGAGGCAGAATTTTAGGAGTTATCATGGTAATCGAAAACGCAAAATATAATAAAAATACATATGACAATTCTAAGAATGTAAGCATAAACGCTACTATCAATGGAATAATTTGGTCTGTTCCTCTTGATGAAAATAATGTCCACTATAAAGCCATTCTCGAATGGGTAGCAGATGGTAATACAATAGACTCAGCCGACTAAATTTGATTTAATCATTTTTAGATAAAAAAATTAATATAAATAGAGTAAATAAACTCTATAGGATATTAAAATGGCGATTCCAACAACGAGAGATACTTATATCGACTATTGCAAAAGAGCACTAGGCGATCCTGTAATAGAAATAAATGTAGACGAAGATCAGTTAGATGATCGAGTAGATCAAGCTTTAGAATATTACAGAGAATATCACAACGATTCAATGTTACGTACTTACATTAAGCATCAGTTAACAGCAGCTGATGTGACAAATAAGTATATTACAGTGCCAGCTAATGTCCTACAAGTGAAGAGAGTTTTGCCATTTCAGCTCTCATCTATGGGATCTAGTATGTTTGACGTAAAGTATCAATTGATGCTTCACGACATTACAAACATGACATCATTTCTAGGTGATGTTGGATACTTCAGTCAAATACAACAATATACTCAATTGTTAGATATGACACTAAACGGCCATCCTCAACACGATTATGCTTATCATCAGCAAAGAGTTTACATTCATGGTGATTTCGAAGATGAAACACTCAAAGAAAATAGCTTTATTGTAATAGAAGCTTTAATTAAGATTGACGAAAATGCACATACAAGTGTATGGAATGACAAATGGTTAAAGCTATATGGTACTCAACTGATCAAACAGCAATGGGGTTCGAACTTGATAAAATTTTCAGGAATGCAACTTCCTGGTGGTGTACAAATGAACGGCGATGCTATATATGAATCAGCAACTCAAGAGATTTTACGATTGCAAGAGGAGTTAAGACTAGAACACGAAGACCCAGTAGCTATGTTTGTAGGATAATAATATGCGAAATATTTATTTCAGTGCTGGTGCAAGGTCTGAGCAGAATTTATATGAAGACTTAATTATAGAATCCATAAAGATATATGGACAAGATTTATATTATATGCCACGTGATTTAGTGAATGTAGATCCTGTTTTTAGAGAAGACCCTGTATCAAAATTTAACTCTAATTATTTATTAGAAATGTATGTAGACAACATCGATGGCTTCGATGGTGAAGGAGATCTATTTACAAAATTTGGTGTTGAGATAAGAGACCAAGTTACATTTACTGTGTCAAAACGTAGATGGCAACAAACCGTTATGAGATATGACAATGAGATTACTGGCACACGGCCATTCGAGGGTGATTTAGTTTTTACGCCTTTCTCTAAAAAGTTATTTCAGATCATGCATGTCGAGCATGAACAACCTTTTTATCAATTAAACAATTTACCAGTATTTAAACTGCAATGTGAATTATTCGAGTACAATGATGAAGATATCGACGTTTCGAATGACGATATTACTCAACTAGAAGTAGATGCTGGATTTAGATATGACTTAACTCTGACGCAGGGTATTACTGCAGCAACTAAAGTGGAACTTGATTAATGAGTCATAGATGGAAAAGATTACGTAGAGTTAGCGTTACAAAGAGTGGTAATGATTATACTGCTCCACCAGCCGTTACTGTTGCAGCTCCTGCCGCACCAAAACAAGAAGCAAAAGCTACAGCAAATATATCTGGTGGTGCTGTTACAGGTACTAATTTAGATAGTGGCGGTAATTTTTACGCTACAATTCCGGCTATTACTCTAAGTGCACCTGACTCGGGTGGCACCCAAGCAGAAGCAGTAGCTTCTTTGACTAATGGCGAAGTTTCTCTTATAACAATTACAAATCCTGGATCAGGATATTCTAGTCCTCCTACTCTTACAATTCCTAAGTCAACCGACGATAAAACGTTATTTGCTGCTCAAGTAAGTTTAGATTTTGATTCGGCTACTGGTACTGTTACTAAAGTAAATGTTTTAGATAGTGGTAACTTTTATGATTCATCTAATCCACCTGTCGTAACTATAGATCCACCATATGCTGCTTCTAAATTTGAGCGTGGTGAAGATGTTACAATTCAAGCAAATTCTACTGGATCTGTTGTAAGTGGTGAAGTAGCTGAATTTATTGATAGTAGTCAAACATTAAGTTTAATACACGTAGCTAATTCTACTGGTGAGTTTACAGAACCTAGTACTGGCTTAACTATTACTGGATCTAATTCTGGTGCATCAAGAAAAATTACTAAGGTTACAAATCCTGTAATTGCTGGTGATGTATCAACAGAGTTTGATGAACAAGCACAAGACTTTTTAGATTTTACAGAAACTAATCCATTTGGAGAACCTGAAGCTGCGACGCAAGTCTTAGAAGCAACAGCGGCGGCGACTGCAGCAGCGGCACCGGCTACTCAAGTGATTGCAAGAGGTACAATTAGTGATCCACCGTTTGTAAGATCTCCAAAATCATATAAGATTGTAGCTAATGGTATATCTTATCAATTTGTAGCAGATAGTAATAATGCAAACTATTTTGAAAATATAAACGATTTAAATATCCCTGGCCTTGTGCTTAGTGCTTTTGATAGTGGTAATGTAACTAATGGTATACAAATTTCATACACGCCTCAAAATGATAGTGATAATTTAACATTAGCCGGAGATGGATTTTCAAATTTAGGAATTCCAGAAGGTAATTACGTATTAAATACTTCAAACGCAGCTGCACCTACTGTAAGTTCATTACAACTCGGTGATAGTGCGGCTATTAGGCCTGGTGATAGTGATTTTAAAGAATTTATGAAAGCTGCTGATTACCAAGCAGAAGTTGCTAGATCATCTACATCTATGATATGGGATAGTGCAGCAGGTGAATTAGGTTCAGGTAATATAGTATTTAAAGCTAATCATGTTGTTAATGCTCTCGGCCAAGCCAACATCTTCGGGGCGGGAAATTATATTAATCCTAATGATGTTGTATTTGGTGATAATGGTAAACGTGTGTATTATGGCGATCAGCATTATATTGATAGTACAGCAAGAGTAGTATCACGCACACTTAGTAGGGCATACGATATATCTAGTATTCATGGTGATGCTACGATAGGCAATTTTAGTACAGATTTTACAAGAGTCTGGGCGTATCCAGATTCTGATACATTCCCATTCAAAGGGTCAAGAGTAACTGCAATAGCGTTTAATCCTCTGGGAACTAAACTTTATATAAATGAAAATTCCGAAGATGTTATAGCACAATATAGCTTGGCTGACTCTTGGGATATTTCTACGGCATCATTAGATAAAGCTGTTACAAGTACAGCTCGTCATGCCAGTGGTTCTATATTAATGCCTAACTACTCATATAATTACTATTTCCCAGGCGGTAATGCTTATACTATGGAATGGTTTGATAGTGGTAGAAAAATGGCGATTGGTAGACTTAGCTATACTGGAAATACCGCAGTAGCTAATTTTAGTATTCCTTATGATATAGGATCTCATACTGCAAATAGTGATTATACAAATGGCATTTCATCAGCGCCTGCAGGTATACCACAGTTTGAATATAAACTAGCATTTCAATCAGGTTCTCGTTTTAATAAAGACGGTACAAGAAGATATTATGTACATACATCATTCGAAGATTCTGATTATGATAGTGCATCTAGTGGCTCAGGTAATGGCTTGAATGGATGGAGACAATCATTAGTACGTACAGATTTGTCTACTCCTTATGATTTATCTACTATGAATTTCCATAGTCAAATGGAAATAACAAATAGAGACAGTGGTGCGCCTAATCAATTTAAGTCTAATGGATTTGCAATACATCCTGATGGCACTCAATTCTATGTTATTAGTAATAACACACAAAACTTACCTGATAGTACGACAACTAAATGGACAGGTTCTGGATTACAACATATTATTCAGTATCAAACTTATGCTGATAGTAGTGTCAGTACAATCACTAGACCAAATATGGCAACAAAACCATTTACTGCAGCTGATAGTGACGATCAATGGGCTGTACCGTATTTACAAACTGATTTAACAGCTTATAAAACTCTTATTGATTCTGCTAGTCCACATTACAGACCACCATATGTAGCTCAAAGTTCATCTAATTACAGTATTGATAATATAGGTAATTTAAATGATAGCGGCAATTATACACTATACGGCCGTGACAATTATCATACACCTATTACCGGAAACTGGGCTTCTAATGTTAATGGTGAAAGAGTATGGATGAATTTTGCACAGAGCGGTAAAAAATTATTTGTGGCAGACAGATATCATCTAGGATATAACTTTTATGACTTATCAACTCCGTATGAAATAGAAACGGCTGTTGAAGATTCTTCTAAAGCGATTAGTACAAGTACTGACTTTTATGCTCCTTTTATATCAGCAGGATATAGCTCTGGATTAATTAATAATGCAGATGGTAATTTTAAATTCAACGATGAAGGTGATGAAGTTACAATTTTATATCCAGTCACGGGTAGTACTCCTGCTGCATTGAGAACTTTTGGTTTATCAACACCATTTGACATGTCTACAGTTGTTAATGGTTCTTTAGTTGAAACAAATCTTACTGCGTTTAATAATGGTGATGTAGGCACTACTTTAGCAGAAGTTATGGATAGTAATAGAATTTATGGAGGTAGAGCCGATTTTGGTAATTTTGCATTATCAGATGGACAATTTGATTGGCTAGACAGTGGTAAAAAATTAGGAATTACCGGTGGATCTGGTAATGCTACTTTTGTAGTATATGATGTTCCTACTCCTTACGATCATTCATCTATTACATACTCAGGCACAGGTCACAATTTATATTCAGCGATGAATCTTTACGACATAAGAGATGCAATTACTGCAAGGACTGGATATACAGCTAATTTTTTTAATAATGATTTTAGTTTTTCAGATGATGGTAAAATACTATACACAAAAGAGGGATTTGGAATATTTGAATATAAGCTAGATAGTGCTTATAATTTAGGTTCTATAGATTCTGCAGATGTTAATATATTATACGAACCATATGATACATTAGCCGGAGGTTTGAGATTAACTAATAATGGATATAAGAGCATAAGAGTTACGCCAAACGGTAGATTACATGTTGGATTTCTAGGATATTATGATTCTAGTGATACTTTAACTTCAACCGCTGGTATAATGTATTTCGATCTTACAACTAATAGAGGATTACCACCTGGTTATGGTGAAAGTGATGGAAGCTTCTTTAGATCTACAGCTACTAATTTAATATCTACTGTTGCAACAGGTAATTTATATACTGATACTGGTTTAACTGGTAGTAACGGAAATGTTTATTATATGAGTATTGATGAAGGTTATATAGATTCTGTTGAAAGTGACGGATCAATGTTAACCGATAGCTCAATTACCGTAACTCTTGATTCTGGCCAAGGATACGGCGGTGGTTACGGTAAAGTGTTTGCATTAGAGGAATAAAAGATGGCAATAGTACGACCTAAATTAAAATTTATTAGAGGCAAGACTTATGTCATCGATCAAAGCGATGCTAGTAATGCTGGTCATCCATTAAAATTTACGGCTGATAGTGGTACCTCAGAATATACAACAGGTGTAACAGCTACTGGAACACCTGGTCAAGCTGGCGCTAACATAACTTTTGTTGTACCTAATAATGCACCAGAAAATATGATGTATTATTGTACTACTCATGGAGTAGGCATGGGACAAAAAATAAAAATTATAACTGATCCATCAATTAATACTTGGTTTGGAGATAGAGCAGTTTTTAATCAAATGGATTATGCAGATGCATCTCCTACTTATCAAGCGTTTTCTTATGCAAGTATATCAACTCCTGGTAATGCTGTTGGATTTGCAAATTCAGTTAAAGGAAGAGATCCAAATAATGGAAATATGTCAAATGGTACTAGAGGAGTTTTTACCGAAGGAGATCAGGGTGAAGATATACTATATCTAACGATTCCTACTTTATCATCTGTATCAGATTTTGGTAATCTTTCTGCTCAAAATACTATTAACTCATATGCATCCCATTGGGGAGGAGCTAGTGCTTCTAATGGTATAAGAGGATTTATAGTTGGTGATGCAGATACAAATACTAATGCCGATGGAATGAAAGGTATTTTTTATATAACAATTGATACACTCGGTAACGCTGTTAATTTTGGTATTGATTTTGCTATCCATACAGGCAGAGGTGCTGCGGTATCTGATGATACTTACATTGTTGCAGGTGGTGGAATAGTTCCATCAGGTCTAGGTGATGTTGCAGCGGGATCGTCAGATGAAGTAAAGGGCCTTGGATATTTTACCGCTATGACAGCAAGTAGTTCAACAAGTTTCGGCGATTTAGCAATAGCAAGACCATACTTGGCAGGTTGTTCAAATAAAACTAGAGGAGTTTTTATTGGTGGTGAAGGAAATAATTTAGGTGGTTCTCCTAATTCTGATTACATGATAGAAGATATAGAAACTATAACAGTTACGACACCAGGCAATTCAACACAGTTTGGCGATTTGAGACGTAAAAGAGCAAAATTTGGTGTTACATGTAATGGAACTCATGGTGTAACTGCAGGCGGCCAATATCAACCAGGCGCTGTGCACGTTTTTTCAGATTCATATGAAATAGATTATTTTTCTATGGAAACTGCTGGAACCGCAACAGACTTTGGAGATGTATATGGTAATAATGCAAATTATTGGTCTGCTGGATCAGGTAATGCTTCGTAAGGAATAAGAAATGGCAATCAAACGACCTAGATTAAAACTTTTAAGAGGATCATCTTATACATTTGATGTTAGTGATTCTGCTTTAGCTAATCATCCTTTAAAATTTACAGCTGATAGTGGTTCTACTGAATATACTGCCGGCATATCCTTAACTGGTACTCAGGGCCAAGCGGGTGCAGAACTTACATTTACGCCTCAAGTAAATGCACCTAACAATTTAAATTATTATTGTGGAACTCACGGAATGGGCATGGGAAATCATGTAGTTATTCCTGGTACTCCATTGAATGTAGAAACAGCTAATTTTACTATATCGTCTTATGGTAGTATATCGTCATGGTATTATTCACCGACTAATATTAGATCTTCTGATTTAGGTACGTTTATGAAAGCAGGTAATAAAATTACAATAAAAAAATC
>Ga0315320_10005604_pt1 | contig 10286 bp, 9 predicted proteins | sample M140m21515metaG_FD_203458 | JGI IMG/M metagenome (GOLD analysis project Ga0315320, IMG submission 203458) | Ammonia-oxidizing marine archaeal communities from Monterey Bay, California, United States - M1 40m 21515 | ecosystem: Environmental > Aquatic > Marine > Coastal | place: USA: California...
GAGCACCACTCGCAATAGTCCGGCGGCTTGACGTTCATTGCGAGAAACACCCGGGCCGATGAGAGAGCAACCGGGATGAGTGACCGAGCAGAGAAAGCCGTTTAGTTCACCCGAATCGTTCTCGGTTACCGAAACGTGCCAGATACCCTCGCGATTCTGCAAGAAGTGGCGAAAGTCGCTTTCCCTTTCGACTCCACTGATCTCCCGCTCGAGGGCAGCCATTGCAGGAGCGTCTTCGATTCGCCCTGTTCTTACTTCCACTCCCTCTATTTCAGGCAAGTCCAGTCCCTCCGGCGGGACGTCGATGAGCATATCTTGAAATATTGCGTATGGCACGAAGCCAGCTCGATTGTAGAGAGAGAACGAATCCAAGTTCATGGCGCTGGACACGAGACGCAACGGTTTCTCTTCCTTTTCGGCAAAGGCGATTACTTCGCCTAGAATGGCCTTGGCCGCTCCCGTTCCGAAGTAATTCGGATGCGCCGCCATAATGCCAAGGGAGACATGTCTAGCCCTTGGGTGGTAGAAGCAACAGGCGGCAAGTCTCCCGGTGCTTTCCATCTCGGTCACGAGGCAACACCCAGGGTCTAGGGCCTCGTTCACTTGACAGTGCAGTAAAACGTGCTCGGGACCGCATTTCAACTTTGGCCCGTCACCCTTGCTGGCATACCAGTAATTGAGGGAGACGTGAATCATTTCAGCGACCTCTACCCAATCCTCGGAGGTCATGGTCCTTATGCGAAATCTAGACATACTCTCAGTGATGACCTCGTATTTAGATAGATGCAAGGTTTTCAAATTGAAAATAGATACTTGCCTCGATTCCTCACTAGTGGGTCATCATTGTCCAAGGCGTGTGACACGACGCAGTTTGAATTTGCTCCGAAAGGCTCCGATAAGGCCCCTTGCAGAGGAATTCGATTATTGGATGGCTGTAACAAACTCGGTGTTCTTTTCGGCTATATTTAGCAAATTCCCTACTTGAAACCTCGTCGTTTTCACTCTTTAGATCGATTTACCTATCGGTTCGCATCAATTCTCAAGATGCCTTCCCTCCATCAATCATAGATCAAGGATCACCAAGTTATCCATTAAAGAGCGTAAACGTTTCTTCGATGAAATCAATGGCCTGCTCGGTGTCTCGACGTAGGTTGTCGAACTCGGCTTGATAGGGAGTTCGGGGCAATGAAGGAATATCTGGAATCGTTAGTGTGGGTGCGCTTTTCACGAGATCGCCCCATGGCACGGCGATTGCCAACAAGGAATCGGTGCCTCTGCGGATGTCTCGCTTTAGGCGGGTCGCCTCAAGCGCAAGTGGAAGCGTAAGAGCCACTTCACGTAAGGTTTCGAGAGATCTTATGCGCAAAGGCTCCGCCGAATCATTGGCTGAATATGCCATGACTCTCGGCGTCTCGATGAGCTTGGTTCGTTCGGAAATCGGAGTTGCCGGGTGATCCCTTTCATTCAAGGATACCAAACCCCCAAATACCAAGGTCACCGCCACGAGAGAAGCGAAAACCGGCATCGAGTAACTTGTGGAGGGTGTCTGTGGCGAGTGGGTTGCCTCGGGGGCGGAGGTAATCGCCCGCATGATATCCTGTACGCGTTCTTCGGCGTTAGGGTTTTCGTTGTTTTGTTGGTCCTGACTCTCTCGACGAAGAGCTTCGATCATAAGTTCTTCCTCATGAGAGGAGGGCTGGTTTCTCCAAAGCGCTAGAATTTTCTTAATCATAGCGGTCGCTGAGTGTTATGAATTAATCGGTTCATAGGTGTGAGGATCTATTTTATCGGCTAAATTTCGACGAGCGCGAAAAAGAAGCACTTTTGTTCCCGTGGTGGTTTTGCCAAGAACTTCAGCTATTTCTTTCAGAGGCATACCGTCGGCATAGTGAAGGCGAAAGGCTCGAAAAGCATCGGGTGAAAGAATTTTGCGCGTGCTTGCCCACAATGAACTCAAGTCGTTTCCCGTCGCATATTCTTTTTCGCAAGAGTCTGTGTCGGACAATTGATTTTCACCGCGCCTGGATCGATTTCTGTTGAAGTTGATGGCCAAGCGGCGCGCAATGACGTAAAGCCAAGTGAGGAATGGTTTTCGTGGGTCGTAGCGAGACAGGTTGCGGTAAGCTCGCAGGAAGGTTTCCTGGGCAAGATCCTCGGCGTCTACGGCGCTTTGTGTGAATGAGGTAAGGAACCGAACTAGCCCCTCGCGCCGTCTACGGACAATTTCCTCAAAGGCATACGTGTCGCCACCCGCTGCCTCTCGGGCAAGATCATCGTCGGTCTTCGTCTTCGACGAGGAAGCATCCGGGGGGAACCGGTACGAGCCTTCTCTTGTAAGGGGAACTTGCAGGTTATTTTTCGTTAGCGTCGTCGCTATCATTATCTTGCTGAGCTTTTTTCTTGGCCATTTCCTTTACCATTTGTTCCTTCATCAAATCGACTGATACGCCAAGATAAACCCGAACGTGCCTTCCTTCTCGTGACACGTGTGTTTTGATGGCGCCGGCTAGTTCGGCGACCTTGGGGTCGACGTCGGCTCCGAGAGCCAATAGGCTGGTTGCTCCGCGAAGGATATTCTCGAGATGACCGGCAGTTGTTGCGTCTGCTGCCTTCATAACGGCGGCGATTCGCACTTCTCCATCGACTTCACCAACGGCTAGTCCAATTGCACTAGCCTTCTTCAGCACGGCGGCCTCGGGCGCCTTCATGGGCGGGTTGAGCTTTGTGATCATCTTGAGATCGGCTATGCCCTGCGCTATCGGGTAGGGTATGGCCTTGGCCAATTCGTTCAACAGTACGTTCGCGTCACTAGATGGCTGTTTGCCCGTGAGGACGTCGATGCCGTGTTTGACGTGATCCGCACCCGTTCCGGCAACTATCGTATCTTCGTCAATAATGGTGAAAGCCATTTTCTTTTCGGAATAAATCGTCTTTCCGGCATGAGCTGAGATTTCTATTTTGTCGTTTAGAGCAAAGAAGCCTTCGATCTGTTTTGCGTTGAAACCACCAGAGGCGATCGCGATTCCTTTTTCATTTTCACCCCGGCCAAAAGCCGTCAAATTTCCCAACCCCTCAACATCCACCCCAAAGGCAGCCTTGATGCCAGCCAACTGCCGTTTGGCGTTCGGCTGTTTTTTGATTTCGGCAAGAACGAACTGTCCGACGTCGGTTTTCAGCAAACCTTCAAAGTCGACGTGAATCATCCAGTTGGCTTGAGCCGAAACATTATCGAGTTCTAATGGGGCAGCGTTTAAACGTCCTCCGGTAAGACCTATTATAGTTAGAATGGAAAAGATGCGGATATTCATTTTTAAGGCCTTTAGTTTGAGTTTTTGTAAAACGATACGGACAATCGAAAAATGTTCTATGCCTTGAATACCCCTGAGAATGGGGAAAGGTTACGTAATTGACGAATTTTTAAATAAAGGAGCCTTTGAAATCCATTGATGTAGTTGAGAGTCGATTCAAGGGCTATACTGGCAGAAACGAATTGTTATCTTTAAGTAGCGGTGTTTAAACTATGAGTAAATAGATTTTCGGTTGCTCTCATCGAAGTGATTTGCAAGGACTGAAATGAACTCGGAATGATTAATCCGCGTATCTTGAATGTCGCTCATGCCGAGAGTCTTATATGGTTCTCACGGGTTGAATCCGGGAAGAGTCTGTATTAAATTCACCTCACCACTTAAAAAGAGAAGAAATCAAAAGTTAACTGTTTACGCTTACTGAATTTCTAGCTTTTGCAACACGGCCCCGAGCAGAGCCGATGAGAAGAAACAACTTGCTTAAGTCTGGAATGGTAGACACTCACGTCCCATCGACCCAAAAACAAGCTGACTTGGGTGCTTAACAAGTTCATGTAATTTACCATTGAGGAGACCCATGTGGTATTTATTTAGGAAAAATAGGTTTTGGTGGAAAGGACGTCGTTCGTCTAGGAAAGCCCGCGGGCCTTGCGGATTAGGTCGTGGGCTTGGTTGATGCGCGCGAGTTGGTCGTTTGCGAAGGTCGTGAATTCGGGAGGGAGTCCCTTGGATTGGATCTTGTCGGGATGGAAGGCGGCGCACTTCTTGCGGTAGGCGGCTTTCACTTCGGAATCGGTGGCGGTCTTCGAGACGTCCAGAGTATGGTAGGATTCGTCTAGCGATAGGGAGGCCGCCTCGGGATCATCCGCAGGAGGGGCGTAACCTCCTTTTACCCACGACTGGACGGTGCCGCGAGGCAGGCGAAGGCATTCCTCGCCTCGAAGAAGAATCCGGGCCTGAAGTTCGCTCATTTTACCGTCCTCGGCTCGAGCCATCTCGAAGAGGCCTCCGAGGAAGGATTGGGCGACGGTGGAGTCGAACCCGATTAGTTTGCCCGTCTGGGCGAGGTAGTCGTCGATCGGGACTTTTCCGTCCTTGGCCTTGCGAAAAACGTTGATTGCGAACTCGCGCATCTTGTCGGCTAAACCGAGGCGAGCCATGAGGCTTTCGGCGACGTTGATCTCGGCCTCGGATACGCGCCCATCCGCCTTGGCCACCTTGGCTAGGCAGGAAAAAAAATAGGCTAGATAGAGGACGCGGGCCTTCTTCTCGTCCGTGACCTCGGGGTTGTCCTTGTCGAAGGCATGTCCCAGGGCAGCGCCGGCCATTGCCCCAATGGGCCCGCCGAACATACCCACGCCCGTACCTATGAGTTTTCCCCACCAAGTCATTGCTTTTTCTTGGTGCGGTTCTTTTTCTTCAGCTTGGGTTTCTTGGGAGAGGGGACGGCGGAGCCTGAAGCGTACTCGGGATTGAGCTTGGTGGGCACGGGGGCGTCGACGGACTTTCTCCAAGCGAGCATGGCATGGTGTAGTTCCTGAGCCTTTTTCGGGTTTTTCTTCGCCAGATTCTTCGTCTCCGATAGATCTTCTGCAGTGTTGTAGAGTTCAAGGGTGCCGTCCTCGAAGAACTCGATGAGCTTCCAGTCGCCCATGCGGGTGGCGGCCGCGGGGGTAGTACGAAAGTGACCGTGGCGGGCGGTATAGCCCTGCAGGTATGCGGGGAAGTGCCAGTGAATGGCCTTGCGGGAAAGTCTGGCCTCGGCGTTTCGAAGCAAGGGAGCAATGCTTACGCCGTCGAGTTCGTAGTTCTTGGGCACGGGTGAACCCGTAGCCTCGAGGAGGGTGGGGTAGAGGTCGATGCCGATAACGTTTTCTCGACAGATAGAGCCCGGTTCGGTGACCCCGGGCCATTTCACGATCATCGGCTCGCGAATACCGCCCTCGTAGAGCATGCCCTTGGATCCTCGCAGAGGGGCGTTGGAGGTAACTCCGCCGTGCCCGCCGTTGTCGGAGAAGAACAATACTATGGTGTTGTCCGACAACTCCAGTTCATCAAGTTTCCCGAGTACGGCGCCGACGCTGTCGTCCGTACTTTCGATCATGGCGGCGTAGCCGGCATTCTTGTGGCGCTCGGTCGGTTTCTTCGCCTGATACTTCTCCTTTAGTTCGGGTTTGGCCTGAATCGGAGTATGGACTGCGTAATGGGTCAAGTAGAGAAAGAACGGCTTGTCCTTGTTGGCGTCGATGAAATTGCAGGCCTCCACACCCAAGCGGTCGGTCAGGTATTCGCCCTTTTCCTTGTTTTCAAGATTTGGATACTTGTACGGACTGTGATAGCCTCCTCCGCTAGGACTTCCCCAAGACTTCCCTGCGACGTTGACGTCGAAGCCTTGCGTGGTGGGATCATCCCCCAAGTGCCATTTACCCATGGTAGCGGTGACGTATCCGCCGGCTTGGAGAGCCTCGCCCATGGTGACGAACTTTTCCGCCAGATGAGTCGTGTTCTTTATGGGGATGAGCTTGCGATGCTTGGAGGAACCCCTATCGGAGTTCCCGACTGTGTATACTCCGTGCCGGGGTGAATACTTGCCTGACATGAGACAGGCTCGACTGGGAGCGCAGTTTGGGGCGTTGGCATAGGCGTTCATGAATACCATGCCGTTTTTGGCCAACTTGTCGACGTGTGGGCTCTCGTAGTATTTCGATCCCATGTAGCCGAGGTCGGTCCATCCGAGGTCGTCGATGAAAAAGAAAACGACGTTAGGCTTGGGCGCCCGATCCGACCCGACAAGGGTTCCCACCAACAAAATGGAAAAGGTAGCGAGAATAAATTTAGGAAAAGTCATTTACCTAGGAGAACCCGAAGTCGTGTTCTCGTCAAGTGGGTAGAGACCCGATACCCGCTTAATGCCCGGAGGAGCAGGGTTCGTCTTTTTCGTTGTGACTGCAGACCGGGCAACTTTTGCAAAAGCGGATATTCAGGAAATGCCCGGAGGCAAGCGAGATTCCTGCGCAGGCGGCAAAAAGGTAATGGGCGACCTCAATCGTTCCGGCATGGGAATGATCGTGGCCATGGGCATCGGGGCGAAGTAGAAGAAAGGTCAGACCCAAGCCGAAAGCCAAGGGCACCCAGAATCGACGATGCTTCAAGTAACCGCGAAGTAGGGTAGGGCCGGCGATCAATAGGGATGCTGCAACCACCGTTTCCTCGAAACCTTCGGTCCAGAAGAATGAGCCGGCCAGTAAAGGGACAAAGGGAAGGAGAATGGGAAGCGCAATACAATGAACCGCGCAGAGAAAGGACACGAACATGCCCGCGCGATCGAAACGTTCCCAAGATAATGCTTTAATCATAACAACTTTCCTAAAAAAGCGGGTTACTCGAGAAATGCAAGTTCTTTGCGTTAAGGAGCGCGAGGAACCATTATCTCCGGGCGTTCGCCTGCATGGGTGTCACGGGGTTTCCCGTATTGGGAATCACCTGTACGGCGCGATCGTCCCACAACTCGATCATGTCCATGTCTTTTGCGTTGGTGATTTCGAGATCGGGTAATCCGTGTGTCTTTAGCCATTTCTTGATCGGAGGGATGGCCACTTCCGGGCTGGCGGCTCTAGCCGTTACTATTTTCACCGTGTATCCCATGCCAACCCAAACATTGAGCCGCTTGACCATGTTGGGAACAGGTTTTCCAATATGCTCGAAGCCTTGCCACGGTTCAGCCATGGCCAAAGTGCCGTCCAGGTCTACTCCTATCCATTGTTTTTCCTCGGCTTCTTCGCCAAATTTATTTTCGTCCGTCACAGGAATACCTTTTGCGTATGGAACTCTAACCTCCGGCGTGGTCGAGAATAAGTTTTTCAGCGCCTGAAACACAATGAAATCATAAACAATTCTCCATCCTATGTGTTGCCATGCGCTCTGCAAGTCCTTTCCTTGTTCTAATGACTATGACGTCGTCATTTTTGGAATTACCTCCTGTCGCCGAAGCTCTTCCTTGGTTGGCGGCGTTATGGTCGGGTATATGGATGTTGAGGCCGGTGGCTGCGTTTATTCACGAACTAGGGCATGCCTTACCCGCCTTGGCCTTAACTAAAGCTGAAGTTGAGGTTCGCATCGGAGAGTCATTTGCGAAACCTTTGATGATCATGGGTCGCTTGGGCTTCGCTTGTTCTTTCCGTTCAAGCTTCACGGGTTTCACGGAATATCATCGGCTGAATTTAAGCAAAGCGGCCTTGGCTGGAATAATTCTTGGAGGTCCAATCGCATCCTGCGCCGCTTGTGGGTTTGGGGTCTTGGGAACGCTATCTGCAACAGATCCTATTTGGATGCGCATTTCGGCGGCTGCCTTTTTGTGTGCTAATGGCACTATGTTTCTTCGATCGGTTGTTCCGGTTACGTTGCGACCAACCGAACAATTTCCAGATGGACCGCCCAGCGATGGGTTAGACCTTTGGCGAACTCTCAGAGGAACAAGAAACTAATCCCCGGACATTGGGTTAGCTCCAAACTGGCTGTCATAGAGTTTCTTGTACAAATCACATTCGCGATGAAGATCTTCATGCGAACCATCCGCGATAATGCGTCCCTCGTCCATGACAAGAATTCGGTTGGCCAACTTCAGCGAACTAAAGCGGTGGGCGATAAGCAAAGTCGTCTTTCCCTCGATCAGCTTGGCCATAGCGTCTCGAATCTTGTCCTCGTTTTCAGCATCGAGAGCCGAGGTCGCTTCGTCCAGTACAAGAATCGGTGCGTTTTTCAAAAAAGCTCGAGCAAGAGCTATTCGTTGAAGCTGACCTCCCGACAACCGACTACCGTCTTCTCCCAAGCGTTCCTCATAGCCGTGCTGGAACTCCTTTACGAATTCGTCGGCATAAGCCAACTCGCATACTGTTTCCACCTTCGCTTCTGTGTACTCGGTTTGTCCTAAGAGGACGTTCTCGCGAACGGTGGCGTCAAAAAGGAACGGTCGCTGAGGAACAAGGGCGACCGAGTCTCGCAATTCCTTCAAGCTGAATTCACGCAAGTCGATTCCATCCAAAAGTACTTTTCCTTCAGATGGATCGTAGAACCTCGGCAGCAAGCCTGCAAGGGTGCTTTTCCCAGCGCCGCTGGGACCTACAAGGGCTACCGTTTCTCCCGCGTTTAGGGAAAGGTTCAGATGAGCAACTGCTGGAATGTATTCCGAGTCACCGTTATTATTTTCGTAGGAATAGGAAACACCCTCGAAAGTTATCTCCCCTCTCATCTTATTCATTTTTTGGGGAGCAGATGGAGAGGCAATCGTCTCGGGTACGTCGAGTATGTCGTCCAATCGGTCAAGCGAAGCCAAAGCCTGCTTCATTTGATTATGAATGCCACCCAATTTCTTGACTGGCTCGTAAGACATGTAGAGAGCCACGATCACGGGGATGACCGTATCCAAGTGAACTCCTTTTCGTGAAGCTTGAAAGATTGTCGCAGATACACCGACCGCGGTGATTACCTCGATGAGCGGGGTAAGCAAGTTAGCGTATTTAACGACCTTCATTCGGGACGCAAAAAAGTCTTCCGAGGACTCTCTGAAGCGAGTTCGCTCTCGGTCTTCCAAGTTGAATGCTCTTACCTCGCGAACAGCTGACAGGTTTTCGCTGAGAACTGCCGTCATGCTTCCTGCTTCCTCCTGCATGCGAAGCGCTCGCTTCATGAGCATGTTTCCAATCCTGCGAACGGGAAATACGCATAGCGGAATGACTACTAGGGAAAGAAGAACAAAGGCGAGGTTCTCGTTTTTAAGCGCCATGAACACAAGAGCGGACATAGCGCCAACGAACGTCACGGGTTGCTTGACGATCTCGTTGCCAACCTGAAGTACAATTGCTTGTAGTTGAGCAGTGTCGCCCATCACGCGACTGAGCAGGTCTCCCTCGCGATTCCTCTGGTGAAAGGCCAAGGGAAGACGTTGCAATTTATCGAAGACGTCCAAGCGTATCTTCTCCAAGACCTTTACCCCGCAATAATTGATGAGGTAGACGTTGAAGTAGCCACTGGCACCTCGCATGGCAAAGACTACGGGAAACCACGCGACGAACATGACCAAGGTCCAAAACTCGACTTTTGCTATTTCCCCGCTCCGAGGAAAAATCTTTGGAAAAACCTGATCGATCATGTAGGGCAAGCCGAACCCACTTGCCGCGCCATAGATGATTCCGCACAACAAGGCCCCGACAAAAGGCAACCAATGTGGGCGGAGAAACTTAAAATATGGGAGAAGTCGCTTCAAAAGAGGCCGTGGATTCTACCGCATTGCCAAAAAACTAAAGGTCGACCTTGAGTGTTTTCTTTTCAGCCAAAGGAAGTGCTTGCACGTTCTTGATCACCTTGCGTCCTGATCCCTCGCCTACGTTGATCGTGTATTTCCCCTTTGCGAAAACCTTAGGCTGAAAGCTCTTGCCCTTGACTCTCAAGGTATAGACGACGTCACCGCTTTTTTCTTCCACCACTTGCACGACCTGATTGGGTTGATTAATCTTTAGAGAGGGAAGGTAAGCCACCGCTTCGCGACCATAGTTGTCGAGTTGGTTGAAGGTGAAGGGCCAACCCGGATAGGGCTTGGCTTCCTTGTTCGAGACATCGACGTTGCGGGGCCAGCATACGAAGGTTACGTCACGAGTCTTCTTGTCGATGCGCACGACACCGAATCCGGCAGCACGCGTACTCAGCCTGTCTCCGCCCTTTTCGGGAGTCGGGTTCGCCACCGCAATGGCCGTAAGCTTGTTGTCGAATCCGTCGACGTGGTCGCCAAGGATCGGGTCCTGTCCGAGCTTGCGGTTCTTTCCTGGCTCTAGAGGCTTCCACCACCTCAAGTAAAGGTTTGCGATCGAGGGAACACAGAAGGAATAAATCGAATCTCTCCACTCGTCTATTCCATGATGAAACACCGTGGCCAAATGCTGATCACCGGCAAAATGAAAGGCGTAGGCTTTGCGCAAAGCAGCGATT
>Ga0315320_10005605_pt1 | contig 10285 bp, 13 predicted proteins | sample M140m21515metaG_FD_203458 | JGI IMG/M metagenome (GOLD analysis project Ga0315320, IMG submission 203458) | Ammonia-oxidizing marine archaeal communities from Monterey Bay, California, United States - M1 40m 21515 | ecosystem: Environmental > Aquatic > Marine > Coastal | place: USA: California...
AGCAGTAACAAGAGTAAACGGATCAGGACTATCAACAGCAGGAAATGTTTTTAGCAATGGTCACGTATTCGCTTTCAAAATTTTAGTTAAAATTGCAAACGGTACAGCAGTTGATCTGAGAGCAGAAGATGATGCTATTGACGAAGTAGTAGAAGCAATTTGCAGAGAAATTTGTCCTTTAATTTATCATACTACTGACGATGCCAGTGGTACAATAACTGTAGTATGTGATACATTTGATAATCACTTAGACTTACAACATAGAATTAGAACAATAGGTGGCGATTGGACTAGATCTACCAATGCATACGCTGTTTCAGCAGTTGGACCAAATGCGGTTGATCTAAGCGGTACACTAGTAACAGCGTCCGCAACTCTTGTAGCAACTTAATACTATAAAAGGTTGACAGACTAATTAACTCCTGTTATACTGTATATACAGTTTAATAATAGCAGGAGTTCTTCTATGACAATGCAACTAGTTGGTCCTTATATGACTACAACATCATATAAGAAGCGCAAGCAAAAGCAACGTACTAAGAATCAACAACTACAATTTGAAAAACAGCATCGAGAGTATAACAAAAGTATGAAGCGTATTGGCGCACACTCTCAAATGATGACCATTGATGAATATGACTTATATGTACGAGGTATGTTCAAACCTAAAAAGCAAGAAAGCAAACCATATGTTCCCAAGGACAATTACAAGCGTCCTGAACAAAAAGTTCCTAGTTTAGGTGACGGTATTGGTTCAGCACCTGTAAAAGAACAAATGACGTATTCAGGCGAACGTCAGTTGTTAGGTATTGCTACAATGCACAAGTCAAATATGGTTCCAATCTTTGCCGACAGAAAAGAAGAAGCGAAAGAAATCGCCAGTATGCGTCGGTAACAATCAATTAAATTAATGAGGCAGTAATGAAAAATATAATCGCAGCAATATTCGTGTGCGTAGGCTTTATGTCTTCAGCACAAGCAGGTAACACAAGAGGATTATACACAGAAGAAGAACGTCCACAAATGTGGTGCCTAGCACAAAATATCTATTATGAAGCACGAAGTAGCAACAGAGCAGATCGTATAGCTGTCGCAGATGTAGTGCTAAATCGTGTTCAACACACATACTATCCTAATACAATCTGTGAAGTAGTCAAGCAAGGCAAAAAACTTGCTAACGGAAACATGAAACGTAATGCGTGTCAGTTTAGTTGGTACTGTGATGGCAAAAACGATCGTCCTACAAACTTAGATTCGTGGGTAGATGCACAACAGATTGCATATAATCTTCTTATATTTAATGATGCACGAGGTATCACAGAAGGTGCAACACATTACCATGCAAAGTACGTAAATCCTAATTGGGCAAAAGATTTTGCACTTGTAGGACGTATAGGAGTACACATTTTTTACCGGTGGGAGTAATAGCATTATTTAATTACCCGGCCAAATTAGGTTAAATATATTATGATCTTTGGAATTTTAACACTACTAGTTGCACTATGTATTAGTGCAGTAGCAATATATTACTCTGTCGCAGGATTGGTTGCAATCTTTGCGGCAGCAGCCGTACCCATTATGATTATGGGAGGCACATTAGAAATAGCAAAACTTGTAACCGCAGTGTGGTTACATAAGTATTGGAGCCGGGCGGCTTGGTGGCTTAAGAGTTATCTTACTGTCGCAGTTGTTGTACTCATGTTTATTACAAGCATGGGCATCTTTGGTTTCCTATCAAAAGCACATATTGAACAAACCAGTGCAAGTGAAGAAAGTGTTGCAAGAGTTGAAAGTATTACAAGTGAGATTACTAGACAAAATGCTATTATTACTCGTGCTAACTCACGCATTGCGCAGTTAGAAAACAGTGATACAGGTGCTGACGCAACACTACAATCACAGATTGACAAAGAGCAAGGACGTATAGACTTAGCGTTTGAACGCATACAGCCTGCTATTGAACAACAGAACAAAATTATTACTGACGCTAGGACAAATGACGCAACACGTACTAAGCCATATGAAGATCAGCTTACAAGTATACAAGCAGAAGTACTACGTCTAGAAACTAGTGCAAGTGAATATGAAACTAAGATTACAGAGCTAAAGGCAGACAGTTCAGGTGTAGAGCCGTTGTTAGCACAAATAGCAGGGCTAGAAGCAGAAATAATTCGTGTTACTAATCAACTGCAAAGTAAAGAGCGTGATCAGATACGTGCTGGACAAGCTATCATAGGCGTTACTAGTGACGGAGCATTTGGTGGAAACACACGTAGAGCATTAGTAGCATGGGTAGCGGCACAGCGTGACCGTATAACACAGATACAAGGTGAAGTAGCGGCAGTACGCAATGAAGCAACTAAGACTGTTAAGATGGAACGTTTTCGTTTAGCAGGTGTTGTTAAAGATATACGTGAAGTGCAAATACCTGCACTTAAAGAACGTGAACTAACTATGTTAGGTAAAATTGACGAAGTACGTCAAACTGAATCACCTGCTATTACAACAGCAAGAGACGAAATACAAAGGCTACGTGATAGTGCAGAATCACAAGTAGCACAATCGCAAACACTAATTGAAAGACTACGCAGTCAACTTGGTGACAAAAGCAACGCACAACAATTAGAAGCAGATATTGACACACAACAAGATCGTATCAAAGATGCTAACACAGAAATTGACACACTTACAGAAGAAAAAATAGTTCTAGAAGCAGAATATCGCAAACTAGAAGCAGAAGTAGGACCTATCAAATACATTGCTGAATTCGTATATGGCGAATCCGCAGACAGTAACATGCTCGAAGAAGCAGTACGTTGGGTAATAATTATTATTATCTTTGTGTTTGATCCGCTTGCCGTCCTACTATTAATAGCCGCACAATATACCTTTGACTTTAATAGAAAGCCCAAAGATGACGACGGTGAGCGTCTTCGGCGTGAAAGAGCCGAATACGAACAAGCAAGAGCACAACGTATAATTGACAACCCTGTTTATAATATTGACACTCCTGCGCCGCCTGCGGAACAAAAGGAAGAACTAAATGACATCGGAACTAACGCCAGCGGAGAGGTTGAAGAACCTTCTAGGGAACCTGCCATTGGAACCGGACAACAAGGAAGATCCGATGCCGACGAATTGGCTGTGGCCAGAGAAGACGACACTGGACAAGTGGACCCAACCGAAGGAGAAATAGATGGAACAGTGGATCAACCTACAGACAGCAATATACAAGATGATGATGTGGAACTTGATGAACGAGATAGAGAAGCCGGTGATGAAACAGATGTACCAGAACGGAGCGCAGTGGAGGCGGACCAAGGACAAATTCCTAACAGTACACAGGAGCAAGTGGCCTCTGGAATACCAAACACAAAAAACAAAATCTTCTACCCAGAAGAACTAGAGTCAAAAAAAAAGACTATAGAGTCATTGGAAGAGTCCGACCGGGCAAAGGCGCTTGACGAAAAAGAAAACGATGTAAACATAACTAATGCAAAACAGCGTTGGAAGTCAGAGAATCCAGAAGACACAGCAAAATTTTATAAAACGCTATATATTAAGGGTAAGATTGATTCATTGCCTTGGGAAGATCCTAAGTATCTACCAACAGGCTATGTTCAAAATGCTGAACAAAATGAAAGTACTATTTTTAATAGGCTTAGAGATAAAGGTGACACTTGACAAAAATTAATATAATTACATATCCTGACAAAATTTTCAGTGACGTATTAACTATTGTTCTTATACATCCATCCACAGACATCAAAAACGAAGTACAAACTATATTATCTAATAGTGATTTAGCTTGTAATGTATACGTATACGATGATAATAAATTTGATCCTAACCATGTAGATTGGCTACTATCAATTTTTCATCAGAGCAATATATGTATACTTGATTTAGACAATTGCTCTACACACATTCATGCACTATCTAGCTATCTAATTGCAAAACCTAAAACTTTTTGGTTGACAAACGGTAGTGATCTAGTGTATAATCATATTAGTAATAATAGAATATTTGATTTAGATTTCATGACCCAATTAGGAGGATATTTTGAGAAGAAATAACAATCGCGACGATAGGCAAAAACAAGGCCTTCGTGTAGAAGTGCGCAACGGAGACGTTAATTTTGCGCTACGGAAGTTCAAAAAGAAAATACAAGAAGATGGTATTTTACAAGAACTACGTGAACGTCAACATTTCACAAAGCCAAGTGAAAAACGTAAGAAAGCAAAAGCAGCCGGAAGAGCCCGTTGGCTAAAGAAGTTGCGTAACAAAGCAAACGAACAAGGCTACTAAAAATGGCAATGCACACAGAGATGTGGTTCCCTAGTGTAATTTGGTCCAGCGTAGTACACGTTGTTGACAACAAAGCAGTAAAGCACTGGGCATATGAACGTAAGAAAAATGATGTAGGTAATATCATTAGTAACTATGGCGGATACCAAACAAGCGATATTGGTAAAGGTGAGTTTAGTGAAATTGACAAGCTCGCAGAACATTTAGACAGAGAAATTTACAACTGTGCAAAGCAAGTAGGTATAGGTCCGTTAGAGTTATACAACATTTGGTTAAACATTAATCCGCCTGGTTCTTATAACCATCTACACAATCATGTTGGTAGTGTGTTTAGTGGAGTATACTATATAGATGCAAAGCCAGAACAAGGTAACATACAGTTTGAACGCAATGATGGTGCTGAATATCACATACCTGCACACGTAGAAAAAGAAACATACTTTACAAGTACAAGAGCAACTTATGCAGCCAAAACAGGCGGCTTGTATATTTTTCCAAGTTGGATGAAACATAGTGTACAAGGCAATCAAGCAAATACTGATAGAATCAGTATAAGTTTTAACTTCGGTGAAAAGAGAATTTAATGCGTATTGACCAAGATATAAAACTAGACTACAAGGATGTGCTTATACGCCCTAAGCGTAGTACTTTGAAAAGTAGGTCGCAAGTTAAACTTAATCGTAAGTTTCAGTTTAGGAACTACCAGCCAGACTTTCCTGAAAACAGAATGGAAGATCATTACAATGGTATTCCTATTATGGCAAGTAACATGGATGGTGTTGGTACATTTGAAATGGCAGATAAACTTGCTGAAGGTGATATCTTTACTTGTTTGGTTAAGACATACAGTGCAGAAGACCTTATTCATTACTTCAATGGCCCTGTTGAACGTACCGAATGTGTAGCAATGAGCATTGGCACAGGCGAAAGTGATTATAACAAATTGTTGCAAGTAAAAAACGAATGTGACAACAAACTTAAATATGTATGTATAGACATTGCAAATGGTTATAGTGATCACTTTGCACAGCATGTTCGTAAGGTACGTGATGTGTTTCCGGACTTAGTAATTATAGCAGGTAACGTGGTTACTGGAGAAATGACAGAGGAGTTAATTTTAAGTGGAGCAGATATCGTTAAAGTTGGTATTGGTCCTGGTAGTGTATGCACTACTCGCATACAGACTGGTGTTGGCTATCCTCAACTCTCCGCTGTCATCGAGTGTGCAGATGCTGCGCATGGTCTTGGCGGTCACATTATTGCCGATGGCGGTTGCACTTGTCCTGGCGATGTAGCTAAAGCATTTGCAGGCGGAGCAGACTTTGTAATGCTTGGCGGTATGCTTGCCGGACATGATCAAGGTGGCGGCGAAGTAATTACCAAACATTACTTGAGTGCCGAAGCAACACTATTAGATAATGGTAACTATATGCCACACTATGAACAAAAACAGTTTGTGCAGTTCTACGGAATGAGTAGTGATGCAGCAAACACAAAACATTTTGGTGGACTTAAAGACTATCGTTCATCAGAAGGCCGCGAAGTACTTGTTCCTTATAGGGGCGATATCGCAGTAACAATACAAGACTTGCTCGGAGGCATTCGATCAACTTGTACATATGCAGGCGCTTTGAAGCTCAAGCAACTTAGCAAATGCACAACGTTTGTTCGTTGTACACAACAATTTAATTCTGTGTACGCAAACAAATGATATAAATAAATGTGTACGCCGAAAGGGTACATAAATTAATCTTGCTTATTATAAGGAGAAAACAATGACAAGACTAACAACTCTAGACCTACCACACTTCCACAGAGCTACAATTGGCTTTGATAGACTATTTAATGAACTCGAAAGAGGATTTGCAAGCAGTCCAAACGGAAATGGTTATCCCCCATACAACATAGCACAAATTAACGATGATGAGTATATGATCTCATTAGCCGTTGCTGGCTTTGGTATGGACAATCTTTCAATCACAACAGATGGTGATCAATTAAAGATTGAGGGAACTGCTCCTAAAGGAGGTGAAGATGTTAATTACCTACACAAAGGTATTGGCGGACGCAACTTCCGTAGAGAGTTCACACTTGCTGACCATGTAAAGGTAGCAAACGCAAACCTTGAACTAGGTATGCTGAATGTGCATTTAGTACGTGAAGTACCAGAAGCATTAAAGCCTAAGACTATTAAGATTAACGATAGTTCATACATCGACAGTAAGTAAAACGTCTAGGGGGAGTGAAATACCTCCCCCACAACAAAGGAGCATTTATGATGACTGAGACAGTAGAAGACATAAAGATTGATGAAAAAATTAAAGTAACTGACAATGAACCTTCTAAGTATAAGGTTGTCATGCTTAATGATGATGCAACACCTATGGATTGGGTAATGAATGTACTACAAGAAATATTTAAACATTCAAGAGACCAAGCTGAAAAAATTACATTAACCATTCACCACGAGGGTTCTGGTATCGCAGGCATATATACATATGAGATAGCAGAGATGAAAGCAATTGAAGCTACTAATCTTAGTAGAAACCAAGGCTTTCCTTTACAGGTGAAAGTGGATACTGAATGAGTAATTTAAAAGATTTAACGTGGGAACACCATCAAGAGGCAGAACGTCAACAGTTTGTCAAAGTATTAATGAGCGGAAAGATTCACCCAGAATTTTATGCAACTTATCTTTGGAATCAACATATGAAATATGATTTATTAGAAGCACTTGTAAGTGTAACTAGTAAAGTTAATCATATTGAAGATATCTATCGTAAACAATATATACTAGATGACTTTAGAGAATTGTGGCCACACGAAAATCCTCCTAAGACTGTAGCAAGTACACTAGCATTTGTAGAACACCTTAAGGGTATTATGCATGAGCCAGAACTACTTGTAGCACATATGTACACATTACATATGGGAGACCTAAGTGGCGGACAAATGATTAAACGTAAGGTACCCGGACAAGGAAAAATGTACAACTTCAAAGGCGATGTACAACAAACCAAAACACAAATTAGAGAACTTGTAAATGATGATATGGCAGACGAAGCAAGAAAATGCTTTAGTTTTGCTACAGACTTGTTTAAAGAATTAATGGAGATACCAGACGTTGAGCATTATATGGAACAAACTGATTGATTGCAAAGATGAAATTATTTCAATCTTTGACGAACAAGCTACAGAAATTAATGAACCCGGATTGGATTATTTTAACCGCCCCGATGGTGGTTGGATTAACCGCGTTTGGGCTAATGATAGTGTACGAAGAGCTCATATTGATGTAGTTGATGCACGGGAGTCTAAGGGATTGTGGATGATGCACGTATGTCTTTTCCCAACACTAGATAATCCAGCACCTATATACGGCTTTGATGTTATTGCCGGTAAGAATAAAATGACTGGTGCCTTCCACGACTTTTCAGCGAGTGCAGATAAACAGCATCCTATGATTGACGGATACTTTGAAAGCGTAGATCATTTTGTACCTGAGAAAGCTCGTAAATTACCTGAATGGGCAACTAATATCTTTACAGGAAAAATGTTGGCAGCAAGTAACGTAAAGACAGAAGAAGAATCAAATGAAATTATTCGTATTGCAACAGACAATCTAAGAGCATACTTTGATGAAGTTGGTGTAAGCAAAGGTAACAACAAATTTACCAAAGATGAAATAATAGAAGCACAAAACTATTATTGCCACAATCAGCAACAGAATCCTCACACGCCAAATGTAATGAAGTCACTAGGACTAGACGAAGCTGACGTAGATAAGTTTTGTACTGATATGTTGTTTCCTAAACTTGCATAAATACTAAAAAGAATTAGGAATATATCAATGCGCTTTACTCAATTTAGACAACCTTTATTAGAAGCTTCTAAGATGTCGCAGGGCAATTGGAAAGCTACTGGAGAACAATCTCCTATGAAGTACCTAAATGCTACAGCTAAAAGTATCAACGATAAAAGAACGTTTGAATACAAAAGTGGTAAGGATACTAAGTACGGAGTAGTTAGTAAAATTCTAGTAAACGGAAACAACACCTCTACTAAAAAGTGGCTTGCATATGCAACTGATAACTATCCAGAATGGTGTCGAACAACAGAATTTGAAATCGACGGTGAAAATGTTAAAGTAACTGATTTATACAAAAATGAAGCAGTTAAAGGATCGTTAGTTCCTAACAAAGGCGACATTGCAGAAGCAATACTTGGCTCGGCTATCACAGCTAAGTTTGCAGCTGGCGGCCGAGCAGTTAAATCTAGTGACGTTGTACGTATCCTAAAGGGTGTTGTTGCACAAGGCGAAGTAGACGGCAAAACAGATTATCAAACAGCCGAAGTAGAAGACGACGATTACAAGTTTAAACTTACACTAAATTCTGCTTCTATGAAGCCATTAAAGTTATGGATCGATGAAGCTGATCCTATGGGATCACCAACAGACTTTAACCTAGTTAGAAACTTTGAAGTTGATACTAAAGTAATTAAATCATTACAAACACAAGTTGATCACGCTGTTGAATATGCAAATAGTAATAAGCGGGCAATGACAGCAGTTGACAAAGCAAAGGCAGATCCTAAAGCAAACATTATTGAAGTTATTTCAGACGGTGGTGATGCAACACAGCAAAGCGTAACTAAAGTTGATCTTAAGATTGCATACGACGGACAAACTACAAGATTGCTAAGTCTAAAGGCAGGCAGCGTAAAACAGTTTGGACAAGTAAGCGGTGCTGAATGGGAAACTGCTAGTGACTTCTTTGAAAGTATCTTTGACTTTAGGCTACCAGACAACTTAAAGACAAAATATAAATTTAAAAGTCGCGACTCAGAAGACTACAAAGAATACAACTATAGCCAAGGTCCGTTTGAAAAACTGTATGCTCAAATGGCAATACAGGTACAAAAATATGTCAAGGGCGACAACACACAGATGGAATACAAACTTGTGCAGAAAGTTTATGATGCTATCAACTTCCATGCAACAAGAGGCGAAGAAGGCGTAACAATGGTTATCCTTTCACCTACTGCAAAAATTGCATACAAAGAACTAGCATTTGATTCTAGACTTTTATCAGCATTGGAACTTTATGACCTAAGAGTAGTAAACGAAACTGGATCTGCAAACCATAGACTACATGTTATTGGTAATCTTAATTCGGAAGAAGCAGTAGCAACAGTTGGCCCCGATGGTGCGCAAAAGATTCCTACAAAAAATATTCTTGTAACAATGCGCACAGCACACAGCGGCGGTGCAATTAGAAATATTGTAGAAATGGGTCCGTTACTCAAAGACCTTGCTAATATTGAAAAATTAGACAAAGCGGAATCAGAGAAAAAGCAGGCTGCTACAAGCGAACCTCCAGTAGAGAAAACTAAAGTACAACCTACTAACGATCCAAACGCTACTATTTAAACTAATTCATACTTCTTCATTTTTGCAATTAAACAAGTGCGGCCGATACTTAACATGTTGGCTGCTTTTGTACGATTGCCTTCAGAGGCATCTAATGCGTTTTCTATACTACCACGTTCTAGTGTTTCTAATTCTAACTTTAGATCTGTTTTGTATACTGATGTTGTTTCGGCTCTAGGAAATACATCATCAAGTGCCTCCCATATGTAATCTTGTTCATTCATAAACATATTTAGTTTTGGATATATGTATAGTATTTTTTTTCAGTAGGTGTAAAAAGATTTACACCAAAGTTGATAAATATGTGTAGCAGAGCGTGGGGGCGTATAGATAAATAGAAGTACATAGGGGAGAGTTTTAATGACCTTTTTTAACAAAATCCTAGCTATTGTTTTTATCTTTACAATTTATGCAACAAGTGCTAGTGCAGATCTTACTTGGGGATTTAAGTCTCCAGCATTCCATTATGGAAATGGTTACTCGTCACACGTATTGAGTGTTGAGCAACTACAACATAATAGAAAACAAGATTTACTAGATAAGGCA
>Ga0315320_10005607_pt1 | contig 10285 bp, 7 predicted proteins | sample M140m21515metaG_FD_203458 | JGI IMG/M metagenome (GOLD analysis project Ga0315320, IMG submission 203458) | Ammonia-oxidizing marine archaeal communities from Monterey Bay, California, United States - M1 40m 21515 | ecosystem: Environmental > Aquatic > Marine > Coastal | place: USA: California...
AATATACTAGTGACATAGATCTATTGTTGATGCAATTTGGTTATGCTAATTGGTTAGGTAATCCAAATCAAAAAGACCTGCGTATTTCAAGTGCAGAGGAAAAATTAACAAGAATTAAGTTACAAATTGAGCAATTCAAACCAAAATATGTAATCCCTTTTGCTTCATTCATTTACTTTTGTCATAAAGAAAATTTTCATACGAATGATAGCCAAAATACACCTGAAGATGTACAGGAATTTTTGAAAATAAATAATCTAGATCATAAATTAATTGTACTTAAACCGATGGATAAACTTGATTTGTCACAAAATTTATTATTGCAAAGTTCAAATTATAATCAAATAAATATCCGTCATTGGAGTAAACTTTTATCAAAAATAAAACCACATTATTTAGAAGATAAAATATATTCTAAAAGTGAAATTGTTGATGAATACAAATTATATAAAAAAAAAATATTTACCTCTTTTTTGTTTGTCCCATTTATTCTCGAAAAGTTAAATTTTATTGCCCCTATCAAAATTTATATTTATGATTTAGATATAAATCTATTATTATCATATGTAAGGGGCATAAAGATTTTTCCAGGAGAAAAAAATAATGCAGATATTGGAATTTCATCATCAACACTGATCTTTACGTTAAAAAATGAGTATGGTATGAACACTACGCATGTAAATGGAAAATTATTTTGCTTATCTGATAATGGTATACACAAATTCACAAGACATTTTGCACCACAAGAACTTATGAAAACGGGATATGGTCTTAAACATCCATTGATAACAATATTGTTTTTTATCAATAAATTTTTTTACAAATTTAAAGTCAAAAAATGAGATATAAACTTTAATGAGAATTTATAGTAAAGTTATTAAATAGTTGAAGCTAAAAAGTACACATGTATAGATGTTTAAAATAAGCAAATTTATGCATTAAAGAGTTTGACCTTATTATTGAAATGAAAAAACATTTCTACTGAAGGAGATATAAATATGTTTAATCTTGAACAATATGACAATCTTATCAAAAGATTAGTTAATTCTGGACTTAAGCCAACTACGAACTGGAATGAAAAATTAGACACAAACTCTCTCTTGCTACGTCATGATGTTGATTTTAGTATTGAATTTGCTCATCAAATGGCACAAGGTGAAAATAAGCTAAAAATCTGCTCAACATTTTTTTTTATGATTACCAGTAATTTATACAATCCTTTCTCAGAGCATAACCAAAAACTTATTAAGGAAATTGCAGATATGGGGCATAAAATTTCTATACATTTTGTTCCTGCAGCACATGAAGGCCTAGAAGAATTTGCTTATGAAAAAAGTGTATTTGAAAATATATTTAAAAAAAAAGTAGACATAGCTTCTGTTCACCAACCAGGAGTATTTTTAAATAAAAATAATATTACTCTGTCGGGTACACCTCAAACTTATCAAGATATTTTTTTTAAAAAAATGAGATATATATCAGATTCTAAAGGTAGAGATATTTTCCCTCTTATAAATAATTATCTTGAAGAGCCAAGAAAAATTGGATTACATTTATTAATACATCCAATTTGGTGGATGGGACTTGGTAATAATCCAACAAAAATTATTAATGCTTGGCGAAATCAAAATTCTAATTTTGTTACCTCAGAAATTAGAAATAATTGTAAAGTTTATGAACATTAAAATATTGTTATGAAAAAATGAAAAAACTTAAAATTACTATCGTTACTTATAGTTGGCCACCACGTAATTCCATTAGTGTTCATAGACCATATTCGTGGGCAAAATATTGGAGCGAAAATGGCCAAGATGTAACTATTCTTACAGCAAAAAAAAAAATTTTTGACCAACCATTAGATTTGGATTTACCAAAATTAAAAGGTGTTAAGGTAGTAGAATTACCATACTCATTATTTTGGGGGCCAATATTAAAATTTTCATTCATTGAAAAGATAGGTAAGTTTTTAAGAAAAAAATTTACAAATTATATAGGACCTAGCTTTGATCCAAGAAATGCATGGTTTTTATCTTCCTCTCCTATTTTTTCAAAACTTACTAGAGAATCAGATGTTATAATTAGCACTTATGGACCTGAAGTATCCCATCATATTGGTTGTAAAATGAAAATATTAAATCCTTCGATTTATTGGATAGCTGATTATAGAGATCTTTGGTCTGAAAATCCAAGTTTAATAAATGCATCTGAAAAATTAAAAGAAAGAATTAAAAAGGATGAAAAACAAACCGTTGGAAGATATGCTGACTTAATTACATCAGTATCAGATGATATTTGTCTAAGACTAAAAAAGCTACATAAAAAAAATTCAATAAAAGTAACAAATGGTTTTGATATTTGTGAAAAAATTGTAAAAAAAACTCTCTCAAAAAAAATATCAAAATTAAATAAGTCTTTAAAAATTATTTATACTGGTTCGATCTATACAGATGAGCGAAGTCCAGTTATGCTTTTAGATGCAATAGTAAATTTAATAGATAAAAAAAAAATTCCAGAAAAATCAGTAATTTTAGAGTTTTACGGAACGAGATTAGATCGAATTAAAGAGTTGTCAAAACAACTAAAATATTCAAACTTAATAAGTATTAAAGGGCACGTGCCTAGATCAAAAGTCTTAGAGAAACAAAAAAAAGCTGACATATTACTTTTATTAGAAAGCTCGCAAGAAATTTCACGAGGATCATTATCAGGAAAAATTTTTGAATACATGGCATCAGGACGACCAATTCTCTGTATTGGCAGTCGAAATGACTTTGAAATAAGCCAAACTTTAAAATTGACTGGAACAGGATTAGTTTTTGATAATCATCAAATAAAAGAGTTAGAAGATTTAATTTATAAAAGCTACAATGGAGCGGGCATATTTAACATTTACAAACCAAAAATAAAACAAGTTTTAAATTTTTCAAGAAAGCGTATTGCTTTTAATTTGTTGATCCAAATTAAAAATATAATTGCATTAAGAAAAAAATTACCATTAACAAGAAATAGTTTACAAAAAAAAATAAATAAAAAAAAACCTAAAGTGATTCATATCATAACAGGACTTGATAGAGGTGGAGCAGAAAGGTTTTTGTATAACCTTGTTTCTTATGGCTTGAAAGGACATTTTAATAATATTGTAATTTCATTAATGTCAGATGGGTATTACGGAAGTTTATTAAAAAAACAAAAAATACCTGTTTTCAGTCTTAACATGCAGAGAGGCCAAATTAATTTTTCTGCAGTAAAAAATTTACTTAAAATTTTAAATAATCAAAAGCCAGATATTCTTCAAGGATGGATGTATCATGGAAATTTAGCGGCTTTGCTAGGTTATATTATGGGCTGTAAAAATGCCAAACTATCATGGACGATACGTTTAAGCCTCGAAATATTTAATATAATGAAATTTAATACTCGCTCAGCTATTAAACTTGGATCTTATTTTTCAAGTGTACCAGATTTAATAATATATAATTCCATACGTTCTCTCAATCAACACCGGGATATAGGGTTTAATAAAAAGCGCGACTTTTTTATTCCAAATGGGTTTGATGTAAAAGTATGGAAACCAAATAGAGAAATAAAACTTAATTTAAGAAGAAAATATGGAATATCAAACACAACTAAAGTTATTGGTTATGTTGGCAGAGGGGATGATCAAAAAGATATTCCAACATTATTTAATGCATTTAATAGAATTTGTAAAAAATACTCAAATGTAATTTTGGTAACTATAGGAAGAAGTTTAGATAAATATTCAACAAATAATAAAAATATAATTTTTTTAGGACAACAATCAAATGTGCATGATCTTATGAAAATGTTTGATTTGCTCTGTCTTTCGTCCAAAGCTGAAGGTTTCCCAAATGTGATTGGTGAAGCTATGTCAACAGGAATACCATGTGTTACAACTGATGTTGGTGATGCAAAAGATATCGTTGGTGATACAGGATGGATTTCTCCTCCTAATGATCCAATATCTCTTGCAAAATGTCTAGATAGTGCACTAAAAAAATCTAACAGACAATTAAAAACTCATGGAAAAATTTCTAGAGAAAAAATTGTTAATAATTATTCTATAGATAAAGTTAAAAATCAATATATATCCTTATATAATTCAACTTTAAAATAAATTAATTTACGAAAAATTATTATTTTATTTATAATAATGTTTCCTAAAAATGATTTTGTTATGTAAATATTAATTTCAGAAATTTAAATATGAAAATATAAAAAATATGACAATATTAATAACAGGCTCTGCTGGTTTTATAGGATCAATGTTATCATTAAAGTTATTAGAAAGAGGTGATGAAATAGTTGGAATTGATAATCACAACGACTATTATGATCCAAAGATTAAGGATGACCGTCTTAAGCTTCTTGAAAAATATAAAAATTATAAGCATTATAAAACTGATCTTAATGATAATAAAAAATTATCTGAACTATTCAAAATTCATAAATTTCAAAAAGTAGTAAATTTAGCTGCCCAGGCTGGAGTTCGTTATTCAATTGAAAATCCACTTGCATATATTAATAGTAATATTGTTGGATTTGCTCATATCTTAGAGAATTGCCGATATAATAAAGTTCAACACTTAGTTTATGCAAGCACTTCTAGCGTTTATGGGGCTAATACAAAAATGCCCTTTTCAGAACACGATAGCGTTAACCATCCACTATCAGTTTATGCGGCTTCAAAAAAATCCAATGAATTAATGGCACATTCATATAGCCATCTCTATCAACTTCCAACTACAGGACTTAGATTTTTTACGGTATATGGTCCATGGGGAAGGCCTGATATGGCTTTGTTTAAATTTACTAAAGCTATTTTAGACGAAAAACCTATAGATGTGTTTAATAATGGTAATCACTCTAGAGATTTTACTTATATAGATGATATTGTTGACGGAGTTATAAAAACTTTAGACAATCCAGCTACTAGCAACATAAATTGGAATAGTAAGAACCCTGATCCAGCTACCAGTAAAGCTCAATGGCAAATCTTTAATATAGGAAATAATAAACCTGTGCAGCTTATGGATTATATTAAGGCTTTAGAAAATACTTTAGGAAAAAAAGCAAATATAAATTTTTTACCATTACAACCAGGCGATGTTCAAGATACTTATGCTAATATAGATAATTTAAAAGAACAATTTAATTATAAACCTTCAACATCAGTTATTAGTGGAGTAACTAATTTTGTTAAATGGTACAAGACCTATTATCAAGTATGATAAATTCAAATAAAGATTTGAAACTAGCAATTATAGGTTTGGGCTATGTTGGTTTGCCACTTGCATTAGAATTTGCTAAAAAAAGATCAGTAATTGGTTTTGATATTAATCAAAAAAGAATTAATGAATTAAAATCAGGAATAGATAAAAATTTAGAATTTACCAAAAAAGAACTTCAAAATTCAAACCAAATAAATTTTACAGATAATGAAGATAAATTTAAATCTACAAATTGTTATATAATTACTGTTCCAACACCTATAGATGAATTTAAAAAACCAAATTTGAAACCTTTATTTAAAGCGTCTGAAATGATTGGTAAAACTATAAAAAAAGGAGATTTAATTATTTACGAGTCTACTGTTTATCCAGGCTGTATTGAAGAAGAGTGTGTACCCATATTAGAGAAATTTTCAGGTTTGAAATTTAATAAAGATTTTTTTTGTGGTTATAGTCCTGAGAGGATAAATCCTGGAGACAAAGATCACACCATTTCAAATATTAAAAAAATTACTTCTGGCTCAACATTAGAAGTGGCCAATATAGTAGATGATTTATATAGTGAAATTGTAACTGCAGGTACTCATAAAGCTCCAAGTATAAAAGTTGCAGAGGCTGCAAAAGTGATTGAAAATACGCAGCGAGATTTAAATATTGGTTTGATAAATGAATTATCAATATTATTCAATAGAATGAATATTGACACACAAGCAATTTTAGATGCTGCGGGGAGTAAATGGAATTTTTTACCCTTCAAACCAGGCTTAGTGGGTGGCCATTGTATAGGAGTTGACCCTTATTATCTTACTTATAAAGCAGAGAGTATTGGCTATCATCCAAAAATTATTTTAGCAGGCAGAGAGCTTAATGATAATATGGGAAAACACGTTGCTTCAGAATTAATTAATGAAATGAAAAAAAAAAATATTAAGATTAATAGAGCTAAAATTTTAATTATGGGACTAACATTCAAAGAAAATTGTGCAGATGTTCGTAACTCAGGCATTGAAAAAGTAGTCAAAAATTTAAAAGAATTAAACTGCAAATTAGATTTATATGATCCATGGGCAGATAGAGAGGAAATTAAAGAGATTTTCAATACTTATCCACATTCAGAATCAGAACTAATTCATAACACATATGATGGAATAATAATTGCTGTTGCTCATGAAAAGTTTAAAAAAATGGGAATAAAAGCTATCTCAAATTTATGTAAAAAAAATTATGTTATTTATGATTTAAAATATTTATTTGATAAAAATCAAACTAGTTTGAGATTATAAAATATTTTTTTTTGATAAATAAAGAATAATTAAAAATCTTTAAAATATAGATAAACTGTAAACTAATAAAGATGCAACAATAACCAAACTTAAGTAAACTTCAGTTTATGAAAAAAGAAAAAAAAATTCTTATTCTTGTAAATTATCTAAGTTTTTTCTTATCTCATCGGTTGCCAATTGCTGAAGCTTTGTTAGCTAAAGGATTTGAGGTTTTTATTGGTTATGGTGAACTTCGTGGGGCAGACCCAAAATTATTAGAACAGAGAGGATATAAGGTTAATTTAGTTCCGATGCAACCTGCTGGATTTAACTTATTTAGAGAGTTAAAAACACTTTATTGTATTTGGGCTTTATTTAAGAAAGTAAAACCTGATATTGTGCATCTGATTACGATCAAACCTTATCTGTATGGAGGAATAATTTCTCGCTTGATTGGTGTCAGATGTTTAGTTTCTGCAGTTTCTGGACTTGGAACCTTATTTATTAAGAAAGATTATAAAAGTAAGTTGTTACGTTTTTTAATTTATCCTCTTTATAAATTAGCTTTTAATCATCCAAATCAAAAAGTTATTTTACAAAATAAAGATGATTTAAAAGTATTAATAAATTGGGGTGTTCTAAACTTGTCTAAGATTAAATTATTAAAAGGTTCAGGCGTACATTTAGAAAAATTTAATGATTTTGATGAACCAAGTGGAATAACCACCATTTGTTTTGCTGCGCGTTTATTGCGCGACAAGGGTGTATTTGAATATATTTCTGCAGGCAGAATTTTAAAAGAAAGAGGTATAAAAGCTCAATTTTTATTAGCTGGAGATTTAGATGAAAATAATCCATCTGGATTAAGTGTTGATGATCTAAATAAGTTAAAAGATGAGAGTTATGTTGAATATTTAGGATATCATAAAGATATTCCAAAATTATATTCAAAATCTCATATAATTTGTTTGCCATCATACCGTGAAGGTTTCCCCAAATCACTAATTGAAGCGGCAGCAGCGAAAAGAGCAGTTGTAACAACTGATGTTCCAGGTTGTCGTGATGCTATTATTCCAAATAAAACAGGTTTACTTGTTCCAGCAAAAAATTCTCAAAAGTTAGCAGATGCATTGCAATGGTTGATTGAAAACCCACAAAAAAGAATCACCATGGGTGCTGCTGGCAGAATATTGGCTGAAGAAGAGTTTCCAATTGAAAAAATTGTTATAGATCATCTTAATATTTATCAAGACCTACTGAGAAATAAATTAAAATCAAATTAAAGATTTTTTATCATAATAAATTTATTGTAGTATTATTTTTAATTATTATAGATAACATAAACATAAATATTTATTAATGAGTTTAAAACTTTTGTTTATTCAGCTTAATGAAATCAATTTTGATCTTGTTGATGAGTATATATCGGCATCAAAAAAAAAAAAATTTACAAATTTAAAGATAATAAAAAATAACTATAAATCTTTTAATACTTATGCCGAAGATAAATATGAAAATTTAGAACCTTGGATTCAGTGGGTTTCAGTAAATCTAGGTAAAGATTTTAATGAACATAATGTATTTAGATTGGGTGATATAGTTAATTTCCCAAACGAAAAACAAATTTTTGAAAAAATTGAAGAAAGAGGCTTCAAGGTTGGTGCTATTTCACCCATGAACACTGAAAATAGATTAAAAAGTCCATCATATTTTTTGCCAGATCCTTGGACAGATACTCATTCAGATGTCTCAAGTTTTTCTAAAAGACTATCTTTGATGCTCAAACAAACTATAAATGATAATTCTTCAGGTAAACTATCTATTCACTCAATTTTAACCATAACAGAAATTATTTGCAAAACATTACACTATAAGAACACATCATTCTTACTAAAATTGATATTTTCATCTTTAGTCAAACCATGGAAAAAATCACTTGTTTTAGATTATCTGATACATTTAACACATTTATATTTTTTAAAAAAAAAATTACCAAATTTTTCCTCTATTTTTTTTAATGCTGGTGCACATATTCAGCATCATTATTTATACAATTCAAAACACACCAAAGATTTACCAAAAAATCCAAAATGGTATCTAAACCCGTCGATTGATCCAATTAATGATATGCTTGAAGTATACGATCAAATAATAGGAGATTATTTGAGGTTATATAATAATAAAAGTCAACTACTAATATCAACAGGTTTAAGACAAGTGCCATACAATAAAGCGAAATTTTATTATCGTTTAAAAAACCACCAATCTTTTTTGAGAAAGATTGGAATTAGTTTTTTTAAAGTTTTACCAAGAATGACAAGAGATTTTGAAATAATTTTTGATAACAATGAAAGTTTGAACGAAGCAAAATATATATTAAAGAATATAAAATTAAAAAAAAATAATTTAAACATCTTTAGCGAAGTTGAAGAAAGAGACAAAAGTTTATTCGTAGTTCTCACTTATCCTCATGAAGTAAAAAAAGATGATGCGATGATTGTTAATAAAAATTTGGAACTAAATTTTTTAAAAGAATTGGTATTTGTTGCAATTAAAAATGGTATGCACGATACTAAAGGATATGTTTTTTGTTCATCAAACACTAATCTTAACTTACCTAAAAATCCAGTTCACGTTTCAAAACTTCATGACATGATTTTAAGTCATTTTTAATTATATTTATATAAACAAATTCAAGAATATTTCTAAATAATTAATCAACTAAATTTAAAATTCAAATTATGGAATTTTGATATTTATTTTTTTTTTTTGATATTTATTTCTCATAATAAAATAAATTGTAAATAAAATTATAAAAGAAATTAGCGAAGCCATAGGGTTAATTAAAAAAAAACACATATAGCCAATAATAAATAAAATGATATTTGCTAGAAATATATATAAATTAGTTTGAAAAATAGAATTTGTAAATTTAAATAATTGATGATGTAAGTGATCTTGTCCTGCAAAAAAAAGATTTTTTTTATTTTTTAATCTAATTAAATTAATTGATATAAATTCATAAACAAAAATTGAAACTGAAAATGCTAACAAAATTGGATGTACTATTTTTTCAATTGCCAAAAAAATTAATGTAAAAGCTATTATAAAACCCAACAACAAACTTCCACTATCTCCTAAAAATAATTTTGGTAGTTTAAACAGAGAAAAATTAAAACATAAAAAAAATATTATAGGTAATAAAATTATAATTAAAAAAAGATCAATATTTTTATCAGGTATTAAAAAAATTAAGATACCCAATACAGAAATAGTTGTACTACCCAGCAAACCATCTAAACCATCGAAATAATTAAAAGAATTAATCAAAAATAATATAGCAAGCAATGTAAAAGGAATTGAAAAGCTATTTAATTCTACTTTGAAATAAATATAGTCTCCCATGTAGTTTAATCTTAGATTTTCCATAACAACTAAATAAATAATTGGAATAATTTGTAAGCTTAATTTACCTCCAACATTAAGATTAAACTTATCATCAATAAATCCAACAATTCCGATTAAAAAAGCTATTGATATTATTAAATTTAATTTTTCACTAGAAAAATCAAATAAAAAAATTGCAAAAGCATAGATTAAACACAAAGCAACTCCACCAGTATAAGCTGTTGGTTTAAGATGTACCCTTCTTTTTTTTGGAATGTCTAATAAATTTAATTTATATGAAATTCTTGCTATTGAAATTAATATTAAAAAATTTATTAAAGAATATGTTAATACATTATTAATCATTTATATTTTTATATAACTTAA
>Ga0315320_10005608_pt1 | contig 10282 bp, 9 predicted proteins | sample M140m21515metaG_FD_203458 | JGI IMG/M metagenome (GOLD analysis project Ga0315320, IMG submission 203458) | Ammonia-oxidizing marine archaeal communities from Monterey Bay, California, United States - M1 40m 21515 | ecosystem: Environmental > Aquatic > Marine > Coastal | place: USA: California...
TTTATATTTTCTTCTTTAGTGACGACACGATAGGAATGAAGGAAGGCCGTTTACTGGAAGTGACGCCGGCCAATGTGGAATACACTCAACGCTGGGTGGGCCGCATGTCGCCTGAAGGCTTCACCAATCCGCGTGATGCCCTGGCTGAGGCCTTTGGGAAGTTGAAGCCTTCGACGATTTGGTTGTTGTCGGACGGAAAATTTTCGCAGTTCAAACGCGTGAAACGCGGCAACCGCACGCAGGTAGTCGGCCTGCCGCCGGTTTATAAGGTCATCCAGAAGTTGAACCCTACTGGCGCGGTTCGGGTTAACACCATCGGGTTTGCTGATAGCGAACAGGATCTGGATGATTCCCTGAAGGCCATCGCGAAGGAAAACGACGGCACCTACCGTTTCATTAAATCCAATGAACGGTAGCCCAAGCTTGCCTATAGGGTGCCCCTGCCAGACAATGTTCGGATGATCCGTTTGGCATTGCTCGTATTCGTTTCGTTTCTTACTCCCTTTTCACAAGCCGCCGAAGGCGAGTTCAAGCTGCTGTTTAACGGTAAGAACTTTGATGGTTGGCATAATGTGAATTGCGGGCCCAAGACTTGGACGGTGAAGGATGGGATGATTCATTGTACCGGCAAACCGATTGGGGAATTGCGAACCATACGGATGTATGAGAATTTCATTCTCGAAGTGGAATGGCGGCATCTTAAGCCCCGTGGGAATGCAGGTATCTTTGTTTGGGCTGATGCTTATCCGGCGAAGGGGCAGCCGTTCCATCGCGGTGTGGAGGTGCAGGTGCTGGAGAATGCCTATGGGAATACGCGCCGTTACACGACACATGGCGATATCTTTCCGATACACGGCGCGCGCATGACGCCACTCAATGGCCGTGGGGGGGCTCGAGCTTTTCCCACGGAGAACCGCAGTAAGCCATCGCCGGAATGGAATCATTATCGCGTGGTGTGTAACAACGGCGACATCAGCTTGGCGGTCAATGGCAAGGTGGTGACGCAGGGCAAGGCGTCGTGGCCGCGCAAGGGCTACATCTGTCTGGAATCGGAGGGGGCACCGGTGCAGTTTCGTAATTTGAAACTCAAGGAACTGCCATCCACCGGTGCGAAAGCCGAAGAGACGGCGCACGCCTTTGATGGGTTTCGGAGTCTGTATACTGGAGTGGATCTGAGTGGCTGGGAGGGAAAAGGCTGGCAGTCAAATGACTGGCGTTTGAATGGAGCGAAAGCGGAAGTACGGCTGGAGTGCCGGGAGAAATTCGCCAGCTACAGTTTTTTTGCTGACTGGCGCAGTAAAGAAAAAGCCCTGCCGTTTAATCTACCCAACGTGAGGGAATTGGGCGCATTGGATCATCAGGTGGGTAAATGGAACCGCATCCAGGTCACGCGTGTGCTGGGCAGTACCACGGTGGAAATCAACGGAAAATCTGTGCTCTTGGAGATGGGGAGTGAGGATGGCCCTCTGAAATCAGCGGTTTTGGAATTATTGCCCGGCGCGGAGTTCGCCAACATTTTCGTCAAACAGTTGAGCCCATAAAAAAAGTGGCCTTACATGGCCGCCTTGAAGAGGGGGGGCTTATTTTTTGTTTACCACACTCACCTTGTCTTCGGTGGGGAAGTTCCCGGGAATCTTTGTGGTTACCTTGCCGGTGGCTAGCCATTCGCAGGCGCGGTTGAGGGTGGTAATGAACCCAACGCACTGGAGGGATTGGCCATTCTCGTGGCCCATGGGAGTGTGGAAGATTTTGCCTTTGCCATACTCGAGCACCATCATCATCGGCTCGTGGCGCTTGCTCTTGGGGCTCCAGGCAGTTGCCAGAACCTCCATGTTGGTGCCGGGGCCGCGCAGGGAATCATAGAGTTCATCCTTGGCGTGTTTCCATTTGGCAGGCATGCCGGCAGTGATGGGGTGTGCCTTGCGGATTTGGATGATGAACTCGTGCTGCGGGCCGTGACTGCCACCACGTCCGGGGTTGGTGTTACGCACGAGCTTGTTGCTCTCATCGTAATAGACGTACGGTCCGTGTTTCTCGGTGCGTCCGCCCCAGCCTCCGAGGCCGATCATCTTGTTGTACTCCAGCCAATTTGGAAATGAGTTGTTGGCCGCGTGCACACAAATAAATCGGCCCCCATCACTGACGTATTTCTCAAAAGCGGCCTGCACCTCCTTGGGCCAGTCCTGGCCGTTGTAATTGCTGATCAACACATCGTATTTGGCAAAGGCCGGGCGCCAGGCGGCCCATTGTTTGACGTTCAATGCCTGTGCCGCCTTTTGCGCGGCTTCCCGCTTTTCCTTAGGTAAATTCCCGGGAATCCGAAAACGAGATGGGGTGGAGGAGGTGTCCACCTTGTACATGCCGGTCTGTTCCAGTTGCGCTTTCATGAATGGGGTCATGGCGGCCCAGTTATGGTTGTTTTGACCGTCTACAATCAGCACGCTGATGGTCTTGGCTGAAAGTTCGAGGGTGCCAGCTGCAAACAGAGCGGCCACGAGGAATCGGGTAACAATCTTCATGCGTGCGCCCAGTGTAGGCGGAGGAACGGGGCTGCCAAGGCTGAACTGCGGCTACTTTTGCGCGCGGGCCGTGGCGCGATCGGGCAGGGCCAGCAAGCGCGTGGATTCTTCCAACAGGAACTTGGGCGCCATGAACGGTTCGTGGCTGATCTCCTGCCAGCGGATTTTCCCGGTCTGATCGATCAAGAATGTGCCGTGAAGCGGCGTTTGCTCGAAATCATCGTAGGCACGGTATTTGCGAAAGGTATCCAGCGTGGGATCGCTCAGCAGCGGGAAATTAAAATGCCGGTCCTTGGCATCATAACCGATGAATGTGTCGCGCAATCCCTGCGCGGTATCGGTGCTGACGGCCAACAGGGTGATGCCTTTTTTCTCAAATTCGGCGGCTAAAGGATCAAAGGCATTCAGCTGCTCCATGCAATGCGTGCAGCCTTTTCCAAGGTAAAAAATCAACACCACCGGCTGGCCACGATATTGATCGAGCGTGAAGGGTTTGACGTTACGATCGGTCAATGAAAAGGCCGGGGCCGTGGAAGGTTCCCAACGGAAGGGGCCCAAGTCATCCAGCTTCGGGGCGATATCCTTGGCCTTTGGTCGGGCCTCTCGCCAATCGGTCGGGAGCTTGACGGATTCCGCTAAAGGGGCAAGGCGGGCGAACCAAGCCACATCGAGATCCAACCCCGGCGCAATGCGGCGCAGATGGTCGAAGGCAGTTTTAGCTTCAGTCGGTTTTTTTGCTTCATGAAAAATGTATGCCTGCGCGGCCAGTGGCCGGGCCTGTTCGGGAGCCGATTTCACCGCGCTGGCGGCTAGTTTGATGGCCTCCTCGGAGTTTCCCATTCGAAGTTGCAGGAGGGCTTTGCGTTCGCTGCGCAGGTCGCGGACCTTAACGTATTCCGCCTGGGCCTTTTCAAGATCGTTGGCTTGCAGGGCCAAATACATGCGGGCCTCGGCCAGACCGCGTTCGAGAGTGCTGATGGCGGTGGAGAAGGGACGCTCGGCATCGGTTTTGGCTTTCTTGATGTCAGCGGGTTTTTTCTTTTCCTTTTTCGCCTTGGCCTCGGCTTCCGTGCCGGCCTTGGTTTTACCTTCGCGTTGACCGGTCAGGAGCGATTCCATTTCGCTGAGCAATGGCTGCGCTTGCGCAGCTTGGCCACTGTTGATCTGGGCTATGGCTACGAGTCTCAGGTGCTTTGCGCGATCGGCTGTGCTGCTGCCGGGCCGCAGGTAATGGGTGTCTTTAAGCGCGAGAACTGTGTCCCATAACTCGTAGTTGGTGAGCAGACCGTAGAGGTGACGGCGACCGTAGGTGTGGCTGCTGCGGGAAGAAAAGCTCCAGGTCCCATCGTCCTTCACATTAGGAAGTCGGGGCAGCTCAATCATGTTTTTGGCCATGGCCAGAGCGCGCTCCACTCGGCCGGCGTGACTGAGATTGCGAGTGAGCCATTCGTTGTTGTGGGCAAAATTATGGATGCGATCGGGCATCACGCGGTCGCGCATCATGTGGGCGTGATCCACGCGCGCGCTGGCTTCCTGTTGCCAGGCGGCATCATCGTAGCGCTTAAGGCGGGAGAGAATATGGCCGGGCATGTGCCACATGTGGGCGATGCCGGGCGCGGCTTGGCCGCATTGGTCGACGGATGATAGAGCGCGCTTGGCGTCTTTGTAGTCCCACAAATGGATACGGTAATGATGGCAGGGATGATTTGGATTCTTGGCAAGGATGGCGGCGATGCGTTTTTCAATGTCATCGTAATTCTTCTTGGCCCGCACATCGCCGTACAGGGCGAGGGCATAAAACGCTTGGGCCTCAATGTCGTCGGGGAATTTTTCGGCGATGGATTGGTAGGCCTTGATGCGGGCGGCTTTGCGTTTTTTGGAATCAGACTCCTTTAGGTAAGCAGTCATGGCATCAATCCAGAGGCGCTCGCGTTCGCTAACTAGGTTGCGGCCTTCCACGGCTTTTTTGATTAGCGGTTGGGCGCGGGTACGGTTATTGGCATTTGCCATAGCCATGCCCCAATAAGCCATCGGATGGCCGGGATGAATCTTTAGAACCTGACGAAATGAGCGTTCGGCCTCGAGATACCAGAATCCATGCAGCTGACCAACGCCTTGATTGAAGAACGCCTGCGCCACGGTGGATCCAGTGGTGATGGGGAAGGAGACCTTACTGGTGGTGCCCATTAGATAGGCGGCCTGCCGCGGGCCTTTATTGAAGGCTTCACCGTGGTTGGAATGCCCTGGCGGGGGTCCGGAGGGATCGTATTGGTAAGCGGCGTTTTCCGTGGTGGTGCAGCCCCAGCCAATTAGAAGGACGGCGAGGATGAGATAGTTTAGCGGAGTCATGAATCTATTTGAGCCCGGCGGTTTCATCGAAACCGCAGAGCAGGTTGAGGACTTGGACGGCTTGGCCGCTGGCGCCCTTCACAAGGTTGTCAATGGCGCTTGTCATAATCAACCGGCCGGTGCGCCGGTCAAGTCGCCAAGCTAGGTCGAGACAGTTGGTTTGAGTAACGTGCTTGGTGTCCGGTAAAACGCCATCGGGCAGCAGTCGAACGAAGGGTTCCTGAGCATACGCCTCGGCGAGGCAGTCCGTGAGGCGCTGGGCTAGCGCCTGTTCTTCCTCGGCCGTTTTGAAATTATCTGTGGGTGCCAGATATTGCGTGGTGAGAATGCCGCGCGTAACAGGAATGAGGTGCGGGGAAAACTGGATGGTGACCGTTTCGCCCGCGGCCAAGGAGAGTTCTTGTTCGATCTCGGACAAGTGCCGATGTTTAGGGATGCCGTAGGGGCGGACGCTTTCGTTGCATTCGGCGTACAAAAAAGGCACATCGGCTTTGCGACCAGCACCGCTCACACCGCTGAGGCTGTTAGCAATGATGCCGGCCGGCTTGATCAGGCCGGCTTTCAATAGCGGCACCGTGGGTAGGAGAATACTGGTGGGGTAACAGCCGGGCGCGGCAATGAGCCGTGCGGACCGGATGGTGTCCCGATGTAATTCAGGCATGCCGTAAACCGCCTCGGTCAGGAGTGCCGGTGCGGGATGGGATTTGCCGTAGAATTCCCCGTATACGGCCGAATCGTTGAGCCGAAAGTCAGCGGAGAGATCAATCACCTTGGCCCCGGCATCCAGCAGAGCTTCCGCGTATTCGGCAGCGACCCCGTGGGGGAGAGCGAGAAAAACAATTTCGGCCGCCGCCGCCAGCGCGGCGGGATCGGGTTCCGTGAACTGGAGCGTGTCTGCCACGCCTTGACCGGCGAAGCGGGGGAAAATATGCGCCAATGTTTGGTGGGCGTATTGTCGTGAGGTGACTGCAGCCAGTTCGGCCTGCGGATGGTGCAGGAGTCGATGGACGAGTTCTTCGCCGGAGTAGCCCGAGGCCCCGACGATGGCGACTTTCACTGGGGATGCATCGCTCATGTTTGGTTTGTTTTGCGTGTTTTTGAGTAGAATTGAAAGCAAACAAAAAACCCCGCCGGTGAATCAGCGGGGTTTTTGAAAGGAAGGGTTCGTTTAGCGTTTGCTGAACTGGAAGTTCTTGCGGGCGCCGGGTTGGCCGGGTTTCTTCCGCTCACGCACGCGGGAATCGCGGGTAAGGAGGCCCTCGGCCTTGAGGGCGGGGCGCAATTCGGCATCGTGGAGAAGCAGGGCGCGGGCGATGCCTAAGCGGATGGCTTCGGCTTGGCCGGCGATGCCGCCTCCTTGCACATTGACGCGCACGTCAAACTTCTCAGAATTCTCGGTGGTCTGAAACGGTTCGTTGACGATCATGCGGTGTTCGTCGATCGGGAAATAGGTTTCCACATTGCGATGATTCACCGTGATCTTGCCCGAACCGGGCTTGATGCGGACGCGGGCTGTGGCACTCTTGCGCCGTCCAGTTCCGAGGAGTTCGCCAGTTTTTTCGTCGACAGCCATCTTAATTCAAAGTCAGGGGTTCGGGTTTTTGAACAGCGTGCGGGTGCTCGCTGCCGGCATATACTTTGAGCTTGGTGAGCAGGGAGGCACCCAGTTTGTTTTTGGGCAACATGCCTTTGACCGCGCTGAGAATGAGGCGATCGGGGTGTCGCTCGCGCATCTCTGCCAGCGGAATCCGCTTCAGACCGCCGCGATAACCGCTGTAGCGTTGGTATTCCTTGTCTGTTTCCTTGTTGCCGGTAACGCGCACTTTATCGGCATTGATCACGATCACGAAATCGCCGGTGTCCAAGTGCGGGGTGAATGTGGCTTTGTCGCGGCCGCGCAGGACGTCGGCGATCTTCACCGCTAGGCGGCCGAGTACCAGCCCTTCGGCATCCACAATGCGCCAACCGCGAGGGTCGATCGCGCCAGATTCGGGCTGACCAAGCTTCTTCAGGTCAATTTTCGGCAAAAAAGTCTTCATACCTTCTCTTTCAAGGGGGCGGAGAAAATACCAGAAAGTGTTGGGGGGTCAATAGGTTTTTGGATATTTCTAGCTGTTTTTCTCCGTTTCAGCTTCTGCCGGCGGTTGGGCTGCGTTCTTGGCGGCTTTTTCGGCGGCTTTCTTTTCTTTCTCGGCGGCCGCTTTGGCTTGGGCTTCCGCGATTTCTTCGGGGGTTAACAGGCGAGATTTGGCGAATTTTTCGAAGCGGTTGTAGCGGCGCAGGAGCTCGGGCAGCTTTTGAAGGGCCAAGAGCTGGCGTTTCATTTGTTTGTCCGGCTGGCCGGGGGTACCCCACCATTTTTCACCATCACTGATGTCGCGCATCACGCCGGATTGGGCGGCGATGGTGACGTTGTTGCCAATTCGGAGATGACCGGCTAGACCGACTTGGCCGGCCAGAATCACGGAATTGCCTAGCTTCGTACTGCCGGCGATTCCGGCTTGGGCGACCACAAGGCAGTTTTCACCGGTTGAGACGTTATGCGCAATTTGAACGAGATTATCGACCTTTGTGCCTTTTCCGATATGCGTGGGGCCGAGTGCGCCGCGGTCAATGGTCACATTCGCGCCGATCTCGGCGTCGTCCTCAATTTCCACATTGCCGATTTGAGGAACCTTGAGGTGGCGACCGCCTTCCTGGACGTAGCCGAAACCGTCCGATCCGATGATCGTACCGGCGTGGACCCGCACGCGGTTGCCCATCTTGGTGCGTGGATACAGGGTGACATTATGGAAGATCGCGCAGTCCTCGCCGATCTCGCAGTCTTCATCCACGTAATTGTTTCCGTGCAATACAGTTCGGGCGCCGATCTTGGCGCCGTCGGCAATGATCACATGCGCACCGATGCAGGCTTCCGGATGGACTTCGGCTTTATCAGAAATAATGGCCGAAGAATGGATGCCGGTGGGCGGTCCGGGTTCGGGGTAAAAAAGCGGCACCACTTTGGCAAAGGCCAGACGAGCGCTTGGAACTTGGATGAGGACTTTGCGTTCGGAAGTGAAATCCTTGTCGACGATGACCGCGCTGGCTGCGCTTTGTTCGGCGCGTTCGAAGAAGGTGCGGTTTTCGGCGAAGGTAAGGTCGCCCGCCCGGGCGCGGTCGGCGGCCTGAAAGCCGGTGAGGGGCATAGTGCGGTCTCCCAGCACTTTTCCGCCCAATTGATCAGCGATGTCTCCCGCTGTAAAACGCATGGCAAAAGCCTTTCAGTTAAGATTGAGGTTGGGGCGCTAAAACGCCTAACGATTGGCGATGATACCGTTGTGTTCGTCTAAAACAATCACTTTCGGTTTCCAGTCCGTGATTTCAGCTTCGTCAACGGATACAAAACTCATAATTGTCAGCCGATCACCAGTTTTTCCCAAATGCGCGGTGGCGCCATTGAGGATGATTGCGCCGCTGCCGGATTCGCCGGGGATGGCATAGGTCTCGAACCGTTCGCCGTTGCCCATGTTGCCGCAAAGCACGCGTTCGTAAGGCAGTAGGCCTACTTCCTCCATTAACGCGCGGTCCACCGTGAGGCTGCCCTCATAGTTGACGTTAGCGTCGGTCACCGCGGCCCGGTGGATTTTGGATTTAAGCAACTGAACCTGCATTTTTTAATCGCCGTTGACTTGGCGGGGGGCGGCCAATATAAAGACCGCCCAACCGGTTTCAATGCAACTTTTCGTTTTTTTATTAAACCATCATGAGTAGAAAAATTCGTTATGGAATGGTCGGCGGCGGTCGCGGCGCATTTATCGGCGCGGTGCATCGCATCGCCGCGAACATTGACGGTCAGATCGAGCTGGTCTGCGGCGCATTCTCCTCGAACCCGCGCAAATCCAAGGCTAGCGGCAAGGATTTCTTCCTGCCTGCTAAGCGTTGCTACGGCACGTTTCAGGAGATGATCGAGAAGGAGAAGCAATTGCCTGAAGACGAGCGCATGGATTTTGTGTCAATCGTGACGCCGAACCATATGCACTTTCCGCCGGCCAAGATGGCGCTGGAAAACGGGTTTCACGTGCTCAGCGACAAACCGGCTACTTTTGATCTCAAGGAATCTAAGACCCTTGAGAAATTGGTGAAACAATCCAAGTGCCTATACGGTCTCACTCACAACTACACTGGTTATCCACTGGTGAAAGAGGCGCGTGATATGATTGCAGCCGGCAAGCTGGGCAAGATTCGCAAGGTGGTTGTGGAGTATCCGCAGGGCTGGCTGGCCACGCGGCTGGAGGCCAGTGGTCAGAAGCAGGCCGACTGGCGCACGGACCCCAAGCGCAGCGGCGCCGCCGGTTGCATTGGTGATATCGGTACGCATGCGGAGAATCTCGCCGAGTACATCACTGGACTGAAGATCAAGGAACTCGCCGCGGACCTCACCACCTTCGTGAAAGGCCGCAAACTCGATGACGACGGCAATGTGCTGCTGCGTTTTACCAATGGCGCCAAGGGCGTGCTGCACAGCTCACAGATTTCTGTGGGTGAAGAGAACAACCTGAACATTCGCGTCTACGGCGAAACCGGTGGCATCGAATGGCACCAGAACGAGCCCAACACCCTGCTCGTGAAGTGGCTCGATCAACCGATGCAGGTGTTCCGCACCGCCAACGGGTACCTCGGTGCCAACGCTGCGGCTGCTACGCGCACGCCGGCCTCGCATCCCGAAGGTTACCTCGAGGCATTTGCGAATATTTACGTGAACTTCGCCAATCACATACGCGCCAAACAGAAACGCCGCAAGCCGGCCAAGGACGATCCCGCGCTGGATTATCCGAAGATTCAGGACGGCATCCGCGGCATGGCCTTCATCGAGGCGGTCGTGAAATCCTCCAAGAACAACGCCCGCTGGACCAAGCTGGCGAAATAAGGTTGCGCCCAGATTAACTCCGCGCGCGACCTGAAACGGTCGCGCGTTTTTTATGATGCCAAAGAAAACACTGAACATCGGCCTGATCGGATACCGATTCATGGGGAAGGCTCACAGCAACGCTTGGCGACAAGCCCCGCGCTTTTTTGATCTCAAACGCGGTGTGCGATTGCACACCATTTGCGGTCGCACCTTCGCCGAGGTGGAAAAGGCACGTGCGCAATACGGCTGGGATCATGCCTCTAATGACTGGCGGGCGGTGGTGGCCGATCCGGAAATTGACGTGATCGACATCAACACACCGAATGATTCGCATGCCGAGATCGCCATCGCTGCGGCCAAGGCAGGCAAGCATGTGCTTTGCGAAAAACCGCTCGCGTTGGACGTGAAGGAGTGCCGCCAAATGTTGCAGGCCGTAAAGCGCGCCAAGGTCGTGCACATGATCTGCCATAACTATCGCCGCATTCCCGCCATCGCGCAGGCGAAGAAGATGATCGAGGAAGGC
>Ga0315320_10005612_pt1 | contig 10277 bp, 7 predicted proteins | sample M140m21515metaG_FD_203458 | JGI IMG/M metagenome (GOLD analysis project Ga0315320, IMG submission 203458) | Ammonia-oxidizing marine archaeal communities from Monterey Bay, California, United States - M1 40m 21515 | ecosystem: Environmental > Aquatic > Marine > Coastal | place: USA: California...
CCACAGGAACAAAGGCAGAGTCTGCATCTGCATCTGCATCTGCATCTGCATCTGCATCTGCATCCGCATCCGCATCCACATCGCCATCCGCATCCGGACATCCATCTTCAAGCCACAAGCCTCCGAGATCGAAGCACTCATCGGAGCCCAGCTCTTCGTAGCAGGTACCATCGTCTAAGAGACATGCGCCATCAGAGCCTGTCCCGTCCGCATCTCCGCTGCCGTCAGACGACCCGTCTCCGCCTCCGGTTCCACTGCCGCTCCCAGCACCCGTTCCAGACCCATCACCGGTACCCGTTCCAGTCCAACCACCCTCACCGGAGCCCGTACCACCATCGTCATCCCATACATCTTCAGATTCTTCTTCTTCATAGGCGTCTTCAACCTTGACGGAACACCCCATCACCAAACACACAGATAAAGCAAGACGAAACATGTGAACCTCCCGGGCAACACCCGAATATGAAGATGCTCAGAAACCATCCTCATGTCGAGTAGAAACCAAAGAAAATCCCCCTTCACCGTGGGTAAAGGGGGATTCTTGAAGCGCCGATGCGCTGTGACTGGAACCGCAGACTTAGTCAGCCCACTCGAATCCGGCCGTCATCAAAGTGAGGTCCAGATTCGGGAAGTCCTCGTACCACCAGGCGCTACCGCTCACAAAAGCCAACCGGCTTCCCACATCCTCTCGAAGATCGCCTTCCGCGTAGTAGTAGGTCGACTCCGTGTCATCCGCCCACTCGATCATGAACGCACCACAGACTTCTTCATCCGAATCTGTAAACGACGCACAAACAGTCTCGTCGATGTTCACGTACTGTGCACGCGTGAAGTCATAGCCCACAAAGTCATACCCACCGGCCGATTCTTCGTTGGGGTGGTTCATTGCGGTGTACATGGTGAAGTTGGAGTATGGGTGAACTTCGTCATCCCACCAGTCGGTGTCTTCCATTTCGGTCGTCATGTAAGAGCTCAGATCACCAAAGCCGACACCATAGTGCATGCCGTGGAACATGCTGTAGTCGGCACCCTCCCAGTCCGCACACCGCTCATCCATCGAGCTTTCGCTGATCAGGAGGCCGCCTTCCCAAGCCGACCAGACATCAACCGTTACGCCGGAACCACCCACGCCACCTTCCCAGTCAAACTCCTGGGCATTCATGTCGTACGGGGTCGGTTCCGTGATCTCTCCGCCCACAACTGCACCACCAAACCATGCGATCCATGAGCAGTACTCACCTTCTTTCTCTTCCTCGGTGGCGGCAGAGAAATACGCCGTAGTCGCCAGCGTGACCACAGCATGAGCACTCGCGGCCATGGGCTCGCCAGACTCGGTCAACTCACCGGGGTACACAAAGTCGTTGAGTGTGTTGTTTTCTTCGTCCCATATGCCATTGAACTCGATGCCAATCGCCACAGGAACAAAGGCAGAGTCTGCATCTGCATCTGCATCCGCATCCGCATCCGCATCCGCATCCGAATCCGAATCCGACTCCGAGTTGCCGTTACCACCGTTTCCTACATTAAATCCAGATTCATCAGAATCGATACCTTTGTCTTCGGTGCAGCCAAAAGCCAAGCACGCTGTAAGTAGGCTGAAGGTCAGGTTCTTCATTGTTGTGTTCTCCTCTCCTGCATAAATCAGGAGTATCTATTTGGGGTCAAAATTTGCCGAGTTGCGGCCCGACAAGACGGCGGTGTCTATTACAGTGCACGCATTCTCGCCATTGTTCACACCAAACCGAAACAAACACAGCCACCCCCGAATGTCGGTGCGACACGCGAAGGCAGCCATACTTTCTTGACCAAGATCAACCCTGTACTGCGGTTTTAAACAGCGGGTACAGAGATTATTCCGCTGATTCTTCGCCTTCTGAATCTGAACCGCCCGCATCGGAGCATGTCTCGGCAAGTTCCTCGGCCTCATCCAACTGCGCGGAGCACTCGTCTTGAACCTCTGAATCCGCATTCTCGTACGTGGTCTTCAATGAGTCGCAGTTTTCTTCATCACACTCGCAGAGGTAATCGACGTATTCGTCACACGGGTTTCCACCGCAAGCAGCGAGAAGGGAAAGAAGGACGATAGAAACAGCGGTACGCATGAGCTCTCCTGAGGTTGGGCCCGAACTGTACAACAAGAGTCAGTCGGAGAAAACCCCCACAGGTCTCATTCTTCTCTGTGTTTTTACTCAAGGATGAACTTGTCCGCCCGATGCAGAGACATCCCACGGGGCCGGGAGGCGAACGGTGCACACAACAACCCATCAATCAGAGCAGACGCTCCCACGTGGCGCGCCCACCTTGCGCGCAGTCGCCGAACTGACCGAGCGAATCGGTAATTTATTCGCGTCACCCAGCTATCTACCGCCACTCTTGCCCGGGATTGCAATCGAGTTGCTGGATGTGGCGCGGTACCCTGACATTGACCTGCGCCGAGTGGGTCGACTGATCGCGAGAGACCCCTTGCTCGCTGGACGGGTCATGCAACGGGTTCAGTCACCCTATTTCGCGGGGCGAGTTCCCATCACCGATCTAGATCAAGCCATCTTTCGACTCGGTCTAAACAATATTCGAGACATCGTTCTCGAAGCCGCATTGAACATCAAACTGTTCACCACCCCTGGGTACTCAACCGCAATGGAGCGAATACGTCGACACTCCGTAGCCACTGCTCACATCGGCCGTATTCTCGCAGAACAAACCGGACAGGATCCAAATCGAATCTTTCTTTTGGGACTGCTACACGACATTGGGTTGGCGGCCGGCTTGATCACCGTAGACCAAATGTTCGCCGATCGCGAGAAGCCGCCGATTCAGCACATCTGGCCAGCGATTGAAACCACCCACGAATCCACTGGAACATTGCTGGCACGAATCTGGGATTTGCCCGGCGATCTGCCGCGACTGATCGGACAACATCATCACTTTCAAGCGACGGGTGAGGATGCGCTCGACCTCGCTACGATCCATGTGGCTGAAGCCATAGCGAATCGATTGGGCCGCGGCATCACGCCCGTCGGCCAGCCCCATCAACTCAGACAGAGTGTCGACATGGTCACTCCCGATGTTGTGGCAACGGCCCGTAAAAGTCTGCGATTGAGTCAACCGCAAATCGTGCAGGCCATTCGGGTGGCTGAAGAGCAGTTGGACACCATCCGCTGACGGACCACTACCGTCCAATCAGTCCGGCAAGAACTTCCACTCCCCGGGCAACGACATCGGGTGGTGCCGAGGTGAAGCACACGCGCACATGCTGGTCATAGTCTGCGCCACATGAGCTTCCTGGCGCCAAGATAAGCCCACGGTCAATACAATCGATCAAGAATCCGTGAAGACCCCGATCGTCCATGTAGGGCCCCACATCGATAAACAGAAAGGTCCCGCCATCGGGGCGCTGCACCCCCAGCCGGTCCGCAGCAGCAAACCCTGATTGGCGGTACGAGTTCACCGCCTGACTCAGCCAGTCAGCCCCGCCCCTTAACACCGCAGCTGCCGCCAATTGAGACGCCGTGCATGCCGAATAAAAGTGATGCACTGTGCCCTTTCTCACGCTGCGCATCGCTGTTGCGGTGGGCCCAACGATGTAACCACATCGATTGCCAGCCATGCCGTAGGTCTTGGAGAAGCTGAATACCGAAAACGTTTGCTCGGGAGCAACTTCGCTCATCGAAATGGCTTGACCGGAGAAAACAATGCCTTCATAGACCTCATCCGACCAAATCCAAAGATTGTTTACACGGGCACGCTCAGCGATGGACTCAAGGACTGGTCGGGGGATCAGTCGACCCGTTGGATTGTTGGGCGTATTCACGTAAATCGCCACCGTTCGGTCAGAAATTTTTGCGTCAATGGCGGCGGCCATCTCTTCAGGAGATTCCAACCCAAGTACAGGAACTTCGACGGCCACTCCATGATGAAGCTGAACAATGCCGCGAATCAGGGGCCAAAACGGACTGAGAATAAGTACTTCATCGCCTGGTGAGACCAAGGCACAAGACAGGGCACCAAGCGCACCGGTCGCACCGGCGGTCACGATGACCCGGTCCGGGTGCACCGCTCGAGTCGAAGCAATGGCTTCAACAAGGGTGGGGTGGCCTTTGGGAGCAGTATAGGTGTGCATCCCTGGATACTTCTCAACTGTAAAGTCCTCCATTCGGCATCCCGCCGCGGGCTCCATCCAGGTGTCACCCACATGCAGCGGATAGCGCTCACCCTCGATGGCAGCGATCCGATGCGCCACTTTGGAGAACACTCCCGCGGGCATGGCTTCTACACTGGAGGATACTTCGGGAAAACGTGGCATAGCGGCTCCTGCACCCCTGTATTCCGGGAGCAAGGGAATGTCTGTGCCGGGTGGGTGGTCTCGATCTCGTTACGATGGCATCAATGACTCCTCCACGACGATCCCTGGTCCGCGCGTTCATGGCTTCTTCCGTGGGAACAGGCTTGTCACGGATGTTCGGTCTTGCCCGAGAACTGGCCTTGGCGAATGTGCTGGGTGCCGGAATGGTCATGGATGCATTTGTGATGGCATTCACCTTTCCTGGAATGCTTCGACGCTTTGTGGCCGACGAGGGACTGACGGGTGCCCTGGTTCCAGCCATCGCACGGGCGGAGGCCGAAGAGGGAGAGGAGCAAGCAAAGGCCCTTGCCGGACGCGTACTCACCGCGTTGATTGTCGGGGGCATTGTTCTCAGTGTGGCCGGTATGGTGATGGCCCCATGGCTTGTTGACTGGGTTGCCGATGGGTTCTCTGGTGAAAAGTACACCCTGACCGTTGGCCTCACCCGCGTGCTGTTTCCATTTGTGGCCTTTGTGTCTTTGGTCAGTTGGGCCGAAGGGCTACTCAACCACAAGAATCATTTTTTCGTGCCCAAGCTTGCTCCCGGCCTGGTCAGTGCGAGCATGGTTCTCACTGTCTTGCTGTGGCAAGATTCATCCCCCATCGACATCATCTGGGCGGTTTGCTGGGCGGTACTCATCGGGGGTGCTGCACACCTGATCATTTGTCTGCCACCCCTCTACAAACGCTGGGGGGTGATTCGACCCAGACTGGACGCATGGGGAGACTCTCGCTTCCGACGGGTTCTCGGTGAGATGGGCAAGGTAGCAGTCATCGGCATCATGGCCCAGGTCAATACCTTGGTCCTTCGCTACCTCGCCTCACACCTCGAAGAAGGGGCTGTCACCTGGTATTGGAATGCCACACGACTCGTAGACTTTGCCCAAGGCATTATTGCTGTGGGTGTCGGCTCTGCGCTCTTGCCCGCCATCTCTGAAGCGGTGGCAGCCGGTGACGGCAATCGTTTTCGGGACTCCTTTTCCGGGGCGGCTCGCCTCGCTGGTGCATTGCTGATCCCCGCCGCAATGTTCATTGCAGTGTTTCCAGTGCCATGCGTGGCCGTGTTGTATCGACATGGAGCCTACAGCCTGATGGATGTCCATCAGACGGCCTCGGCCCTGCAGCTACTCGTCCCCTTCATGTTGGCCTTGGCGGGTATTCAGATCATCAAAAAGCCATTCTTTGCGTTGGAACGCCGCGGGGTTCTCATCGGTGTGGGCATATTCGGAGTGGCGCTCACCGCAGGTCTGGGATTTGTTCTGGCCGATCAATTCGGGGTGGACGGACTGGCCATGGCGCTCTCCATCTCCACGACCGCTCAGCTCGCCGCTTATCTATTTATGTTGCGTCGAGTCGTTCCAGGTGGACTCGGGATGGGGCGCCTTTCCATTGACGTTCTCCGCATGTTGGTGGCCACCATTCCTGCAGTGGCTGCTGTCTGGACACTCATGCAGCAGGGCGATTGGGCGCAAGGGCCCACACTCCACAATGGCCTGTTCATGGCCTTGAGTGGCCTGGTGGGTGGTGGCGTCTACGTGATTGCAGCCTCTGTCCTTGGGGTAACGGAATTGCGGCAAATTCAAGCCCGACTATTGAAACGGTTTCGGCGGCGCTGAACCGGTTACTCGGTGCTCTTTAGGAGTCAAAATGCCCTTGGCAGACCTGTCAGCATTTGCGCGTGACTTGTGGTGGACAACAACCCCCGAGGCCGATCGACTTTGGAGTGCCCTGGCACCCGATGCCTGGGCCGCTTGTCAGCACAACCCGACGGCCATGCTGCCCCATGTCGCCGATATCTCCGAAGAACTCAAACAAGAGATTGATGCGTGGATCGGTCGATGGCCGCGTGGCGCACGCCCTTCGACTTCGCCCACGAGCAAACGAATCGCCTATTTTTGTATGGAGTTTGGGATTCATGAAAGCCTGCCGATTTACTCCGGTGGATTGGGGATGCTGGCTGGAGATCACATCCGTAGTGCCGCCGATCTCGGGATCGATCTGGTGGCTGTAGGGCTCTTGTATCGTCAAGGATACTTCCAGCAGCGTATCCAGGATGGTGCCCAAGTCGTCCATTATCAGACCCATGACCCACGCTCGTTACCCATTCGACCGGTCCTCGGCCGGGATGGAAAACCCATCCGCATTCAGGTGCCCGATGGCAAACAGGAATACGCAGCGACCGCATGGGAAGCCCGTATTGGGCATGTCCGCCTGTTCTTGATCGACACAAATCTTCCTGAAAATCCAGAACCCATCCGTGACTTGACCGCGCGGCTGTACGGTGGAGACGAGAGAACCAGGCTCCACCAAGAAGTGCTTCTGGGTTTTGGCGGAAAACAACTGCTGGACCTGCAAGGGATTCAGCCCGAAGTGTTTCACATGAATGAAGGCCATGCAGCATTCTTGGTGACGGCACTCCTGACCGAAGCTGTGGCCCATGGAACATCGCCAGCGGATGCATGGGTGGCCGTCAGAGACCAGTGTGTCTTCACCACACACACACCTGTACCGGCCGGACATGACCGATTCCACACAGACCACGTACGGGCGGTACTGGATCCCACCTGCTCGGCCGCTGGTCTTTCATTTGAAGAATGGGCAGCACCGGCCATTATCGAAGAGGACCAGTTTTGCATGTCCACGCTGGCCATTCGTGGGAGTCGGGCCATCAATGGGGTCAGTAAACTTCACAGCCAAGTATCCCAAGAGATGTTTGGCCACCTCGGAATCGAGGTGCAGCCCATCACAAACGGCGTCCACCCCACCGCCTGGCTGGCAGAAGAAACCGCAAACCTCTTCGAAAAAAATCTCCCCGGCTGGCGAGAACACATCAGCGATGGCGACTTTTGGAAGCAAGCGGACGCCATCCCCACCGAAGACCTGATCGGGCTGAGAAAAACGCTCCGAAAGAAGCTCATTTCTGCAGCACGGTTGGCCTGTAACGATCCAGACATCTTGGATGAAGATCGGCTCACCATCGGCTTCGCACGTCGATTTGCGCCGTACAAAAGGGCAAACCTCATCTTCACACAACCCGATCGACTGGCCGCATTGCTCGAGCGGGGGGCACAAATCATCTTTGCTGGGAAAGCACACCCACGCGACTTGGCTGGACAGGCATTGATTGAAGAGGTGATCCGCTGGTCTGAAGACCCCCGGTTTAAGGGTCGCATCGTTTTTATTCCCGGCTACGACCCCAGCTGGGGACGACTGCTCACAGCCGGATGCGATGTCTGGCTCAACAACCCTCAACGCCCAAGAGAAGCCAGTGGTACGAGCGGACAGAAAGCCGCACTGAATGGCAACCCAAACCTCTCGGTACTCGATGGATGGTGGCCCGAAGCCGCCGATGGTACCAATGGTTGGTCCATCCAAGGGGTTGGCGATGTAGAGGATGCGCTCGAACTGTACCAACTGCTCGAAGATATCGTCATGCCTGCATTTGCATCCAATGAGAAGTGGGCCACAATCATGCGACGAAATCTCACAACCTGCGTTCCGGTATTCAACACCGATCGAATGTTGAAGGACTACTGCGCCCAACTGTACGAACCCGAAGACGCGTGAAGACACGATTTTCCTTCGAGGCTGCAGAAAAACTGCGGGCAGCAATCAAAGAAGCCGGTGGCATTGAAGTCTTTGCCATTGGACGAATGGGACTTGATCAGCATGTGGCCGATCTCGATGTGCACTGCCGCGGAAACAAGAACAGTGTGCCTGCCCTGCTCCGAACCCCTCGTCCGGGCGAAGTGGTCATCCACAACCATCCATCCGGTGTCATGGAAGCATCGGGGCCAGATATGCAGCTGGCACAGCTGTACGGAGACGATGGCATTGGGGTGGTGATCGTCGACAATGAGGTCAAGAAGGCACTGTGGGTTGTAGAGCCAAGGGTCCGGCGAGTCGCTCGTCTCGATCCCGAAGACGTCCGGCAATTTTTTGAAGAAAACATACCGAAAGCCATTGTTGGCTATGAACAAAGAGACGGTCAGCTGCAGATGGCCTTGGATGTGGCGCACGCATTCAATGAAGGCAGCATATCCTTGCTGGAAGCCGGCACAGGCACCGGCAAGTCTCTCGCCTACCTCGTGCCAGCGGGCCTGTGGGCACTCAACAATGATGCCCGGGTGGCAGTGAGCACGTTCACGATTGCACTGCAAGGTCAGTTGATGCGCTCCGATCTACCGGTATTGAAGCGTGCCGGTATGGACATCCGATTCGCTGCCATGATGGGCAGGAGCAACTACCTATGCAAACGCAAACTCGAAACAGCAAGCCTGGATCCGGGTCAGGGCGACGAAGCCCGCGCACTCCAGCAGATTTCTGAGTGGGCACGCACCACCCCCGACGGCACCCGCGCAGACCTGGCCTTTCCCATCGATGAACAGGACTGGGACAAGGTCAATTCCGACCCCGACCAAACCCTTCGGGTTCGCTGCCCTCACTATGACAGCTGTCATTACTATGAGGCCCGAAGGGCTGCAGCAGACGCCCATATTCTGGTGGTCAACCACCACCTATTGATGGCAGATCTCCACACCAAATTTGACTCCGGCGGAGTGGGTGTACTCCCCCGCTATGACCGGGTGGTTCTGGACGAAGGGCATCACCTCGAAGATGCGGCAACACTCTTGTTCGAAGACCGGCTGGGCATCGAGGGTATTCGGCGGGCTGTCCGCCCCTTGCTTCCCGGGCGCCGTAAGCGTCTGGGCACATTGCAGAAGGTCCACAGAAAATACCTCCTCGGTGGTGGCCCACTCGATCCAGATGACGTGGAGTCGGCTCTTCACCACCTCGGAAAAGTTGAGGTCGCAGCACACACGTTGATGTCGGATGCACCCGTCTGGATGGAAGACATTGGTGAGGCCGCACACATTGAGGAACTCAACACGGTTCGTACCCCTGCCGAATATCGTGCGGGCCCTGTTTGGAACGAGCGAATCGTACCGACCTTGCGCACCATTTCGAGTGCCATCCATCGAACCATAAAGCCCCTCGACGGACTCATCGATACCCTCGAGGCACTGCCCCACGAAGTCCGAACCCGAGATGCCCAGCTGCTATTTGAATTGGCGCGCGCGCGGAGACGCCTCGGCGACAAAGCCAAGTCGGCCAGCCATTTTCATGGTGCGGACACCCCGGATGGTCCAGAAGCCCTGTCAGGGGAAGAGCAGTGGGTATCCTGGCTGGCCCGAGACCGCGGGCATCGCGCCGCACCCGCTGTACGCCTCTGCATGGCACCCATCGATGTTGGACCGTTACTCCGTGAACGGGTGTTTGAGGCCATGCCGGCCTCGGTGGTCACCTCCGCCACACTCACCGTGGCCAAACAATTTGATCACTTGAGAAGCCGAATCGGTCTCCTTGAATGTGACCGGGTGGAAACCGCACGCTTTTCTTCGCCCTTTAATTATCGAGAACAAGCCCTGTTGGGGATTCCTCGTGATCTGCCGACTCCCAAAGAGCCGGGATTTGAGGAGCGCGCTGGCGACGTGATTTTAGATGCAATCGAAGCGTCAGATGGTGGAACCTTTGTCCTCTGCACCAGCTACGCCTTGGTGAATGCACTCCACGCCCGAGCAGAAGACAAGTTTGGGAATGACTTTCCCTTGTTGAAGCAGGGGCAAATGAGCCGACAACGACTCCTTGATCGATACAAAGAGGACCGTCGTAGCGTGCTCTTTGGCACCGATTCCTTCTGGGAAGGCATCGATGTCAAAGGCGACCAACTGCGCCAAGTCATTATTCCACGTCTGCCATTCCGTGTACCCACAGAGCCCATTCAACAAGCCCGATTTGAACGCTTGGAAGCCCAAGGCTTAGACCCTTTCCGTGCCTATTCTCTTCCCCAAGCCGTCCTTCGTTTTCGCCAAGGTTTTGGTCGACTGATCCGCACCCAAAAAGATCGCGGTATCGTGCTGGTGTTGGACCGTCG
>Ga0315320_10005615_pt1 | contig 10273 bp, 2 predicted proteins | sample M140m21515metaG_FD_203458 | JGI IMG/M metagenome (GOLD analysis project Ga0315320, IMG submission 203458) | Ammonia-oxidizing marine archaeal communities from Monterey Bay, California, United States - M1 40m 21515 | ecosystem: Environmental > Aquatic > Marine > Coastal | place: USA: California...
TATAATGGACTAGGTCTTGAAAATAGTAACTATACAGATGGTAACTCTTTTAGTGGAGATAGTTTACTTTTTGAAACTATTAATACAGCAGCAGTAATACCACAAGCAAGTCCTATTGATAATGGAGATGGAGGTACAATTATAGCTTCAGGTAACATGAGCTATTGGCAGTCTTCAGAAAGATATCCATCAGATAGAGCTGAAATATGGAATTCTAGTTATTATTGTTGGACAAATGAAACTTCACCTAATTATGATTTGTGTGGTACACCTATAAGGCATCATAAATTTCCTGATAATAGTCTTGCACCATCAACACATCATTTTATTAAAAAATCTGATGGCAGTTATCATATTAGATTAATGGGTGTTAGATTTAAAAATATAATACTACCAAAAGATAATAATGGAAATGATATAGAAGGCATTGTGTCATATGAAATACTACGAGGATCTAGAATCGGAAATAAATCTATAGTAGCTAAAGGTATGGTTAATAATTTTAGAGATTATACATTACAAGGTATTAGTGAAGAAAATTCTAGTAAAGTAGGATTGTATGCTAATTATCCTTTTAATTGCATTAAGCCAAATATAAACACTGATGATAGTAGCGACTATAATTATAACTTTAATGATCCTTTTATATTAAGTAGAGATGGTGAAGAACCTGTATTTGCAGAAGATGATGATCCAGGTTTTAAAAATCAAGACATACCTACAGATATATTAAGTTTTCATTCTCCTGATACATCTTTTAAAACACCATATCTACAAATGTCAGAAATGAAAATTTACGGATATTTAAAGGGTGAAGCAGAGCAAAGTTTTATAGAACCTATTGGTCATCCAGAGTTTCAATTATTTTCAGATCTTATTGTAGCAATTGGAGTACTTGGAGGATTAATAAATGCAATACTTAAATCTACAGGTGACCTTAAGATAAATTATCCAGCAGGTATATTTGAACCACAATATATACCAAATGTAACAGGTGGAGACTCAACTAATAAACCTGCTTATCAATATAGTGGAGGTGGTCAAGTTCCTTTAGTTATAATAGATCCTCTTCCAGCTGCTAATATAGATACTAGTATAGAAACAGACTCTGATCTTTTAGGTAATGATACAAATGCTACTAACATAGCAGGTGCAAACCTTAGTCCTCAAGATGTTCAACAAAGACTTGATGACTATAATGCATTTCAAGCTGTGTTTTTTCCTAACCTTCCTGGTGGTGAAAGTATAGATGAAATAATTACTGGGATTAATGGAGATTTTACTACTAATGGAGGATATTATACAACACCTACTATAGAAAGATCTTATAATTATAATGACTTTTTAGATATAAATATACCAGGGGTAACTTTACCAACTGATTACGGTATATTATTTTTTAACACATTAGAAGGAATTCAAATTACTGTAGATTTATTAAAGTCAATTGGTAGACTTAGACAATATGCACTAGAACAAATTGGTCATGGCGATTATAGTGAATTCAAACCTTCTGCTGAAAGTATATATAGATATTCAATAGAAGATGGTATTTATGTTTTTAAAGAAGTTCAAGATTTTCCTGAATATTTAGATTCATCTGGTAATTCTAAAAGCTATAGAATAAATAATCTTAATAGACCTAATAAACCAGTTTTAAGAGTTAGTACACCAAATGGTACACAAGAAGGTCCTAACTATATTCAAGAAAATGGGGAATACGTTGATCAATCTTTAATGACTTTAGATTATGCTGTAGAAACATTTAATGATCAATTGAGCTATACTTCAGAAGGTTCTGCTAAACCTTTTATAAATGATATTGCTAGTTACTATGCAGGTTTAAAATTTAGAATTAAAAATCAATATGGTCAACTTGATACTGTAAGACAAATAATAGCTACACCTTGTGAACAAAAAATTGATTTTAAAAATTTAGCAGAAACACAAACATATTCTCCTGACGCTAATTGTCCAAGTCCTTTAGTTTTAAATAAAATACAAAATACTCAAGTATTTTTTGGAGGTGATACATATGTAAATAGGTTTACTGAAAAAAACATAATGCCTTTCTTTCAGTTTTGGTTATACAATACTGCAAGAGGTGAAGAGTTTAATTATTTTTTATATCCATCTGTTCCTTTTCCAAAGTTTTGGGCAAACAGTCAACCTTGGGATATTTCTGAAATTAACACAAGTAATTTTGTAGATTATCTTGTAGGTGCTTCTGGAGGCTCAGGTTTATTTCCAAGTAGTTATTATAGACTTGACAATAAAAATTATAATGCTGAAAATAATAAGACAGGTAGTTATCCTGGAATTATTACACCTAAGAATTCATACTTCTATTTAGCTGCTTGTGGCATTAGAGATTTTTTTGTTGAAAGCGATGTTATAGTTGATTTTAGAACAAGAGGTGATTTGCAAAGACAATATCATTATGATAAATTTAGATATACAGACTTAGTTTCTTTATTTGATATTAACCCTGATGTTTTAAAAGCTGGTAATTTTTATGACTATGATTACTCATTAAGTATTTCTGAATTTTTTGTAAATCAAACATTTAGTTTAGGAGCATTGCAAGCAAGAAATTATAATCCTACTGTAGCTAATTTATGTTTTACATCTTCTCCAAATGTTATAAATTATTCTTTGCCTGAAACACAAGAAAGTATTGTAGAATCTTGGAGAACATTTTTACCTCTTAATAGAGTAGTATTTAAAAATCATGTAAACTCTGTAAAAAGTTTTGCAAAAACAGGTATGTTTATCACTTTTGAAGATGCTAGTCCTTTAATGTATCAAGGTGTTGATCAAAGAGAAGATTATATTGGTGTATCTGCTACGATAGGAGATGGTCTTTTATTTTCAGCAACCCCTAGAAATGTAACAGCAGCTGAGTCTAAATATGAATTTGGATCATCTCAAGACAGATTAGGAGTGTTGTCTTCACCTGCAGGATTATATTTTATAAGTCAACAGCAAGGTAAAATTTTTACATATGGAGATAGTCTTCAAGAAATTTCATCTATAAATATGAAATGGTGGTTTGATGAATTTTTACCTTATAAACTTACAGAAGACTTTCCAGATTTTGCTCATGTAGATAATCCTGTAGCAGGTATTGGATGCTCTATAGGTTATGATAATGGTAACACCATTGTTTATTTTTCTAAAAAAGATTACAGACTTAAAGATGAGTATAAAGGAAAAGTAAAATATATATCAAAAGATATTTTTTCAGTTGTTATTAGCATAGGTACAACTGGAAAAGAAAATAAAATTAATGTTAAGTTAGGTGATTCAAGAATTTTTGACGATGCATCTTGGACAATAAGTTATGATCCTAAAAATCAACAATGGATTTCATTTCATGATTGGCACCCTAATCTTTATCTTTCAGGAAGAAATAAACACTATACAACTAATTTAGGAAGTGTATGGGAGCATAACGCAGGCTGTAACAACTATTGTAATTTTTATGGTAGTCAATTTCCATTTGAAGTTGGTATACCTGTCCCTACAGGACAAAATGTTGTAACTGTAAGAAGTATTGAATATTACTTAGAATGTTTTAAAAGAGATTCTAAATATTGTGTAGATCAATATCATGTTTTAGATTATAATTTTGATGAAGCAATACTTTCAAATTCTGAACAAGTTTCAGGATATTTAAATTTAAATATATATCCAAAAAATAATGTTGTTCTTGCTGAAACATATCCAATAATAAATATTAATAGTGTTGACATATTAGTATCTAAAGAAGAGCAAAAATACAGATTTAATCAATTTTGGGATATAACAAAAGATAGAGGTGAATTTCCACAAGGTTCTAATTATCCTCCTACAGGTCCTTTAGTACCAGGTACTACAACATTATTAGGTAACTATAGTGAAAATCAAATTTGGAATACTGAACCAAATGGCTATGTTCAAAACTTAAATCCTGCAAATTTAAATTATAATAAAGCTCAGCTTCAAAGAAAAAAGTTTAGACATTATAATAACTTTGTTAGATTAATTAAAAAGAATCCTCAAGATGCAAATATGGTATTAAAAGTTGCAAATATTAAAAATCAAAACTCTCCAAGATAATGAGAAAATTAAAAAGATATAAAGATGGAGAGCCCAAAGTAAAACAAAGAAGAGGAGTTAGAAAAAATCCTGATGGTAAGGTGTCATCTCATTTAATGAGAGTTGAGTATATTCCTGAAAGAGGTTGGGTAGGATTTCCTTCTTTATTTCAAGATTCTAAACCTTATGCAGATGATCAACAAAATTGGGTTGATATGTCTGAAGAAGAAGATTGGATGAAAATTTATGAAGAGGCAGAGAGAAGAGGTGAGGTATATGACTTTGGAGAAGACAAGGAAGCTGCATTAGCATTTGGAATGGGTTCTTGGAAAGATCAATTGCCAGAAAGAGAACCTGAAGAAGAGCTTTATAACATGGAAAGAGCTAGAGAACTTGGTTATGAAAGAGATGGCTCAGGACATTTGCCTTCAGTAGATGAAGAAACAGGTATGTTTCTAAAGTCTATGGATCATCCTACAGCTTTTAAAGAATATATGTATGGTCAGCTTAATAAAGATATAGGAACTAATACTAGAGTTGTAGTAAATCCAGAAGGACACTTTGGTGATAAACAACTTCAGTATATAGAACTAACTGATGAAGAAGCTGACAAGTATAGAGCTGGTGGATATGTATTAGAGGAGCTAGAAGAAGGTGGAGAAGATAGTGATCCTCCATTTGGACCTAAGTCAAAAGAAGAAAGAGAAAAACTTTATAACTATAGCACCGATCAGGAAGCACCAAATATGATTCTCACATATAAAGATGATAAAAAGTTTATTGATGGTATATCAAATTGGCAAACTATTTCATCCGTTCCAATCAATGATAAATTCAGTGATCAAATTAAAGCTAGACTTTATACAGGTAATTATGGTTATAATCCAGCAACAGGAACTTTATATAATTTAAATAAACTTTCTGGAGGTAAATCTAAAACATCAACTATAAAAGATCCAGATGTATTAGCTTACAAAAAAGATTTAGATGCAACTGCGGGAAAATCAGATAAAGAAGTTGCACAATACTATCAGAACAAAGAAGATGCTTTAGCAGAAAAGTATGATAAAGAATGGAAATCTAATACACATCCTGTTTTAATTGATAGAGCTGATGCTTGGAATCCTGCTTTTATATTAAAAGATAAATATGGAAGAGAGTATAATACTCAAAATTTTGCAGGTCAATCAGTATTAATGACAGATGAAGAAGAGGCTGCATATAGAAAAGCTATGATTCAACATAATGCACCTATTGCTCAACAGCAAATGAATACTTTATTTTCTATACCTGCATCTTTTACACCAGCTGGTTTGGGTATAATGGGTATGCATGGTGCTGCAAACTTGGCTCTAAAATCAGGACCAGAATTTGTAGAAAATCCTTCATGGTCTAATGCGGGTAGTGCTGGATTAGATTTACTTATGGCATCACCTATTGTAATTCCTGCTGGTATATCTGCAGTAAAAGGTGTAAATAATTTAAGGAATGTTAAATTACCATATCCTAAAATGGATCCTAATAAGGTAGCACTTACTAATTATAAATCCTCAAATCCAGACTTAGCACCATTCTTACCAAAACCAGGTTTGCAGATTAAATCTACAATGCCAGGAAGTCCTTTTGAAAAACAACTTTCTAAAACAGGAGAAATCAATGTAAAGAATATTCAAGCACATATAAATAAAACAGATGTTAGTAAGCAAGATAAGTTTATACTTCAAAAAACTTTAGATGAAAATTTTGTAGGACAAACTAAAATAAATTATAATGATTTTAAAGCAGCTGTTTCAGAAAATTTAGTTCCTTTACTAAAAACATCCACTAAAGAATATGCAGGAATGGGTATAGAGAGGCTTGGTTATACTCCTGATGCACCTCTTTCAAATGAAACTATTTTATATTCAAATGTTGATGAATTTGGTAGGGGAAGTTTTGAACATTTTTCTGAACCAGGAGTTCTTGGGCATAGTAGAACATTAGTAACAATGGAGGAGCCTAAAGTAATGCATTTTTTAGAGTCCCAAAGTGATTGGGTTCAAAAAGGAGCTAAATATAAAGTAGATAAATATGTAGATAGAACCAAAAAGATGCTGGATAGTGAAAGTAGACAAATTAAAGTGTCTAAGAAATATCTAGAAGATATAAAAGAGGCTTATAAAAAAGGTGAAGAGTTTGGAAATAGTAAAGTTCATAAGTGGGAGATAAATGACGTTGAAAAAAGAATTGCAGATCGTGAATATAAAATAAAAACTTTAAAGACTGAGTTAAAAAATCCCAATCAAAAAGATTTTTTAAAAAGTTCTTTTCAAGAACGTCAGTTACAAGAAAATATGTTACATGCTGCTGAACAAGGACAAACTGTAATGAGGTATCCTACTGCAGAGACAGCTGTAAAAATACAAGGTTATACATCAGAGCTTATAAACACGGATAAGATACAAACAATTTTAAGAAAATATAGAAATACTAGTAAACTGGTTAAAAAGACTTTAGGTGTAGATGTTAAAATAGTAAATGATGCTAAAGGAAATAGTTGGTATGAGTGGTCTATTCCAAAAGATTTTTTACAAGGTACAAGACCGATAAGAGGATTGAAGAAAGGTGGTTATATAGAAGCTGAGTTAGGGGATGTAGTAGATGAAGCTACTATGAAGAGATTGAAAAAATTAGGTTATACATTAAAGGAAGTCTAGTTATGAAAAATTATAAAGTAGTTGCATTACCTAAAAGGTTTGAAGGAGGAGATGGAGGTGGAACTTATACTGTTAAGTCTGGTGATACTTTTAATGCTATTGCTTACGCAAATGGTATAAGTCCTGCAGAGCTTGCTGCAGCTAACCCAAAGATAAGTGCTGATAAACTTTCTATAGGTCAAATATTAAGTATTCCTAAAAAACAAGTTGCAGCAAAGAGTAAAACAAAAGTTGCAAAAAAATCAGGTGTTACCTCTGCAGCTAAAAAGTCGATTCAATCAATGCCAAGTACTATTGATCTTGAAGGATTAAAAAAAGGTATCGCACATGTAGAAAGTGCAGATGGTACTTTAATGATGAATCCCACATCCTCAGCAACAGGTCTTTATGGACAGTTATACAATGAAATAAAAGATCTGCCTGAACTTAAAAATATCACTAGAGAACAATTTGCAAAAAATATAGATTTGCAAAATAAAATATTTGAAAAAAGGTTTTATGAAGGTTTACCTGGAGTACCTGCTTTACAAAAAAATGCAGAAGATTTATATAAAGAATACTCACCACAAATAAAAAACTTTGGTTACTCCAAGGAAGATATAGTGGCTTTATCAAACTTCTTAGGTAGACAAGGTACTAGAAATTACTTTGGATCTATTCGAGATTCTAAAAAGTTTAAAGCTCCTGGTATAAATAAAACACCAAGTCAGTATCTAGAAGGAACAAGACCTTCCTATACCCCAAAAGAAGAAGATGGTGGATCTATTACATATTCTAATCCTCCCGATAAAAACCCACTAAAGACTTGGTTTGAATTAGATCTTACAAAAGATCAAGTTAAAATGTATACTGAAGGGGGATACATAGTAGAAGAAATTCCTTTATATAAATTAGGAGGTATAAATGACAATGATCCTAAACAAAAAGAATTTTTACAAGAATGGAATTTAAAACAAAAAAATAAATGGGCTGGAATAAATGAAAATACAGCTGAAGGTAAAAAAATTCTAAAAGAGTACAATAAAAGAATGGGTGTACCATATAGACCTAGTGATCAATGGAGTGCTATTACAATATCCAATGCAGTAATGGCTGATGCTGGAGCTAAAAATAAAGACGAAATAAGAGCTTTAGGTTTTAACCCTACTAAGAGTCATTCAAGTTATGTATCAGATGCATTTAAAACAAATAAAGATCCTAACTATAAATATAATAAATACATAGCCGAAAGACCTACTGCAGATTTAAATTATAATGTAGGAGACATTCTTGTAAAAGGTAGAAGAAATGGAAAAGATGTAGGTACTTCAAAATGGTCTTACGAAGATTTTGCAACGCATGGTGCAGGTTATGCAAGTCATGGTGACATTATAGTTGATAAAGGAACTGATGATAAAGGAGATTATATAATTCTAGCAGGTGGTAATTTAAGTAATACATATAAGAATAAAAAAGTTTATACAAATAACATAAATAATAAGTATCAGGTAAAACTTAAAAATAGATTAAAAACAGAATCTTTACAAAATACCGATGATTCAAATACTGATGATTTAAATACTGATGATTATTTAAGTTTTGACGATAGTTATCAATCATCTAAAAAAACTAAATTTAATGAGTCAATGCCTATAGCTCAATACTCTTCAAGTTTAGTTAATGATACACCAAATAATTTATTTAATAATAATGCTTTATTTAGTAATAATCTTTTACTTGATGGTAGTGCTTTAGGAGTAGCATATACACCTTATCAAAATCCATTTTTAAATTTAGAAAATAATAGAGATGAAATAATAAATTCTAATTTATCAACAGATGAAAATCTTTCATCTTCTTTAAATGAAAATTTTGATGAAGCAGATAAAAAAGATAAAGCATCTGAAATAGATGAAACAGATGAAGCAGATGAAGCAGATGAAAATAATTTAGAAGATGAATCTGTAAAAAATTCATTTAATTCTAGAATACTTAAAGAAGATGAACTGCATAGACGTAAATATAGTAAAGATCAAAAAAATAAAATTGCAGAATTAGAAAATGAAATTAAAACATTGCAATCAAATATGCTTTCAGAAATAAATTCTATATCAGAATCTGAAATAGATCAGGCTTCTACAAAAGAAGAAAAGAAAAAAGCTGCTTTAAAAAGATATAAGACTATTATGAATCTAACTGGATTTAATGTACGTGGAGAAGATGCAAATGAAATAGAAGCTGTAACTAAAAAATATAAAGAAAAAGAAGAAAAACTAAGATCTAAATTAGAACAAGTTAAACAAGAGTTTGATTTAAGTATAGAAGATAGTCCTGTAAATCAAGAAATTAAAAAATATGAACAATCAATAAATGATTATGAAAGAAGGATTAATCTTGGTCAGCAATGGATAAGTGTTCAAGATCCAACATATAAAGATGTTGCTTTACACTTTGCAAATCTTTATGGAGGAGAAGGTAATGGAATGGTTAGTCTTGACCCATATTCAAAAGTTAACACGCAATTTTTAGAAAATGTTGGATTAGAAGTTCCAAAATATCGGGATCAATATAATACAAAATCTTCTAAAAATATATATGATAATTTAGCTAAAGGTCAAGAAAATAATAAAGATAAAGAAGAGTTTTTAGAGTTTGGAAAATATTATGGAGATGGTAGTCTTCATTATGGAGTATGGGTAGATGAAGATGATTATTATCCAGCAGATAAGTATCTTTATCCCCCAATATCTGATGATCCATATAACATGGCATCAGGTAGAGCAGAACCTATGATTAATTTAGAAAATGCAGCAACTGCTCTTTCATACTATATTGCTCCTGGGTTTTCATTATTGACAGATATGGGCTTAACAGATCCAGATAGATATTTTGAAGGGTATGATCCTAATAGAGAGTCACAACCAATTTTTGGAAGTGTGTTCAAAGATATTAAAGAAAATCCTCAAAACTATTCACAACGTCCATATAAGAGTCCAGGATTTATAGAGTCGCTTCCTCAAATTCAAAAAAATATTGAAGAATGGCCTATTTGGAAAAGTAGTTGGTGGGGATTTGAAGATGGTGGTTATGTGGTAGATTTAAATGAAGATGAAGCAGCTCAATATGCACAAAAAGGATATATAGTAGAAGAGATTAATTAAACTTTAAATGTTTAAACAATAAACTAAAAATTAGTATATTATAAGTAAGTATAAAAGAAATGTCAAAGAAAAAATACAGAATTTATAAAGCAGATGGTGCTCAACAAGGTAGAGTAATGAATCCTACTGCACAATTTTTAGCAAAAGCTGAAATGGGAATGCAACAGCCATCTGAAGAGGAAATTGCTATGATGCAACAACAAGCTATGATGCAACAACAAGGTGATCCGCAAATGCAAGAGCAAAGTAATCAAAATCAAATGATGCAACAAATTGTTGCTGCAATTGGAGAAGCTATGCAAAATGGTGTGCAACCTCAAGAAGTTGTAACTAAACTTTTGCAAGATCAGGTTCAAC
>Ga0315320_10005616_pt1 | contig 10273 bp, 5 predicted proteins | sample M140m21515metaG_FD_203458 | JGI IMG/M metagenome (GOLD analysis project Ga0315320, IMG submission 203458) | Ammonia-oxidizing marine archaeal communities from Monterey Bay, California, United States - M1 40m 21515 | ecosystem: Environmental > Aquatic > Marine > Coastal | place: USA: California...
AAGAGTGTGACTTCGAACCCTTCCGGAACCGTAATTCGCTGGAGTGATTCCTCTGGCGTGAGCGATATATCATTAGGATTTTGCGAGTTCGTAACGCCCTCGGGCAAATCATCTTCTGCCAATAGGGGAAGCGAAATCCACAGAACGCAAAACAGGCTGGTCAGGAATTGATAAGTTTTCATGGTTGAATTCTACCACGCTCAGGCAGGTAATTGAGATCAACTGGCTCGACAGTTAACATAAAGTAAAACCATTCCTGCCGATTAACTACCAGTGTTCCACACATGCTTTCAACAACAACTCGCTTTATCTTCCTTCTGTTTTTACTTGCTACCTCCACTTGCATTGCTAAAGACAGGTATTTGGTTCAGCCGCTCTCGGATAATCTGGCCAAAGAATATGACCTTGATAAAAACTTCTACAAGAAAGCAACCTACGTTCAGGACATCTTGATTGCCACCTCGGAAAAAGTCTCTGACTACGCTCACCTGGAAGCTGCGTATCTCTACGACAAGATCATGTCCTCGATTAAAAAGGACGTTGCACAGCGAATCCGAGAACGCAAAGTCTTGTGTATCCTTGTTGGACACGATGAGCTCACGTCTCAGATCCCTCAATTTACAAGCGACAAAACCGGGAAAGAGCTGGACTTCTACAACTGGCGCAGCCGTGGTTTTTTAACCAAAGTTGGAGATCGGAGTGTCGTCCTTTTCGCTGAAGAAGACGTACTTGAATACGAGGGTGGAATGCGGTTAGAGAGTATTCTCATTCACGAATTCGGACACGTCGTTCAGTTTGCCGGTATGAGCGAGACGCAAATTGAAAAGTTGGAGAACTGTCATAACCGGGCCAAAGCTGCAGGCTTGTGGAACGATGGGCGTGCCGCGCAGCGTTATCGCCGCATCAAAGGTGAAACGCCGGTAAGTCTTTATGACGCGTTAGTGAAGTCATTCCCAGACCAGCCCGCTGGCCTCATCAGAAAGTGTCTGGACAGTGGGGACATTCTGGTCAACGGTAAGGCAACTAATTCTGCCGTCAAAGTATCGGGGGAAGACAAGGTACTCATTATGTTCGGTGGCCCTAAGATTTGTTATGCGCAGCGCAATAAAGCGGAGTACTGGGCCGAAGTTTTACAGTGTTGGTACAACACAAATCGCACAATGGATCATGATCACAACCATATCTACACGCGTGAACAACTACGCGTCTACGACCCGGCAGCGGCGGCATTATGTGAAGAAGTCCTTGGCAATGGAAAATGGAGATTCGTTTCCCCCCGCGAGCGGGCCGGCCGGCAACATCTGAAAGGATATGCTCCGGAAGCTGCCCCAAAAGTGTCTTTATTACCACACATCGAAACAGCGGCCTACGACTACTATGACAACTACTGGAAAGACTTCTGGCAGCGTCTCAAAGATAAGCATTCGGAGAAATAAACACTTGTCCTCAATAGTGGCGACGTATAATTCAACGTGACGATACCTCGGGGGCTACGGTAACCGTCTGCGTTGAAAGGAAACATGATGAACACCATGCTTCGAGTCACCTCATTGATCGCTGTCCTTACAACTTTTCTGTGCTCAGGTTGCGACGAAACCGCAACTTCGAAAACACTACCAACCGCCACACTGGTTCGCCTAGACGACATTCCTAGTGGGATTTTGCTCCCATCAGATTTCCATCAGGAATCAGTTGACGCTCTACAGCATTCTCTGGAATTCATACAATCCACCTTTCCGGCCGAAACAGCTGGAAACACCGAACCTGTTTATCATGTGGGTGCTATGTATGGTGAAGGTCAGGAATATATAGCCATGATGTCCGTAGAGGAAGAATCTCCCAGCATGGACCACACCTACGCCGACCCGACCACCAGTGAGCAATACAAAGCGATGATGGATGAGGAGGTTTTCGAGAACCCCCATGACTTCGATGGCATTTACAGCTGGGCAGGTCCTGAAGTGGAGGGTTACGAAGAAGTCCTCAAGTCGTTGCCGAAGGAAGATCCCACTCACAAAACTCCAGCCCAACGCGAAGCCGAACGACTTCTTGTCGAACCTGATGTGACCGAACAATACCTCGCCTATCATCGCCATAACACTTCGGGACCACGGAATGACAACCGGAAGGCATCTAAAACAAAGGACGATCAAGTCCAGGAAAGGCTGCCTAATATTCAGGAATACATCCGCGCCAAACGTCGCGGTTCACTACATGAAAACAAAGAATCATGAACGCGTTAGGGCATTCAGCATCTTAAATAACCGTCGAGGCTTCCACATTCACAACTCCGGGGAAATTCCGATCATCAGCGAGAAGCCTGGAGCCAGCAGGGCGAGAGTGTCTTCGAATCCTTCGAACTGCAGCAAGTCGATACTGAAGACGATCTACTTGAGCTCATTAGTAAAAGGAATTAGAAACCAAACCAGGGCTATTCCAGTGGGGTTCTCTCCAGGAAAACACCGCGGGGATAGCCCCCGGTTTCCATTAAAACCCGGACGCGGCCTGAACGATTACTGCCGCACGTAATACATGCGACCATCTTCCGCGCCGCCTAAATAGTCTGGCTTCCCGTCTCCGTTGAAGTCGACAACCGTCGGACTGGTCGTATGCCCCCGAATATTACGTTCCACCAACGGCCCTACATCTTCAAAAGTCCAGCGGCCGTTCGCAGACGATCTTTGCAGAAACAGGTTTGCGTTTGTCGAATTCACCAGGAGATCCAGTTTCCCGTCCCCATTCCAGTCCGCAAACCAAATCTTCCGTCGTCCACTACGGCCGGCCTCACCATTGTTGAGTCGCAACAGACCAGGACCTTTTTCGACAACCCTATGGCCACTGTTGGTCACGCTGTTATTTACCGCGTGAAACACCCGTTCCGGCCCTAAAAGTTTAAGTGAATCACCATCTCGTACGCGGCGAAACAATGCCAAATACCCTTCGTGGTCTAACATCACTAAATCCAACAGGCCATCACCCGTCCAGTCAATGGCGACAGGCGTCGTCCTCCACTGCGTCACAAGTTCGCTCGGGCCCGGCTTCCACCACATCCAACTCGGCTTCATCGCAGTTTCTTTCCACTGAACCTGAATCGACTGTGCCGCTTCAAATTGTGGCGATTGCCGATTCCCAATGTTTCTCAACAATTCAATGCGTCCCCAGATACCGTTGACGAGAATATCCGGCAGACCGTCGTGATCCCAATCTGCAATACTCAGTGTCGAGTATCCCCACTTGGCTTCCGCAGGCCCTTGAATACTTCCATTGGGGCCAGCCATCGTCCGGTAAACTTGCCCACCGGCTTGAATTCTTACCGGAGCCTTCCATTTGGGAGATTCCACACCAGCGCCACTGAGGTTTTCAAACAACTCAATATAACCGGCGGTATTCCCCGAAATAATGTCGTCGTCCCCATCACTGTCCCAATCAAATCCAACCGGCGTAGCCAAGGCGCCACTTTTTAAAGTATCTGCCTTTTGCTGGAAATAGACCGGCGATTTAAAGACCGGCAATTGGTCTTCCAACACACCTGTGTTTTCCACCAGAGCAACCCGGCCGTCTTCGTCTCCAACTACTAGGTCAATATCGCCATCGTGATCCCAGTCTATAGCAACGGGCACGATCATCTGAAGTTCCATCTCCAAAGGTGTTCCCTTGTCATTCTTCAATGCCACTCCGGCGGCATATATTGGCTGCTGACGTGTACCGGTATTCTGAAAATACGTAAATCCATCAACGAACTCACCACACAACAAATCCAGATCCCCATCATGATCAAAGTCTTCAAAATTAGGTGAGGGGCAACCATAAGTATCCACAGGCTTTCCGCCTGCTGACAATTGCATAGGCGTATCAGGATAGTGAGGGTCTGCTGTGGTACCCTCATTAAGAAATACGAATACGAAGCCATGTAGTTTTCCATTAGTCCAGTTGCCGTCACTGTCCCAGGCATCATCCCAGCCATAGAAACTCCAGTCTTCAATACCGCAAATCAAGTCATCAGCACCATCCCCATTAAAATCAACATAACGCCACTGATTATGCCGCACCTTAGGCCCCTTTGTTTGCTTACCGCGGGGGCGATACCAATTCGAGGCTAACGGAAGTTTCTCAGGGTCACCGGTTCCTGTTGTTATGAAGTTCCGATATTCATTCCCCGGACTTAATACTCGCATTCCATTTGCAGTGTAGCTGGGCATCACATAATGGACTGTCGAACTTAGTTTTTTGGCCGGCTCAAAGACAGGCAACCGGTTATCTGCCGTGCTACCCTGGCGGTTCTCAAAGAACCACACGCCGTTATGTGGCTTATCAGGACAAGACACCAGCAAATCCAGATCCCCGTCGCCGTCCGCATCACACGGTACAGGCCAAGCCCAAAGCCCTACCCCTAGATCAACAATCAATCCTGGATTGTTGTATTGAAGCGGCTCAACATCCTGAGCGAGAGAGGCGGAAGACAGTAACAGCAACGGCAACATTTGGAGGATATTTTTCATCTCTGCATTATAAAGGCCTGTCGCTGAAAATGTTGATAACAGCTGCTAAATAGGCGACAATCACATTGAGAACAACAATCAAACAGGATCCGCTAATCATGAAGAAGCCACGACCTACTCGCCGGCAATTTACTAAAACTGCAGTTGCCGCCTCCACTCTGTTTACCGCACCCGCATTTCTCCGTGGTCGCAATCTGAATGAACGGCTTGACATTGCTGTTATTGGCACAGGTGGTCGAGGAGGATCGAACCTACGAAGTGTCGAGTCCGAAAACATCGTCGCCGTCTGCGATGTGAATCGCACCAATTTGAAATTTGCTGAAGATCGTCACCCTCAGGCTCAGTCTTTCAATGACTTCCGCAAACTATACGACGCCGTCAGGAACTTTGATGCCGTCGTCGTTAGCACCTGCGAGCACACACATGCGTTTGCAACTCTTCCAGCGCTGCAGATGAAAAAACATGTCTACTGCGAAAAGCCACTGACCTATAACATCGCCGAGTGTCGTAGAATTCGCGAGGAAGCCGCGAAGGCCGGGGTTGCCACCCAAATGGGTACTCAGATTCATGCAGGCTCCAATTACCGTCGGGTAGCAGAACTTATTCAGTCAGGTGCCATCGGTGAAATCAGCGAATGTCATGTATGGGTAGGCCGTGCCTGGGGACGACAATCCAAAGAAGATTCAAAAAAACATGGCGATATCGTATCCGCTCAGGAAAAACCCGTAACAACTGACCCCATCCCTACGGGCTTAAGCTGGGATCTGTGGCTTGGCCCGGCTCCGAAACGCGCCTTTAATAACGTCTATTTCCCGGGGCCAAAATGGTACCGCTGGTGGGATTTTGGGAACGGTACCATGTCTGACCTGGGAAGTCACTGGGTTGACCTACCGTTCTGGGCACTTGAACTCAAAGCACCTTCTCTCATCTCCGCCTCCGGACCTGCATCCCATGAGCAATTAGCTCCGGCTTCCATGACCGCGACTTATACCTACGAAAAGACAAAAAAACAGCCCGGATTGCAGCTTCACTGGTATCAAGGTACCTATAAGCCACAGGCTTGGATCAATGGTGATATACCGCAATGGGGAAGCGGGGTGTTATTCATAGGCTCCAAGGGAATGCTACTTTCCGATTACGGAAAGCATGTCCTGTTACCTGAAGACAAATTTGTTGATTTCAAACGCCCCGACGCAACCATTCCGGATTCGATCGGTCACCACGCTGAGTGGATTCATGCCTGCAAGACGGGGGCACCCACCACCTGCAACTTTGAGTACTCGGGACTCTTAACGGAGGCAAATCATCTGGGGAACGTGGCCTTTCGTAGTGGCAAAACGCTTAAGTGGGATACTAACAAAATGGAAGTGACTAACCACTCCGATGCCGAACGCTTCATTCACCGTGAATACAGGAAGGGCTGGTCGCTAGGCTAAAGAGCTGAGGTTGCTTTATTTCCCCGAATTTGGAAGAATAACCCAACGTCGCGATTGGGTATTTTCGCAAAGGATGGACCATCAATTTCTAGGTATGTAACGAAAGACTAGTTCGATGAATGAGATACTTCCAACATGCGAATGCCCAAAATGTAAACCACTGGTCAATTTAATGCTCGATCGCATACGGCAACTCGAAACCGAACTAGAGCAGGCTGCCTCTACCATGCAGAACCATCGTCGGCTCCTGCTCAGTCAACTTGAGCAACTGGACAAACTGGCATCCTAAATTTGTCTGCGGCCAGAGGCAATATTCTTTAGGCGTTAAGGTACTGACTGCTCCACGACTATTTGTTGATTGAGTTCGGGGCTGTTGATGACTTGCTTCTGACCATTGGGCCATAACACCTCAAGCTGGACTGTTTCAGTACCTTTACCAAGACCAAACGTAAGCACCATCTCGGTCTGAGACAAATAACTTTTAGACGGCATCATCACTCTTCTTTGGACGCCATTCTCATGGCTGAGTATAACGGTCGCACCTATCCCTTGTTTGTTATCTGTTGTTCCACGAAGCTCAACTCGTAACCAAGCGTTACCTAATCCCTGATCGTTTCTCAAGAGACGCGGTTTTCGCCCACTTGTCGTAATGAGAACATCTAAATCTCCGTCTGCATCAATATCCGCATAGGTGGCTCCCCGGCCTACCAGAGGAACGAAGAATTCTTCCCCTAGGTTACTTTCGTCCATACGAATAAATTCCGTGTCATAATCATAGCCCGCATTCCAGAACAATTGTGGTGCCTGTTCATAAAACTGGCTTTCCTGTACTTTGTTAATCTCTTCTTCAAGATGGCCGTTCGCTCCGAAAATATCCAACCTCCCATCCAGGTCGAAATCAAAAAAGAACATGCCAAACGTAAGGTCGGAACGTGTTTGAGGCCCGAATCCCGTCGCAATGGCTTCATCTACAAAAGACAATGTTGCACCTTCGCAGACATAGAGTGCACTCATTTCATTGGCAAAGTTACCGATCCCAATTCCCAGACATTCATCATTCCTAAAGTTAGCCGCATCAATCCCCATTGCACCCCTGGCATTACCGTTCGGATCAAACGCGATCCCTGCCAGCACCCCGGATTCTTCAAATGTCTGATCACCTTGATTGATAAACAGAAAATTGCGTACGGTATCATTCGACACGACAAGATCTAAGTAACCGTCGAGATTGACGTCAACAGGTATGACGCCCAGTGACTTTCCAACAGCGACGCCTTCCTGATCTTTGTTCGTAATCTGAATACCCGCTTGTTGGCTTATATCTCCAAACGTACCGTCTCCGTTGTTTTCATAAAGCTGACTGAATGACCCACCAAAAGAAGTCGGTGGGCCATAGGCTCTACCAACACCGACAAGGCTAAAACCCTGACTAATATCAATTTCCTTCGACCAGGTAATGTAACTACACACGAAGAGATCGAGATCTCCATCATTCTCCATATCAAACCAGGTACAACTTGTGGACCAATTGTTAGGTCCGTCAGACAATCCGGCGATTTCTGTCTGATCAACAAACACTCCGTTATTGTTACGCAGTAGTCGATTACCTCCCAACGCGGAGATAAAGATATCCACGTTCCCATCGTTATCATAGTCCGCTACAGCACAGCCCATGCCATACAATTCGATGTTCAATCCGGTCTGTTCTGAAACGTCAATATACTTTCCCCGGCCATCATTTTGATAAAGTTTACTGGTCGGCCCAAGCATCTCAGGTTTCAAGTCCTCCCACGATTTAGAATTGATTAGCAGAATGTCCTGATCGCCATCATTATCGTAGTCCAGAAAGGCACAACCTCCCCCCATTGTTTCAGGGAGCAACTTCTCTCCGCGAGCGCCATTCTCATGCTCAAATTCCAATCCCGCAAGTTGCGTAATATCGGTAAAGGTCATCTTGGGAATGGGAGCAACATCTCCCCCCTCTCCCAAATTTCGAGCTTGCACTTCTTTACGTTCCGTTTGGGTAATCGCAATTTCCTGATCCGTTTCACGGATCACATATACATAAGCCAACACCCCAACAACAGCCAGCACAAAGATAAACACCAGCGAACGTCGAAGCATTACGCCAATGATCTCATCATTTTCCTCATCAATGATTCGTTCATCGTCCGTAACGCCCTGACTTTCAATTGACTTGACGGATACTTCGGTTTCTGGATTAAGCTTATCCACGGTTTGCCTCTTTCAACGTCCCAATCGTTCAAATAACTATTGAGTCTCAACAGTCTCAGTTGTCATTTCAAATTCAGTCTCTTTCGTCAGATCGTAGATCACCAAATCTTCAGCAGCATGGTTAGCAGCAGGATATTTCTGACGGGCCAATGCCACTGCTCTGTCTCTGGCATTATCATCTGCTTTATAGGTACTATGCAGCTTCCGATGTTTTTCAGCTGCTTTTTCGTCACCCAACTGACTGTAAATTAGCCCTAAATTGTAATGCGCTGTGACGTTTTCAACATCCAATGCTAAAACCTTTTCAAATTCCGTGATCGCGAGTCTGAATAATTCCTCCCGTTTTGATTTTCGAGCTTCACCACTTTGCCGTTTCGCGAGGTCGAAAACCGTCTGCCCGAGGAGGTTTCTAACACGATAATCTTTTGAAAAATCGAATTTACGTTCGACCATTTCCGGAGTCTTATCATCCAGAGCAGCGCGAAAATATCTCTCTGCATCATCCAGGTTCCCCATTTCGCGGGCGATTTGCCCACTCATCCAGTTGACCGTCCAGGGTGGCGCCGCTTTATCTCCCGAATAGGATGCTGCCGCGTTGATCGACTTCAACGCTTCATCTAAACGCCCTTCTCTATAAAGCACACGGGAAAGATTTAAGGCTCCATGGTATAAGTCAAAATCCGAAACCTTATTGAATGCCATTGAAGCCTGCCGTAATTCAGCCTTCCCTTTTAACAACAAGCCAATTCCATAATCGTTCCAGCGTTGCCATTCGGGAATATCTTTCGCTGGTACCGATCCAGAACCGCTTGTGCCCATTCCTTCAATCGCGAATGTGAGAACATCATCAGCAATACGTGTCACTGGCAGGTCATTAATATACGTACCATCACTTGCTCGCCGTCCGCGAATTGGCTCACCTTTCACTAGTCCCTCCTGGGCAACAATATTCATGTACTCCTGATCGAATTTCCTGTAATTCAATCTGGTCTCAATGGTGATCGGGGCCGACAATCCCTCCGGAACGGTAAATTCATAATGCACAGTTTGTGCCGCTCCCGGTGGAATTTGATGATTATATAGTGGCACAAAAATATCCTGTGCGTTGCGTCGATTAATTCTGTTGCCGTCTTTGTCGAGCATAAAAACGTTTAGATAATGGGACCAGGGATCCACCTTTTTGACATTATCAAATCCCCCGCTTCGCCCAATAACCTGATCCCCGGAACGCACAATCACTTCGAGCCAGATTTCGTTCGAGTCGACTGTTCCCTGAGTAAACAGATGCCCCAGAGTCAGTGTGCGTACAACAATATCAAGTAAATAGCGATTACCGGCTTTCAAAACGGGAACTTCAGGGTTCAAAGGCGCGATCAATTTCGCAGAGATATCATTCCCCTCACGGATTCCAAAAATATCGACTCGACACGAACCTTCGAGAAACTTCTGGTGGTAGTCAACTGTTTCCTGGGAGTTGCGGAGCCAGGCAATTCCCGTGTTAGCTCCCTTAAATGTATGGTCATGAATTTCCAATTTACCAAGCCCTGCAAAATCCTTGGCGCCGAAATCGTTACTCTCGACCAGAGGCATGTGACAACCATTACAGTCTTTTTCCGCTTCTTTAGGATAGTAGAAACTCGTAATGCCGTTCCCTGAGACTCCGCTAAGCAAAAATGCATCATAGTGATTTTGACCACGGAGGAAATCGCGGTACTGAGTTACGGCGTGTGGCAAATGGACTTTATGGCATGATGAGCAAAACTTAGCTCCCTTGTGAACTTCCGGTTTGAGGAACGTCTTCTTATGAAATGCAGGCTTTGCTTTGATGAGTTGCTGGTTAATCCATTTCAACGAGTCATTTTCACTAAAGGCAAATGGGTAATGTTCCGGCTCGGTGATCACATAATGAGCGTTGCCTTTGGTTGACGGAACGTCTGTGATCGCATGACAAACCGTACATGTAATCCCGGCATGAGCGGTTTCGTGATTTTCGATATCGTAATCAGGGTCATCAAATTGGCCACTAAAGAACGGAACGGGGTCGTGGCACCCCGCGCACCAGCGAGAAGATTTAACGTTTCCGTCTCGCTCTAAAGCAACTTT
>Ga0315320_10005618_pt1 | contig 10270 bp, 9 predicted proteins | sample M140m21515metaG_FD_203458 | JGI IMG/M metagenome (GOLD analysis project Ga0315320, IMG submission 203458) | Ammonia-oxidizing marine archaeal communities from Monterey Bay, California, United States - M1 40m 21515 | ecosystem: Environmental > Aquatic > Marine > Coastal | place: USA: California...
CCGGTTGCGATCCCGGAGTCCATCGCCATCAGCAGATCCGGATGCACTTCGCCCTCGTCGACGGTCGCGCCGCGGATCTTCAAGCGATAGCGATCGGGTGGCAGCTGCATGTTGTCGCGAATCCGGACCGGCGGCATGACCAGCCCGAGTTCCTTCGCCAGCTGGTTCCGGATCATCGAGACGCGATCGAGCAGGTCGCCGCCGACCAGCCGGACGAGGCCGTAGCCGACCTCGAGTTCGAGCGTGCTCACCCCGAGCAGTTCCTCGACCGGTTTCGGCTCCGACCGTTCCGCCTCCGCCTCCTTGCGGGCCTCCAGCTCCTTCGCGACCTCCACCGCCTTCTTCGCATCGCGCATGAACCAGCCGATGCCGCCGGTGCCGATCGCGGCGACCAGCAGCGGGATGGTGGGAAGCGGTGTGAGCGAGAGCAGTCCGAGGAATCCGCAGATCAGAAAGAGGGCCATCGGCTGCGAGGCGAGCTGGTTCGGGATCTCCATCCCGATGTTCTGCTCGCCGCCGGCCCGAGCCACGATGAGACCCGCGGCGATCGCGACGATGAAGGCCGGGATCTGGGAGACCAGGCCGTCACCGATCGAGAGCATGCCGAACACCGAGATCGACTGTTCCGCGGTCCAGCCGTGCATCAGCATCGCGATCGCGAATCCACCGATGATGTTGACCCCGGTGATGATGATGCCGGCGATCGCATCCCCGCGGACGAACTTCGAGGCACCGTCCATCGCTCCGTAGAAGTCCGCCTCCCGGGTGATCTCGTCGCGTCGCGTCCGGGCATCAGTCTCCGAGATGAGCCCCGCGGAGAGGTCCGCGTCGATCGCCATCTGCTTGCCGGGCATCGCGTCGAGCGTGAACCGCGCCGCGACCTCGGACATCCGGGTCGCACCCTTGGTGATCACCACGAACTGCACGATGATCAGGATGAGGAAGATGATCGCCCCGATGACGGGGTTGCTTCCCGCGACGAAGTTCGCGAACGCCTGGATCACCTCGCCGGCCGCACCGTCCGCCTCCGCTTCGTTGAGCTCGCCGGCCGCGAGGATGAGCCGGGTCGACGCCACGTTGAGCACCAGCCGGAACAGGGTGGTGGCGAGCAGCAGCGCCGGGAAGACGCTGAAGTCGAGGGGTCTTCGCATGTAGATCGTGGTCAGGAGCACGATCGCCGCGACCGCGATGTTGGCGCTGATCAGGATGTCCAGCGCGAGCGGCGGAAGCGGCACCACCAGCACCCCGATCAGGCCGAGGAACCCGATCGGAACGATCAGGTGACGCTGGGCCGCGATGCGGTGGATGATGGTCGGGATTTGAAGCTGTTCGGACAGGGGACGATTCCTCGTTCGGTTCGGGGGACGGGCCGGTTCAGGCGGCGCGTCCGTTCATGCGATAGACGAAGGCGAGCACTTCCGCGACCGCCGAGTAGGCGTCCGGCGGAACGTAGTCCCCGGTCTTGACGGTGCCGTGGAGCAGGCGGGCGAGCGGCTTCCGCTCCACGATGGGGATCGAGTGCGTGGCCGCGATCTGGCGGATCCGGAGGGCGACGTGGTCGACGCCGATCGCGACGACCTGCGGGGCATGCATCGAATTCGAGTCGTAGCGGATCGCGACCGAGATGTGCTCGGGGTTGGTCACGATCACGTCGGCGGTCGGCACGGACTGGTTGATCCGCTGCATCGCGATCTGCTGGGCGAACTGCCGGCGTCGCTGCTTGAGCTTCGGATCGCCTTCGCTGTCCTTGTGCTCGTCGCGGACCTCCTGCTTGCTCATCCGCAGGTCCTTCGCGTGCTTCCACTTCTGGAACATGTAGTCGAGCAGGGCGAGGATCAGGAGGGCGAGGGCGACCATCAGGGCGAGTTCGAGCATCAGACGGCCGATGAGGGCGAATCCCTGCAGCAGCGAACCCTCCGGCAGCACGATCAGGATGTCGTGCATCCGCCAGGAGACGAGTGCCGCGACCCCACCCGCGATGGTGACCTTTCCGAGATCCATCGCCCCCTTCACCAGCCCCTGCACGCCGATGATCCGCTTCGCACCGTTGATGGGGTTGAGCTTGTCGAGCTTCGGTTCGAGCGGCTTCGGGGAGATGAGCCAGCCGACCTGCCAGAAGTGCCCGACGTAGGCCGCGAGCCACGCCGCCAGCGAGAGCGGGGCGAGCACCGCCACCGCGCCGACCGCGGCCATCTCCAGCGACGTCGCGGCCCCGAGCGAGACGGGGTCGCCGCTGGTCATCAGGATGAACTCGAGCATGCCGCCGAGTCGTTCGATCGACGGCGCCGCCATCATCCAGAGCAGAAGGGTGACGAAGGTCAGCAGCAACGCGCCGGCGAGATCGACGCTCTTGGCGATGCGTCCATCGTCACGCGCCTTCAGGATCTTGCGCGGGGTCGCGTCTTCGGTCTTCTCGCCGAGGTCCTCCGCCATGTCAGACGCCCCCCCCGGCGGGCGCGGTGGTCGCCCAGACGTGGATTCGATCGAGGACCTCGCCGATCCACGCCGCGGCGACCGCGTCGATCACCGCCAGACCCGCGATCATGACGGTGAGGCCGATCATGATCCGCAGCGGGAATCCGAGGCTGAGCACGTTGAGCTGCGGCACGGTCTTCGAGACGAAACCCATCGCCACCGTCTCGAGGAACACCACGCCGAGCAGCGGCAGGGCCACCCGCATGCCGATCTCCGTCGCCCCGAGAACCATGCCCATCATGATCGGCAGGGTCCGGTCCCCGTCGAGGAACACCCCGGCACCGACGTATTCGAAGCTTCGAAGCGTGGAGAGGAAGATCGCATCGAGCCCCCCCATCATCAGAAAGGTGGAGAGGGCGAGGAAGTACAGCAGTTGCTGGACGACGTCGGACTCCTCCCCCACCGCGGGATTGTAGAAACGGGCGAAGCCGAGCCCCATCTGCTGACCGTTGATGATGCCCGCGGTCTGCATCGCGAGCATCGGCATCGTCGCGAGGAATCCGATGAACGCCCCGATCCCGATCTCCACCGCCGCCAGCGGAACGATGGCCCACGGTTCCATCGACACCGCGGGCATCGCGACCCCCTTCGCGGAGAGGGCGGCGTATCCCGCGAGCCCCATCACGAAGATCAGCAGGACCTTCACCCGCATCGGCACCATCGCGGTCGACAGCACCGGTGCGAAGATCGCGAGGCCGCCGATCCGCATGATCACCAGCATCGCCGGTCCCACGCTCTCCTGGATGGACTCGATCGCACCGTTCAAGTGGACATCCGATCAGGTGGGGAGAATGAACATCTGCTGCGCGAACTCGACCATCTGGGCCGAGATCCACCCGAGCAGCGCGACCGCGACGAGGATCATCGCGGCGATCTTGGGCACGAAGGACAGGGTCTGTTCCTGGATCTGCGTGACCGCCTGCGCGATGCTGACGATCAGGCCGATCACCAGACCGGCGACCAGGATCGGCGTGGCGAGCATGAGCGAGATCAGCAAGGCGGAGCGGGCGAGGTCGAGTGCATCGATCTCCATGCGGGACTCCTTCCCGGGGACGAGGCGTCGCATCCTGCGACGCCGGGATGAACGGTCAGCCTCCGCCGACCCGGACGACGCTCTCCATCAGACTGCCGGCGACCAGCGTCCAGCCGTCGGCGACCACGAAGAGCAGCAGTTTGAACGGAAGCGAGATGAACACCGGCGGAAGCATCATCATGCCCATCGAGATGAGCAGACTCGACACCACCATGTCGATGACGAGGAACGGCAGATAGATGCGGAACGCGATGAGGAACGCGATCTTGAGTTCGCTGAGGACGAAGGCCGGAATCAACGCGACCATGTCGACGTCCTTCCACTCCATGCCCGCCCGCGCGTCGGCGTCGTATCCCTGGAAGTTCAGCATCATCTCCACCGAGGACTCGTTCTCCGCGCCGCGGATCTGCGCGATCATGAAGTTCCTCAACGGCTGCTTCACGCCCTCCCAGGCCGCGAGCGAATCGCGTTCCCCGACGGGGGCGTCGAGATAGGGCCGGACGCCGTCGCTCCACATCGCCTCGAGGGTCGGCGACATCGCGACGAAGGTCAGGAACAGGCTGAGTCCGACGACCACCTGGCTCGGCGGCAGGCCCTGGGTGCCGATCGCCTGCCGGAGCAGGCCGAGCACCACCACGAATCTGGTGAACGACGTGCAGAGAATCAGGATCGCCGGTGCCAGGGTCAGCACCGTGAGCAGCAGCACGATGCTGATCGGGGCGGACGTCGAACCGTCCATGCCCGGCACGGCCTGCGCCGCGGCCTCGACGAACCCGATGGGGTTCTCGAGCTGCGATGCGGGATCGACGCCGGGAAGGGACTGGGCGAGCATGAAGCGAGGTGCGGAGATCATCAGTTGCCACGCACCCCTCGACGGGGGCGTCGACGCGTCAGATCCACGGTCTCGATCGGTCCCTGGACGGGCAGGCCGTCCTCACCGCCGAAGCCGCGCGGGCGGCCGCGTCGGTCGTAGAGCCCGAGATTCTGTTCGAGTTCGCGACCGAAGCCGCCCTTCGCATCACGCTCGGTCGCGGTGAGCCGACCGCGCAGATCGGCGACCTCGTCGCGGTCGCTGAATTCGGCGAGCGTCGTGACCTCGCCACCCTTGCCGGCATGCTGGTGGAGCAGCAGGACCTTCGGCCCGCATTCGAGCAGGACCAGCGAGGCCGAACGTCCGAACGGAAAGCGGCCGAGGACCGACACCACGCCGGAGGGCCTCGGCCCACCCGCGAGTCCGATGCTCCGGCCGCCATGTCGCTTCATGAAGACCGCCGCGAGCACGAGCAACGCCAGCAATCCGAAGACCCGTAGTTCGGGGGCGTTCCACCAGCTCGTGGCCGTGCCGACGGGCGTGGTCGTGGTCAGCGGCGTCCCGGCGGCCGTTTCGCCCGACGCGTTGTCGGCACGTCCGAAGATCGGCGTGCGATCGAACGAGGCGATCTCGCCCGCGGTCGAGAGGACCGCGGCGGCCGCGGCCCGGGAAGCCTCATCGTCCTCGCCGCTCGGCGCCACGCCGAAATCAGCGTCGGCATCGAGCGGGCGGGTATCTCCGTCCGCGCCCACCACCGCGTCCGGGGACGTCGACTCGATCACGGGCTCGATCGGCGAATCACCGACACCGACGGCCATGACTGACGGGACTGACGGGACTGACGCCTCGACGTCCGACGCCGTCGAAATCACATCGACCTGCTCGGGTTCGATGATCACGGGTACGTCGACGTCCGCCACCGGGGCGATCTTCGCGACGCCGTTCAGCTCCGAAGAGGGCGGCGTCGCGGTGGCCGCGGTCGTCATGATCGAAATCGACGCCAGCAACGTGACGACGGGAACGACGGTGATTTGAGAACGGATTCGCGCGAGGTCCATGGACGCCTTCCTGGCTGGTGGTCACGACCGGATCCTCCGGTCGTCGCGATCGACGAGATGTGTTCGATGGTCAGCCGGAGCTCGTCTCGGGGATCTTTCCGACGATCTCGCTCACCCGGACGCAGAAGTTCTCGTTCAGCACCAGAACCTCGCCGCGGGCGACGTGTCGACCGTTCACGAAGATGTCCACGGGATCACCCGCGGCCTTGTCGAGTTCGACGACCGAGTCCGGCGACAGCTTGAGCACGTCGTCGACCAGCATGCTGGTCCGGCCCAGTTCGATGCGGACGTCGAGATCGACGTCGCCGAGCATGCCGATTCCGGCGGCCGCGGCCTCCGAGGTGCCCGCCCCGAAGTCCGGGAGCGGGACGGATCCGGCCGCCGAGGCGGCGGTGTCGTTCATGGCGTCGACCTGCTCACCAGCGTCGCGAATCGCCTCCTCCACCATCTCGGCGGGGGCGGGTTCCGGACTCTGGGGCGTGGGATCGGTCGGTGGTTCGGTCATTCGGTGCGGCTCCGCCGTCCGTGGGGATCCGGAATTGGACGGGAAGACACCAGCATCCATGCCGGACCCGCCTAAGGATCATCGGACGGGCCGATGTCGGGACTGCAGAGAATGCCTGTCCCGCCCGACCGTTTCGCGCAATTGACGCGCAACAGCCTCGGATCTCATGGATTCCGTTCAGCGGAGGCGCACGATCGGCCTGAAACCGTGGTTCAGCGGTTGACCCGACGCCCGAGCTCCATCACGACGATCACGTCGTGGATGATCGGCCCGTCAGGCAGCTCGAACGAGACCGGCATGACCTCGCCATGGTCGGCGTGGCCGTCCTCACCGACGACTCCAGCCGACGCGGGGCGTCGATCGAAGAGCCCCTCGCTCACCAGGGCGCGGGCGACCCGGGCCTCGAGGGCGCCCAGTTCGTCCGATTCGAGGTCTCGACGAGTCGCGGACTTCCAGATCGACATGAGTGCCGCCTCGATCTTTCCAGGTGCTCCCTGGGCTTCGATCTCGAGCCACGCCTTGTCACGCTGGTCGATCTCGAGATACACCCGGGTCGAGTACATGAACCCGATTCCGGAGGCGTCGTTGAACAGGTGGTCATCGAAGATCAGGACCTCGGCCAGTTCGGGTTCAAGCACCGGGGCCGGCGCAGCGAATGCGGTGGCGCTGGCTTCGGTCCGCGCGGGTTCGGCGAACATCATGAAGCCCCCGCCGATGAGCCCGGCTTCCGCGACGAGCAGCGTGAGCGTCATGACCGCGGTCTTCAGGCCACCCCGCTTCCGCTTCCCGGAATCCTCGGTGCCCTTGACGCCCTCGTTGTCCGTTGCCTGATCCGACATCGCCTGAGTCTCCCTGCCACTCGCGTACGAGCGTTCCCCCCGGAATGGACCGGAAGCCCCGGTCCCTCGCGTCGCATCGGCGAACCCGGGACCGACCTTGACCCCGGTCGACACTTTCGGGAGGAATCCGCCGGCACGACCCGCGGATCAGGCGGTTCTCGGATGTACGAGCACCGGAAGCACGCCGGATTCGATCTCGATTTCGAGCCGTCGAACCACGCTGGAGTGATGTGGCGGGTCCCCGTCCACCTGCCAATGGACCGGCTGGTCGAAGTCGATCCGGAACCGCCGCCCTTCCCGGTAGACGGCCCGGGGGGCCTCCAACTGGCGGCGGCGAAAGATGGCGAACATCCAGCGAAGAAGGCCGAACCGCCCCCGGCAGGGCAGGATCAGCAGGTCGAGTCGGCCATCGTCCATTCGAGCCCGGGCCGCCGGATCGAGCCGACAGGCGTACTGACGGGAGTTCGCGATCATCACGATCGCAGGCCCGACTTCCGGGACGACGACGTCATCGACCATTGCGTGAACGGCCGCGGGGGCGAATCGCAGGAAACTCCGAATGGCGGGCAGCAGGTAGGAGAAATGCCGGATCGGCCCACGTCGCTTCGACGCGAGATCATGGACGACGTCGGCATCGAAGCCGATCGACGCCATCAGCACCATGGTCTCCGCGGGCCCGCCGTCCGCGGCGGCCGAGGCGAGATCGACGCGTCGGACCACGCCATGACGAAGGCGGCGGACGACCTCGTCGACGTCGTCGGTCATCTCGAATTCACGGGCGAAGAGATTCTCGTTTCCGGCCGGAAGATGAACCAGTGGAACGTCCGCGTGGGCGGCCTCGGCCGCCGCGGCTCGGACCGCGCCGTCGCCGCCGACCACCACCAGTCGATCATGCGACGCCAGCGGCTCGCGCAACCAGGCGGCGGGCGGTTCGGCCCGGGTCGGCATCAGGACGACTTCGAGACCGGCGTCCGCGGCGGCCCGTTCCAGATTCGTGGCCGACTGAAGGGCCCGACCGGCGCCCGAGATCGGGTTGTAGATCACCAGCGTCGACATGAATCGCTCCACGATACCCCCGGTCATACCCTCGGGGCGGCGGAGGAAGTGCCCGAAACGATCATTCACCGCACGCCGTCGACGTGGGTCTCGTACCATTCCCACCGGATGAAAAGCCCTGCTCCATCTCCATTCTCCATTGGCTTCCTGACCCTCGCCGCACTTGTGATGGTGGCCGGGCTGGCCGGACCCGCGTCCGCGCGGCAGGAGACCTACGAGCTCGGGGACGACGACGTCTGGCAGGCCGAGGACAAGCCGATCGACGCCGCCGCCCGACAGGTCGTGCTGGCCCGCCGGGCCCTCGCACTCGGCGAACCGCAGCGGGCCCGCGCCCTCGCCTCCGCCTTCCTCGACAAATTCCCCGGGGGTGAGGCTCGCCCCGAGATGCTCCTCGTTCGAGGCGACGCCCTGGTCGAAATGGGCGATGAGTACAAGGCGCTGTTCGACTACGAGGCGATCACGCGGACCTATTCGGGGAGCCGAGCCTTCGTGACCGCCCTCGAACGCGAGTACCAGATCGCGGTCGCGTACGCGAACGGCCTCAAGCGGAAGTTTCTCGGCACGATCCGGCTCATCAACGCAGACGACGATGCCGAGGAGCTCCTGATCCGGATCCAGGAGCGGCTTCCCGGAAGTCGACTCGCCGAGGACGCCGGGATGGAGCTCGCCGACTTCTACTTCATTCGCTCGAAGATGCGGCTGGCGGCGGATGCCTACGACCTCTTCATCCAGAACTATCCGCGGTCCGATCGGATCGAGAAGGCGCGGCAGCGACTCATCCAGGCCTATCTGGCGTCCTTCCGTGGACCTCGGTACGACGACACCGGTCTTCGCGACGCGAAGCGTCGACTCGAAGTGCTCGAGACGACCCAACCCGGACTGGCCCAGCGGATCGGCGCCGAGGCGCTGCTCGTTCGAATCGAGGAATCCGAGGCCCGAAAGCTGCTGACGACCGCGGAGTGGTACCTCTCGATCGACGATCCGGTCTCCGCCGAACAGTACCTCCGCCGGGTCGTGGAGAAGCATCCCGCGACGGTGGCGGCCCTCGACGGACTCCGGATCGCGCCGACGATCCTGGCGAGCATGCCGGCGGGGATCGCCGCGGAATGTCCCGACTACCGGGCGATGGCGGAGGCCTTGCTCGGCGCGGCCGGCCCCGTCGAGACCGGGGTTGAGGCCCGTCCGGAGGTTCCGCTGCCGACCTCGCGTTCCCTGGCCCCCGAGGTTCCCGTGGACGCGAAGGCGACCCCGGAGTCCAAGCGATGAACCGCCGCCACCGACGGTACGCACCCGCGGCGGTCGCGATCGCGTTCGGGCTCTTGAGTCTGGCCTGCCTGCCGGGCTGCAACAAGGACCCCGAGTCCGGTTGGGCGATGACGTCCACCCACGACGACCGCTTCCAGACCATCTCGATCCCGATCTTTCAGAACGACACCTGGTTCCGAGGGCTCGAACGGGAACTGGGACGATCGCTCGTGGTGGAAATGGAGTCGCGGACGCCCTACAAGGTCACCGGGCAAGGCACCGCCGACACCCTGCTCCGGGGAACGATCCGTTCCGCGGAGCTGATCCTGCTGTCCAGCAGCGTGACCACCGGCCTCGCCGACGAAATGCTGTTCAAGGCCGAATTGGACTTCGAGTGGGTCGATCTCTCGACGGGCGAGACCCTGATCGAGCGAAAGGGATTCGCCTCTTCCGCCCTTTTCACGCCTTCTCGACCTTCTCAGGAAACGATCGATCTCGCCCGATTCGGGGTCGTAGAACAGCTGGCCGCGGATCTGGTCGACGCGATCCGCGACGATTGGTGATTTTCGCATCAGGAAGCGTGGCTCCCGCGAACCCGTGGGACGATGACAAAGTGTCTTTTCGATTATTCAACACGACGAGGTCCTCGTGATGCCCAGTGATCCCGGCCAGAACCCGCAACGACCAGACTCCGGACGCCCCGATGGCTCGGGTGGGCCACAGCCCAACCGCCCCCGACGGGGACTGATGCCGTGGGTCATTCTCTTCGCCCTCGTCGCCCTGGTGTGGGTCGTCGCGACCGGCTCGAACAACGGTTCGACCCAGATCTCGCTCGACCAGTTCAAGACGCTGGTCGAGAACAAGGACATCGAGCCCGGCTCGATCACGGTCTCGGAACGTGAACTGGTCGCGTCCGTCAAGGACGGGACCACCGGGTATCCGCCGATCAACGGCCGAGCCCCGCAGGTCGTGGTGCAGATCGCCGCCGGCGGTCTCGACTACGTCCTCGAGGAACTCAAGCCCCTCGGCGTCGCCTTCTACCAGAAGACCTCCGATTCCACGTGGATGGACCTGCTGATCGGATTCGGACCGATCATCCTGATCTTCCTCATCGTCTGGTTCTTCATCCTGCGATCCATGCGGAACGCTGGCGGTGGCCCGGGCGGCATGCTCGGAAACTTCGGCAAGAGCCGCCACCGGGTCCAGACCAAGGACACCGTGAACGTCTCCTTCAAGGACGTGGCCGGG
>Ga0315320_10005631_pt1 | contig 10253 bp, 11 predicted proteins | sample M140m21515metaG_FD_203458 | JGI IMG/M metagenome (GOLD analysis project Ga0315320, IMG submission 203458) | Ammonia-oxidizing marine archaeal communities from Monterey Bay, California, United States - M1 40m 21515 | ecosystem: Environmental > Aquatic > Marine > Coastal | place: USA: California...
TGCCTGAATATGATCTAAGCTGTTTAATTGATTAAAATAAATAACTCCTTTTTCTATAGATTTCATATCTTTAAGAGTTGGCTTAAGTTTTGTATATTTTCCTGCCTTTAAAGATAATTCGGGATTAAAAAAAATAGAACTAATAACTTTTATTTTTTCTCTCTCAAGTATCTTGATAATTGCTTTTATAATAGCTGCGTCCCCTGATTTAGCGGCTTTGAGAACACTTGGCATATAATAAAAACCTTTAAAATCAAGTCTTAGTGTTGAAAATTTAGGTTTAGCAATTTTTCCTGCAAATAAAACTTTGTTTGATTTTTTTTCTTTAATCAAATTTATTATTTTGCCAAATTTACCTATGCTGATTCTATTCGAATTTCTATTCTTTTTAAATTTATTATTTTTTGAAAAATCTATTATGAAATATTTTTTTTTTAATTTTATAATTTTTTTTAAAATAATTTCTGAAAAATCAGTGTCACCTAAGAATAATCCAATCATTTTATTTTGAAAAAGGAGTGCAGATTGGTCTTTTTTTGTCTTTCTCTAAAAAATTTACCACTTCCATAACTAAATTACTCTTTTTAAAATCTTTACTTAAATTATTTAAATTTTCCGTTAAATTTTCATTCTTGAATATTGCCTTATAAGCGCTACTCAAATTCATTATTTCTTTATTTGGAATGTTTTTTCTTCTAAGTCCAATAAGATTTAACCCTTGTAAAATACTTCTATTACCATGAGCTATTCCATAAGGTATTATATCTCGTACAACTCCACACATACCACCAATCATTGCTGATTTTCCAACTCTAGTGAACTGTTGAACTGCAGAATTCCCTCCAATTATGACACCATCTTCTATTTCTGCATGTCCACCTAAAGGAACATTGTTAGCCAAAATTACGTTATCACCAACCATACAGTCATGTGCGATATGTGAAGAAACCATAAAAAGACAATTATTACCGATTTTTGTTAATCCACCGCCACCATCTGTGCCAGGGTTAATGGTAACATATTCTCTAATCTTATTATTATCTCCAATTACTAATTTGGTTTTTTCTCCATTAAATTTTAAATCTTGAGGGTCGTTACCAATTGATGAAAAAGGATATATTTTGTTGTTTTTACCAATTTTTGTATTGCCAACAATACTAACATGAGATTGTATTTCTGAGTATTCATCAATTTCAACATTTGGGCCAATTATTGTGTAAGCTCCTACTTTAACATTGTCAGAAATTTTTGCTTTAGGGTCAATAATTGCTGTTTTGTGGATCATCTATTTTCTCTTAAAAAATCTCTTATATTTTTTGCTGGGTAACCCATTACTTTTGAGTCATTAGGTATATCTTTAATAACACCTGATCCTCCAGCAATTTCAACGTTATTGCCAATTTTTAGATGTCCTGAAATCCCTGCTTGACCACCAATTTTTACATTATTACCAATTATCGAACTACCAGCGATTCCAACTTGACCAGCTATAATTGAATTTTCTCCAATTTTTACATTGTGAGCAATATGGATTTGATTATCTAAATAAGTATTCTTACCTATGGATGTGTTTGACATTGATCCTCTATCGATAGTAGAGCCACACCCAATTTCACAATCATCTTCAATTAAAACAATTCCCATATGAGGGTATCTTAAATTTTTATTCTGCTTTGGAAAAAAACCAAACCCATGTTTTCCTATAACACAGTTGTCTAAAATTCTTACATTATTTTTGATTAATGAATTTCTAATAATAGTATTTGAGCCAATAGAACAATTATTTCCAATGATAACATTTTTTTCAATAATAGTATTATGACCAACTGAACAATTTGAACCTATTAAAACATTTTGACCAACTAATACATTTTTACCATACCTAACTTTATTATTAAATTCAGTTTTGTTAATGTCATTAACAGTGTTGTCAAAATCGTCATTTATTGAGTCTGGATAAAATTTAGCAGTTACCACTGAGGTTGAAACTAAAACGTTATCAACAAGTATTGGTATACAGTTTTTGGGTAGTTCACCTTGTAAATTTTTAGTTGTTATACAAAATGAAGCTTTTGTATTATTGGCAGCGATTTTGTATTTTTTTGAATGAAAAAATGTAATTTCTTGAGATTGTGAATTTTGTAAATCTTTAATATCGATAACATTTAAATCTTTATTAGTTTCATCCACTTTTAGGTTCAAATCATTTAAAATTTGACTAAATTTATATGGACCCTCATTTTTAAAAAACGGATTTAGCATAATTGCTTTTAACAAAGCATAATGAAATAAGTTATCAATATTTATTGCTGTTTATTTCTTGTCGACGATTGTCGCTGACCATATTGCATCTGCCATTTTTACATCATCAACAAAAGCTTCACCTTTATATTTCCAAACACGACCATGAGATCTTATTGCCTCAATTTTAAGAATCAATTTACAATCGGGGATTACGGGGTTTCTAAATCGAGCTTTTTCAATACCCATCAAAAAAACTAGTTTATTTTTATATGTTGATTTATCCAATCCATGGGCAGTAAGTGCTGCCGCAGCTTGGCCAAATGACTCTACAATAAGAACACCAGGCATTACTGGTTGACCAGGAAAATGGCCTTGAACAAAAAAACTATCTTTTTTAACATTAACAACAGCAGTTGCAGAGAATAATTTTTTTATGTCGTAAAGCTCATCAATCAACAACATTGGATCTCTGTGCGGAAGTAAATTTATAATTTCTGTTTTGTTTAGTTTAATCATAGTTATTTATTATCAATTATCTCGATAATTTTATTGGTTATGTCATAATTTGAATTTGCAATAAATATATTTTTTTTATCTAAAATTACGGAAATTGAATTATCTTGCATAAATTTTTTTATTAAAGGTGAAATTTCAGTTAAAAATTTATTTAATTCTTGAGATCTTAAATCTTTAAAATCATTAGATATATCATCTTTATATGATCTGTATGCTGATATTTTATTTTTTAGATTATTAATCTTTGTTTTTAATTCTTTTTCTGAAATAATATTTTTTACACTTGAAATTTCTTTTTCTAAATTATTTAATTCTTTTTCTTTTTCGTTAAGTTTTTTAATATTATTATCATTAATAGATTTAAGATTATCAATTATAAGTTTACCTGACTTAGTATTATTAATTATATAATCGACATCTAAATAGTAAAGTTTGTCATTTGATGAAGCAATATTAATACTTAATAGTAAAAATATAATTATTATGGAAATTTTTTTCATTAGAACCATCAAAATGTGGTTCCTAAATTAAATCTAAATGATTCTGTTTTATCAGTATTTGATTTTGATAATGCTTCTGCAAAAGTGAAGCTAAGTGGTCCGACTGGAGTTAACCAATCAATACCTATTCCTACAGAACTTCTCAACTCACTACCCTCATTATCACCCTTAAAGTAATCTACCCCCCAGACATTTGCAGCATCAAAAAATACAAGCACATCTATATTTTCAAAATTTTCTAAAACTTGAGGCACTGTACTTGAAATATTTAATGCTGTAGCATAATTGCCGCCAATAAAATCATCTCCATCTTTAGGTCCAACCTTCCCTCTTTCAAATCCTCTCAATTTACTTGATGGTAAGAATATTCTTTCTGATAATTTAATATCTTTATCTTTAATCGATGTTGCAGAACTAAAGAAAAGAGACAACGATGATATATTGTTTTGATAAAGTTCTTTATATAGCTTGTAGTTGTAAGTATTGGTTATAGTAGATGTTTCACTTATAATTGGCAGATCGATAAAATATCTACTTCGAAACCCATCTGTAGTTTGAAATTTTTGATTTCTTGTATCATAATCAAATGTTAAATTTATAAAACTATCCCAATAATTACCTTCTTGAGATTTTTGCCTTTTTGATGCCGTGCTATCTGTATCAATTTTTTCATAGAAATTTGAAGTACCAATACCTAAATTAAAATCGTTCAAATATTCAAAACTAGTACCAACAGAAAAACCATTTTTTGTAGTTTTATAACCAAAATCAGTTAATCTATCAATTTCAATTGCTTCAGCAGAGAAATATACTGATTTATCTGTATTTTTATAATTTGGATTTGTAACAGCAAAAATTCCTTTAAGACTTTCCTCATTGATTGTTAAATTACTCTGTACAGTTAATCCTTTTCCAAGGTAGTTGTTTTCTTTAACTCCAAATGCAATCGTCCCACCAGAAGTACCCACACCTGCGCCAGCTGAAATTTCACCAGTAGGTTTTTCTTCAACATTAATGTTTATAATCTTAAGATCAGATGCGCTACCTTCAATTATTTCCGAATCAACTTTTTTGAAAAAATTAAGACTTTTTAAATTATTAATAGTTTTATTTGCTAAAAGCTTGTTATAGGGATCACCTTCATCAATAACAAATTGATTTCTTATTACACTTTCTCTAGTAACACTATTCCCATAAATGTTAATTTTTTCAACAAAGATTTTTTCAGACTCTTCAATAATAAATCTTAAATTTATCATTTGATTGTCAATATCTTCAATAACAGATGCTGCAACAGACTCATATTGATCTGATAATGATATAATATCAATTTTTTCTAGAATATCTTTTACTTTATTGATGGAGTATGATTCACCTTTAAGTGAGTCAAAATAAGATATAATTTCTTTAAAATTTTCTTTGTTAAAATCATCTGGTATATCAAGAGTTAAATTATTGAAGACAAACTTTTGATTTGCATTAATGTTAAATATTAATTCAAATTCTGTATTATTAATAAATTTTGCAAAAGAAGAATTTATTTTTACATCATAATAACCATTATTTAGATAGAAGTTCTTCAACAATCTTGTGTCAAGAGAAATAGTATTTTCATTTAAAAATTTTTTACCTGAAATAAATTTCCAAAATTTATATTCTTCACTAACTATTAAGTTCCTTAGTTTTTTATCTTTAAATATTTTATTTCCAATGAATGATATTTTTTTAATTTTTGCTTTTTCACCTAATTCAATTTTATAATTAATATTTACCTTATTATCATTTAAGTCTTCAACATATACATCTATGTTTGAAAAATAATATCCTAAACTTTTTAAAGATGATTGAATTTTTTTCTTGTCATTTTTTAAAATTAATTCATCATAAGATGACCTCGATTTTAATGATAGATTTCTTAAAATTAAATCTTTAATTCTTTTTGATTTAATTCCCTCATAATTTATTTCTTGAATTATAGGGTTTTCAACAACATTAATTGATAAAATGTTATTATCAAATTTTACAGAAACATCTTTGAAAAAGTTACTATCATAAATTAATTTTAAAATATTATTTATATCTGAAGAAGATAGTTTTTGATTAACATCAACAGAAGAAAACATTTTTATAGTTTCATCAGATACTCTATCATTTCCATTAATTTCAATTTTTTTAATAATTTCAGCTGCAAATGATTTAATAGAAATTAAAAAGATACAAATAATATACAAATTAAATTTTATTAATTTTGAAAACATGCCTGTTTATATACTGTTAGTTTTAATTTTTAAACGAACATATTTGTTTAATTTTTCTATTTGTGAAATATTTTTTGGAATTATTTTTTTTAAACTAATTATTTCTTTTGTATTAGCTAAACTAAGTAATTTTTTAGTGATTTCTTTGTATTGAATTTCTTTTTTAAGATACATCTCAACAAGAGCATCATTAGCTGAAACAATTGCTGTTTCATATAAAGAATTATGTTTGGGTAACTTATCTAAAATTCTTACTAAAGGAAATCTATTTAGATTTATATTTGCTAAGTTTGGATTGTTAATAATTGATAAATTTAGATTCTTCGATTTAATTTTTTTATCTTCATTATTATAAATTGTATTAAATATAGGTATTTTCATAGTTGTATCATGAGCAACAATTTTAATCATACCGTTAGTAAATTTCAAAATAGCATGAATATATGATTTGGGGTGTATCAAAATAGATATTTTATCATATTGAATATTAAAAATTTTTTTTGCTTCAATTACCTCAAAAACTTTATTCATTAATGTTGATGAATCAACTGAAATCTTTTTTCCCATTGGCCAATTAGGGTGTTTTGTAATCTGTGAAATTTTTAAATTTTTAAATTTACGATATGGTAAATTTAGTAGAGGCCCCCCTGATGCAGTTAAGTAAATTTTTTCAATTTTTTTTTTATCAATATTTTTTAAAGCGAACCAAATCGAAAAATGTTCTGAGTCCACAGGTATAAATTTTGTGTTGTAAAGATTAAGTTCTCTCTTGATTAAATTCCATGCACAAATTAAAGATTCTTTATTAGCGATAGCAATTATTTTTGTATACTTAATAATTTTTAATGTTGGATATAGGCCATTTAAACCAACAATTGAGCTCATTGTATAATCTATTTTTTTTTTTAATATTAAGTCTAAACTTTCAAAATTATTATAAATATTAATTTTACTATTTTTATATTTTAATTTTGCAATTTTATAATATTTTTGATCTGTAATAATTATATTTTTAACATTAAATTCTTTTACTTGTTTAAGTAAAATTTTGTAGTTTTTATTTGCAGTTAAAAGAGAAATTTCAAACTTTTTTTTGTCTTTTTTTATTATTTTAAGTAAAGATTTTCCAATTGAACCAGTTGAACCTAAAATTGCTATTTTTTGTTTCATGTAAAATTCTCTATTAAAAAAATAATATAAGAAATAGGAAATGCAAAAATCATTCCATCTATTCGATCTAACAAACCTCCATGACCAGGAATTATTTTACCTGTATCCTTAATTTTTGAAACTCTTTTAAAAAATGAAATCAATATATCACCTAATTGATTTGTTGTTGAAATTAAAAATACAAATAAAAATAAACTTGTTGACACTTCTAATTTAGCAAACAAATCTGTAAAAACTAAAATTAAATAGAAAAATATTATTGGTAATAAATATCCTCCAACCATTCCAGAATATGTTTTCTTGGGACTAATTTTAGTTAATTTTGGTCCTTTAAAAATTTTACCAAAGAAATAACCGCCTATATCTGTTAATGAGCAAATTAGTATAACTAGTAATAAATATATATATGTTTCTTCAAAACTATTTCTTAAAAGATAGATTGAATAAAAAGATAAAATTAAGAACAATATTCCATAAATATTATATGATTTATTTTTTGACATATTATGCCACTCATATGTTGTTATAAAAAAGCAAATTATAACAAATATATTAAAAAAAAACCCACCTTTAATTAAAAAAAAAAGTGTTATTGGTATTAGTATAATTGAGCTAACAATTCTTTTAAAAAATTCACTATTCATTAAATATTTCCAAAATTTCTTTTTATTAGTTTAAACGTTTTAATTATTTTTCTATAATCTTTCTGATTAAAATCTGGCCATAATTTTTTTTCAAAAAAAATTTCTGAATAAGCTAACTGCCATAGTAAAAAATTACTTAATCTTCTGGTATTCCCGGTTCTTATTAAAATGTCTGGATCTGGTACACTATTTGTCTGGAGAAATTTTATGAAATTTTTTTCATTTATTGTCATTTTTGACTTATGTAGTTTTTTGAAAGCATCTATTAACTCATATTTTGAGCCATAATTTAACGCTAAATTTACTTGAAGTTTTGAATTTTTTGATGTTTTTTTCTCTGCTAGCGTCAATAATTTGTTAAGTTTTGTCGGAAATTTTTTAATTCCAATTATTTTAAGTTTTATATTTTTTTTATGAAGATCATCTATTTTATTTAAAAGAAAATTTTCTAATAATTTAAATAAATAATTGATTTCTCTTTTTGGTCTTTTCCAATTTTCTGTAGAAAACGCGTATAATGAAAGATATCTAATTTTTTGTTTTATTGTTTCTTTAATTATTTTTTCTACAGTTGTAAGACCCGCCTTATGACCTTCATTTCTAGAACTTTTATATTTCAAACCCCATCTACCATTACCATCCATAATAATGGCCACATGATTGAGTGGGTTCATTTTATATAGTCATTATTTCTTTTTCTTTTAAAGAAACCTTTTCTTCAACTACTTTGATGTGATTATCGGTAATTGTTTGGATATTTTTTTCAGATGCTTTTTCTTCATCTTCACCAATTTCTTTTGCTTTTAAAAGTTTTTTTAATTCTTCGTTAGCTTCCCTACGAATATTTCTTATAGAAACTTTACATTTTTCACCAATTGATTTTATTAGTTTTTTTATTTCAATTCTTCTTTCCTCATTAAGTTCAGGAACTGGAAGCCTAATTAACTGTCCATCTATTTGAGGATTTAAACCCAAATCTGATTTTTTGATTGCAGCATCAACCAATGGTACATTATTCGTATCCCAAACTTGAATATTTATCATTCTAGGTTCGGGTGTCGTTATGCTACCTACTTGATTTATAGGCATTTGCTGACCATAAACATCAACTTTAACTAAGTCTAGCATTGCCGCATTGGCTCTACCTGTTCTAAGTGAAGATAGCTCTTTTGAAAAAACCTCAATGGCTTTATCCATCTTAATATTGTATGACTTATCGTCAAACATTTATTCTCCAATCTTTATTCTATAAAATTCTTTTATTTTTAAATCAGTAATTGAAAGTTCTTTAACTATATCTTGTACTTTCTTTTTGGGCTCCATAACCCAAGCTTGAGTTAAAAGAGAATTTTCTTCTTTAAATTTATTCATCTTACCTAAGCTAATTTTTTTTGCAATATCCTCGGGTTTTCCAGAATTTTTTAATTCTTCAGTAACTAATTCTTGCTCTTTATCTATAACTGATTGGTCAATTAAATCAGAGGTAAGTGCTAATGGATTTGAGGCTGCAATATGCATAGATAATTGTTTTCCAAAACTTTTAACAGTATTGGAATTATCTTTAGTTTCTAACGAAACAATTACTGCTAATTTTGAAATATTATCTTTAACAACTGTATGTAAATAATGGTTGTTTACAGTACCAACATTTTCAATTGTTTTTGCTTTACCAATTGTAATTTTTTCACCAATTTTAGCTATTAAAGATACAACATTATCTTCAACAGTGTCACCGTTTTTCATTTTAGAACTTTTTAAATCATCTAAATTAGAATTTTTTTCATTATTTAATTCGCTAAGTTCTATAACAAAATTTGTGAAATCTTCATTCTTTGCAACAAAGTCAGTTTCACAATTAACTTCTATAACTGATGTTTTAAACTCATCACCACTTACAGCAACGACACCTTCTTTAGCATCTCTAGACATTTTCTTTGATGCTTTTGAAATTCCTTTTACTCGTAAAATTTCAATAGCCTTATCAATGTCTCCACCAGACTCTTTAATTGCAAGATTACAATCTTTAAATCCTGCACCAGTAGCTTCTCTTAATTTTTTAACATTCTTAATATCACTCATATTAATTTAAAGTCTCCTTTTTTGTTTTAGAAAATTTTTGTTCTAATTTTTCTCTATCAATTTCTTGTACAGTTTTAACTTGATTTTTTTCATTGTTATCTAGGGCAACTTCTTTTTTAGTTTCAGGAACTGGGATTGAACTCTTGGCATTATTAATGGTCTCTTTAATTAAAGAACAATAAAGATCTATAGATCTACGAGCATCATCATTGCCAGGTATTGGATAGTCAATATTGTCAGGATTAGAATTACTATCAAGAATTGCAATTATAGGTATTCCTAATTTTACTGACTCTGCAATCGCTAGTGACTCATAATTTGTATCAATTATAAAAACTAAATCAGGAGTTTTTTTCATTTCAGCTATTCCACCCAATGATCTTTCAAGTTTATCTTTTTTAACACTCATTTTTAGAAGTTCTTTTTTTGTGAAGCCTCTATTTTCAGCAACTAAATCATTCTCATATTTTTTCATTTTTTTAATTGAGCCAGATATAGTTCCCCAATTAGTTAGCATTCCACCTAACCACCTATAATTTACAAAATATTGATCTGTTTCTTTAGCAACTTCAGCGATAGCTTCGGAAGCTTGTTTTTTAGTGGAAACAAATAAAATTTTTCCGTTATTAGCTATAGTTGTATAAATCTTCTCTAAAGCAACTTTAGTTAATTCTAATGTTTGAGTTAAATCCATTATGTGGATTGAGTCTCTTTTTCCAAAAATGTATTTTTTCATTTTTGGATTCCATCTTAATGTTTTATGTCCTAGATGAACGCCTGCTTCTAATAATTGTTGTATTGTTATGTTAGGTATTTTCATATTTATTCCCGGTTAAGCCACC
>Ga0315320_10005635_pt1 | contig 10246 bp, 6 predicted proteins | sample M140m21515metaG_FD_203458 | JGI IMG/M metagenome (GOLD analysis project Ga0315320, IMG submission 203458) | Ammonia-oxidizing marine archaeal communities from Monterey Bay, California, United States - M1 40m 21515 | ecosystem: Environmental > Aquatic > Marine > Coastal | place: USA: California...
TCGCCTCGACGATATCCTTTGAGCGAACGGGAATCTCCGCTCCGGGCGCAGGAGATAAAGTCATCGTATCCTCTGTTTCACTACTGATAATTCCGGAAAGCATCGCTCCTTGTTTCGTTTGCACGTCCACTCTATCGTAATAGCGAACAATGGAAGCGCTGGGATAAACGATGGCTTCCAGGATATCGAACCTCCCCCGCATGGCGCCGATTTTCGTCAATTCCGGTCCGAAGTCCGTTCCTAGATCACCCAAGCGATGGCAGGTAATGCACAGATTTACAGGATCGGCGAAGAGCTTCTCCCCTCGTTTGGGGTCTCCCTTTTCCTTGTTAAAATGTTTTCTGAGCTCGCCCATACGCGCATACTGGTGCGCCACTTTCGCCCCATCCATTTCGACTGGGTCCGCCTGCGCAATATCAGGCCGCACATTTGGGTTGGGACCACTCTGGGCCACCTCTGCCATTTTGCGAAGCTGCTTCCCCAGCGGATGCGTTTCCGCGACGCTTCCAGCAGCTCCCATCTCAAAGAGCGCGTAGGTGACGGCGTGTTTCAGAAAGGGATCGAGTTCTCCCTTGCCCGCTTCCAACAAAGCGCTCGTCGTTGAGCGGTCGCCGATTCTGCCCAGCGCCATGGCGGCCAGTCGGATAATATGGGCGTCCTGCGAAGTCAGGGCATGGCTCAGAGCCTCCGCCGCTTCCGGGTCGCGCCAAAGCCCGGCGCTTCGGATAGCCACCGAGCGCTCCTCTTCGCTCCCCTCGTTGATTCGTTCCCGGATCGCTTCTCGCGCTGCGGATCCCTCAATACGGTGCAGGGACCACAAGGCAGGTACGCCGGCCTTTGACGCGCTCAGCGCAGCGATGTTTTCTTCTTTCGCCAAAGCATCCATGGCGCGAGCCACCACTGCAGGTCGCTTATCGGAAAGGTAAGCGACTGCGGGTTTCTCCCAGTCTAGTTCGAGCCCTCGGGGATCGTCGGGAACGGCAGAGTCGCTTTTTCGGATACGATAAATCGCGCCGAAGTCCTCCGGCTTGACGATCGTCGATGTCGGACAACACATATTATACCAGCTGCTCGTATCGGCCACCAGGATACTGCCATCCGCATCCTCGATCACATCGGTGGGATGAAAATGCGGTTGGTCGCTCTCCAGAAGATTCGTGATCTCCGAAGCGTAGCTCGCCCCGGAAGGACTCAACTGGTGCCGGGATACTCGTCGCAGGTTGAAGTCGGCGCAAAGCAGGTCTCCCTTAAAACCCGAGGCGCTGTTCCGGGGCATCAAAACTCCTGAAGAGGCCGAGGCCCCCATGTGGCTCATGATCGGCAATAAGTCTCCCGTGCGAGGGTGACCCGACATGACCGCAGGATTTTTTCTCCCGTACATGCCTCCGTAAACCGCATGCAAAATGCCATCGCGCTGTCCGGGATGCGTCTTCGGATGCACGAAAAACGTGCCGCTGAGAAAGCGTTCGCCCGTCTCGCTGAAAGCCACGCCTACCGGATTGTTCATGCCACCCGTCATGACGACTTCCAGCTCGCTGCCATCCGGGCGGGCTCGAAACATATGCGGCGCCCTCGACTGATGCAGCTTTCCATTTCCCAGGAGAAAGCTCTGCTCCAGATAAATGCCCTTGGTCCAATAGAAATAGCCGTCCGGACCCAGATAAGGGCCGTGCATATCATTGCCGCATTTTTCAACGGTACCGCCGTTAAACCAAGGCGTCCGCTCATCGGCCACATGATCCCCATCCGTATCGCTGAATTTCCAAATATGCGGCGGGGCGCCTACATAGATGTCCCCTTCATGAACGAGGATGCTTTCCGGAAAGGGCACGTTTTCGGCGAATACCGTCGATTCATCGAAGACTCCGTCGCCGTCCTTATCGACGAGACGCAGAATACGGTGGCTCGGTTCAGCGAGCTGAAGCGGCGCTGGCCGACTGTCCCCGGAACTGTCCGTGACGTACAGGGCCCCCTCGTCATCGAAATACATGTGCATTGGCCGCTCGACGAGCCCAGACGCGGCGGCGAGCTCCAGCTCGTAGCCATCCGGTATCGTGAAAGTATGAGGCGAAATAACGACTTCCTTCGCGCCCGCGACTGATAAGCAGAAAGCGGATACGAATAGCGCCGAACGGGCGGAGATAAAATTTGAGCAGAGCAACATGGCTTTTACGATTAGCGACTCGATTAGAAAATTGGGGACTGCGACTGGATCGTTTTCATTCAGGTTTCAGCACGGCTCGCAGGGCGAAACTGACGGTTTCCTCGACGATTTGGTCCGCGTCCGCTGGGAACTGCGGCGAATACCAGCCCGCAATGCCAATAATCGTTCTCAGGATATGCATGGTCGTGATCCGAATATCCTGCGGATAGAGTCGATCCTTTGCATCCAACTCCTCCAACGTGCCCATCACGTAATTACGGAACCCCTCGACCCGACGGGTGAACGCTTCTCCCTGAAAGGGTTCTAGCCATTTTCTCTCAGAGGAGAGCAAGGCGAAGGCCGTACCGCTCTCGATCAGTCCGCGCGCGTACCTGCGGACGATCTCGCGCAAACGCTGCTCCGGGTCGGCAATATCGCGAGTCGGCTTCACCACGAGAGAATCCGCAAGGTCCATGCCGTAATTCAAGATCTGATAGAGCATGTCCTGCTTACTGCTGATATGATGATAAAGGCCTGCTTTGGTCATGCCAACCGCCTTAGCGATGTCGCCGATAGACGTGCCACCAAAGCCCTTTTGAGTCATCAATTCCGCCGCCGCCCGAAAAACCTCCTCGTTCCGGGCCTGCCCTTCCGCGGTCGCCATCGGTTTTGCTAAATTCTCTATTTTCATAATCGCGTCGAGGCCTGTTCCACCTCTCCCGCCAAGCGTCTCGCCAATGGGATTCGGTAAAGATCAGCGCCACCTAACGATCGTTCGGTAGACCGGTCAATACTTAAGCGGGTCGATAAGCGAATTGGCGAGGTATCATTGATTTAACAATAGGCAAAAGGAACCGGACCACGAGTGTAATTAGATCTAAGTTTAGCTATGATTCTGCCTCTATTTTACACTTTAAAAGGGGGATTCCGTGAAAAGGATTGGCAGCTGATTCTTAGAGGCTGTGGGGAATGAACAGTTTGGGAAGTCTGTGTAAAATTGACTGTCAACGTTATTTGGCTTTGCGGTAATCAATCGTCAAAGATGTGCTTAAAGGGTCATCCTATCGACAATACCTCACAATTAGAAAAAAAGCCCTGCGGCTTGCGCCGCAGAGCTAGATGTCTCCAAATATAACTAGTATTTGGATCCCACTACTTACTACTAAACTATCTACGTATCCATTTGGATACGACGCTAGAATCTAAAGGTACTGGTCAGCTGATAGGTACGCGGTACTTGGTATCTCCAACGCACGATATTGCCCTCTCCCGTTCCACCAGTGGACGACGCCTTCATGGACGTATCGTCAAGGATGTTCCGGATGTTCAGTTGAAGGCTCCAATCGATATCGTTGAAGATTTTCATGCGGTAGCGAGCCATCGCATCGTACACCTCGGTCTTTCCGCCTTTAAAGGCGCCGGAAGCATTGGGGACCCCGTTCTCGTCATCAGGAAATCCGAGAAAGCGATCGCCCCGCTTACGCGCCGAACCGCCAAGCGTAAGTCCCTTCAACGGGGAGTCGTCAGAGAAGGTATAGTTGGCGACTACATTCATCGAATTCAAAGGCTGACGCGTATCCGCAGTGCCGTTAAGCCCCAGCATACGCTCCGCATCCGTTTGGACGTTAGCATAAAGCTCGCCCAAGGTGGTCGATAGTCTACTTCCTGGGTGAGTTAAGTCGGATTCTAACTCAACGTCGCTCCAGGAAGAATCCCATTCCCCAGGGACGAATTCGTGCCAATACTCATATATCCGAGAAGCCACGTTATTGAGAACGCCTTCCTGCTCGCTATAGTTGAACATAACGCGCCATTGGCGGGTCGGGTTCCAGGTCACCTGATACTCATAGCCCTCCGATTTGGAATCCAAATACCCTCCAAAAAGATTATTAACACTGAACCAGTAGGGCGATTCCAAATACTTAAGATCTCCCGTATGAGTCGAAATTTGGTCCCAGAAAGCCTTGTTCGTACTCCCGAAGTCCCGACCGATCGAGCTTTGCATGCCTGCGCGAATAAAGCCCGAAGAAACGTTGTTTTGGAACGTCTCGTACTTGGTCAATGACGCGATCAGCTTATTGTCGAACAAGAACAGCTTGATACCGACATCCTCTCCCTCGCCCGTTTGATTTGGGAAGCGCTCGCCAAAAATGTCGAACGATCTCCCAACGGGGATAAAGTTCTCCGATTCGTTATAGAACAAGCCGAGCCAAGGCAATGGGTAGCCCATCACGCCAAAGGTCTGAGGCGTGCCCTCGGCGGTAGACAGCAGCCCATCATAGGGATTGATCCCACGCGGATCAGGCTTTAAATTATGAGGAGCTACTCTTGGCATCAAAGGGTCTCCGTCAAAAAGGTCCTGCGCGTCATCTCTCCAGCCCCAGGTCGTAATCAGACGATCATTGAACAGAAGGCTCTGTACAGTGACGACTTTCGAGTCCAGATGCGCTTCGTTTCTAGCGGCGAGAAAGATATGCGTTCCCAAGGTAACGCCGGTCGCGTCAGCCTGGTCTTGCGGAATCGGAGTATCCGCGAAATAGTACGGGAGGTTGCCCCCGACGACCGGAATGACGTTATGTTCCGGATCGAGATAAAACCGCATTCTTCCAGTATTCCAACCATGCCCAGCATTTGCGTTGAAGGGGCGCTGACCCGGGGCCGGCGTAAATTGCAGCGGCGTCATATTTCTCGTCGTCCCGAGGGCCTGCAGCCGCCCCGACTGACGTCGTTCGAAGGATCCAGCGGCGCGAATCTTGCCCAAGTGCTTCGCCCAGCCATCGGTTTGATCGGCGAAATTGAATTCATAAGACAAGGCATACCTTTCAGTCTGCGATCGGCGGTTATGGAACGGCACACTTATGCTTTGCGGGGAATTCATATAGATTTGGCCCGCCATCGGATTGGGAGACCCATCAGGGAGATAGGTATTTACATCGGGCATGAGCCTTCCCCATTGCCTTATTTCTTCCCGCTCAACCCGATCGTTATGCTGCGTATTGTAGGCGAATTCAAAGTGCAGGTTCTCAGCGATTTCCTTATTCAGGATGACTTGAGTGGTTTCTACCTCAGCCTCCCAGCTGTTCGCAAAGCCATAAAAGTTTACGTGGTGAGGAAGGATGCTCTCATCCATAAGCGATCGGTTCCCGGCATTATCCGCTAGGGATGGGTCCCACCTATTTATGGCTGTCCCCGTTGCCGTGCGTTCCGCGCTGAAGGCCGGCATGGCGGAAGCGCCAGGGACAGGGCTGAAACTGCTAATGATGAGCGCCGGGCGGCCAATGTATTCCCAAAGACCTGGATTGCTCAGAGACTGTGCATCGTTTCTAGGCGCTCTGGCCGGAGGGGTGCCATCCCACATCGGTCTGCCCGCTTCGATCCAGGGCGTCACATAGTCGAAAACCGGCTCCTGACGGGGGGCCTTGACTCCATCGATTTCGCCCATCTCGTGATTGGCATTGATCTCCAAGTCGCTCAGCCAATTATCCGAATTAGCGAAGGGCTTGAGCTTGATCGCCATATACAAGCGTTCGTCATTCGTATACGAGGGGTGTTGCCACGTACGCTGATCGCTATCCAAGCCAGCGACCCGAATCGCGAGCTTATCTTCGATCAATTCCGCATTGAAGTCGAAGGCCGCTCGAAAGCTACCGTTGTCATCCGTTCGGAAACTGATTTCGCGCACATCGCCGAAACGCGCTCGCTTGGAAGTGGAATTGGTCACGCCTCCGGGTTGCCCGACGCCGAACAGAATAGAGTTCGGACCACGCGAAAAGGTGATACGCTCCGAATTGTACATATCCGTTTTATAATCCGTTGCGAAGAAATCGCGGCTCAAGGAGGATGTCTGAAAGCCACGCACCGAATACCGGTTTCCGCCATTCATTCTCTGATTCGTGCCAGCAGGAGCGTCAATCAGACCTGCGTCGAAATCACTGGTGTTGGGAGCGTACTCCAGAGCTTCTTCGAAACTCGTCACCCCGAGATCCTCGAGAAACTCGGCCGTCATGATGGTCATGGACGCTCCGATTTCACGCGTACTGGTCCGCAGACGCGTCCCCGCTAGGGTTTCGGTGGCGTTATAGCCGTCGTCGGTTCTTGAATCCACCGTAAAGGGAGACAGCTCGAATACTTCGTCTTCGTCCTGAGCCGAGAGGCTCGGAGAGCTTGCCAAGGCAAGCGAAAGCAGCCCCTTAAAGAGGCTACCGATCGTTCTTTTATTTTCGTTCATTGATCTAGGTTGTTGGGGTGTACGTTTCGGCTCTGGGGCGTGAACCTCAGAGTCTCGCGTAGTTTCTTCCGCAACCGATACGATCGATTGCGTGACGGCAAACGCGCCCGTTTCCAAATCTTCTTTGAAAACCAGCGGCGTGCCTTCGAGCATGCGCTCCAGTGCATACTTCGGTATTAACAACCCCGATACCTCGTTTGTTTGAACGCCTTCAACATTCTGGCGATCCATCACGACACTCACTCTCGCCTGTCGGGCGAATTCTCTGAGAGTCGCACTCGCGCTGCCCGCTTCCACATCGAAGGAACGGGTTTGCGCAGCAAGTTGACATACGGACGTCATAAGGAATAACAACGCCGTAGCCAAAACCCACCGCCGATAATTGAAGTTTGATTTGCCCATTTACTGGGAAGTTTCAAATCGGCGTTGAGCGTTAGAGGTATCAGGTTCATCTAATACGGTTAACAATCCACACCGATTTTTCCGTTAGTAAAAAATTAAATTAAAATGCATATATTTGAAAATCCTAAAAATCTCGATACCAGGGCTGTATAAATGTTTCCCATTTTGAATACACGTTTCGACTCACTAAAACTGCTTTCTAAAAACTGCATAAGCCCCTGAGTCTTTCTCGAAATCGACTCCTAGAGGCGTGCCCGCAAGCATCATTCGCAAGGCGGATCCCGGTTCATAATTGCCCTTTACCGCGTTGGTTTCCACGCCGTATACGATTTTAAGATCAAAGAGAATCTCCACGTCCGTCTGGCGCGCGAATTCCTTTAACGTAAGCGTGGCCGAGCCTTCCGGTATATTAAGAGACATCTCCTCTTTTTTCGAACAAGCGCCACAGAGAATCGCGCAAAGCAACGCGAAGGCCAAGAGCCAGACGAATGAGTAACGATTCGATCTCATGGAAATGGTTTAACCCAATCCTTTCATAAAAACCTGCCCACGACTTGTCGGGGATCCTGCCGCCGATTCATCGGCGATCCAGCGGCGACCTGTCTCGGCGTAGCGAAGCGAAGACAGAAGGAGCGATGTTAATCCACTTCTGCAAGACTGTTTAACATCGTTCGCTACGCTATCTAGATCCTCGCTTTGCGAGGCCAGGATCTTCGCTTCGCGAATCCATGCTTTTATCCTCGAATTGAGTGACACTAGAAATTTAGAGCATCTGACCTGCAAGACATTCACAGTAGAGTGATGATAGTATTTTCGCAAGCTAAAGAAGTCCGAGCTAGTTTGCTTCCCGGAGAACGATCTCCCGACTGCCTCTCCACTCGGCTTCCATACCGAAGCTGGATTCCATGAGCCGAACGAATCCTTCCACGTTGTCCGACCAGAATGAACTACTCAGACTGACATTCGCTAGCGACGGATCGCTAAGCGCGACTTGAATAGGGTTGCTGCTGTTAAACTCTTCGACCAGTTCGCCCAACAGAATCTCATCGTAATCCAATAAGCGAGGCTGCCAGCGATGCGCTACATCGACTTCCGTCCCATTGATAGAGGTCACCTGAACCACCGGGACTTCGGTTCGTAAATCAACCCTGGCCCGCTGGCCAATTTCCAGAAACGAATCCGCAATAGATTTCTCGGTACCGAATGGCGAAGCGCTTGGCTTAACGTTCACGATGCCTTCGGTCACGATGACATCCACTTCATTCTTCGAAAGCTTCACGCTGAAAACCGTGCCCACGGCTCGAACGTCGACTCCGGCGACATTGACAATGAAAGGCCGATCCGGATCTTTAGCCACATCGAAGTTCGCTTCTCCTTTTTCCAGATAAACACGTCGTTCGCTGTCGGTGTACGACGACCGCACAATGGACTCCCGATTGATCTCTACCACGGAACCATCTTCAAGCGTCCTCTGCTCGATCCTAGCCAGTAGCTCTAGAGCGGGTTGAACTTTCAAACCCGACGATTCCTCGGGGGTAGACACGGCGAAGTAGAAAATTTGCACTATCATAGCCGCGAAGGGTAGCGACGAAAAGAGAACAATCTTTTGGACCAGGCTCCTGCCTTTTTCCCCCTGCAGATGTTCCGGGACCAAAAGATCCGGATCGATCCGCGCATGGTGTTTCAAATGAATACCCGCCAGGCGATCGAAGTCATCCCAATCGTTGAGATATCTGCCTATCGCCTCGCGGTGAGCTGCATCCTGAGCCAACCACTCCGTATAGCTATCTTGCTCCTCCGGCGTTAGACCGCGGTCTAACCGAGCGAGCCACTCTGAAGCGGCTATCTCGATCGGAGAGTTTTCATCATAATCTGATGGAATATTCGTCATCGTGAATTTCGAGTTTTATACCCTCGTTGTTGAAAAAAGGCAGTGCACTTGCGCATGCCAATGCCTATTTGAGCCTCAACCGTATGCTCCGAAATACCCAGTTTCGAAGCTACTTCCTTTTGCGTGAGGCCGTAAATTTTCTTCAATGTCATGACTTGGCGGCAACGGTCCGGCAGCGACTGTATCGCGGCGACCAACTGATCGATTTCCTCCTGAAGGGCCGCGGACTCGAAGGGACCCGCCATTTCATCCGCCAAGACCAGAGGGTCTAGCTTCTCAGCTCCAGGGTCGGATTCGAATCCCAAACGCTTCAATCTGTTGATAGCCAAGTTTCGCGATACCACAAAGAGAAAAGCCTGCGGATTCGGGATCGGGCCGGAATCGTGGATCTTGAGAATGCGCGAGAAAGTCTCCTGAATCAGGTCATCCACATCACGGATTGCCGAAAATCGGGAATGAATCCATCGACGTAAACCCTGCTCGTGTGGCAGGACCTCATCGACAAACCAACTGGATTTTTCTATTTCTCTTTCGGGCATATTACGAGTGAAGACGCATTATAATGCAGCTCTTCATAGGGGTTAACAAGGCAAGTTTCACTTTCCGTTAAGAAAAAAACCAAAAAAACTACGCATAATCTTCGCTTGATTCGCTCCGGCAATCAACAGGCGAAGGTATGCGCAAAAGGTCAATCTATCGACTTTTCAGCTTCGAAATTCGATTCTCACCCACTGCCATGAACTCACTGAACATTCTCCTCAACGGGAAATAGCCTAACAACCTAGCGCCTAATTTCCGTTAAGAAAAATCCCCAAAGTGTATTTTTTATCCTGAGGCGACAGCGACAAGGCTTTGTCCGGTCAGCGACCCATCCTACAGGGTTGCAATGCAGGTCGTCTCGTCGACGATCCTGAGCTGAGCCGAAGGGCTCAGGCGACAACCTGGTATTGCTTGACCTTTCTCAAGATTCAAGGGTCGACCCTTATGTATCTTACCCTTTCGAATAGAAGCGGTTCAACTCTTCGAGGTGGCCGTGAATGATCTTGGTGATGTGCGCTGGGCCGAGTTCGGTTTTGTGCAATTCGAAAATGGCCACCAGCAATGCGAGCTCGATGTCGGTCTTCTTGGCAGATACCGATTTCATCTCCCTCATGAGCTCAAGAGCTTTTACCTCTGCTCGCTTGTAGTTTTCGAAGTTGTTTTCGCTTGGCGTTGCCATATCGCAACGAAACAAGCAATTCCGCCAACCCGAGGTCAAACTTCAAATCTTTGAGCTCGAGGATTGACACCTCTACGTAATGACCCAAAGGCTTTGACCCAGCAGCGACCCAGCAGCGACCCAGCCGACAAAATCCCCTAAATTCGTGCTATTTCTTCGTCCACGTATACTTCGACGAGTCGAACTCGTAAGCTCCCTTTGACAGCACTTCCTTGGCATACCTATCGGGTAACCACGATCTCAATGGTCCCGTCAATCCGCCATGGCTATCGATCAGATTCGTCCACTCATTCGGGTCGCTAACCAGATCATACAATTCCTCGCCCTTCTTTCCTTCCGCGTATTGAATATAACGCCAGTCCT
>Ga0315320_10005641_pt1 | contig 10241 bp, 5 predicted proteins | sample M140m21515metaG_FD_203458 | JGI IMG/M metagenome (GOLD analysis project Ga0315320, IMG submission 203458) | Ammonia-oxidizing marine archaeal communities from Monterey Bay, California, United States - M1 40m 21515 | ecosystem: Environmental > Aquatic > Marine > Coastal | place: USA: California...
ACCTCACATTTAAAAACAACCGGCTTCCATTCCTCTAAAACAATGCCCTCAACAGCGGCCACTGTCTCAAAAGGGAGCAACGGCTGTGATTGCGTCTGCAACTCTTCTCCGGTTCGCAGATTTTTTAACACAAGACGAAGATCAACGTTTCCGTATCCTGCCGCTCGTTTGGGGAGTAACGGATGAACATCAATACGGCCTGTCTTCTCCGCCTGCCACTTCCCATCAGCTGCCACCGGTGGAGTAAACCGCATTCGCAAGAGATCTCCTGCTACTGGACTAATCGTGAGACGATTTCCACTGCCGTCAAGCTGATGCAGAGATTGGTCCACCAAAAACGCAGCAACAGAACCCTCAATTCCAACTCCTGTTTCTCCAACACTTGCATTTGTTGGCCGCAATAAAATCCGCAAACGCTTTGACTGCCAATCACGAATTCGTAAGTCGACACCACCGCCATCAAACGGCTGTGTATTTTGAATGACCAGAGCTGCTCCTTCACGATGCAACCCGATGGCTTCGTCTGCTTTGTCTGTAAGCAAACACCAATCAATATCTTCCTTCGATCGGCTCCTAATGAAATTATCTGGGGCCGTGTTTTGGGCTGAAGGGTTTGTATGAATCTCAATACGCCCAGTCCACGACCGCTCTTCACCACCACCCCACTCGATTCGTAGCCGAACAGGTGGCGGAGCATCATATTCAACTGCACACACCTCGTGCGGTAGCACAACTACCGTCACAACAACGATGAAAAGCACCTTGAACAAATGGGCAACCAGATTAAGAACCATTACAGTTAAATTTCACACAGTAGATCTGCAACGGAGTCGCACCGTCAGCGAAATTCACTGTCACCTGTTTTGATAGTAAACATGGAGGTTTCAGTGATGCCGGGATACTATCGATCAGGGGTTTTGAGGGCAAAACCAGATCAGCAGCAAAATCGCACACTTTGAACTATCGACGATTTAATCCCTCATCCACCAATACCTTCGGCAAAGGATCTGTGACAGCTTCGGAACCGGACTCGGAAACCTGGCGTTCTAGGGCATCAAGGCAGTCTGCGAGGGCTTCTGTCACCTCTCGGGACCGATCTGCAACATCAGACAGGTCAAAAAAATCATCTGGCTTCATAAACAGCTTCGGCTGGTGGTCGCGTGGTTCCACGAGAGACCAACCAGCAACAGTCAATGCCCGACCGCCGTCACCGACGCTGCACACTCGGTCCCGAAAGCCACGCCGCCACAGTCCGGCATCGTCACCAAAAAGACGCTGAATACTTCTTCCAACTCCTTGAGGAAGTTTTTCCAATTGATCAGAAAACGTATTCGCACACTCTTCGCCAACAATTAATTCACCAACTGTCACTCCTAAGTCTGCTGGCATAAGAAGCCCACCATATCGTTGGCTTGCCTGCCGATCTGTGGGATCGACAAGAATAGCCGGCAAGTGGCTCAACTCTGTGTATGGTGCTGGCTCATCAGGACCAATACCGACCCGACCATGTACCCCCAGTGGTAGACCCCGGAGCCCAAGCAAGAGCATGCCAAATCGCTGCCATCTCGCACTGACGCTTGTGACAAGTCGACCCAGCCATTCATCCATGTGTGCAATCTCACCAGCAAAGATCTGCCGCACCGCACTTACCCGATCAGGGTCCGTCTCCTGCGTGACTACGAACTCTGGAATCTCAGCCGAGTTTCCTGGGGGTGGATCATCTTCGTCAAAAAAACCATCCCGCCACACCTGCGGTGCATCCCATGACACACCAAGGCTGCCAAGGTGGCACCACAAAAGATCTGTCTTCCCTTTTTCAAACTCGTGCACAGCCGCACTTACAACACGTCCACAACTACTCTTCTCTTCCTCGTCAACTGTGACTGACAAACGTTGGGGAGCGATACTCACAACGTTCATATTCGAAAACTGTGACGAAAGACCAGAGAACTGATCCCCAGCATCTGTGACGACTGTCACATTCCAACCACGTGCTTCGGCAGCAGCAAGTGGCCCAGCAGCTGTGTCTTTCCAAGCCGTTGAATATCCCATCGCGAGTTCTTCGAGCGTCTGAGATGAATGAGTTGTTCCAGCAAGTACTCGATCACATGTAAGACCAGCCGAAGCAAGCTGGCAGATGGTTGGATTGGATGCCCATGTCGCCCCGAACGGGGAAAGCATCCATGCCGGAAGCCGATCGACAGTGACAAGAAGCCAACCTTCGGGGAGTCCTCCTTGCCAGCAAGGTGATGTTTGGTTCATGCTCTTGGTTGTTAATTCCAAAGTATTGTAAGACGATATGGTTTCGGCGAAACATCAGGCATAGATACGTAATGACATCATCTTATCGAACAACACCATCAAATACTGACAGAATGCCCAGTGGCATTCCATATATCGTCGGAAACGAGGCAGCCGAACGTTTTTCGTTCTATGGCATGAAAGCCATTTTAGCTGTTTTCATGACAGAGCATCTCGTGAATCGCGGCGGCGAACTCGCCGTTATGAGTGATACTGATGCAAAGTTTTATCTTCATACTTTTGTTGTTGCTGGATATCTCTTCCCGCTTGTTGGAGCCATTCTTGCTGACTGGATTTTCGGGAAGTACCGCACAATCCTCTGGCTGTCGATCATCTATTGTCTCGGCCACCTTTCTCTTGCAGTTGATGAAACACGGCTCGGCCTTGGGCTTGGCCTTGCACTTATTGCCGTTGGAACAGGAGCGATAAAGCCTTGCGTGTCAGCTCATGTGGGTGATCAGTTTGGATCTGGCAACAGACACTTACTCAGCCGTATCTTCGGCTGGTTTTATCTCGCCATCAATTTGGGCGCGTTGGCAAGCACACTACTCACCCCAATACTTCTCGACCCAAAGAGTTTTCATGACGTATTTGGGAGCCTCGCGGAACCACTAGCAACCATTGGAATTACACCGGGCCCATCACTTGCTTTTGGTGTCCCTGGAATCCTGATGGCAATTGCGACGCTCGTCTTCTGGCTTGGCAGAAACACTTTTATCCACGTTCCCCCTCGAGGTAAGGCGTTTCTTCGTGAAGCATTAAGTGGTGAAGGCCTGCGAGCTCTCGGCAACTTAATCCCAATCTACCTGTGTGTCGCAGCGTTCTGGTGTCTTTTCGACCAAACAGCGAGTGCATGGGTGCTTCAAGCAAAATCAATGGATATGAAACTCCTTGGAATCACCTGGTTGCCGAGTCAGCTTCAAGCCGTTAATCCGCTATTCATACTCATCTTCGTCCCCCTATTTTCGTATGTCATTTATCCAGCAATTCACAAGGTTTTCCCTTTAACTCCACTACGTAAAATTGGCCTCGGAATGTTTTTAACCGTGCCAGCCTTTTCAATAAGTGGTTTTATTCAAATGTGGATTGAGGCGGGTCAAACGCCCTCCATCGGCTGGCAGGTACTCGCATACGCGCTTCTTACTGCGGCTGAAGTTATGGTTAGTATTACATGCCTCGAGTTTAGCTATACTCAAGCACCGCCGAGCATCAAATCAATTGTGATGAGCTGCTACCTTGCAAGCGTTGCAATTGGAAATGAGTTCACTGCTGTAATCAATGCTATGATTAGTCGACCGCCATTCAACACGTGGCTTTCGGGAGCTAACTATTACTGGTTTTTTACGGGAGTAATGCTGTGTGCAGCAGTTGCATTTATTGTTGTTGCACTCCGCTATCGTGGCACAACATACAACCCTGAATCAGCCTGAACAATTACACACCACGGAGACGCCCCATGCCTCACCAGCCTGTAAACACATCCTGCCAAAACATTCGAGTCACCCGTAGACATTTCGGCATGGCAGCGGCTGGTCTCTTCGTTGCATCACAGCGCCGGATCATTCATGCACAAAATACAAATCCAGCTGTCGCTCCCCTTTTCAAAATCTCTCTCGCCCAGTGGTCGCTTCACAAGGCCTTATTCAAGGGCCAGATAGACAATCTTGATTTCCCTCGCGAATCAAAGAGAACCTATGGCATTGATGCAGTTGAATACGTCAATCAATTTTTCAAAGATAAGGCAAAAGATTACGACTATCTCGCTCAGCTTAACCAGCGAGCAACTGATGAAGGCGTCACCAATGTACTCATCATGTGTGATGGGCTTGGTAAACTTGGTGACCCAGACGAAAAAGCACGAACGGCTGCAATTGAAAATCATTTCCCATGGGTTGAAGCAGCAAAACGTCTTGGTTGTCACTCCATCCGCGTCAATGCTGCCAGCAAAGGCTCTGATGAAGAGCAGCAGAAACTCGCTGTCGATGGCCTCTCTCGTCTCGCTGAATACGCGGCCCAACTAGAACTGAATGTCATTGTTGAAAATCATGGTGGCCTTTCCAGTAACGGCAAATGGCTTGCTGGCGTTATGAAAAAGATCAATCTACCAAATGCAGGAACGCTCCCTGACTTTGGTAATTTCAAAGAGTACGACCGCTACCAGGGTGTTGAAGAACTCATGCCGTACGCAAAGGGCGTGAGTGCAAAAAGCCATGACTTTGATACCAATGGTGATGAAACAAAGACTGACTACCGACGCATGCTTAAACTTGTGCTTGCTGCCGGGTACAATGGGTATGTTGGAGTGGAGTACGAGGGCAAAACCATCCCGGAACCTGAAGGCATTAAAGCAACAAAGTCTCTGCTCGAAAAAGTCAGAGAAGAAATGAGCACTGCCTGACACCTGCCTGACACCTGCCTGACACCTGCCTGACACCTGCCTGACACCTGCCTGACACCTGCTTGACACCTGCTTGACACTGCTTGACACTGCCTGCTTGTCTTGCAACCGCACCGTGACTATCGATTTGACGAGATTGCTGAAAGATCAATGTCAACGATCACAGGAAAATGGTCAGAAATATCAAGGCTGCTCGCATGGCAGATAAATGCACGCTTGATCCCCACCGTGAATCGTTGATCGATCAAAATGTGGTCGATCAGTGTAAAGACATCGTCTCCGTCTGCTGCCCCATTCTCGTTGTAATCCCAATGAGATGAAAAGCGATCGGCGACCCGCGAAATATATGAAGCAACATTGACGAGCTCGTCTCCTTCTTGGTGGGGATCATAATCCTTCAGCATTCGCAACACGGACGTCTGCGTCTCCCGAGTGGCGTCCGCCATTTCGACATCAGGATCATAGTCATTGATGTCGCCAAGAATGATGGGTGCATACCCCCGTGAAATGATCTCACGTTGTACAATTCGCTGGACAATCGCAGCCTCTGCAGTCCGCTGCGCGTTCGCCTCAGGGTCACTCGGATTACTTTTCAGATGCAGGCCAACGAGCCCTAACTTATGCCCGAAAACACTAATAAAGCAGACCGAATGACGCTTCACAATGGCTATCGCCTCGGCGTCCTCACCACCCTGCTTTGATTTTGTGTACCGCTCCGCTGTCCATGGCAGTGGCACCGTCCCTTGCTGAACATCACGAAGCTTTGGTGTTCGATCTGGTGCGAAGAGGTGAATCAGCTTTCCTTCGATACGATCAGGTCTCAGACGCGATATTACCGCAACGTCAAAACCTGTATAGCTGTCACGGCCGTCAACATGATACGCCTGGAAATCACCAAGCTCTTTTTCTCTCAGAAGTGTCACCAAGGCATCGCATGATTCGCGAGATGAGACTTCTGAGAGAACAAGAACATCAGGATTCACAACCTCGATCACCGCAGCTACACCTTCAAGATGCCGCAGCCGTCCCGGTGGAAAGCGAAAGTGAGCAAAGCGACTCCACTCATCAGGTACAGTAAGAGACTCCACATTAAAGCATGCGATGCGAACAGTGGATGCGTCACCAGCGTGCCGTACTTCCGGTTGCTCAGCTTTCACTCCATTTGGTGCAGCGAGTACAACGAGTCCGAAAAGAAATCTTGGTATCGTACTGCTACCTAATTGACGACTGCCATCCTTCATCGGTACATTCTCTTTCATCGTTGGGGCTGTGAACCGGGCAACCGGGACACAGCTTTTTTCATTGACACAGACCTGCACAACCAGACTCGCACCCTATAAACCGCACCCTATAACAGCATAGAAAAATTTATTCCGCCCATGCCAACTGCTCCGTTCAATATAAATTCTTTCCGTCAGCCATTTAATCTCAACACTCATAAACTTCCAGAACCAAACCAACCGCCAAACACATCACTCAACGGAATTATTCGTGTCGCCGAGACGTCTGTCGGAAAAGGAGTCTTCGCCCGTCGCCGCCTTCACGAGAACATACTTCTTAGCGAAATCCACGGAAAGGTACTCGACGACTACCCAGAAGACTCCAGCTATTGCATGGCTCTTCCGAGCGGAAAACTCCTAGAACCTACCGCTCCCCTTCGTTTCCTGAACCACAGTTGCGATCCGAACTGTGAAATTTTCTACTGGGACGATGAAGAAACCACCCTGCAGGAAGATCGGCTGTGGCTGCAAATAATCCGACCAATAGTTCCGGGCGAGCAATTGCTCATCGATTACTGCTGGCCAGCGGACGCAGCAATCCGATGCCAGTGCGGAGCACCGACGTGTCGCGGTTGGATTGTGGATCCGGACGAGTACCACCTCCTGCCAATAGCGGAAACTGGCGACGATGGAGCCTCCTTGCCGTCATCGTAATTTCTTGCTTCGCAGGCTACGGACTTACCCGAATTCGGATTGATGATGACCTTCGGTCACTTCTTCGCAGCGTACGTCCAACAAGTTTACTTGGCGGAACTGATGCTGCACGTGTTGATGAAGAGTTTGCACTTGTTGACGCCATCGGAAATCGCTTCGGTGCGCCTGATCGTGATTGCATCATTCGTGTCAAATGCCAACAAGACGATATTTTCCACGAGCCCGGTCTTTCACAACTTCGCGTCCTTGTGAAAAAACTTCAGTCGCTCCCTGATGTCGACCGAGTACGCTCAATGTTTGAGGTTCGCCGGGAAGGTGTTGCTGGGGCGATTCTCCCTGTTATCCCCAAGACGTCTGATGAGCTTGATGCTGAGACACTTCGCAAGTCACGCACCCGCGCTCAGGAGCATCCGTTAGTCAACGGACAACTCCTCTCAGCTGATGGGACGACCGCTTTATTCATCGTACGTTTGTCAGCTGGTGCTGATAAACCTCCACGGCTCGGGCAGGCAGTCGAAGCTATTGAGTCAACTCTTACGAACTTTCATGCTGACGATATCACTGCACAACTTACAGGCCTACCAGCTCTCAGACATCAAGCCGCTCTCGCTTTGCGTAATGACATGCTGATCTTTAATTCACTTGGGCTGACACTCGCTCTCATTCTCTCTGCAGTACTTGCCCGAAGCCTCCGGTCAACAATTGTTGCGTGTGTTCCACCAGCCATCGGTGCCGTATGGGCGATGGGTATTCTCGGGCTCTTTGGGGCACCCATCAATCTACTCACAAGTGTGGTGCCGTCTCTTGCTCTTGTTGTCGGAACGTGTGATTCGATTCATTTTATTGAAGATATGCGACGAAGTGTTCGCCGTGGTACGCATCAGATCATTGCTTCAAGCAATGCGATCAAACGAGTTGGAACAGCATGCGGGCTCACGAGCATCGTCACGGCTGTTGGTTTTGCATCACTTGCAGCTGCTCGTATTGAGGCTGTCCGTACCTTTGGTATCGCAGCGGCTGCAGGAGCACTCGCAAGTTTTGCAGCCGTCACACTGCTGACGCCACTTCTTGCATCAACTCAATTCTGCCAAGGTCTGCGTCTGGGTCGCTCCTGGCGACTGGCAAGCCGCATTGCTGGCACCCTGACATCGTTTTCGATCCGTCATGCCCGTCCAATTGCAGCGGTCGGTCTGGTTGGGACACTGCTCCTGACAGCAATTGGAATGCAAGTGGACGCAGACAATCGTGTGGTCGACTCGCTTCCTCGACAAGCAGCCTCCTCACAAGCGCTTATTGCCGTTGATGAAGAGTTTGGTGGTGTCATGGGTGTTGATGTAATCGTTCGCTGGCCTGAAGGAGTGAGCTGGAGGAGTGATGAACTCTTGGGCACACTCAATGAAGTGCATGCCATCCTGAACGCTTCGGACGCAACCAGTCGGCCGCTCTCGCTGGCATCCGTCACGAACTCAATGCCACCGCGAGCGCGTCGCAGACTTTCGGCTGATGCTGTTGATGAAATGATTGACCCGGACGCACGCATGGCCATTGTTCGCGCTCGAGTCCGTGATGCCGGATCCCGCCAGCTTGAAACAGTCTACGGAAACATCGACAAGAAGCTTAGTGCCTTAGCAGCCACACACGATGGGTGGCGTTTCCAACTTGCCGGCATGTCCGTAATCTCGGCGAAAAACATCAGGCAACTCATTACCGATCTCGGCGGCAGTCTTCTTCTGGAAGTAGCCGTGATTGCCATCATCCTTGCCCTTGCCTTCCGATCACCTGTTGCAGGCATTGTGAGCCTGATCCCGAATGTGTTTCCGCTGGCTGTGATTGCAGCTGTTCTTGTGCTGACTGGTCGGTCACTCGACCCAGCGACCGTCATTGTTTTTAACGTCTGCCTTGGCCTTGCAGTGGACGACACTGTGCATGTCATGGCAGCACTGGCAAGGAACCGTCGCGAAGGTGTTTCGGTTGCGAGCGCCATGCGGCGTGCGATTGTCGAAACTGGAAATCCTGTTGTGCTTGGTGGGTTGATTCTTAGCGTTGGCTTTGCAGCGGTTACGGTCAGCAGCGTGCCATCCCTTGCTGGATTCGGACGACTGGCGTGTGCTGCAGTTGCTGCCGCAACGGTCGCCGAACTTATTCTTTTACCGGCTGTCCTGGTTGTAACCGATGATCTTCTTCGCCGTTCAGCACGACTTGGGCGAGCGTGGAAGCATGACCCAATCTTTGGGCCGGCACCAACCATTACGCCTGTTGCAGGCATGACAGCGCCTTCTGCATAAGCAGTCTGAATCTTCTCACATTTGATTGACTTCTGAGGACTTCCTCAAAAGGTAGTCCTGCACGATGTCGGACGTGCAATCATTTAGATTCTCATATTGTCATGTGTCGCCTGACAAAAAAATAAGGACATCATTACTGAAAACAAGCAGGCTCCTGCCGCAGCATCTAAACAATTCTGATGATCGAGAATAGAAACAAAGAGGCTTTCATTAGACCTTCACCTCGCAACCATGAGGCACACACCATGGCACGCAAAGCTCGACTGTCGACTCATCAAAGACACGTCCATCTCCTTCACGAGTCGCTTGAACATCGCTACCTGATGACAGCCGATCTTGCCAATGGAGATTTCTCTGAAGGACTCGCTGGCTGGATTGTCCAGGCAACAGAAACGGCTCATGTTGAAGTCATCAACGTGGGCGACCCAGGTGTTCTCCTTACACCCACTGATACTGGCACGGCTGAAATTATACAGCGGGTACCGGTCTCCCCGGGCACGGCTTATCGACTTTCTTTCACATTGAATAGCAGCAGCGATAGCTATGCCTATGCGGGCGTGCGTGGCCATGCCGGGAAATGGTCTGAACTCTCTACAGGAGAAAATAAGGCGGGGCGATACTCACTCGAATTTGAAACGAGTGCAGATGTATCTGAAGTCACAATATTTGCTCAGGCATACCGTCAGCAAACAGCACCTGTCAGCATAGATGACATTCAACTTACCCTGGCTGCCTCTCCACCACTTTCACCAGAACCCGAGCCACCAATTGCAACACCTCCAGAACTACCTCCAGAGCTACCTCCAGAACCACCACTTGAAACACCTCCTCCCATAGCGAGCGACTCACTTCTAACCAACGGCGACTTTGAATCTGTACTGAATGGCTGGAGTAATATCAGCTCAGCTGGCGGCAACGCTGAGACGATCCCAGGTGGTGCCGGGAGCGTATTACAGCTAACGCCAAGTGCGGAAGGAACAGCCGCACTTCTCCAACAGGTCGCAGTTGAACCGGCAACCAGCTACAGATTGTCTTTTTCGCTCACGAGTAACGGTGGGAGCTATGGCTACGCCGGTGTTCGTGGCCATGCCGGGAAATGGTCTGAAATTTCAGTTGGTGACAACGCATCAGGGCGGCAGACGCTCGATTTTGTAACGGATGCGAATGTGTCTGAGGTCACCGTCTTTCTTCAGGCATATCGTCAACAAACAGCACCGGTCGTCATTGACGACATTCGTCTGGAGCCTGCCAACGGCACACCGGCACCAGAACCTGTCAATCCACCACCAACAGACACAACTCCGCCAGATGTATCGCCGCCAG
>Ga0315320_10005642_pt1 | contig 10241 bp, 18 predicted proteins | sample M140m21515metaG_FD_203458 | JGI IMG/M metagenome (GOLD analysis project Ga0315320, IMG submission 203458) | Ammonia-oxidizing marine archaeal communities from Monterey Bay, California, United States - M1 40m 21515 | ecosystem: Environmental > Aquatic > Marine > Coastal | place: USA: California...
TGTTAAAATAGGGTCTGACTACATCAACAATGGGTATGTTAAGGCTAAACCATGTGCTCCTAGAGGTTTCTCTCCGAGGTTCTTGTTTGCAGAAATAGCTACTGCAAAACGCATGGGCATAAAATATATTGTATGCCTCGCCGCAGGAGAGGCAGGATCGGGTAACTATAGTGGCTATGCAGTTTGGCCTAAGTTCGGTTTCACTACACGAGTTAACCTAACATCAATGCTCGGTAGAGTTAGAAGAGACAACCCTAACTATGTTTATACTCAAGCTGTTAAAAAGATCATGGGTGAGGATCCAGGTCAAGTTGATCTATTAGATTTATTGGTTATTACTGCCGACATTGTAACCAAGAAAGTTCCAAAGCCAGAAGCTGATGCCTATCAAAGAGCGGTAAAGGCATGGAAAGAAGCTAAGAATAATGCTCTTGGTTCACGACCTGTAATACCAGTTCCTGAGCGGTGGGAAGTTGGTGATCGAATCAAAGCTGATGGCGATCAAGTCAGAACATATCGTCCTAGTCTAATGGGCATGGAAGGTGTCGTTTTGAGTGTTGATAATAATTTGGTTGAGTTTAAACTTGATAATGGCTTTACAAGCCGTGTCCCTAAGACTACTAGTTTAATCAGCCTTGTAACACCTCGTCCTAGTGTAGATACGACAGCCATCCAAGAAGAGATGGCTGAATGGGATCTAAGAAATGCCGAGTATGAGAGTGATAACCCTCTCCCTCAGAAGCCAGAAGGGAAGGAGTCAACAGAGTACGGAGTCGCTGTTGGTGAGAAACTGTGGGGCTTGTATGGGAGTGGTACGACTATGAGATTAAATCTTCAAGACGGTTCTAAATCTATGAAGATCGCTAACGCTTATCTCAAGAAGAAGGCTCTTGAATCAAATCTTGAAGTAAATGATTTCCTCAACTCCCCATTGGATCTCCTTAACACAGAAGATCCTTGGTGTTGGGAGCAAGAAATCGACAAGGTTTATGTCAAGGGTCAAAAGGTCAAGTGGACTGATGTTGTTCGTGAGTATCCAGAAGCGTATCGTACTGCATGGTATGCACATAAGGGTCTTCGTGAGAAGATTGCCCTACTCGCAGGTTCTGAAAAGAATTTCGAGGCACACATGAAGAAATATGGCTTGATTGATCCTCAAACTGAACACAGAACTCCTGAACCAGATCTTCGTGCTCGTCAGAGCATGACTGTTGGTCAAGAGCAAAGTGCTAATAAAGAATACAGTGCAGAGAATGTGCAACAGAGAGTTAAACTTGGATCAGAGTTGAAAGGTTCTGACTATAGACTTTGGGAAGACTCTCAAGATCCTTGTTTACAAGCCATTTGGGAAAAGTTAAGACTTGAGAACTACGCAGGGCAAATCGTTGCCGAGTTGATCGAGGGCGAAGAAGATCCCGATCTCATTCAAGCTCAAAGAGCAAGGAAGAACAAATAAGATGGAAGATTTAGCTACTATCGAAGAATGGGTTGATTACATCAACCAAATCCCCATGATGGATATGATTAGCCACGCTAAACTTATCGGTTCTGTCTCTTTCGAGGAAGAGAGATCAGATGAGGGATATGATGACGAGGACATTTTGGTCATCTATCAAGTTCTTGCTAAAAGGTTCTTAGAACTCGAAATGCGTGTTCCCGATATGATGGACAATGCTTGTGTTAGCTTTAGAGAGATTGCCGCAGGTGTCTTCACTCCGTAATGATTGATAATCTCCTTGAGATGGTATAAAGGATCAATTCCATCATTTCAAGGAGATTACCCCATGAACGAGTCCGTCTATCAAGCTCTAAAAATGGCTGAAGAGTATCACTCACGCAAATATGCCTCGAACTCAGATCAAGCATATCCTACCATTACAGAAATATTGACTACAGCAAGGGAGATTTTCGAGTTTATCAACGCTTTAAGTGGTGATGAGGTCGAAGAGTTCCCATTGGATGTCAGTGATATAGTGTAATCTTTTTATTGTCTATGCCCTATGTATTAGAGGGTATAGACAATGAACAATCCGTACACACAAAAACAAGATGATATTAGGGTTTGTGTAGAAGCAAACTTCAAGGGTATCTCCTACCCTAAATACATCTTCACTGTGTTGTCCGAGTGTGGCTTTTCATACGATAGAAATCATGACGGTATTGTCTTTATTCATAATCAAGATACAGACCTAACCCTCTTGATCACCTTAGACCGAAGACAAAAGTGGCATCACCTCATAGCGTATAAACACTCTAAATGGACGCTAACCTATGAAGGTGATGTCGAGTACCATGTCTTTGGGAATGATGTCTTAAAGACTATACGAAGGGCTTATGATCACTGGCATGGTCTTTAAAAAGATCGTAAGGTTTCAATCTCCCAACCAGTATCCTTTTTGTTTTTTAGGTTTCCTAGACCTCAGAGCCTTTTCACCTTCTTCCCAATTTTTTAGGTCTTCATGTATGTTTCCTGTAGCTTTAATGAGGTCTTTTGCGTCAACCACCACGAGTCTCATACCTAATGAAATCTCTATTTTCATCTCACTAATTTTTCCCCCCACAGTTGCGGGCATCCTCGGCCCACCATTGTCCCATTCCGATTGAGTAATAAGCATTACTGAGTCTCCTCTCCTCAACTCCCATCCTTTGACAGATTGTTTTTCGAGCCGAGCGATCCTTAGTTCAAGATTTCTTAGGATTTCAGTAGCTGATCTTCTCATAAGGTTTCTCCTTAAATGAGATTGTTGAATGGTTCATGTCTATCGGGGGGTATAAATAAACTATAAAAAGGAGGTTCATTTATGAGAATCATTGTAGAGGGTCTTATCGGTGTCGGTAAGTCCACATTCACAAAAGAAGCCAGCAAATACTTCAACCTTACCCCTATGTATGAGTCGGTTGATGATAACCCTTTCCTTGAAAAGTTTTATTCGGACGACCCAAGCCGATGGGCGTATACGCTTCAAATGCACTTCCTCTATGACAGGTTCTCAAAACATCTTCCAGAAAACACCTTGCTTGATCGCTCAATTTTTGGAGACTCTTGCTTTGCTAACATCTTAAAAGATGATGGAGTCCTTACCGAAGATGAATACAGTTCGTACATGAAGCACTTTAATATGCTCACACCTTATATCCCTCATGTCGATGTCTGTATTCATCTCCATGTCAGCGTGGAACAAGCTATGGAAAGGATTTCTAAACGAGGGAGAGGGTTTGAGTCGGGTATCGAGGAGTCTTACCTGCATAAGCTACAGGCTCAAGTCATGCAAATACCAGACAGACTCCCTAAAGACACTAAATACATCAAGCTCGATTGGTACGACATGGATGAGGGTCAGAGGCTAGATGTCATCCGTCAGATCCTATGACTAGCCTCTTTACGACATAACCCTTAGCGATCTTTTGGGGAGCATTTCTCTCAAAGTACGCTCTGTCTTTGATGACCTCTTTCAGATAGGTAGTGCCAAGACTACCAGAGCGTATGAGAACCTTACCTTCCTCTAGGGTCTTGGCTTCCCAAACCATAATCCTCATCTTCGTGAAGTCATTATGCTCAAGGCGAAGAGTGAATGAGGGTGATAGATTACATTGTGTTACAGCGTCAATAGCCATACCTCTTACCTCTTAGTCAGTTGTTGCACTAAGTTAGGAAGATACTCCTCTGCCTTCTCAGTGATGTATTTGAAGCTCTTGGACTCTTGGGTAGGACTAGGGTCGATGATATACATCGGCTTCCTCATTTGCTTACCCGCTTGAACCACCATTGCTGTGATCCCTACAGAGAAGCTAGTACCGATAAAGATCACCATATCGGCTTCCTCGATAGCTTCCATAGCATCATCTAAGCGATAGTCCTCATGAGAACCATAAAACTCATCGAACCACAGTGCGTGTGTCCTCAGTGGGACATCGCATTTAGGACACATAGGTAGATCGTTCGGGTCTTTGGTCTGTTCAAACTTCTGATAGTCTGCCCATACCTCGCTCATCGGGATTGAACCTCTCGGCTCTCCATGATCGCACCCATGATTAGGGCAACGCACAGCGTTAGTCGTTCCATGTATCTCGATGACATTTTGTGAACCCGCCTTGTTGTGTAGGTGATCCACATTTTGTGTGATGATGTCAAAGGTTTTACCTTCTGACACACACCATGTTTCAAGCTCCACGAGAGCTTTATGAGCGTCATTAGGCTCAAGGGCAAAGACACCTTTGAACTTTTCTAAATACCATTCCCATGCCTTCGCTGGGTTTCGATTGAAGTATGCCTGTGTGCCTTTCTCAAGGACATCATTAGCCCACACAGCATCCTCTCCTGTTCTCCATGCTTGGATTCCCGATGAGGTGCTTATTCCAGCACCTGTTACGATTAAGATGTTATCTGATGTTTTGATTGAGTTTAGCATGATAAGTTCACCTCCTTTACGAAGTAGCCTTTGGCTAGTTTTTGTGGGGCTTTCTTCTCGAAGTAAGCCCTGTTCTTCATGATTGACTGACCCCAATCTCCGATACGACCATAACGGATGAGGACATCTCCATTTGGGCGACCTGTAGCCTCCCAAAACTTGTAGTGTCCATCCTTATGCTCTAAACGGAGTCGAAAAGTGGGTGATAGATTACATTGTGTGATAGTGTCTATAGCCATGTTGGTTCTCCTGTTTAAGCGTTTAAGGTGAAGTAAATACGAATGTCCATTTCACCTCGTAGGTACTCCTCGTCTTTATTTGTCTCAATCTGACTGATTGAGATCCCCATCTCTTTTAAGTCTGTGTCTTTCTTTAGTTCAGATTTACCTCTGGGGTTAAGGCGATCTTCACCCTCAGAGATGAACCCTCCGTAGTAGTATGATTCTCCGACCCATGACCCCACCCCATCTGTGGTGGTGCAATCTCCATATGCGTAGAGGATAGCAGACTCAAAAGCCTCTGCTAGCTTCTCTTTAAGATCGTGATTCATTTTGTTCTCCTTTAGTGAGTGAGGGTTGGTGAGTGGTAGTTCCTCACATAAAGGCATAAACAAGGGGTTACAAATCCAACTTTATCTTACTTTATAAGGGTTTGAGTTTTGGCAGAGGGTGTTTGTAACCCCTTATTTAGAGCATTATGTCGAGGTTGACATTGACCTCATCAACTCACTCCCAAACGGAGAACCAAACATGATCAGCACATTATCCGCTTTTTTCATCACTATCATCGCTTCAGCTATCCACAGTGCGTGGGAAATGGCTGTTGCCTCTCTATCTAAGGCAGAGGTTAAGTCTGCCTGTAAGAACAAGGTCTTCGGATCTTGTGCCTTGAACAAGGTGATGAATGATAAAGAGTCGTTCATCAGCACCAATACGATCTGTAATAACATCGCCAACATCATGGGTAGTGGTGTGGTCGGTACAAATGCAGGTCTGTGGCTTGGTAGTGAGTATGTTGGTTTGGTGATGGGTATCCTCACTTTCACTATCATCATCTGTAGTGAGATCATCCCGAAAGCGTATGGGACGAATAACCCACTCTTTGTGGGTCGTATATTCGCTCCTGTGATGGTTTTACTGTCATGGGTACTCACTCCTATCAACTGGATGATAGGAAAGCTCACAGCTCGTTTTAAGAGTTCAGAGCCTAGTGCAATCGTTGAGAAGATCTACGAGGGTACATACAACCTTTCACTCACGACTGTTGAGCAGGTTGGTACTCCACGAGTCAACATGACCACTGTCCGATCTGATGAGCGTCTTGAGGACATCAAGCCCTCTCTCTTTGAGAGTCAGCACTCACGACTTGTCGTACTTGGTAAGAGCCGAGATGATGTACAAGGTATCATGCTCCTTAAAGACGCTTTCCAATCACTCGCTAAGGATGAGAACCCGACTGTCCAAGAACTTACTCGTACTGTCCTCAAGGTTGAATCGAACATCACCTGTGAGGAAATGTTCAAACAGTTCACTACAAGCAAGACCCACCTTGCTGTCATGGTCGATGACTTTGGTGGAACAGATGGTGTTGTAAGTCTTGAGGACATCATGGAGCTTATGACCCAAACCGAGATCCAAGACGAAACAGATGAGCAAGTCTGTATGCGTGAGGTCGGGTAATCATATAAACCAAGACACTGAAACGCTCTTAGTCGCCTTGTCAGAGATTGAGAGAAGATGCCCTAGCTTATGACTCTCATTGTTGAAGAAGAAAAGCACCCGACTTTACAGACGCTTGGAGAGTCACTTTAACGGACTCCGAGTCCATAGAACAAACAATCACTGAGCTGTTCAGCTCACTACTAGGAGAACATATGAATAAGCAACAAATTGCAGAGAACCTTTGTCGTATCAAAGCTCTCAAAGACGCACTCGATGCAGAGATCAAATCTTTGCGTCAGTATATCCCTGTAGGGGAAAAGATCGAGACTCCTCTTGGGGCTGTGAATCATGTGGACGCATCACGCACATCTTATGATGAGTCTGCATTACTATCCGAGCTGATTAAGCTCGGTATAGACCCCACTACCATCGGTGAAGTGGTAGTCAAGGTGGATCGTAAAAAGTTCGCTAATGCGATCTTAAAGGGAGACATCCCATCAAGCCTTGTCGATGACTACAGCGAGACTAAACCTGTGCCACAGCTCAAAATCAAGCCTAACCTAGACGCTCAAGACTTAGATAAGGACACAAAAACTCGTATCGCTTCCTTAACTGAGAAGCGATAAGTGGGTCGCTAAGAGCTATAATGGAAAATAGCTGATTGAAGCCTTTAGGGAGTGTTAAGGATAAAAAGAGTTTGGTGTCTGCCCGACTTGTGGATACACTTTATTTTAGGAATTGTCTTGAAAGGAGCGTGGTATGATTGATATAGATCTTCTCTTGATAGAAAGCCTCAAGGAACAGCAAAGACAGCGTGAGGCGAGTCGTAGACTTTGGCTACCGGTTTCAGAACCAGAGATAAAACCGAAGCCTAATGAAGAACACAGAGAACCCAAAAGGGTGATTGACATACAACTTTAACTGCATGGAGATACAGTGAAACAACTGATTTTGGTACGAGGGTTAAGTGGGTCGGGAAAAACAAGTCTAGCAGAGACAATTTGTGGAGATTTGGAAGATCGGATCATGGTGTCGGCTGACGATTTCTTCGTTGATGACAATGGTGTTTATAACTTTAACCATGAAGCGTTGAAAGAGGCTCACTCTTGGTGTCAAAAAGAGTGCCTTGAAGCTATGGGGGATGACTATCAGATTATTGTCGTCCATAACACTTTCACTCGAAAGTGGGAGTGTGACCCTTACATGGAAATGGCGAATAAGAATGACTATTTCGTACAGGTCATCAACCTCTATGACGGAGGGTTATCAGATCGTCAGCTCACTGAGAGGTGTGAACACAATGTCCCAGCTCATGTGATCCAAAAACAACGCAAGAGGTGGGATAAAGATGTGTATCGAGAGAAGCGTCCTCACCATTACAACCAACCGCATTACAATCAGCCTCCGCCCCCACACTATAACCCACACTATAACCCACACTATAACCCACACTATAACCCACACTATAATCCCCACTATGATAATAGAAATCAACCTCGTGGGAACTTTCGTAGAAAAGAACCTCGTTGGTAAATCATCGTAACCCCTTATTTATATAATAGTAGGACAACTCTATAAGGATAAAGATAAGGATAAGTTATGAGTGATTACCGAGTAGGACACCAACTTCTAGTTGGTAAAACAACGCTAAAGACGATGACGATCATTGATGTCCTCATCCACAACCAAAGTTTTCAAGTTGTAGATGAGGGGGGGAATCTCTTCAATGACTTTCGTCTTGACAATGAAGATGTCTTTGCGATTCAGACTAATAACATCACCCAACCCGAAACGCAGAATGCAGAGGGTCGGTTCACAGTCGAGGGTGATGAACAGGTGAGCCACGAACCTAAATGGGACTGTGGTCAAAAAGTCGAGTTTGAGTGTGAGGTGAAAGGGGCTACCCTTAAAGTAGAGGGTTTTATCACCCGAAACTTTTGGAGCAATTTTTATCTTTTATCCGAAGTGGGCGTTTCTGTACCGAATAGGTGTTGGAAAGTAGCCCACTCAAAGATTAAAAAGATCGTTTAATACCACCCATCGCTATCTAACATCTCGGTCATCTCTTCTGATGTTATCTTAGTAGTAATGAGTCTATGTGCTGTCCGACAAAAGACAACGAAAATTAATAAGGCTAACATAATCTGTCCTTGTAGTTTTTGATTGCCCGATAGCAGTTCGATCTGTTTTCATATCCGAGCATTTTAGAAATCTTGTCGTAGGTATAACCTTGCTGTCGGAGAGTATACGCTACTTGACCCTTATTATAAGATTGAGTCGTGGGGATGCCATTCATTTCGGAATATCTACGAATGTAGTTTTTAACTGTGGATCTACAGACACCTAAGTATCGAGCAATGTCTCTGACACTCATTGTATTGTAGTATAGATTAAAGGCTAACTTATAATCTGGTTTAAGTCGTGGGTATACTAGGTTGTTAGTATAAGCATATTTCTTAACATAGTGTCGGATCGTACTTTGCTTAACACCAAAGTGTTCTTCAAGCAGAGGGTAGTTTATGCCCTGTATATACATCTGATACGCTTCGTAAGCCCATGACTTCATACTTTTACAACCTCAATACGAGCCATCTTTTCATTTAACTGTGCTTGCATCTTTTGTAAGATCTTGATGTCCTCATCACTAAGTGTGTCTTTATGCCTTGATAGATCGCTGTGTGAAACAACGCATGACCCCTCTTTAAAGCAAAGATCACTCGCTCTCGTCAGAACTTCCATCCAGACGAGACTTGTAGTAAATGCACCACAATTTTCTTCGATGATAAAGTGAATATGAGGACAGACTAACCGAGCTTTTATTTCTAAGGCTCGGTTGAGATCGCAAACCAAGTGTAAAACCATAGTTTATCCGAAAAGAGTGTCCCACCAACAAGCACAATCCCATTTTTTAGCTGTGATGTGGTGGTGTCCAATGACTCCTGTAAAGTCGCCTGTGAGATAGCTCTTATCAACAACCCCATGATAGAAATCTCCATCATAAGACTGACCGTCTGACCCACAAGGGAACTGATAAGGGATGTCGAGTGCCTTACAGAGACTCTTAACAGCTTCACGAACAGCGAGAGCGACATTTGGGTCTAAGGAGATGATACGCTTATCTCCACGACCTGTATCGTTAGTTGTTTCATGAACATCATAACCCTTCTTTACATAGTGGTTCTTCCACTTGAGTGAGGGTTGCTGACAGATGTCGATACCAACTGAGTATGAGTTCGCCCATCCACCATGCCATGACTTGTGGTTAAGATCGAGGTATTGATAAATAGCAGGTTGCCCTTCTTTATTCAGACCAATACCTGCGTGTGAACTAACTTGCCTGTCTGGACTAGAGAAGATCCTATGGCAATGGTGAGGATCAAGGCCACCCCAATGAACAACAATGATGGTAGGCTTCTTCCCTCTACGAGATGAAAAATGTCCAAACCTGTGAAGATCAAGCCCCCCTTTTTGGTCGAAATTTACGATCTCAACATCGGGGTCTATTTCTACACCTACTCTGCGATCATTGATCGTCCAATATGCTTGACCATCTTCAATGCGATTAAACCTCTTTAACATGGCAGACCATGTTCCACGACCCATCTTCCCATCAACACTAGAACCAGCACCAAATGCGTCTTCTTGGAACGCTTCTACTGCAAGAGCGAAGTCTGTATCGTCAACCTCTTTTGCTAAATTAGGGTAGGCTTCAATAGCTAGTTGAGGTATTTGACCCCCCCAACCAACAGACACACTTGCTTTTTTATTATATGAGCAAGCGTTAGCTCTTGTTTGTATAACTATAGAGGACATTGTTCACCTTTCTACTGTGAGTTTCATTCATGTCGTTATCTCTATTTATACCTACAATAAACGAACTATCATCACTTTTAGTTTTGAGTCATGCGAGCAATGGGGGAACAGTCCTACTCTCTCGCAACAACAAGATTTGGAATAATCTATCTGCTAAGTCCATTATCAATGCTTACCACCCCCCTTTAGAAGCAAGAGTCATTCAGACCTCTTTATTAGAACTGTGTAAATCTGGTGACGGATGTAAACTCGGTGCGTTTATTACTATTTCTCTATTGAGGTCTTTTCATCGTCATTACGGTGAAGTCCACCCTAAGAGTACAGAGGGGGTTAAAAGAGCAGTCAATATCGCTGTAGA
>Ga0315320_10005645_pt1 | contig 10237 bp, 6 predicted proteins | sample M140m21515metaG_FD_203458 | JGI IMG/M metagenome (GOLD analysis project Ga0315320, IMG submission 203458) | Ammonia-oxidizing marine archaeal communities from Monterey Bay, California, United States - M1 40m 21515 | ecosystem: Environmental > Aquatic > Marine > Coastal | place: USA: California...
TCGTGGCTAGTGATCTGGGATATAACCCGCAGGGCGATGGACGCGTGATTCGAATCAACGTGCCAGCTCTCTCCGGGGAAGTCCGTAAAAAGATGGTCACCCGCATTAAGGAACTGGCCGAGGAGACGAAAGTTTCTATTCGCAATGTACGACGTGACGGGAACAAAGCTGCGGAGCAGGGGGAGAAAGATAAAGATCTCACCGAAGACGATCGGGATTCACTCAAAGAGGAAATTCAGAAGTTGACTAACAACTATGAAGAAAAGGTCAACGAGGCTGCAAAAACCAGAGAATCCGAAGTCATGGAAGATGCCTAGACTCTGATGCCTCGATTACTGTCCTTGCTAAGAAAACCAGCAGCAAGGCTCATTAGTGACTTGGTTTGACTCTTTCCGCGGGGGAATGTCTCATGTCTGAAAACATGCTCGACTTTCAATGCCCGCATTGTCGTGCTAATCATCATCTTCCCGTGGAGTTTGCGGGAAATCGGCAACCTTGCAGCGAGTGCGGTAAAACGATGCGTTTACCGTCGATAGTTGGTAGTGTCCCCGCCTCCCCAATGGATACCTCCGTAAACCAAACGCAGGCTGGTTCCGTTATGGTGACCTGTCCGCTCTGCAGCAAAACACTGTATGCCTCTCAACAACAAATTGGTCAAGAGATTCTTTGTGAAACGTGTCTTGAATCGGTTCCTGTCCCCACTCCTGACAAGCAAAACAGGACGAACAAGACCTCAAATCCCCCTGCAACACAAACATCAAATCCAACGCAGGAAAACAGTTCAAACCCCGAATCGGATACCGAACCATTCCTTCAGACTTCCCCGACTAATCAAGGCAATGAATTAAACGTTGCCCCGGGAGTTAAATCACTACCGTTCAAAGGGAAGGAAGAATCGAGTGCTAGTAAGAAGAAGGCACTGAAATCCTCCCCCATTTCTTTAGAACCCCAACCCGAATCCCCGGCTTCACCCCAGTCCCCCATTCAGGCGATACCCGTAGAGCCTGCACTTCCCGGAAGTCCGGCTGAAGAGGACGAAGAGATCATTGAACTTGAAGCCGTAGGAGAAGCTCCGTCGATTCCAGTTCAACCCTGGCAGCCAATCAGTGCCATTTCAGCCGAAGTGGCCGAGGCAACCTCAGAGGTTGCGTATGAATTAGTTATATGCTGGGGAATGCTCTGCCCTGCCTGTCAATCACAGCTGATTGTCTATCAACAAGATGTGGGACAAACGGTGCAATGTGAAAAATGCAGCCAACCTGTAACGGTTGAACTAAGAACACCACTTCCCCGACCAGAACGAGTTGCCAAAGTTTCGCATCAGTTTATCGGTGGGGAAACACGGGTCGCTCTGCTCTCCAATCACCAACCCAACCCCAAAAAGGAAACCATTTACAAGACGGTCATCGAATGGCAGATCGAGTGTAATGTCTGTGGGACAGGTATTACAGCAACGCCTGAAGACGTCGGTTCTCAGAAAAAGTGCCCTGACTGTTTCAAAATACATACAGTCGTTGCGCCGGTGAAAATACCCAAACCTGTAAAACGAGCGGTCCGGGATGAACTCGAAGAACTCAGTAACACCCAAACACCCGTCTCTTCCAAGCAGGTCCTTAGTGAAATCCCAGATATGAGGGAGAAGATTCAACGTGATGAATATGCCGCCAGTCGAAAAATACTTGAACGCGCTCGGCAGCAACAAGCCGACAAAAACGAGCAGGAACAAGAATCGAGTAAAAACAACAATCACTGGATCAACTCAATTACTCAATTATTCGCTAGCCCAACTACCCTGGCGCGAATTACCTTGTTAACCATTGGTTACGCGTTTACGGCAGCTTTTTTATCCATGTCGCTGAATACCTTTACGGGCAACTCCAATGCTGACACCGCGTCTTCCCAAGACAAAAAACCGACCTCTAAAACCGAAGTCGCGGAAGAATTTGATTTGAAGGAAGCTCTCCAGTCTCCCGTATCTTCCATTCAAGCAGTGGGAGGAGTACTTTTATTCATTGCAGCTTTGACCATGTTTATGTTCATCAATCTTGCCGGGCTGCCAACACTGATGAATATTCTCCGGCAAACTACTGTAGGAGACATGTCCATCTCCTATTGGCCTGCCTTTTCCATCGTGAATACTTTTTCAGATGCATTGATTGTGTTTTGCGGCATTATTTATTCTCTCATTCCGGCAGGTATTTTATTTTCGTTACTTAATCTGATTTTCGCGGAATCATTCCTTCCCGCGATCTTGAGCTCCGTCACGTCTGTGATTCTTTTCCCTTTCTTTGTGATGAACATCTTGGCTTCAGGAAGCGTTATGCGTCCACTTTCGAATGAATTGGCCAAGAGGCTTCAATATCAGGGCGATCTAATCGCCAAGTTCTTATTTTCCGCGCTGATCGTAGTGATCATCAATATGACGGGAATTAGCCTGTTAATCGAGAAAAGCTTAATTCTGGCAATGCTGGGCGGAGCTTTGGTTTGGATAGGTTATGTTTTACTAGCACGACTTGTTGGATTCCTGGTTTTCAATCTAACCGGCGATCATGATTAGTCATTTTCAGGTAATCTGCTCTACAATTACCCGGATGTCCGACTCGATAGCAGCTAATGAGATGCTCATGGATTCTCGGGTTAGTTCTAAATCCGCTAAATTCTCTGGCGGTTCATACGCGAACAGATAAATCTTCAATTTGGGTTCCGTCCCTGATGGTCGAATACCTATATAGCTTCCTTCGCGATCCAAATCAAAAAAGATTAGGTTATCTGTCGGCCCTTCCAGTTCACTCTTCTGCCCATCACAACAAGTGATTGTATGAGTCAAATAATCGCGTTTCCTTTGAACCTTTAACCCTCCCAGTTTAGCGGGCATGGTCGCTCTCAGATAATCCATCAAGCGCATCATGCGCCCCATGCCTTCGCTGCCTTCCATGTAGATCGTGGTGAGATTTTCCAGATGGTATCCATGCTGCCAGTACAAAGACTCCAGAAAGTCGTGCAGCGTTCTGCCATCCGCTTTGAGTCGGGCCGCTAATTCTGCCAACAGCATCGAGGCAACGGCTCCATCTTTGTCACGACAGTAATCGCTGATCATAAAGCCATGAGATTCTTCGGTTCCGTACACAAAGTGTTCTGGACCTCCTTCATCAATCGCTCCTGCAATCCACTTAAACCCAACCAACAGATCTCCTCGAGTCGACACTCTAAAGCTCTCTCCTATTCGCTCGAGCATCCGCGTAGTTACCAAGGTCGTAATCTGAAAGCTTTGGTCGGTAAGCTGCCCAACTTGCTGAAGTGACTCTAATCGATAAGCTCCCAACATCGCACACAACTGATTGCCATTAAAGATTTTCCATTCTGCATCGTCTTTGAAACTCACCGGTGCTGCACAGCCGAGTCGATCGGCATCCGGATCCGTCACTATGACAACATCCGCCGATCGTTCCTGGGCGAATTCAATAATGGGTTGGTAGACTTCGAAGTTCTCCGGATTCGATACTTGGCCTGCTACATTCGTAAAATCCGGATCGGGTTGAGCATGGTCTGGAAAAACAACAACATCTTCAAAACCTGCTGCCTCTAGTAAATCGGGGATTACATTGCCACCAACACCATGCAACGGTGAATAAACCAACTTCAGTTCTTTGGGCCCAGGCTGACTTAACGCTACCACTGTTTGCTGGAAAGAGTCATCGATTTCATCCGTACAAATAGAAAGCTGTCCTTCATTCAGTGCCGTTTCGAACGCGACGGATTTAATCTCTTTCACATTTTCCATTACTTCCTGAATAATCGCTTGATCGTGAGGCGGTAAAATCTGGCCTCCTGTCGACCAGTACACTTTCACGGCATTATCCGAGGGTGGATTATGACTGGCGGTCACCATGATCCCACAGTGACATTTTTTTTGACGAATCAGAAACGACAGCTGAGGTGTCGCTCGATAATCATCGAGCAGGTAAACATGAAAGCCATTGGCCGCCATGATCCCACTGCAAAGCTCGGCAAATTCTCTTGATCGGTGGCGGGTGTCATAGGCGATTGCACATGACAATGACTCGGAACCGAATTGAGATCGAACATAATTTGCCAGGCCTTGAGCACTTTCGCCAATCGTACGTTCATTGATCGTATTTGAACCAAACGGATACATTCGCCCGCGTCGTCCCCCCGTACCAAATTCCAGAACTTTCCAGAAAGCATCATCCAATTCCTGCCAACGTTCACTTTGAATATCCGCGAGCATAGCTGGTAGATACTTGGCATACTCAGCAGAAGTTATCCAATGGCACAAGTTGACGACAGCAGAATCTGAAATCTTCCCTTCAGCCCCGGCTTGCCGAACACTCTCTACCAGTAGTTGGAGATCAATAGAGGTCATTATGGATCCAATCTTCCTGCTATTCACAAATAGAAACTAACGCATCGACAGTCATTGTTTATCAAATATCCAATGCAAAAGACAATTCGAAAGCGGATAGACCTACCATAGCCGCAACCATCTAACGAGCACACTCTTCTTTTGTACAATACTCTATTATCTAATAATGAATACAATCCTACCCAAGACTGAAAGCAACCCGATGACGATGAAAGCCGCTTATATCACCGAATGTGGACCCCCCCAAAACATCCAATACGGAGACCTTCCAAAACCGGTCGCAACAGGCAGGCAGGTTTTGGTAAAAGTCGGTGCTGTTTCGCTCAATCCGGTCGACACTTACATTCGCAACGGGGCGAATTATTGGGAATTAACAACCCCGTTTGTGGTCGGCTGCGACCTAGCCGGGACTGTCGAAGCTGTCGGCGAAAAGGGAACTCGTTTTCAAATAGGCGATCGCGTTTGGGGAACGAATCAGGGATTGCTCGGTCGACAGGGCACCTTTGCCGAATACTGCAGCATTGATGAAGAGTGGCTTTACCCTACTCCCGACGGCGTTTCCGACGATGATGCTGCTGCATGTTCACTTGTCGGAGTCACTGCTCACTTAGGACTATTCCGAGATGCCAAAATACAGGCTGGTGAAACTATTTTTGTGCATGGTGGTACTGGTGGGGTTGGTGCAATGGTCTTACAGATGGCTAAACGAGCGGGTGCGCGCGTTATTGCCACAGCAGGCTCCGATGAAAAAGCTGTAAGATGTCGTGAGTTAGGTGCAGACACTGTAATTAACTACAAAACAGAAGACGAGTTGGAAGCAATTCTGAAAGCAGCTCCGCGAGGCATTGATGTCTTTTGGGAGACATTACGAGAACCGAATATTGAAGGAATTATTTCCGTCATGAAAGAACGCGGACGAATTGTGATCATGGCCGGCCGAGATGCTCGTCCTGAATTTCCTGTTGGCCCATTCTATGTCAAATGCCTTCAACTCTTCGGCTTTGTCATGTTCAAGGCATCAGCTGATGAATTACGAGCCTGTGCCAATGATATTAATGAATGGCTTGCGGATGGTTCATTGAAAGCTCAAATAAGCCATACTCTTCCCCTTTCAGAGGCAGCCAATGCGCATCAACTTCAAGAAGACAACACTCTTGGAAAAGAGGGGTCCATTGCAGGTAAACTCGTCCTCATTCCATAGTGCCCCAACCGGTTGATCACCTCAGCCTTCCCCTCGACTCTGACTACAAATAAGTAAGAAAGCTGTCTTGACCTGGTTTTCTAATACCCTCTATACTCATCGCACCTTGGGGGCTGTTTGCGCGCCTATATTCAAGCAGGAAATACAGATCATGCTTGAAATTCCAAGGTTGGAGGGGCCATTGTAGTCCCTTGACGATCAAATGGAATTGATTGGTTAAGGAGCATCCGATGAGTGGCACGGAAAGCCAAACGGGTACTAAAGAAAAATTAAAGCTTGCCGAACAACCTCGCTCACTGCGAAAGTTCATTCTCAGTATGACTGCCATAGGAATACTGGCAGTTACCTACGTTGCAAGACTGTACTGGACGGCTCCGGAACAAGCTGATGCTCAGCAAAAGCCAACGCAATTTCGCGCCCCGCAGACAGCTGCCCCTGTTCAACGTGCGACGCAGGCTCCCAAGCCAACGACCAACCAGTCGGCGGAAGCCCCGGCTAAACCAAAAGCTTCCTCAGCTACCAGTCGAGCCTCACAGGCGGCCATTACGACGAGGACTTCAAGTTCTGTTACTGAAACAAAGAAACTGAAAGTCGTTGCTCAGGTTAATGGCGAAAATGTTTCTCGTAACGAACTGGCTCAGGCTTGTCTGGATCGTTATGGCAAAGAAACGCTCGAGGGTTACCTCAACAAGCGACTCATCAAACAAGCTTGCGAAAAACACCAGATCGCTATCAGCGAGGAACAGCTGGATCGTGAAATTGAACGCATGGCCAAAAAATTTGGCATGTCAGTTGATCGTTGGCTGACGATGCTACAACAGGAGCGAAATATCGCTCCGGATCAATATCGTAATGAACACATGTGGATTAATCTTGCCCTGCGACAACTTGCCTCGCGGGAAATTGAAGTCTCACCTGAACAATTAACCAAGGCATATGAATCTGAATTCGGTCCAAAAGTCAAAGTTCGCATCATCGCTCACCCGGACCTCAACACGATTACAGAATTACGAAAGCAGGCTTTAGCGGATCCGGAACAATTCGGCTCGCTAGCCAAAGAACATTCGGAAGATCAGGCTAGCGCCAGTGCTCGCGGGCTTATCCCTCCGATCGGAAAGCATGTGGGCGATCCAAGCCTGGAGGCAGAGGCGTTTAGCCTCAAAGAAGGTGAAATTTCGGAATTCGTCAAAATTGCCAATCAGTACATTTTGATGAAGTGTGAAAAACGAATTCCCTCAACCTACATCGCTCCTCAATTCAAAGCCGATGCTGAAGCTCGATTGCGGGATAAGATTCGAGAACAGAATTTGGAAATCGCTGCTGGTCGTATATTCCAACGCCTTCAAGCCGAAGCCAAAATCCAATCTGTTTACGAAGACACCAGCCTGAAAGAATCTCACCCGGGTGTTGTCGCGATCCTTAATGGACAGAAGATCACCGTGCGTGAGTTGGCGGAAGAATGTATTACGCGATACGGGTCGGATGTACTCGAAGGTGAAATCAATCGCAAGCTACTTTCTCTCGCCTTGACAGCTCAGAACAAAGAAGTAGCCCAGCAAGACATTCTGGACGAAATCAAACGAGCTGCTGATTCACGGGGCTACCTCGATGATACAGGGAAACCGGACGTTAAAGAATGGCTCAAGGCTGTCACTAGCAAAGATGATGTTACGGTCGATATTTATGTCAAAGATGTTGTTTGGCCTTCTGCTGCCTTGAAAAAGCTCGTTAGTGAAGCTGCTAAAATCAGTGAAGAAGACCTGCAACGCGGATTTGAATCCAACTATGGTCGGCGTGTAGAGGTCATGGCCATCGTACTCAACACGCAACGGCAGGCTAACATGGTATGGGATCTTGCCAACAATAATTCCAACGACTATTTCTTCGGCCAATTAGCAGAACAGTATTCGATCGAACCTGTTTCTCGTGCCAATCAGGGAAAAGTACCTCCGATTCGTAAAAATGGTGGTCAACCCATTGTCGAGGAAGAGGCATTTCGTCTGAAAAAAGGTGAGCTTTCTGGAATCGTTGCTGTCGGGGGGAAATACATCATCATGAGGTGTACCGGGCATACCATTCCCGTGGTTGAATCAATCGATGATGTCCGTGAGGAGTTGGTTAGTTACTTATCCGAACGTAAAACCCACAGCGCCATGACAGTGAAATTTGACGATATTCGCCAGCAGGCTGATGTCATCAATTTCCTGCGGCCAATTATCCCGGCAGGCACTTCAGTCCCGACTCCTAATGGATCCAGCCTGAGTACCCCCCAACTGTTCCAAAAATAGGCCAGCCTAAAATTCATACCTACTAACTGATGCTCGAGGCAGATCCGTCTGTCTCGAGCATTTATTATTGATCTGCAAATAACTCATTAGGTACTCAACATGTCCGATCCGTTGTTTTCCGTCGCCGACCAGATTGTCATTATTTCCGGCGGCAGTCGTGGAATTGGGAAAGCCATTGCCCAGGGATTCGCCGTCCGCGGAGCCCATACCGTTGTCACTGGACGTGAGACCGACTCACTACACACAACGGTCAGCGAAATTACCGAAGCGGGAGCTACCCACGAAGTCATTCCTGTCGTCTGTGATGTTTCCAAATCAGATGACATCGGTGCTTTGATTCAATTGGTTCTGGAAAAATATGGACGTCTCGATACACTCGTTAACGTTGCCGGGGTAAACCGCCGAAAACCAAGTCTTGAAATCACCGAAGAGGACTATGACTTTGTTATGAATATCAATCTCAAAGGCGCCTATCAAATGTCCTGTAGCGCAGGCAAGGTAATGATCGAACAAAAATCCGGAGCGATTATTAATATTGAGTCTCTCAACACTTTACGCCCGCTTAAGAATGTTCTGCCCTATGCGATGAGCAAATCAGCCCTCGGCCATATGACCAAAGGGCATGCACTAGAATGGGGTGAGCACGGTGTTCGTGTTAATGGATTAGCCCCCGGATTTATCCTTACCGACTTAACACAAAAGCTATGGTCACTTGAACAGATGCAAGAGTGGGGTAAAACGAATACGCCTCAACGTCGACTAGGAACTCCAGAAGACATGGTCGGAACCGCTCTGTTTCTTGCATCCGATGCCTCTGCATTTCTAACAGGCCAAACGATCTACGTTGATGGCGGTTATACTTGTGGTTGGAATTGGCCAATCCCTGAAGGGGGTGGACAATAACTCACTTAACTCTGGCCTAATGTCACGCTCACACTCACCGATTAGAAAGTACGAACCATATGGATTTGGAAGGTAAAGTTGCTGTTGTAACCGGGGGTTCCTACGGTATTGGGCAAGCCACCGCGATCGCACTGGCCAAAGCCGGTGCCGACGTATACTGTGGAGACATCCTCACTAATGAAGAAAATGACGCACTATATACCGAGCTAGGTATATTCCAACGCCCATGTGATGTGACTGATGAATCAGATGTCGTCGGTTTAATAGAACAGGCGGTATCCCCTTCCGGAAATCTTGACATTCTTGTCAATAACGCAGGGGTTGGCCTACTCAAACAAATCCCAGATGTTTCTGAAGAGGAATGGGACCACGTAATGGGCATAAATCTTAAGGGAACCTTCCTGTGCTGCAAACATGCCATTCCCTATATGCAACCGACAGGAGGGTCCATCATCAATCTATCTAGTAATGCCGGTATCCTCCCCAGAGCTCATGATCCTGTTTACAGCACCAGTAAAGGGGCCCTGATTGCCTTTACCAAGAGTCTGGCTCTTTGCCACAGTAAAGATAGGATCCGCGTCAATACTGTTTGCCCGGGTCCGGTGGGTAACACTCGAATGATGCTCAGTGACCTTGAATCCACTGGCGACTTTGACGCCGCTTACAAAGCGACCATAGCTGCGAGCCCAATCGCCTTGGCAGAAGGCCGCATGATCGATGTTGAGGAAGTTGCGGCAGCGATACTTTACCTCGCCAGCGAGGAAGCACGATTTGTGACTGGCACCAATCTCGCTATCGACGGAGGCAAAAGCCTCGGAGTACCACCAAAGGTATAACATCACCGTTAGCTTGAGCTTTAAGGCGTTACTTCAGGAATCACTGTCACCGAAAAGTGATTTATTTCTTTGTTAAGAATCGTGGCAAGCAGTGATTTTTTCACCCAAACAGTGCAACGCCGTACCAAGCTACCGTCCTCTTCACGCTGCGTCAGCTCCACTGGAGCATACTGGTCAAGGAACCGTGGATCCTTCCCCAAACCTTTCAAGGCGGTTACCCAAAACTCGTGACCCACATTAAATGGAAATACGTCGTTTCGAGTTTGAATTATTTTGTTTTGGCTTCTCGGAGCAAACAGATCTGGCGACTGAGCAAAGAAGATGTCTTTATTGAATGCGGCGTGGTTCTTATTCCCTTTGCGATCCCCCGGAAGATGAGCCATCTCGACGTTATTTAAGCCAAGCATATCCAAAACGGGACCCTCATAGGTGTAACCAATACCACCGGTTGTCAGAGTTCCTAGACTAAATGTCTCCTGTTTTCTATCGTTTTGCAACTTCAACTCCGCATTCCAGGCATTAAGCATTTCACCGAGTTGCCTTCCGCCTAAAGCCAGCTGGAATTCATTTGCCATTGTTGGTTGCACAATCCCATTCGTTTGTAAAAGGACTGACCAGGGTGGAG
>Ga0315320_10005648_pt1 | contig 10235 bp, 7 predicted proteins | sample M140m21515metaG_FD_203458 | JGI IMG/M metagenome (GOLD analysis project Ga0315320, IMG submission 203458) | Ammonia-oxidizing marine archaeal communities from Monterey Bay, California, United States - M1 40m 21515 | ecosystem: Environmental > Aquatic > Marine > Coastal | place: USA: California...
CGTTTCGACTGATGGTCACCGACTCTCCTTGGCTGGCCGGCCTTATCAGGGCACCTGGACTGCAGCTCGCAGCGTCCTGCTTCCGAAGAAGGGTCTCTCTGAGCTTCGGAAGCTCGTAGATGTCGGTGACGGACCATGGCGTGTTGTGCTCGGCGACACCCAGGCGGTGTTTCAGCGCGGGACGACAGCATTTTCGATGCGTCTTCTTGAGGGCGACTTCCCCGATTACAAGCAGGTGATTCCAGGGGGCTGGCAGCGCCGGATCCTCGTGCAGCGCCCGCATTTGATGCAGGCCTTGCGACGTGTGTCGATCCTGGCGAGTGAGAAGTCACATCCAGTGCGTTTTCACATCAAGGACGGAACGCTGATCGTGACCGCGAAGCAGCCAGAAGCCGGTGAAGCTCGCGAGGAAATCGAGGCCCAGGTCGAAGGTCAGGACTTAGAGATCGGTTTCAACGCTCGGTACTTCCTGGACTCACTCAATGTCATGGACACCGACAGCATTGGGATTGAGATTGGCGATTCGCTGTCTCCATGCCTAGTTCGCCCTGGAGAGGGCGAGGCCGACGAGCTGTTCGTAGTCATGCCCATGCGCTTGGAGTAGCGAGAGGCTCTGTCGGTCGGCGAATGCGCCTGAGTTCCCTATCGCTGCGTGACTTTCGCAATCTCGCAGCCGTTGAATTGGCTCTCTCTCCTGGCATCTCCGTTTTCTACGGGGACAACGGTCAGGGCAAAACGAATCTGCTTGAAGCGGTCTACCTCCTCGCGACGCTCAAGAGCTTCCGAGGGGCGAAGAATGGTCAGCTGATTCGTTTTGAGCGAGAGGGTGAAGCGACGAAGCGTGTCGCTGATTGTGCTGTGATCAAGGGTCGGCTCCTGACGGGATCTCTTCCGCGGGACTACCAGGTCACCATCGACAGCAAAGGCAAGAGAATCAGGGTCGATGGCAAAGACCCTCGAGGACTTCCGAACTACTTCTCCGGAATCAAGGCAGTCTCCTTTGTTCCCTCTGACCTCCGCATGGTGGACGGGGGCCCTGAACTTCGGAGAGATTTTCTCGACCGAGCCGCGTTTACGCTCGACTCGAGTTATCTGGGGGTTGCTCGGGATTACCGCTCGGCGCTCCGCCAGAAGAACGCACTTCTTCGAGATGGCAAACGCACTGGTCGAAGTCCAGACCCCGCGCTCCTCAGCGTCTGGAATGACCGCCTCATCGCCGCGGGTTCGTCTGTTGTGAACCGACGTGTGATGTTCCTTTCACGGTTTGGCCCTGTCTTCAGAGAGGTGCATGAGGGAATCACTGGTGCTGCGAAGGGTCATGCAGAGATCCGATACCGAGGGCCGGTGTCTGGGACCGTGATGAAGGATGGCCCAGCGTCTATCGAGACAGAGCTTCGTCGAAAGATTGAGGAAGCTTCTGCTCAGGAGATTCGGCGAGGACACGCGACGGTCGGTCCGCATAGAGATGACTGGGAGCTTCGAGTCGGAGGAGAACCACTTCGCGCCTTTGGGAGTCAGGGTCAGGTGAGGTCAGCTGCTCTTGGGATGCGCATGGCCGTGATGGAACTCACCCACGAGTCGGCGGGAGTGTGTCCCCTCTTCCTTCTCGACGATGTCTCCAGCGAGCTCGATGTGAACAGAAACAGACAACTTATGGAGCGGCTTCGTGCATTGAATGCGCAAGTTCTGGTCACCACAACATCCCTCGACAATCTGAAGCTCACGCGTGACAGCTACGCCCCGTTTCTGGTGAAGAACGGCGTGGTGGAATCAGACGCCTGAGAGAGCTCGTGGTGGCTTTGGGCTTGTCACCTGAGGGGGGACACAGATCAAGCCCGTAATCGCCTGGAAATCGGCGGACGAAACCGCTAGTTTCGCGCGTCCTTTCCCTCCCCCAAGAAATCGAGTGATATCCCGCATGAGCGAGACAACCATTCCTGCCTCTCCTGGGGCTGGTCCTCAGTACACCGGTGCGAACATCAAGGTCCTTGAAGGACTGGAGGCTGTTCGCAAGCGGCCCGGCATGTACATCGGTGACACCCAGACCCGTGGACTTCATCACCTCGTGTACGAGGTGGTGGACAACTCCATCGACGAAGCGCTCGCCGGGCACTGCACTGAGATTCGCGTCGATATGCACGTCGATGGTTCGATCACGGTGCAAGACGATGGACGTGGGATCCCCACGGACATGCACCCCACGGAGGGTGTTCCTACGGTCCAGGTCGTCATGACGAAGTTGCACGCAGGTGGCAAGTTCGACAATGACTCCTACAAGGTGTCTGGAGGCCTCCACGGTGTTGGTATTTCCGTGGTGAACGCCCTGTCGTCTGAACTCACGGTGGAGGTCTTCCAGAAGGGGAAGTACTACCACCAGCAGTACAGCCAGGGAGCTCCGATTACAGAGTTCCGGGAGATGGGCCCAACCAACCGAAGGGGTACGAAGGTCAGTTTCAAGCCTGATCCTGAGATCTTCGAGACCACAGAGTTCAGTTTTGATGTGCTCTCTGGTCGTCTGCGTGAATTGGCGTTCCTCAACAGAGGTGTGCGAATCACGATCCACGCCGAAGCGGATGAGAAGCACAACGACTTCATGTACGAGGGTGGAATCACCTCGTTCGTTGAGCACCTGGTCAAGAACAAGACACCCATCCATCCCCAGGTCATGTACCTCGAGGGTGAGAAGGAAGGGATCTCTTGTGAAATCGCTATGCAGTGGACGACTGCGTATCAAGAGACGATGTTCACGTTCGCGAACAACATCAACACTCGTGAGGGTGGCACCCACCTTTCAGGCCTCAAAGCAGCCCTGACTCGAACGATTAACTCGTGGGGTACCGAGCAGGGCTTGTTCAAGAAGCTCAAGAACACGCTCGGTGGTGAGGATATTCGCGAGGGTCTCGTGTGTGTCATTTCGGTCAAAATCCCTGACCCTCAGTTCGAGGGACAGACGAAGACCAAGCTTGGCAACAGCAATGTGAAGGGCATCGTCGAGAGCATCGTCAACCAGCAGCTCGGCTACTTCCTTGAGATGAACGTCAACGTAGGCAAGATCGTCATCGAGAAGGCAGCAGAAGCCTCGCGGGCTCGAGAAGCCGCTCGGAAGGCTCGTGACCTTGCGCGCCGTAAGACGGTCCTCGACGGTTCGGGGCTCCCTGGCAAGCTGGCTGACTGTCAGGAAAAAGACCCGACGAAGTGCGAGATCTACCTGGTGGAGGGTGACTCCGCGGGTGGGTCAGCAAAGTCGGCTCGTGACCGAAAGTTCCAGGCAATCCTCCCCCTCCGAGGGAAGATCCTGAACGTCGAGAAGGCTCGATTCGACAGGATGCTCGGCAACAACGAGATCGTGACCATGATCACGGCTCTTGGCACAGGCATCGGGGTTGGCGATTTCAACCTTGAGAAGCTGCGCTACCACCGCATCATCATCATGACTGACGCTGATGTGGACGGTTCTCACATCCGTACCCTGCTGTTGACGTTCTTCTTCCGTCAGATGACAGACCTGGTGACGGGTGGACACCTGTACATCGCTCAGCCCCCGCTGTTCAAGGCGAAGAAGGGCAAGCGCGTCACCTACCTCAAGGACGAGAAGGCTCTGACCGAGCATCTTTTCAACGCTGAGGCTCGCTCTCTCACGATTCGGACCAGCACCCCAGGAGCCGACGGCAATTCGGAGGTGACGGGTGAAAAGGTGATGGAGTTGCTGACTGCAATCCAGGACTTCCTGGGGATGCTTGAGAAGATCTCGAGACGACATGACTTGCGACTCGTCCATGCCTTCCTGGAAGTCTTCCACGGAGACATCGAGATCCTCCGTGACCGCGAGAGCACCGAGGCTCTCCTCGCTCGCTTGAAGGCTCGGGTGGAATCGCTCTATCGACCTGACGACTTGCGTCTCACCCAACTCGAACTCGAACACGATGACGGGTACGCCGCGTGGGAAATCCACGGACGTACTCGCGACAGCGGAGTGGACAGGCGAACCCACATTGGCTGGAACTTCGTGACGTCAGGTGAGTTCCGCGAAGTGAAGCGCTTGATGGACCATGTCGCATCGTTTGGTGCGGGTCCCTACACCCACGTCCCCGATCGTGGCAACGAGACCGTCTACGAGAACGAGCGGGCTCTGTTTGCCCGGGTGGATGGAGACTCCCGGAAGGGCTATGACATCCAGCGCTACAAGGGACTGGGTGAAATGAACCCAGAGCAACTCTGGGATACCACCATGGATCCCACGAGGCGCACCCTGGTTCAGGTGAAGGTGGAGGACCTGGTTGAGGCTGACGACATCTTCACCATCCTCATGGGTGATCAGGTCGAGCAACGCCGCAACTTCATCGAAGACAACGCGCTTAACGTGCGCAACCTCGACGTCTGATCGAGATCAGGAGTAGTCATGGCCCGGCACAACGCAGCGAGCAAGATCATCGGGACGGGGCACTACGTGCCGCCGACCGTGGTGACAAACCATGATCTCGCAGAGCGATTCGATACTTCGGATGAATGGATCCAGCAGCGCACAGGCATTGTCGAGCGTCGCTACTCAAAGCCTGTGGACACCACCGCCCACATGGGCGCACTCGCGGCTCGTGCGGCCGTGGAGGATGCGGGGCTTGAGCTGACCGACATCGACTGCATCTTGTTGGGGACCCTGAGTCCTGATGTCACCTTTCCGGGGAGCTCGGTGTTCGTCCAGCGAGAGCTCGGTCTCAATGGCATCGCCTGTATGGATATTCGGAACCAATGCTCTGCGTACCTCTACATGTTGGCTACCGCTGATGCGTACGTGCGTGCAGGCATGTTCAAGAATGTCCTGATCATTGGTTCCGAGGTGCACAGCACGGGCATCGACTTTTCTGATGCGGGGCGTGACGTCACGGTGCTCTTTGGCGACGGTGCGGCGGCAGCGGTGGTTTCCGCTTCAGACGACCCTGATGTAGGGGTGCTTCAGTCTTGCCTTCATGCGGACGGCGCTGGCGCCGAGTTGCTCTGGATTCAGAACCCTGGAAGCCGGGAATTCCCGCATCGGGCCCCAGAGTCCATGTACGAAGACAAGTCGGTCTATCCCGGAATGGATGGACGCGCAGTCTTCAAGTGGGCGACGCGCAAGCTGCCTGAGGTCATCCGAGAGGTCCTCGGTAAGACGGGCTACGGACTGGATGATATCGACGTTCTGGTCCCTCACCAGGCCAACATGCGCATCAACCAGATGGTCGCGAAGCAACTGGGCTTTCCTCAGGAAAAGGTCGTTCACAACATCCAGAAGTATGGAAATACGACGGCCGCGTCTGTAGGCATTGCACTTGATGAGGCGCGCAAGGACGGTCGCATCAAGGAAGGTTCCTTGGTATGTCTCGCAGCCTTCGGCTCCGGATTTACCTGGGGCGCGAGCATCCTGAGGTTCTAACTGTCCGAACTCACCGATAGCGCCTCTATTCGCTTCGGGAGCAAGAGGGTTTTCTTCCTCTCGGGGAAGGGTGGAACCGGGAAGACCGCAATCTCGGTGGGCCTTGCTCGAGCGCTGGCGCGTCGCGGAAAGCGCGTGCTGATCGTTGAGATCGATGCGCCGCGTCCCAATCTCCCCAACTACTTTGGTGGGGAGATCGATGCCCAGCCACGTAAGCTCGGTCGACGCATCGACGGTTGCAACATCGACTTCTTCTCCGCGCTGCGTTCGTACGTGGAGTCGGTGGTTCCGGTGAAGCGGGTGGTTGGGCTGATCCTCAAGAACCGGGTGGTTCGCATCTTCCTCACTGCGACTCCGGGCGCCCGTGAACTCGTCTTGCTGTCTCGCATCTGGGAGTTCAGTTGGGATCCCCGGTGGGACCACATCATCGTGGACCTTCCCGCATCTGGGCACGCGCTCGCTCTGATGCGATGTCCTTTCCTGGCAAAGAACACGTTCGCTCGGGGGCCTCTGCGCAAACGCGCGGACGAGATCATCGAGCGGTTCGTCGACCCCGGGGTGGCGGGTCTCTACTTTTGTGCGCTCCCCGGCGAAATGCCGATCAATGAGACCCTGGAGACGCGGGATCAGTTGGTGGAACTTGGGATGCCCTCGATTGGAGGAGTCTTCCTGAATCAGTACCCAGACGAGAGCTTCACGGATGACGAACGGGCTCTGATGGGTGAGCTGAGCACTCGTGTAGATGATGTGCCTGTGGCCGTGCAGGCTGCGGTCGAGTCTGCGATTGAGACGAGGCGCAACCAAACGGTGGCGGAGGAGGGCCTCGCAAAGCTGCTCGACTCTTTCGGCGAGGGGTACGTCGGTCGACTTCCTGTTCTCCCCGGAACCCACAGTCAGGTTGCTGATGCGATCTCTCTGGTGATTTCGGAGTGGCTGTGAGTCTTCTCCAAAAGGAAGCCCAGGAAGCCCTCCGTGGGGCCGTACGTGACCGCAAGCTGGTCGTGTGTGTCGGAAGCGGTGGCGTCGGGAAGACAACGACCGCAGCAGCATTGGCCATTCAGGCAGCCATCGACGGACGTCGCGTCATTGTCGTGACGATTGATCCTGCGAAACGCCTCGCCAATTCGCTTGGGCTGGAGGCGCTGGGCAACGACCAGAAGCAAATCGACCCTGCTCGTTTCACGGACTTCGGGGTGGATTGCAAAGGCACGTTGCACGCGATGATGCTGGACACCCGAGCGACGTTTGACGAAGTCATCCGCAAGGTCTCGCCAGACGCCGAGACTCGTGACCGGGTGCTCGACAACCAGATCTACACCCACATCAGCGACACGCTGTCGGCGAGCCATGACTACATGGCATCCGAGAAGCTCTACGACCTGTACACCTCGGGAAAGTACGACCTGATCGTGCTCGATACGCCTCCCATGAAGAACGCGATCGACTTCCTGGAAGCGGGCGGACAACTCTCTCGGTTCCTTGATGACGGCATCATCAGCTGGTTCCTTACCCCCCAAGATGGGGGTCGGAAGGTGGGTCGCACCCTCGTTTCAGGGACGGGAACGATCGTTTACCGTTTGCTTGGTCGTGTGTTTGGGAACGACTTTCTGGACGAGATTGCCGAGTTCTTCCTAGCTACCAAAGACCTACTTGCGGGCTTTCGGGAGCGGGCCGACCACGTGGGTGAGCTCTTACGCGATGCAAACACCACACGCTTCGTGGTCGTGTGTACGCCGCGGGCTGTATCCATGGATGAGGCTAGGTACTTCCACCTGCAGCTCACCGAACGCGTGATGCCTGGCGGGCTGTTCATCGTGAATCAATCCGGGCGTTATGCGGGATTTTCTCCCGCGGAGGATGGAGAGACCGCGCAATACCTCGGGAAGGCTGACCGCTCCTGGATTACAGATACGCTCGGGGAAAGGAAAGACACGAATCTCTCCTCGTTTGTCGCCCGTCTTGACGCGCATTTTGAACGCAGCGTGGCTCTTGATAATGGAGATGCTCGATCCATCGAGGGACTCAGGTCATTTGCGGGCAGCGCTGCGCGTGTGTGCGTGGTTCCCCGCTTGACCACTGATGTCTACGACCTCGACGGTCTACTCAGCATTGGTGGACACCTTTTCGGGGAAGGCTAAGCAGCTTCACTGGAAGCCAGCTCCGCCCGGGATCCACTGTGGGTGTCAGAACTTCCACCACTTTCGGGAATCCCGGTCGGTCGTCTTGTTGGCCTGGTCATCCTCGGGGACGACGGGCTCTACCGCCTCCAGGGAGATCCCTTCGATTGATCCCTCGGGGTCGTCCTCAGCGAGGGATCCCCGACTCAGGAGCACCGTTGCGCTGACCTGAGGTCGTGGTGGCTGCTCGGTCTCAGCGTCTTCGGGCAGCTCCCCCATTTCCGCTGCTTCTCGATCGAGCTCATTGCGCTTCTCGACCCATTGTCGAAGTGCCCCCCGTCCACCGCTTGGCCGATGCAGCTCTCTGAGGCCTTCGAGACGGTCGAAGACTTCGCCGCCTTCCTGGGGTCGTTCGTCTGGATACTTCGCGAGGAGAGACTGGATCAGCCCCACCAACTTCTCGGTTGGGCGCGCGGACTCTTCCAGTCCATACCTCTTGCTGAGAGCCCAACGGAGCTCGGGCTCCCGTGGCGCGAATGAGGCCTTCAGCGCCGCCTCCAGCGGTGATCCTCCTTGCACAACGTCGAGCTTGACGTAGGCGGAGCCGGTCAGAAACTCGAACGCGATGGCGCCAAGGGCGTAGAGGTCCGAGCGACCATCGAGTGGCTCGCCATGCAACTGTTCTGGGCTCATGTAAAGGGGCGTTCCCTTGGTGATTCCACCCCCCGTGGCGCTGCCAAGTCGCCGCTTCGCCCAGGCGATACCGAAGTCGAGGATCTTTACCCGCCCCTCGTTCGTCACGCTGATGTTGGCGGGTTTCAAGTCTCGATGGACTAGGCCAACTGGATTTCCAGCGGCGTCAGTGAGGCGATGGGCGAAGTGCAGGCCATCGGCAATCTCACTCATGACCAGCAAGGGGACGGAGATTGGGAGAGGCTCAAGTTGGGTGCGATCGTGGTGCAACAAACGACGCAGTGTGTGCCCTCGCACCAACTCCATGACCAGGAACCAGGTCTCTCCCAGCGCCTCATCGCTGATGCGACGGAAGTGCCGAGCCTGGACGACGTTTGGGTGTTGCACGCGGCTGAGAATCCGCGCTTCGTTGGCTAGAGCGGCGACGTTCGCAGGGTCCTGGGCCGCTTTGATGGCGTCCAGAACCTTGATGGCTACCTCTTGTTCAAACCCCAGGTCACCGCGGATTTTTGCCCGATAGACAGAGCCGAACGATCCAACTCCGAGGAGTTCGACGAACTCGTAGCCTTCAATGGTGCGAGGGAGCCTGATGAAGGAAGGCTATCAGGCAAGCCCGAAGGAAGATCCCACGATCTGCCTACCAGGTGACAGTCGCTTCATCGCAGCCGAGCCACTCGACAGTCACTCGGGTCACCTGGACTGGGTCAAGGCCCTCGCGGTACCGGGAGCGCCAGTCGAGAATGCCGCCGACGGGACCATCGCATGAGTCGTCACTCTGAAGCTCCTCAATGGTCCCGACCACGTTTAGACTGACTGAGGTAGGCGTCGCCAGTGCGCCCAGGGTGATTCCAGCGGCGTAGTCGAGATCGAAGCTCCCATCGAGCTTCGTGTCCGTCCAGGCGAGGTCATGAATCCAGGCAATGCTGGTGCCGATGCCGAGCCCCCCAATCTCTGCGCCGAAGTCGAAGGTGACATCGGACATGCTGCTGTTGCTTCCCCATTGGTACTCGCCATCGGCTGAGAACCCGACTGACACGTTGGGCATCGAGACCCCAAGAACGCAGTTGTCGTAGATCACACCGTTGTCGAGCTCAGTGATGCACTCTGGCCACTCATCACGTGAACCATCGCCGATGAACTGAACGGCAGGCAACAACTCCAGCTGCGCGCTGGTGTGTGTGAGGGCGCTTTCGCTACTCCCATCGGCTCGATCCTTGTTGGATAGCCACCTGAGAGGTGCGTAGACGGCGGAGAGGGATCCCAGCGAAAATTGACCCAGGTCCTCGGACGGGTCGCTGCCTGTCTCGAGCGTTGCATCGACTGTAGACAACTGGGATAGCTCTTCCGAGTCCGCGTCATGGGTGGTTCGACAACCGCTGCTCGCGAAGGCCGCGGTGAGAACGAAAAGCATGAGGGTGCGCATGCAAAGAACATATGCCATTTGAAGCTTCATGCCTCATCAAACACCGCAGACGAGGTCCGGTGACACCGGGAAGTTGAGGTCCTCGGAAGGGAAGATTCCGCACCCGCTAGATCGCCACTAGGATCACGCCGGAAAAAGCTATTAATTACAAGCATTTACGTCGCTTGACCGTGGGATCGGCAACCTGTAGCATCCTGCGTCGCCTGAACCCCCGGAAACGCAATGACTTCCACAGATTTCGCCCACTCCGTCATCGGTACAAACATCGAAGACGAGATGCGGTCCAGTTACCTGGACTACTCGATGTCCGTCATCGTCGGACGTGCCCTCCCGTCCGCTCGGGACGGTCTCAAGCCAGTCCATCGCCGGATTCTCTACGCGATGTTCCGGGAAGGTCTTCTCAGCAGCCGGCGCTACAGCAAGTGCGCTGGCGTCGTAGGCGAAGTCCTAAAGAAGTATCACCCTCATGGTGACAGCGCGGTCTACGACGCCCTCGTCCGCATGGCTCAGCCGTGGAACCTCCGCTACCCGTTGGTAGATGGGCAGGGCAACTTCGGCTCGGTGGATGGCGACTCCGCCGCTGCCTACCGGT
>Ga0315320_10005649_pt1 | contig 10234 bp, 8 predicted proteins | sample M140m21515metaG_FD_203458 | JGI IMG/M metagenome (GOLD analysis project Ga0315320, IMG submission 203458) | Ammonia-oxidizing marine archaeal communities from Monterey Bay, California, United States - M1 40m 21515 | ecosystem: Environmental > Aquatic > Marine > Coastal | place: USA: California...
AATACTATTTTTTAATTCATATCTACAATGATTCAATAATATTTATTGTTTAACATAAGTAATAGTGTTTAACACTGATGTAGGATAAGAACCTGTTGAGCTAAAACCACCTAGAAAAAGGTTGTTCCCAACGAGTTTGTATAAACCCAAATAAGTTGTGTTTGCAGCATGATACGTGGTTGAACCACAGGTTTTTCCAGTATAATTTGTTGCTGTATCTAATGCCCAGTCACTAACGCCACATGAACTTTCAGCATTTAATGCACTTACACCATCTGTTGTTTGTAGTGTTAACTTGAAGCTTACAACATTGAAGGTATATTGATGTCCTGTTGCTCCACTATCAAAAGATATCTCATCTCCAATGGAAAGGGATGAGTATGTATCCTCCCAAGTCAAAAGATCAGTATTACAGCTAGAGTCACTGTGTACCTCATATTTTACTATTACATCAGTACCTGAGACGGTAATTGTATTTTTATTAGAAAAATTATCTGTATCAACATAACAAGCTGCTGACCATGTTCCTTCTAGTTCTGTAGTTGTTGTGCTACTATCATCTTTTTTAGCACAAGAAATAAATGTGAGACAAAAAAGTGATATAAGAATTATTTGTAAAATATTTTTCATCTTTAGCTCCTTGTTTAATTTGTGATCTTCTTTCCAATCAAATTACGAATAATTAAGCCATATTTTCTATATACGTAATAAATTATATTTTAGGAGATATTTAGTGTTGATAGTATTATTGATTTTATAATATGGCAACACCTTTAATTCTTTATTTAGATAAGAAAGAAGAAAGTAGAGGAGAACAATTATATGTCTCACTTAATCATTTACCATTGCCAGCCATTTGTTTTTAATGACAACTCAAAACCATCCTATCTAATTATGTCTTTTACTCTAGTGAAAAAAGCAACTCAAGGGGGGTAAAATCCGTTGGCGCTATATATAAAAGGAGCTCAGATTTTTTTAGCCAATTATTCCCAACACTCTACCAGAAGCGTCCAAAAAAAGTCACCATATAGAAAAATAGTGTGGTGATGAAAAATAAAGTGTAACCGTTGGTTCCAACTTAACCTATACGGTGTGCTAAAAGTCAGAACTATCTAGTTCGGGAAATGGGTTTATTTCAACAACATATCTCCCACCTCTTCCGGTTTCATTAACTAGTACAATATAGTTTTTCTCAAGAAATCTCTTACCCATTTCTATTCTTTCTTCTCTGCTTAATTGTCCAGTCTTTGCCTCCTTTTTCCATTTTTTCCACTCAGTTTCTTCAAAAAAACCACATTCAATTGCTTGCTTTATGTATCTCTCAGCTGAACTTGCAGACCTCTGCAGAACATCTTTCAAGTCCTCATACTTTGCTATATAACCTCTCTCCAATAAATCTTTGACTAACTCATGTCTGGCCTCGGTGCTTGATTCATCAAACAATTCCCATTTTTTATCCATTGGATTGAACTGAATGGACAAACTGATCCTTTGACCTTTTCTTGACTTACCTTCTAGTACTTGAAATGTTACATAACCATCCAAAGAAGACTGACATGATAATAGACATATCGTTTTATCTAATCTTGTAGCCATATCATAGCTTCCTCGCCATGTTGGAATACCATCAGGACCAATCCCAAGGTTCTTTCCAGTATGATGAACAATGACCATGGAGCACCCCGATTTCCTTGCCTTGGTCACCATCATGTTGAAGTTTTGCATTTGTCCAGCTGAGTTATCATCGCCAAGTTCAACTAGATTACTCAGGTTATCCAGAACAATAATTGGGTGACTTCCCTTTTCAGTATTATCTCTTACCCAGTTAAGGAGTTCCCATTGGTTTTTCTCAAGTTCCAAACTAAGAAATTCCTCGACATCATCGGGCTGAGAAACTCTGGAGATAAAGCTGAAGTTTCTCCTCAATTGATCTTCATCCAAATCCAAAGATGGGATTAAAAGCTTTATCCTTTCGTGAATATCTTCTTCAAGCATCTCACCGTCTATGTAGCAAACTGGCTGTGGGTCATCATTTGCCCAATCTAATAACTCGAGTTTCCCACCTCCTGCAGCTATCAATGCAATTGCAAGCGATAGCCAAGTCTTTCCAACACCAGTTGGTGAATATAACATCACTGCCTCACGATCATGAAGTAGATTGGAGACAAGTACAGTTCTCTTAGGATAAATTCTATTCTCCATGTCTGACCAAAGTGATACATGAAGATTCTCTTTTATTTTCGGGCCGTCATTCTTCAGAACTTTCTTTGGTGTAAATGGTAGACGATGTTTGGAACCACATTTCTTTTTTGAACTACTTTTGTTCCTAAATTTTATTGTATTTGCTCGCATTTGAAATGATGATCCTAAGATTTTGCAAACGATTGTTGTGTTTGCTGTTTCCATGATTCAAGATTAAAGGAATTCAAGATGACTCTGAGAGTATCAGAGGTCGTTCCTTTGATCCCAAGTTTAACTAGTGTATCCTTTGTTTCGCAGAGTTTCTTGAGTTCTAAATCTGAAACTCTAAAACCTACTACGGTAGAACTTTGGTTTACATGACTAAAGTATTGGTAGTTTTTCATAATTGTTTTTATTGTTAACGATATAGATAGATGGCAAGGAACAAATTAAAGAATATTTTGAACAGAACTTTGGAGTGCTGAGGTGGACTTTTATGAAGATTAGTACCTGTTGCCAATTACTTCAAATGTACTTTGCAATAGGCTTTAGACCGTAAATGTCCATTAATTGAAACAGAGGATTTTACTTGAAATGGGAGTTACTTGGAGGGAGTCTGACTGTTTTTTGTAAGCTGCTTTCATATGAGTGGTACAAATAATTGATTCAGGACATCTTATCATTTTAGTTAACTGAAAAGTGTTGATCCATGAAAATAATAAAAATTTAAGTAAAATATGTATATTATAAGAATAAATTGTAATAATTACACATAATAAGTAGATATAGCATCAAGTTGCAATGAAAATTCGATTGCGAGCAAGATGGCAAGGTTGATGTGGAAGGAATAGATTTTAAACTTAAACCTCATCCAACAATCATAACTCGAAGCTAATGGTAAAATTGCTGGAACTATTTGTTTGAGAAAAATTAGAAATGATTCCGGTAAAATAAAGAGAATGTATTTCCGGCCTAAATTCAGAGAGGAAAAAATTAGGGAATCCTATGATTGAAGAAATGATTAGAGTTTCAAAAGAAAATGGGTCCTCAATACTTTATCTGGATACTGCACATTTCATGTCGCCAGAAATATCTCTTTATAATAATTTTGGATTTAAAGAAACATGTTTTTATCCAAAAAGTGTTCGCCCAAAAGAATTATTGAACAGAATGATTTTCATGATGAAAGAATTTTATCCATATTGCTCCATCAAATCTGAGATGCGCTTCAAGAAAATAGCATGCTCACACGCCTCTTCTGAAGAGTATACCTCCTCAAAAGTTTTTACTGGTTCACCACGCACACCAGAGGATATTCCAATCTTGTATTCTTCAAACATACGTAAACACACACTTACATACTTTCCAGCCATTGGATGTCGACGCATTTTGTCAAGTACGGTCCTAAGTTCATGACTATGCTCTAAAGCTGGTCTACCATTTTTTGAGGGTGACCCCACTGGGCTATTCCTATGTTCAGCGATTAGACGACGACGTGATTCATCATCGAACAATAGCGGCATGACATAGGTTCTCGTCATAAAGTTATCTGTTTCACTATGAGCTGTGTTCGCCTTTACACCCTTAAGTTTACCTAAGTCTAACATCATTCATTCTCCGTTTTTAAATCAATTATTACGACATGGAATTGATTCTCCACGTTCCTCTTTTAATTTCATGGCTGCAATTTGTGCTTTTTCAGGTGTTTTAAAAAGTTTGTCTTCAAACAAAATGATAGGTTTCGCCCGGTCAGCATTTAACTGACCTACACACCACTCTTTATCTGGCACTGTGCAAACTACAACATATGCTCCATCAATAGGACCGTAGTGTCTGTTATTTAGTGTAAATAAACACTTCGCTAAATCATTTACTTTATCCTCATCAAGCGAACTAATTACCGACCTTTCTAACTCATTAAGGGGCTTAGTGCTTGTCCCAACAACAGATTTCCCAGTTGGCGGGTCCATCATTTCAGGGTGTTGATTATTTGCCATTTTAGTTATCTCTATTGAGAAAATGATTAAGGCAAAGGTCCCTCTTTCAGAAAGCCCCTAATTGCATTTTCTGTAATGCGTGATACATTGTTGTTGTAATTATTATGAGACAGACTGCCACACCATGAAAGTGAACCCGGCGCAAACAGTGCACCATCATTTGGTGTTTTATAATAAATCATGTCAGCACGCACCATTGGATTTTCCGTTCCACCACCATGGTAGCCCCGAACGGAAAAGTGAATTTCTTCGTTCACTTGCAACATTAAATTCGTATGTCCTTCTGAATGAGCCAATAAATAGGCATCATGTGGGGTTCCAAATTCTATGTCATAGCGATCCAACTCAAGACCAGCAGCACCACCACCAACTAATCCGAAGTCGCCAATTCTTTCACCGTTGCCTATCCCGTCCATGATCCAAGCTGTTTCTGGCCGCTCACTGTCTTTGTCGCGTACATAATAAGAAGACACATCAAAACCATACGCTGTGAAAGTTAGCCCACAAAGCTTACTAGGAATGCGGCCTCTTGCGCGCCACATGCCACCATACTTGCCATCAAAAGCATTATTGTATTCACCTGGATTTGCGGTCCAAGCACGAGTGCCTGCTTCGCCTTTTCGTACTTCAATAATATTTGAATTATCAGGATGATACTGACTGCACCAATAGAATCCGTTAGCACCCAGATAGATCCAACGACCGCCGTCTTGTTGGTACTGCTCATACGCTGAAAACATTTTTTCGGAAGTATATTCAGGATGACTGCCCGTTAGTACAGTTTGGTATTTATTCAGTAATCCCACACCTTCACGGTCTAAATCTTCGTCGGTATGGATATCGAATTCGAAGTTCTTTTCTTCCAACCAATCGACAAGGTGCAGATCACCGTTAAGCTGCCAAAGAGATGGGGACAGCCAGTGGCGATACTTAGGTCGCATGTTCAAAATCGGTCGTAAACGCGATGAGTAGCAAACACCACTGTCATCAGAGTGTAAAGAATAAGTTGATAGACCGTACTCTCTATGCTCGTTTAGATACAAATCTGAAGCAGTCATCACTGGCACCTTTCCAGCCAACAACTCAGCAACCACACAGTTTGTCGCAAGGTTATCGTTGGAATAGGCTAAATAACTGTTGGTTGGCAAAATAAAGGCAAGCTTTGAAGTTGTTTTGCCTCTTGGTGGACGAACAACGAAGGGAATATAATCCTCTGTATCTGGTGAATCTAATCCACCAATACGCAACCTTGCCGCATAAATTCCACTCTTTAAGTTTTCTGGGATAGTGTATTCAAAATCTACCTCCCATCGCGCATCGTCAATATCATCATCGTGAAAATGAATTGCCCCATACTCTTCTGGCTTATGATGATAAATAATTTCATCTCCAGTCCAGTTAAAGCCTGTCATTCCACGAACGGGCATATTAATAATATAGCCATTGATCCTAGAGGTTGATGTGTCTACAATCAAGGTTGATGCAATATTATTGGTGATATTGGCATGAAAATCCCACGCTCCTACGACATCATTACGCAACTCAGCAGGACAGCCTTGATAACCGCGAGCCAAGGCCTCAATTTCAGCTTTTGATAATGCACGACGCGATAATCTAGGGCGGTCAATTTTGCCATTATAAGTACTTCGATTTTGCACTGGCAATTCAACTGGTTCCGGGGCTTCTTTGAAGTGGGCACCAAAAACGCTACGACCAGATCTTTCTTTCCATGAACTTGCACCCATTAGGAATGGGGCATCGTTAATACCAGGTCGCATACTATTTACGGACTCTACAACAGCAGTCGTATCTTCGGCTGGATTCAAAAGTCCTACACCAAGGCCACCATTTGTTGATGTGACAACCGGTTCCTGATACAAGGTCACCCTGCCGGTACGGGCATCGTAACTGACTGCAGCCAGATACCAGACTTTACGCAGAAGCTTCTTGTCACTGGACACTTTCGTCACCAAACCACGACCGTCTCCTATCTCAGCAGAAAGGCATCCGCTTTCATCAATAAATAATCCAAAGCCGCTTTTGTTTTCTTCTAACCACTTGGTGAGAAGACCCTGTCGACCTTTCTCAGGAGTAGTAGGGAAGATATAGCATTGCAATGTGAAGCTCTCAACATTCAGGCGTTCATCCTGCGGAACGATGATATAAGAACCACCGTGAATACGTTGATTACGGCCAGGGTAGGCTTTGTTACAAGTCCCCCCGATTTCTTCTTCTTTATATCCAGGACCTTCAGGATTTGTGTCTCCGTGAATCAAACGCACTATCTGTGCATCATAGACTTCGTTTTCTTCTGAATTAACATAAAATTTAATATCATCCCCTGGACAAACAGAGTATTTGTCGCTATAACCTGTAATTCTTAACATGTTATTCCTCAAATATTTATAGAAATTATAACTTTACAAATATGAAAATCGAATAGCTTTTTCAATTCCATCTTTCGAAGCGCGGACACCCCTGAAGATGCTTTACCTCTGGTAAAGACTGGAATATTAATAATCAACTTTTACTTTCCAACATAATGCGTGTCTTTCCCGATTGAAAGCACACTGTAAATAGAGTAAGTACCGTAACAAACACTACTAAACGATTTGCTTCGGTGCCTGCGGTACTTGTGACCAGAATTCCGGATCGTGGCCGTAAAATATCCGTGTACCAGATTTTTGGAGCTTACGCAACATTAGCAAAGAGTTCAGCATTTCCGCACGATCATGAACCAGATGAGGCAAGTGCAAATTAGTCAACGTCTCTTTCAGGTAACATGCATCAGCAGTGAGTATTACATCGCCAGAATCCAGCCGCACTTTTAGCGACTGATGACCGGGTGTGTGACCGAATGTTGGAATTGTCATGATTCGTCCATCACCAAACATATCATGCACTCCGTCAACTTTCTGTATCAGATGGCCCTGATCGTAATCCGCAGGCAAGTACCCGTTGGCTTGAATTAACTCCGGGATTTGTCCTGCTTCCCACTCACGTTTCTGAATGATGATTTTGGCATTCGGTAACAGCTCATTCCCACCCGTATGATCAAAATGTAAATGTGAATTAACCAGAAAGTCAATCTTGTTAGCATCAACATCCAGTTGTTTGAGCCGAGAACGTATGTCTTCTCCTGGACGAAAGTGGACGCTGAAAAGATCCGACAGGGATCCGATTCTTCCTGGAGCATCATGCTGGCACTGTAAGTGTAGTCCACTATCAAATAAAACTCGCCCACGTGGGTGATCAATCAAATAAGCTGGTACTGGGAAACTAATTTTTCCAACTGTACCTGCCAGCATCATACTCAAATCAGATGTCAACCAACCACAGGTCATTGCATATATTTTCACTGTCATATTGCCTTTTTTTTATCTTCTGCAATTGTCTACTGATTCGAGACAGCAAAAATTTCATTGTGCTTCCGTGTATTCTTGAATAATCAATATCGACTCAGAGAATCATCACTTTTTCTTCAAGCCTGTGGCGGCTTTACTTTTTACACCTCTGGAACCATTTTCGACAGGATCCTCCTTGTCATCCTCTTTAAGAATATTGCTGATATTGCTTATTTCACCGGGCGACATTCCGATTTCTTGTAAAAGACTATCAACAAAAGGCACATGAGCCCGGTAACGCAGAGCTGAATTTACCACATTATCAGCGAGGTTTCTTCCTGAAACAGAGGCACTATCACTACTTGTTGGTGATCCAGACTCACCGCTTCCGCCACTATCCCTGCCATTACCCCGTGAATGTCCGTCACTGAAACCTGGCAGTCCATTGACATCGAGAATCTTGATTGCGTCGATATTTTGCATCGGTTTGACTGATTCACGTATAATTGAATCAAGATTACTTGCTAGCTGCATACGCAGAGCACTTCTACGGCTGGCATCACTACGCATGTTTTCAGCCTCGTTAAGCAGTTGCTTACCAGCAGCATCAACTTCGTAACGTAACTTTGAAGCCAAAGAAGCGTATTGCTCTGCCTGCTCCCGGTCCTGAGATGCTTCCTTTTCGGCGTTTGCCAGAACAGTAAGTTGAATTGCTTCTCGCTCTGCTTGCTGTGCTGCACTTATTAATTCAACTGTCTTCTTGCGTTCAGCAATTTCCACATTGCGAGCCGAAATGACTTTTTCCTCTGCTTCGGCAGCTTTTGCACGAGCTAATTCTACTTCCACATCTGCATTTAAAACTAATTTATCTTTTTCTGTAACAGCAAGCTTACGCTCACGCTCTTCAATCTCTAATTGCTTACGTTTTTCGATTTCGCGTACCATGGTTTTTTCTTCATTTTCAATACGCGTTGTTTCGATACTACGCTGCTGTTCTATTTTTAACTTTTTTACATTCTCGTCAGATATTAATTGCGCTTGCTCCGATTCGTAGTAACGCTCTGATTCTTCCTTCACTACATTTGCCTTTTGCTTCGCTGACCGCACAGCGATTTCTTCTTGCTGTTGTAATCGAGCAAATTCGTTTTCTTTTTCAATATCCAACTTCTTGATTTCGGCTTCAAGATTCTTTTCCTTGATATCTATCTCAGTTTTTCTTTCAATATCATTTCGAAGTTTTTTCCGCTCTTCAATCTGAAGTGTTAACTCATGTTCTCGTAATGAACGCTCAACTTCAATTGTGTCTTGTTGTTGGATACGGGATTTTTCAACTTCCTCTGCAGCCTGAATTCTTGCCTGTTCAGCTAAACGCTGCTGTTTTGCAGTCTCAACTGCCATGTCGGTGTGCTCTTTATCACGTTGTTTGGCAATTTCTCGCTCCTGTAATAACCTTGAGAATTCTTTCTCTTTGTCAATTTCAAGTGCACTTTGTTCACTTTCCAAGTTTTTGGTTCGAATGCTTATGGCTGTGTCTTGCTCAATATCATTACGCCTTTTCTTGCCAGCCTCAATTAGCTCTGTTAACTGTGTAAGACCTTCGGCGTCAAATGCATTAGATGGGTCAAATACTTCTAAACCAGCCTGATCTAAACCAGTTAGGGAAACAGCTTCAAGTTCAAGGCCCGTTGAACTCAGCGATTCTTTAGCTATTCCTTTAACAGCATTAATATATTCACCACGTTTTTCTTGGATCTCTTCCATAGACATTTGTGCCGCAACAACACCTAATGCATCTACAAAACGACCCTGCACTAAATCTCTCAGACTGTCCGGTTCCATTGTTCTTTTACCTAATGTACCAGCTGCAATTGAAACTGCTTCCTTTGTTGGCGTAACACGTACATAAAATTCTGCAACTATTTCCACACGCATTCGATTTTTAGTAATAAATGATTTGTCGCCGCCACGCTTTACTTCAATTCGCAAAGTTCGCATACCAACGGTGGTGATATTATGAACGATAGGCAGCACGAACGCACCACCACTCAGAACAACCTTTTCACCACTAAGTCCAGTTCTTACAAAGGAAACCTCTTTAGACGATCTGCGATATAACCAATGCAGCAAATAAACTACAATAGCTATTGACAATGCAGCCAAGATAATAATTGCAATAATATCCGCACCTGTAATATCCGCAACTGTCATAATTTTTCTCCTTGTATATTTTCTAGTTTGTTACTTTATTTTTTAATTACTAGTTCGTGTTTTGGTGTCATTCATAACTGCAACATAAATTACAAAGCCAAAAATTAACTTATTCAATAAATCACTCAAATTGTATATAATATTTAGACTATTTATATCTATACCACCACCGAGGTTATTGATGAAATATCCCAAAGGGTATATTGCCCAACCAATCGATATAATTAGTCTCAACCCATTAAATGCTGCATGTGTGGCCTCATTGTCACTAGATATATTTGCACGGGCCGCTTCACCCGCATAAACCTCACCGAGAATATATAACCAGCCCACAATTCCGATAATAAAGCCCAATGTTACACTCATATAACCTGCCGCACCAAGAAATTCACCTATTACCATTACTTGTGTTCCGATTAAGAGTCGCCAAAATAAAGCTGACGAAACTTTTGTTACAGCAGTCAAAATAACATAAAACAATACTATTTGGATCGTATGCGAAAG
>Ga0315320_10005650_pt1 | contig 10233 bp, 13 predicted proteins | sample M140m21515metaG_FD_203458 | JGI IMG/M metagenome (GOLD analysis project Ga0315320, IMG submission 203458) | Ammonia-oxidizing marine archaeal communities from Monterey Bay, California, United States - M1 40m 21515 | ecosystem: Environmental > Aquatic > Marine > Coastal | place: USA: California...
GCAGCCGAAAACTTATTTAGCGTACTTAATTCTTATAAAAAGAATCATTTGACCTCATGAACAAAAAACTCCCTTTTCGTTTTTTTACAACGCATCCTCGAGTTGTGATTCTAGAATGGGATAGAAAACCTGACAACACCTTATTAAATCAATTAATTGATTTTCAAAAGCATATACTTAGGAGATTTAAAGAAGTGACTCAAATCACTCAAGGATACGCTTCATTGATGCTCTTTCACAATACTGAAGTTCATCATATTGCTGATTACTCCAAAAAACTTTATTTGATCTTTGAATCACTCCCAACAAAAGCAGTTAAAAAAGGAAGGCTTTGGCAAATTCCTGTTTGTTATGACAATTCTTTTGCGCTAGATCTAAAAGCTTTAGCTCTAAAACTAAACCTTAGCCCTGAAGCATTGGTAGAACTCCATACTTCAGCGAGCTATCAAGTATATTTTATTGGATTTTTACCTGGCTTTTTATATTTGGGTGGTTTACCTAAAGTGCTTGAGCACCCAAGAAAGATAAAGCCAAGTCCACACGTCCCTCAGGGGAGTGTTGGTATTGGAGGAAAACAAACTGGAATATATCCTTTTGATAGTCCAGGAGGCTGGTATGTCATTGGAAAAACCCCCTACCCTCTTTTTGAACCCCAGAAGAAAAAACCTTGTTTTGCTCAAACAGGAGATTCAATTCAATTTGTGCCCATCAGTAAATCAGAATTTATGGAACTAGATAGGCAAAAGAAAAACGGAAGTCTTAAATTGAAACCTTCATGATTGAGGTCATCCATCCTGGTTTGTATAGCAGTATTCAAGACTCTGGCCGTTTTGGTCAACAGTTTCTAGGGGTTCCTATTAGCGGAGCAATGGACCAAATCGCTATGCACTGGGCAAATAGTTTGTTGAACAATCCAAAAGACAGTGCAGTACTCGAAATGTGTTTTAGAGGACCCAAGTTACTGTTTCACCAATCTACCGCTATTGCCTTAGCTGGAGCACATATGAACGCTACCTTGAATGGTGTTAAGGTTCAAAACTTAAATGCTATAGAAATTAAAGAAAATGACATCTTAGAATTTGGAAATGCCTCTAAAGGGACACGGACCTATATGGCAGTTGCAGGAGGTATTCAATCTCCTGAAATATTAGGTAGTAGAAGTCAATTTAAAGGAATAACTACAGATTCAAGACTTAATAAATTCAAATTAATTCCTTTTGCCAAAGTTTCATTTGTCCCTAAAAAAGGAGCACGACTGAGTATCCCTAAATTGGATTTAAAAAATTTAAAAATTACCGTTTACAAAGGGCCTGACTATGATTTATTGCCCTTTGAGGCTCAAAATCAACTTACAAAAAGTGTTTTTACAATTTCACCTAAAAACTCTCGTATGGCTTACTTTTTGGAGCAAAAGTTAATTCATGAGATTCCTTCTCTATGGACAACACCTGTTCTTCCCGGAACAGTTCAATGTACTCCAGACGGAACACTCATGATCTTAATGCGAGATGCCCAGACCACAGGTGGCTATCCTAGAGTTCTTCAGGTTAGTGATGAAGGTTTAAATCTTTTAGCTCAGAAATCAACCCGCGACAGTTTTCAATTTCATCTCAGGGCAGTCTGATATTATCAAAATTGTTTTTACTTTTGTACGGATCAGTTCTAAATGAAGATACTTTTTAAAAACGCAACCTTAATTCATGAAAAGAGTCCTTTTCACAATCAAATAAAGGACGTATTGGTTGTAGACGGTATCCTAACTGAAATAGAAGATCAAATTGAAAACAACCAAGCAACTATTATATCGCTTGATGATCTTCATCTTTCTTCAGGTTGGTTTGACCCCTGTGTTTCCTTCGGCGAACCAGGATTTGAAGAACGTGAAACATTAGCGAATGGGTTACTTACTGCTGCCAAAAGCGGATTCACCCATATCGTGCTTAATCCAGATACGCATCCTGCTTTGGATTCTTTTACAGATGTTAGCCATTTACTTCAACAGACAAAGAACAAGACTACTGCTTTACACCTTAGCGCGTCGTTATCAGAAGGGTCTCAGGGTAATAAATTGGCTCCTTTATTTGAGATGCATAAAGCCGGAGCTTTAGCCTTTGGGGATTTTAATCAAAGCCTTAAAAACCCCAATTTATTACGTATCGCTCTAGATTATGTTCAAAGTTTTAACGGTCTGATACAGGCCTATCCTTTGGACTCCAAACTGAGTAACAATGGTCAAATGCACGAAGGGGAAGTCAGTACCAACCTCGGACTAAAAGCCATCCCTCATATTGCTGAGACCAGTAGTTTGGCCAGAGATATTCAATTGTTAGAATACACTCAGGGGAATATGCATATTCCGTTTATTTCTGCTGCAAATAGTGTAGAGTTGATTCGAAATGCAAAGAAAAAAGGATTGAATATAAGTTGTGGAGTCCCGATTACTCACTTACATGCTACAGAACAACACCTATCAGACTTTGATGCAAACTTTAAAATCATTCCTCCCCTTCGTGACAGCAGGGATCAGCAAGCTTTAAGAGAAGGGTTACTAGATGGAACTATCGACATGGTTACCAGCCTTCACCAACCCTTAAATCCTGAATTAAAAGACTTAGAATTTGTTCGCGCTAAGGAAGGTAGCATTGGTCTGGAGGCCGCATTTGGGATTTTACTCAACTACTTCCCTCTTGACAGGGTCATTTCTTTTTTAACACGTGGTAAAGCCACCTTTAAAATTAATGATTTCGGTTTTAAAATCGGATCAACTGCAGACTTTACCTTTTTTACGCCCAAGGGAAGTAAAACGCTTAAAAAATCGCATTTACACTCTACTTCAAAAAACTGCCTTTTTTTGGGTAGTGCTGTCAAAGGAACCGTTTATGGGAGTCTTAGAGAAAACTTTCTTCAATATAACAATTAATTGATTCAACATGTTAGAATACCGCATTCAAAATGCATCTCCTTTTGATGGAGATAAATCACCAGCAATTATCTTAATTCACGGTTATGGTAGTCATGCTGATGATCTTTTCAGTTTTGCACCCTACCTGCCTAAAAATCATACTATCATTGCAATTCAAGCCCCTCTTTCTATAGGTCCAAGTAGTTATGCTTGGTATCCACTGCAAATGGATGCTTCAGGTGAAGTAACCTCAGAGCTTGATGCTGCATGGGGTGCAGTTCAGTTAATTGTAGATTCCATAGATGAACTTATCGAGATAGAGAAACTTGATCCTACAGATGTCAGTTTGTTAGGATTTAGTCAAGGAGCAATATTAAGTTGGGCCATTGCCTACCACCATTCAGATAAAATAAGGAGAATAATGGCATTAAGCGGTATGATACATGAAAGTATCGATACGACCAGCCCCCCTGACTTTATCGCATACGCCAGTCACGGTATCAATGATCAGGTAATCCCCATACACCAGCCTAGGAACACTATTGTCCCTCTAAGCAATCAATATGAAGCCATCAGCTACCATGAGTACAACGATGCACATAATGTCTCACAAGAAAATTTTAGTGCTCTAAATGAATGGATAGAAAAGACGAATCTATAAAGGTTTAATCATCGATTCCAAAGATTTAAATTCAATTCCTTTAGACGTGATTTGATAAGTTAAAAAGGCTTGGCCTTTGTTTTCTTTACTTCGAAATCCTATGAGTACCCATTCTGAATTAACCAATTGAATGTTATCGATTAAAAAACGTTCTCCATTTGGAAGCTTTGGAATCAATTCTTTTAAAGTACCTCTCGAGTTGTAACTCAATAATAGTTTTTTAATATCTTCTGTGATATCGTCTTCACTTTCTTGATCCAGAGTAAAGTATTGCTGTACCGATAAAATCTTCTTTAAGTTTGATAATGAATCTTTTAAACGAAGCTGTAAACTATTTTGACTTTGAATCAAACGATCCTGGTGGTTTAATATCTTATTTGTATTGATTAATTGAAAAAACAAAATAATACAAACAAAAAGAAAGAGGTAAAAAACAATTTTAAATTTCATAAGATTTAGTTGGAAAATACCGTTAATGTATCGTAGGCTAAAAACACATTGGAGGGGAGATTTTTACTTACTTCATCGTGAAAACCCATGAGGTGACTAATATGGGTCAAATAGGCTTTTTTAGGTTTTAATTTTTCAATCATCTCTAGGGCTTCTTCCAGATTTAAGTGATTCGGATGAGAATCAATTCTTAAAGCACTTAATACTAATATGTCTAGATTTTTTAATTTTTGCTGTTCTACATCTGCAATAGTTTTTACATCTGTGAGATAACAAAAATTATCAATCCGAAAACCCATTACAGCTAAGGTGTTATGATAGACCTCTACAGGAACAATGGTCTTATTCTTAAATAAAAAAGGAGTATTTGAATCTATGACATGTTGTTCTACTGATGGGGCTCCTGGATATTTATTTTCCGCAGAAAAAATATAGCCAAACCGGAGATTCAAATTATCTAAAACTTGTTTACTTCCATAAACAGGTATGTCTCCCTGACGGAAAAAAAAAGGTCGAATATCATCAAGTCCAGCAGTATGATCCGCATGTTCGTGAGTAAACAAAATTGCATCTAGATGAGTGCAGTCGGTTCGTAACATCTGTTGTCGGAAGTCCGGCCCACAGTCAATAACTAAATTAATGTCTTCCCACTCGACTAAGACAGAAACTCGAAGTCTTTTATCCTTAGGATTGTCACTTAAACAAACTGGATGCTTACTCCCAATAATGGGGATTCCCTGAGAAGTTCCTGTACCTAAAAAATGAATTTTCAACATCTTCCAACAAAGGTACCGTTTTGCTTTTTACATACCATAGAACTTTGTATTTTTGAAATAACATTATAAAGAATGAGCGTCACAATTAAAGGAGATCACGGTTTCGATAACAAACCTTCCATTGAAGCCAAGGCGCTTCGAATCAATCTCAATCCCTTCATTTACGGAACTTTTGCAGAAATTGGTGCAGGCCAAGAAGTTGCCCGACATTTTTTTAAAGTTGGAGGTTCTTCTGGAACTATTGCTAAAACGATTAGTGCATACGATAAAAACTTTAGTGATACCATTTATGGCGAAGAAGCTGATGGTCGTTATGTGACCGAAACGCGTCTTGACAAAATGATGTCTCACGAAATGCGCTTGCTCAAAAAACGAATTCCAAAAGAGGATCAACCCAACAAAATGTTTTTTACTCTTGCCAATACCGTGGCAACCATAGATTTTGCCAAAAAATTTAAGGGACACGGTTGGATGGGTATCCGCTTTCAGACTGATCCTGAAGGACCTTACAATCAAATTGTGTTGCACGTACGATTCCACCAAACAGAAGCGCGCTTACAACAAGAGGCTTTGGGCTTTATGGGGGTAAACTTGGTCTATGGTGCATTTTATAAACATCACAACCCCAAAAAATTATTACGTTATCTCTATGATAGTATTGACAGTGATGCCATTGAAATAGATACGATAAACTTTTCAGGTCCAGAGTTTAAAACGGTTGATAATCGTTTAATGAGTTTGCAATTAATTCGTAACGGCATGACCGAAGCCGTAATGTTTGATTCCCACGGAAACAATATCCTCCCTGCTCGAGTTTTGTACAAAAAAAATATCCTAGCCCTTCGAGGAAGCTTTCGTCCTGTGACTAAGGTCAATATTGATATGCTTGAAAAATCTTATGAGATTTTTACCAAAGAGGAAAACGTTGACGAAAATAAAACCGAAGTTATTTTTGAAATCACTCTTTCCAACCTCCGTGCCCAAGGAGAAATAGATGAAAAAGATTTTATGGCCCGTGCTAAACTGCTCTGTTCTCTTGGCCATACCGTAATGATTTCTAATTTTAAAGAATACTACCGCTTAGTTGATTATTTCTCTCATTATACAAAAAAACAAGTAGGACTTGCAATGGGTGTAAACAACTTTGTAGAGATTTTTGACGAACAATACTACCAAGATTTAAGCGGAGGAATACTCGAAGCCTTTGGAAAAATGTTTTACAACAACCTGAAGGTTTACCTTTACCCCATGCGTAATGAAGAAAATGGTACAATTACTGATAGCAATAACCTCAAATTACATCCGAGAATGAAGGACTTTTATAAGTTCTTTAAATACAACGGAAAGATTGTGGATATTTTCGATTACGAAGAAAGTCACCTAAACATCTTTTCTAGAACCATTCTAAAAAAAATTAAAGAGAATGAAAAAGGCTGGGAAGAAGATCTGCCTGTAGGAATTGCCGAAATGATCAAAAAGAATCAAATGTTTGGGTACCAAACCTAATATTTTTGTTTCCTTTTATCGATTTTTTTATACTTTTATAGGACCCAAATCCTTATCTGCATTTGTCACTGATTTCGTTTCAAGCGAGTTAGGGGTTTTGTAATCAATTAAACTTAACACCTAATCTTATGAATACTGATCTTCAACTTACCACGCAATCGCTTGACTATTTAAATCAAACTCGTAAATGGACATACTTTTTATCCATTTTAGGATTTATTACTTGTGGAATTCTTGCCCTACTGGGTCTTTTTTTGAGCACCTTCCTAAGTATACTAGATGAATTTTCAAATAATTTTAGTGATTCGACCTCTCTCACAGGTGGTGCATTAATCTTTGTTTCGATATTTTATATAGGGATTGCACTACTTGTTATTCTCATGTATAGTTATCTCTATCGCTTTTCAATTCAATTAAAAGCAGCCCTTGAATCAAATAACTCTGCCACATTAGAAGAGAGCCTGAAGAACTTAAAATCCTATTGGAAATTTACAGGTATCATAACAATCATTGTGTTAGGGTTCTATGTTTTAGGAGTATTAGCTGCTCTCATAGGAGTAATTTTTGCAGGTTCTATCGCATAACACTAAATAAATTAACCCCATTGAATATTTAACTTACCATGAAAAAACACGTCATTATTTTTGAAGTTAGAGGAGGCTCTGACAAGGGTCCTTATGGTTTTCGTCGTGATTCTAAACCTATTATCGATTCTTTAAAGAAACGAGGCTGGACAGCTGAAATTATTTTTTATCAAGACAAGGACAGAGGGGAAATTTATCGCTATACGCATGAAAAAGCTGATGCGTATATCAGTCGGGTCAATCCCGGGAACCTTAGAGATGAAACAGGCTATTTTCAGATGCTTCGGGAATTAGTAGCTAACGGTATTGAGGGGCTTCCCCACCCTGATGCCATGGTCACTTACGGAGCAAAAAACTCTATTGAACGACTTAAAGGAACAGCAATTGTACCAGATGATATTTACACCTATTACTCATTCGATGAGCTTAAAGAGCATTTTCCTAAAAATATAAAAAGAGGGGTACGGGTATTAAAACAAAACCGAGGTTCAACCGGCGAGGGAATTTGGCGAGTCGAACTCCTAAATCCAGAGCAGTATAAAAATATCATCCCATTGAATGCTGAATTAAAACTTACAGAAGCTAAAGACAACCACACCGAAACTAAAACATTACAAGATTTCTTAGAATTTTGTATTCAATATTTAGAAGGAAATAGTGGAATGATCGTTGATATGCCCTTTTTAAAGCGAATTAAAGAAGGAGAGATTCGAATTCTTATGTTAAGAGACAAGGTCATGAATGTCGTTCACAAAAAACCTGCAAATACTAAAGACGCTTTTTCTGCCACCCTATTTTCTGGAGCAAAATACCGTTACGACACCCCAGCAAAATGGCCAGATTTGGTGAAATTAGCTGAAGGTATGGTTCCGGTCATTCGGGAGAAGCTAGGAAATTACGACATCCCACTTATTTGGACTGCTGATTTTATTTTAGACACTGATAAAAAAACGGGCAAAGACAACTATATTTTAGGAGAGATCAATGCCTCCTGCGTAGGGTTCTCTACTCATTTAGAACTCAGTGAAAATATTGCGGAAGAAGTACTTGACTTAATGGATGCAGAATCAGTTGTCAATAATAAATGGGGTGCCTTTACCAAATAAAAATAAATTACTCTAAAATCTGAGCTGCGTGTTCTTTAGTCTTGACCTTGTCAATTACTCGCTCAACAACACCTTCTTCGTTTACTATAAAAGTTTTTCGGTGAATACCATCGTATTCTTTACCCATAAACTTTTTAAGCCCCCAAACGCCAAAGGCATTGATGACTTCTTTTTCTGTATCAGCTAAAAGTGGAAAGGGAAAATCAAATTTATCGACAAATTTTTTCTGAGCCTTTTCAGTATCTGCACTCACTCCTAGCAAGACGTAGCCTGCTTTTGTAAGTTCTGAGTAATGATCTCGTAAATCACAAGCTTCAGCAGTACAGCCCGGAGTATTGGCTTTTGGATAGAAAAAAACCACTACTTTTGAGCCTTTGTATTGTTCTAAAGATTGTGAGTTGCCTAAATGGTCGTTTACGGTAAATGAAGGGACTTGATCTCCCACTTTTAATGTGTTCATAATTCATAGCATTTTGTAATTTCGAAGATAAAAAATCTTAATGACAAAAAAAGAAAAAGTCACCTTTGCCATCGAAACCTTGGAAAGGTTGTATCCAGAAATTCCCATCCCTTTAGATCATAAAGACCCTTATACTCTGTTGATTGCAGTATTACTATCTGCTCAAAGCACAGATGTTCGCGTTAATCAGATTACACCCTTACTCTTTGCAAGAGCATCCACTCCCACAGAAATGATCAAATTAACAATAGATGAAATCCGAGATATTATACGACCTGTAGGTTTATCACCAATGAAATCTAAAGGAATATACGGATTGTCAAAAATATTATTAGAAAAACACAAAGGTCTTGTTCCTCAAGATTTTGAAGCTTTAGAAGAATTGCCTGCTGTGGGGCATAAAACAGCCAGTGTAGTGATGTCACAAGCCTTTGGTGTCCCTGCTTTTCCTGTAGATACGCATATTCAACGCTTGATGTATCGTTGGGGATTTTCAAACGGTAAAAATGTTGTCCAAACAGAACGAGATGCCAAAAGATTATTCCCAATAGAAAAATGGAATGATCTTCATTTACAAATAATATGGTATGGTAGAGAATACAGTCCTGCTAGAGGTTGGGACATAGAAAAAGACATAATAACCAAAACAATAGGACGTAAAAGTGTACTGAACGCTTTAAAGAAATAACCTAATTTTTAAGTAGATCTAAAGCTCTGGAACTAATTGCCTTATCTGTATACGTTTTTGAAAATGCCAAAATACGATCTACAACAATTCTACGTGGTTGATCTAGTAATGGCTCCAACGATGTTTTTGAAGTGTAATTTTTTGCCATAAAAGTTTCTATTATTCTCTAAACGGCAAAAAAGAATAAAAATTGTTACACAGTTAAAACAATTTGATTTTCATCAATTAGTTTTCTCAGGTTAATGATGGCATAACGCATTCTACCTAGAGCTGTATTAATGCTTACATTCGTGTTTTCAGCAATTTCTTTAAAACTCATGTCTCGATACAATCGCATGATTAAAACTTGCTTTTGATCTTCTGGTAGCTCTTGAATCAACTTTTGCAAGTCTTTGACTACCTGATCTTGAACCATACTGTGTTCAGCATTTGGAGAATTATCTGAAATGAATCGAAAAATGTCAAACTCTTCCGTATTCTTTACTTTTGGCATACGGTTGTTTTTTCTAAAAAAGTCTATGACCAAATTATGAGCGATTCTCATAATCCAAGGAAGAAACTTACCCTCTTCATTGTATTGCCCTCCTTTTAAAGTTCTTATAACTTTAATAAAAGTATCTTGAAAGATATCTTCAGCTGTGTCACGATCCTGAACTTTGGAGTTGATAAAATTAAAGATTCGGGCTTGATGTTTGTTTATTAGTTTTTCCAAAGCAATTTCAGAGCCGGAAAGATATTCTTGTACTAAGTCGGAATCGGAAGGGATAGCAGTGTTTGTTTTCATAAATAAAATTACTTCGGCCAATAGCCATTAAAAAACCAGAATTTTAAAGTGTAATTTTATTTTATACGCTGCATTTTTTGTTTTAACAAATATACATATTTTATTTAAAGTGCTAGGTAAACATTTTTTGAATAGACAATACAGTGTTTATTTTGTTGATAACAACTCCTTAAGATCATTAGTTTATCTCAAAGGATTTGAAGTTTAAATATTGTAAATTGTACCCCTTTTAAAAAACGCTATGAAAAATATTTTGGATTTCGATCCGAAAGAAAATATCATCATCAAAGGTGCTCACTTACACAATTTAAAGCAT
>Ga0315320_10005654_pt1 | contig 10226 bp, 6 predicted proteins | sample M140m21515metaG_FD_203458 | JGI IMG/M metagenome (GOLD analysis project Ga0315320, IMG submission 203458) | Ammonia-oxidizing marine archaeal communities from Monterey Bay, California, United States - M1 40m 21515 | ecosystem: Environmental > Aquatic > Marine > Coastal | place: USA: California...
ATTCCTGGCCCCGCTTGCGGAGGAGCTTGCCAAAGCGGTCTACTTCGTACTGCTGATTCGCTGGCGAAGAATCGACACGAGCCTCTTGGGCTTGATGTACGGCCTCGCCGTGGGCTTGGGCTTTGCCATTACGGAAAACTTTGCCTACTTCCTGCGGGCCTATGTCAATGGGGGTGAGTCCGCTTGGGTGGGGGCGATTCTGGCCAGAACATTCTTCTCGGTGGCGGTGCACGCCACAGCGACGGGTCTATGGGGGGCGGCGGTTGGTCGCTCACGTTCCGCCGAGAATAAGTGGGCGAGGCTTCTGCTGCCCTATGTCGGCTTCGCGGCGGCTCTTGTTGTTCATATCGCGTGGAATCTTTCGTTGACGATATTTCAGGTATCCGGTGCAGAGCTACCTCTGGCGATTGGTGCCGGCGCGGTGTTCGTCTCGATCACCCTGACGGTTTTGGTCTCTTGGTTTGCGATTCGCGATGAGAGATTGATGATCACGCGGGAGCTTGGGCTTGAGGCGGAGCGCGGGACTTTGCCCGAAGAGCATGTCGTGATTTTGGCGTCCCCGCTTGCGAGGTTACGGGAAGCTTGGCTGCAGGAGGGGATCGACCGGCGCGAGTACAAGCGCACGGCGATGATGCTCGCGCTGCGACTCCGCCAATACCGCAGCGCGAAGGGAGCTGAGCGAGGAGAACTCGAGCGGCGAGTCACGGAGCTGAGGAAAGAGATGCAAGCTTCCTTCCCTACGCGCTCATCCTTTCCCGACTTAAGCTCTTCCTAGATCGACGCTTAGAAGTGCCAGGGGAAGCGCGTGTAGTCCTGGGCGCGTTTCTCGAGGAAGGCATCACGGCCTTCTTGCGCTTCCTCGGTGCCGTAGGCGAGACGCGTGGCTTCTCCTGCGAAGAGCTGCTGCCCGACGAGTCCTTCGTCAGGTAGGTTGAACCCATATTTGAGCATCCGCATGGCAGTCGGGCTCTTTGAGTTGATCAGTTCAGCCCACTCCAGGGCGAAGTTCTCGAGCTCAGCGTGGGGTACCGAGGCGTTCGCCATACCCATCGCGAGAGCCTCATCCCCAGAATAGTTGAGGCCGAGGAAAAAGATCTCCCGGGCTCTTTTTTGGCCGATCTGACGAGCGAGAAGAGCCGAACCGTAGCCGCTGTCGAAGCTGGCCACGTCGGGGTCGGTTTGCTTAAAGATCGCATGCTCTTTGCTCGCGATAGTCATGTCGCAGACGACATGGAGGCTGTGGCCTCCTCCGACTGCCCAGCCGGGCACGACTGCGATCACGATTTTAGGCATGAATCGGATCAGTCGCTGCACCTCAAGGATATGAAGTCTCCCAAGCCTTGCGGGGTCGACTTTCTGCCCTTCGGCGTATTTGTAGCCGTCTTTGCCTCGGATTCGCTGATCGCCTCCTGAGCAGAACGCCCACCCGCCGTCTTTGGGAGATGGACCGTTTCCGGTGAGCAGGACGCAGCCGACTTTGCTGTTCATCCGCGCGTGGTCTAGCGCTCGAAAAAGCTCGTCTACAGTCTGAGGTCGAAAAGCGTTTCGACAGTCAGGGCGGTCGAAAGCGATGCGGACCGTGCGGCCATCGAGGCTTTGGTGATAGGTGATGTCGCCGAACTCAAACTCGGTGACGGACTCCCACTTCGTAGCGTCAAAAATGTCAGAAACCATTGCTTCACCCTGGGTTAAAATTGCCTCCTCGCATACCAGATCCAGAGCCCGGGACCAATCCGGGCGTGCGCTACAGCTTGACATTGGGGTGGCGGGCGGGTGACCTGGGGGTATGGCGGTTTACACAAAGATCCTCATTGGCATGGTAATCGGTGTGGTGGTGGGCTTGACGCTGGGACCCAAGTCCGAGTTTCTTGAGCACGACACCTACGTAGTGAGCGACGGCTCGAGACTTGATCTCTTCCTCGACCCCGCAGATCCGGAATCGGGGATTGAGCTACCGTCTGGCTACGCTTTGCGGCTCCCTGTGCAGGAGGTGCGCTACGGCGAACTTGAGGACTCTCAGGGCGAGACTTTTCGGGTTCGGGAGTGGGCGAAGGTGAAGATCGAGTGGACGGAGGGGCTGGCTCTCCGTGACCCTGAGGGGGCGCTGCAAGCGCGGCTCGCCTCCGTGGAGCAGGGTCGTAATCTCACCCGAGGCGCGCATGTCTCCATCTGGCTCAAGGTAGATAACGTCGCGCTCGAAGAGAGCGGAGGTTTCATCTCATTGCCGATGCCGGTGAGTGGCTTAGGTCAAACCGTGATCGAGCTTCTCCAGCCGGTTGGAAAGCTCTTCATGAAGCTGATCAAGATGGTGATCGTGCCACTGGTCTTCTCATCGTTACTCGTCGGAGTCGCGAGCCTTGGCGATATTCGGAAGTTGGGCCGCTTGGGTGTTCGCACCTTGGGTCTCTACCTCGTCACGACGGCGGTGGCGGTCACGATAGGATTGTTTTGCGCGCAATCGATACAACCGGGGCGCTTTGTGACGGAGAGAGATCAGGCGGCGTTGCGAATGCAGTTCGCGTCGGACGCTTCGGATCGAGCGGAAGCGGCGGCGGAAGCCCCTTCGTTGGTCGATAACCTGCTTGGGATAATTCCGGGCAATCCGATAGAGTCACTCACCAGCGGAAATATGCTCCAGATCATCTTTTTCGCGCTGATTCTCGGTGTCGCGCTGACCCTCCTTGATCGGAACAAAGGTACTCCCGTAGTGAATTTCTTTGATCGCGTGCAGCAAGCGATGGTCATGATCATTCATATGGTGATGGCGGTCGCGCCATTTGGCGTGATGGCATTAATTGCGGAAGTCATAGGTCAGAGCGGCTTGAGTATGTTGAAAGCACTGCTGGTGTACGGACTCACCGTGCTGCTTGGTCTCTCGTTGCATGCGGGCATTGTCTACATCGGGCTCGTCAAGGTGGTGGCGAAGCTATCGCCCCGTACCTTCCTCTCGGCGATTCGACCGGCACAGCTGATTGCTTTTTCGACCTCGTCCTCGTCGGCCACGCTCCCGGTCAGTATGGAGTGTGCAGAAGAAAAGCTCGGCGTCAGCAACGCGGTTTCAAGCTTTGTTCTTCCGCTTGGCTCTACCGTGAATATGGACGGTACGGCGCTCTACCAGGGGGTTGCCGCGCTCTTCATTGCTCAGGTCTTCGGTGTCGACCTGACGCTTGGTGACCAGCTCGCGATCGTCGCGACTGCGACCATGGCTTCCATCGGCGCGGCGGGAGTTCCTGGGGCGGGCATCGTCACCCTGGCGATGGTGCTTACCGCGACAGGTATTCCGCCTGTCGGGGTAGCGCTCATCCTGGGTATGGATCGACTCCTCGACATGTTCCGCACCGCGGTCAACGTGACCGGTGACCTTGCGGTGACGGCGGTGATGGCGGCCTCTGAGGGTGAGTTGTTGCGACCGCTTTCGAGCGAGCAGGACGAGGCGGACCCCAGCCGAGGTTTCGAGGGTAGGCTCGACCGCGAGCAGATTCCGGTTCCACCGGAAGAGTAGGGTTTAGGAAGAAACCCGACGTTTGATCGACAACCCTCGCTTCTTCAGGAGTCGATACAGCGTGACTGGGTTTACGTCTGCGAGTTCGGCTGCCTGGCGTACATTTCCTGAGGTTTCCTCGAGCAGTGCGCGAAGATAGGCCTGCTCCTTGGGGGCGAGCCAAAGCTCTCGCAGCTCCTTTAGAGTCTGTCGAGAGGGAGGCTCTTCGGTAGCTGTGGCCGACGTATCTTCCCGCATGGCTTTGGGGAGATCATCGAGTCGAATCTCGTCACCGCGGCTCATAATCACGGCGTGCTCTACGGTGTTTTTCAGCTCCCGAACATTGCCTGGGTACTGGTAGTCGAGGAGCCTTTGCAGCGCGCTTTCCGAAAAGCGAATGCAGGGTTTGCTGTGGTTGGCCGCGCTCTGCTGGAGAAAGACCTGGGCCATAACCTCGAGGTTCCCCTCTTTGTAACTACGCAGAGGAGGTAGCTCGAGGGTCATCACGCTCAGGCGGTAATAGAGGTCGTCACGAAAAGTGCCCTCTGTGGCCATACGCCGTATGTCCCGATTCGTCGCACAGATGAGTCGAACATCGACGTGCTCGGGGCCGCGGCTGCTGCCGAGCGGTTGAACTTCTCCCTGCTCGATCGCGCGAAGGAGCTTCGCCTGGAGTAGGAGGGGAAGTTCCCCGAGTTCATCGAGAAAGAGGGTGCCTCCATTCGCTCGCTGAAACTCCCCCTCTTTGTCGCTGGTTGCCCCGGTGAAGGCACCACGCCGGTGGCCGAAGAGCATGCTCTCCATCATCGTGTCCGGGATCGCGGCGCAGTTGATCGTGATGAAGGGCTTGGAGACGCGACGGCTGTTGAAGTGAATGGAATGTGCGACGAGCTCCTTGCCGGTGCCACTCTCCCCGTGAATGAAGACGGGTGCGTCCGTAGGTGAAACCTGCTCGATCTTGCGCTCGACGGCGAGCCATTCGGCACTGAGCCCCTTGATCAGGTAGGGGCGGCCCTCGCCTTGCTGGCTCGCGCGGTAGAGTTGCGCGCGCCTCAGATGCAACGCGGAGCGGTCGGCCAGGGACTCGAGTCGTTCGGTATGCTCCGGCGTGAAAGCTCGTCCGTGACGAGAAGACACCGTGATGACGCCGATAGGTCGATCTTGGTAGCGGATGGGGACGGCCAGCAGGGAGCGAACTTCGAGGAAATAGGGGGCGTAGTTGGAGTCATTGCGCGTGTCGTTCGAAACGTAGGGCTCGTTTTGGTCGAAGCACGCGAAAGCGATCCCATTGGGTAACCCCGATGCAGCGCGGCGGACGATGGAGCCCGGCATGGTTACCGTCAGGTCCCCGACGACATGGAAGTCTACGGCGAGCCCTTGGCGGGATTCGTCCCACAAAAAGATGGCTCCGTTGTGCGCGTCGGTCTCTTGCAGAGCGACGGCCATCAGGTCCTGATGTAGCTGCTCGACATTGGACGCGTGCAGGTACCCATCGACTCGGTTTTGCTCAGAAGACATGATGGTTATTAGTTTGCAGGCAAAGTTGCAAAAATGCAACAATCTGGAGGTGCGAGTATTGTAATCGTTGAGGTTTATTGCCTCCCAAGTCTTGGCACAGGGCGTGCTCTATGGGTGAGTGTCATGCTTCTACGAATCAACAAAATCCGCCTTGGACTCACACTCTTGCTAGCTTCCGCGGGCTGTGCGGTGCCGATGGCCGACACGACACCGCCAGAGCCGATGAGCGCTGTGCCCGTCGCGGAGCCGAGCCTCGCTGAGCTTTTGGTGCTCGACTTTCTTAATGATCCGGCCACCGACTTGATGGTTCTGGATGTGCAGGTCGGAATCAACCGTCGTGGCGCCATCGGCCTGATGCGGCATCGAAATGGTCCGGATGGTGAGTACCCGACGTATGACGACAACGCGTTTGGCAGCCTCCTAGAGGTTGAGAGCGTCATGCACGTTGGGCCTGTGTCCGTTCAAATGCTCCTCGACTTCACCGCGGCACAGGTGGCTCAGCCGGGCGTGACTGTGGACGGAGTTCATTTCGCTCCTCACGATGCGGCAAATGTTCTGTGGGGCATCAACCGCGCGACCGCCGACGAGCTTCGCTATGAGGTCGGGATTGCGGCTCCTACCGTCGACGCGTTGCTTGAAGGCGTTCCCTATTTCCACCTTCGCAACGTCGCCGAGGTGATGGGTATGGGCCCCGCGAGCTTGGAGAGCCTTCTGACTCATGCTCCGGTTTGGGCGGAGACGCGACGCATGGCTGAAGAAGTGCAGGACTACTCCGGCGTGTTCGATGGCGTATCCTTCGACCGTGGTGTTGCGGCGGTAGCTTTGGAGTTAGCGCATACGCTGACCAAGGAGAACTACGTCGCTGCCGGTATGGCCCCAGGCCCCGCAACACGACTTGTGGAGGGTCGGCCTTATGCTTCGCTCATGGATGTCGCCACCAATCGCGGGATTGGACCGCAGACGATGACCGTGCTCCATAAGCTCGCTTCAGAGCTTAGCCGATCTCTCTGAACCGCCGCCGGCGCCACCAGAGCATCGCGAGGGCAGAGAAGATCAACCCGTAGGCATGTTTCGCCAGGCCCTTCGATCGCAGGGCAGAGCAACCGCTGGTTTCGTTTAGAGGGGGGACTGTCGGTGGACCACCATCGGTTAGCTGCGTCGGGGGCGTCTCTGGTTCGGCAGGGCTGACGATGGAATAGGTCGAGGAGAGTCGCGTGGATTCGAACTCCCCATCATCGGTCCAGGCTCGCCAGTGCCAGATACCGGGTTCAGGCTCGAGGCTGGGTGTCCAGCTTGTGTAGCCTGCGCCGGGAGTGAGGGCGCCTGAGGCAGAGAGTTGGGTGTCGAGGAAGGTGCCGTTCCGGCTGACCTCGAAATGGTACGTGATGGGCTGAGCCTCAGGATCGCTGCCTCGGGCGATGATCAGCCGAGGGTGCTCTGCGAAGAACTGATTCGCCGGAGGAAAAATAAGCTCGGGGGCCCTGGGGGGCCGGTGGGGTGCGACGTATACGTCCCAGCGAGCCTCGCTCGAGCCCCCATCATCGTCGGTGACCTGCACGGTGAAGAAGAGCCGGTCGGGGGAGGTCCTTGCGTGTCCTTGGTTGGGAGTCCAGCGAAGGGTCCCGTCGGCATCCAGGCTACTTCCGGTGGGGCCGCGCATGAGCGTGAAGTGTAGGGTGTCCAAGTCCAGCGCGGGATCGACGGCGGGAAGGGGCTCGGCGAAAGCCTGCCCGACGAAAAAGAGGCGAGGCAGGTTGACGCCAAAGCGCGGCGCCTCGTTCACGATCCGCACCACACGGACGAGTCGACTCCTCAGACCGCTTCGCGAGACTTGAACGGCGACTCGGAAGGTGGAGGGTCCGTCGCTGGTTCCCGCCGGTATATGGAAGCTTGTTTCATCGAGTCGCTCTGCAAACTCGCCATCACCATCGAGATCCCAGCCGACATCACAGCCTGCCGGATCATCGATCCGGAGCGTCAACGTGATCGGTCGCCCTTCGGCGATCACGCGGGGCCCTTCGACGGTGAAGGTGGGCGCACCAGGTTCTGTGGTCAATGTATCCCCAGCGTGGGCGAAATTGAGAAGAGCGGCGTGGTACGCGCCGGAGCCACCTTCTTCCTCTCGCTGCCAGCTGGGATGATCTCCCGAGACGAGGCCGTTGCTTATGTACGCGACTTCCCCGAAGCCGAGGGTTCGCAAAGTCCAGCTCGCCCCCTCGGGAAGCCCTGGCAAGCTGCCGGGGGCCAAGTTGATCGTATCGGGACCAAGACCCGTGAGCATATCTCGATCGTCGGCGTGGCCGACAGGCGTGAAGCCGGCGATCTCGATCACCCCCGAACTCAGGCTGGTGGGCGTGGGGATGATGGGTCCAAGCGCGGCGCCGGCATCCAACGAGCCGCTCGCGCCCAAAAAAGCGATGAGCAAAGTATCTTCAGGCGCAGCGATGGAGTCGAAACCGGTGACGAAGACGCGACCGCCGCCCCGCACGTAGGCGGTGAGATTTGTGAACACATCTGGCGAGAGATGGCGCTCTGCGGTGGCGCTCCAGTAGATGGCGTCATAGCCGCCCAATGCGCCACGGAGGGTTGGATTGTCGAGGAGTGCTTCGTCAAAATCATTCACGACGGTCATCACGTCGTGCCCGGCGTCGCGTAATACCACGGGGATATTGATGTCCGTAAAGCCGTCTGACACGAAGAGAAGCTTCGCTGCGTGTGCGTCCGTAGACCCCGCGAGGATCAGAGCCAGGCTGAGCGCCCCAGTGACGGCGAAGCGACGAAGCATCCACGAAGCATACTGCACGAGAGGCTTTTTGCCGAGCTGAGTCATCGTGTGCCATTGTGCCGAGGAGACTCGATCAAAAGCTTTGAGGCGCGCGACTAAAGAACCAACGACGCTGAAACCATTGGTTTTTTTTCAGTGAAATGTGCGCCAGGCACCGAATAAAAGCTGGCATGTGTCATGCAGTATGCCTAGGTCATGACAAACTCGCGTTCATTCTGGGCCGGAGCTGCGCTCCTAATCTTCGGGGTCGCTCCTGGCTACGGTAGCAGTTGCACTCCTCCCGCTGACTTTGAGGATCCGATCATGCCGCGCTTCCAGCGCGCATTGCCGGAAACGGTTCACGTCTCTGAGGTTCCGCCCCCGCCGATCTCGGGAGGGACGCTGATGGTCACGAATGATCGGGAATATGCGGTGGCGGCTGACCCGGATCGAGACCGAATCTGGCTCGCGCCGATGCAGCTCACGAACGGGGTCATGCTGCACGAGCTTCTGGACGCGAGCGTGAGTGATCCTTCCGTGCTGCCAACCGTGCTTCCAATGCAACCGGCTCGCCCTTTCGAGTTGGCGCAGGGGGCGCACCCGGGAAGAGTTGTCGAGACGGAAGGCGGGCTGGTGCTTGTCGTACTTCGTGGCTTGGGCGAAGTGGTCGCTCTTCGCATTGAAGAGAGCACTCTGCAGGAGACTTGGCGGACTCGGGTATGCAGCGAGCCGAGGGGCATCACCATCGATCCCGCGGAAGATACGACGCTTGTCGCGTGCCGCGACGGCATGATCGCGAGCTTGGATGCCGCTACCGGCCTTGTCGAGCAGCAGGTTCAGCTTCCGTGGACCGATCTGCGGGATATCGTTCTCGATGACCGCGGTGACCTCTACGTAAGCACGTTCCGAACGGCTCAGGTGTTCCGCCTGAACCGAGGGAGCGTTTCGGTACAGGATTCGTTCGATTTGGCGCAGGGTGTTGAGGCAGCCGGCCGCGTGGCTAGCGTGGCCTGGCGGATGCGGGCCATACCGGGTGGAGGCGTGATCATCTCGCACCAGCTCGCGAGGTCGAAGCAAGACCTCGACGAGCCTATGCCTGAGCCCGTTGAAGTCACTCGGGGAGGTTATGGGGGAAGCAGAGTTCGCGAGTGTCGCGGAGCCGACTCCATCGTCCTCTCCGCGGTTACGAGGGTGACGCCAGGACCTAGTGGGGTGCGGACGGACGTCACTCCGGGGGCAGTGCTGCCCGTTGATGTGGTCTCGATGCGGGGAACATCATCGCTGATCGTAGCCGCTGGCGATGCCGGTGCCTTGCAACAAGAGCCCGATTTTGGAGGTGATAGCGACGGTAGGTCTCGGCGGAATAGCCAGCTAGACTTTGCTCCTGTCGACTGTTTCGGACTTGTAGGGCGCGTCGGCTTTGGCGATGGGCGTCAGGCTACGGCGCTCGCCACTCTTTCATCGCCCTTAGTCCTGAACAGACTTGCGATCGTGCAGACGAGGAACCCGTGGGGCCTAGAGATTCGTAACGCCGAAAATCTGATGCGCGGTGGTGATTCACCGGGTGCGACTAGGTCTCCGGAGCGGGCCGTGGAGGCGAGTATTGATCTTCCTGGAGCCGATCGCCGGGATACAGGCTTGGACCTCTTTCACGAAGACTCGGGAGCCGGCATTGCGTGCGCGTCCTGTCATCCAGAGGGTGGAGACGATGCTCAGGTGTGGCATTTTGCGGGTCTGGGAGTCAGGCGGACGCCTCAGCTCAGCGGAGGCATCCTCGCGGAGACAGCACCCTTCCACTGGATTGGAGACATGACCGACTTTGGGCACCTCTCTCATGAGGTCTTCTCGAGTCGTATGGGTGGGCCCGAGCTTACCCCTGAGCTGACGGCTACGATGGCTCGCTGGATAGACACCGTCGAGCCAGCCAAACCCTCCGATGATATCGATGAGTCAGCTATCGCGCGCGGAGCCAGTATCTTCTATAGCGACGAGGCCAATTGCGCCAGTTGTCACAGTGGGGGCTTCTTCACCAACAACCAGACGGTGGATGTGGGGACAGGTCTTGAGCTTCAAGTTCCACCGCTTGTCGGCCTCGATGGACGTGGCCGCTATATGCACGATGGTTGCGCGGAGACTCTCATGGATCGCTTCACCGACGAGGCTTGCGGAGGTGGCGACCAGCACGGAAAGACCTCTCATCTGAGCGGTGATGAGTTGGGGGACCTCGTCTCGTTCTTGCGGACTCTCTAGCCTACGCTGCCCGCGGGGGTGGTATGCTCCCGCGGCTATGAGCGACACTGTTTTTGCCAAAATCATCCGAGGAGAGCTCCCCTCTCACCGCGTCTATGAGGACGAACTCGTTTACGCGTTTCTCACCATCGGCCCAATCGCTGAGGGACATACCTTGGTGATTCCGAAGGAGCCTGCGGCGACGCTGGACGCCTTGAGTGACGAGTCGGCGGC
>Ga0315320_10005655_pt1 | contig 10224 bp, 8 predicted proteins | sample M140m21515metaG_FD_203458 | JGI IMG/M metagenome (GOLD analysis project Ga0315320, IMG submission 203458) | Ammonia-oxidizing marine archaeal communities from Monterey Bay, California, United States - M1 40m 21515 | ecosystem: Environmental > Aquatic > Marine > Coastal | place: USA: California...
GGTTGCCTTGGTTGCCTTGGTTGCCGTATTGTTGGTTGCCTTGGTTGCCGTATTGTTGGTTGCCACGGTTGCCGTATTGTTGGTTGCCACGGTTGCCGTATTGTTGGTTGCCACGGTTGCCGTATTGCTGATTCCCATAGCCTCCGCCACTATTACCGCCATACATTTGCGCCTCGGCAAATGGGCTGGCCCATAGCATACAAAAAGCCGTTCCGGCGAAAAACGAGATGGATTTGTACAGCTTCATTACCCTTCAAAATTTACGTTTAAATTAGACGACAAACAAGCCTTTCAGTTACATTTCCCACTGAATTTAGGCCTTTTCTTGTCATAAACTCCCGTTCAACTGCATTAAACAGAGCATCGAGCATGCCATTTCGGCTTGTTTTAACAAATTGTGCCAATCAAAAACGAGCAGATATCCTGCTCTACATGAATGATTTAGGATAGTTTTGGCCGTTTTGAAACTCGCGTCCGTTTCAATTCACGTTAGTTTTAGCGATGGAGTTCGAGTGCTGATGAAATGTGTGAACTTCAGACTGAACGGTGAGCTAATCCAATTCGGTTGCCTCAATTGCAGATTGACTTGTTCACTGGCCAATAGTTGTAACTCATTTTTCAAGATAACTTTGAACGAGGAACTGGATCTGCTCAAAAACTAGCTCCACCGGCGAGATGAAAGCCGACCTTAAGAAATCCGACTCCGACTAGGGAGCCGGCACCGGAGTAGCCGGTGGTACCGGAGCAGGCGCAGGCGTCGGCGTTCCACTGGGAAGCGGCGGTAATGCCGGCGGGGCGTTGGCTTGGATCGCCCCATTAGCATCCCGAAACTCCTTAAAGACGGCGCGCACAATGTTGGTGTCCAAGAGAATGGCCTTGAAGTTCCAGTTGGAACCGCCGGGAAGCGTAGCGATGAAATCACTGGTGGCACCTAGCATTTGATCCCCCGAATCAAAAACATCAAACTCCAGCGTGAGTTCGTCGATGGCATTGGTACGATTATTGGCCACGGTGCCATTCAGCGCGCGAATTCCATTGTTCGTGTCCGTTACTATGGAAAATGGAAACAACTGAACCCCGTTCACCTCATGAATCGGTCCGGCGCTGGAATTGGGCTGGGCTTTCGCAGTCGCGTTCGCGTCCAATGCTGCCTTTCGCTGAGCTTCTGCCTCATCTTCCACAGCCGTTTCATAAACCCGTGAAGCGCGAAATTCCTCAAACGCCAACTCCTGTGCTTTCTTATTCAGAATCGCTAAACGCCTTGTCAACTCGCGGGTGGGCGGCGAATCTGCCGGCATGGAGAGGAGCTGGTTGCGGATATCAATCAGCTCTTTTTCGTTGGCCGTCTTGGTAGCATTCACATCGCGCCAGGCCTGCAGCGCCTTTCCCACCACAGTCAAAGGCCGATCGGGATTCGCTCTACGACCAAGCCCGCTAGGGCCATGGCAGGCCATCCAGCCCACCATTCCCACCAGTATCCACACCGCCGCCATCAAGCCACGATTCATGTGCAAACTCTAACGAAAAACGACTCCAAAAACAAGCCTGCACGGCACGGCCAATCTTGTGTTTGCCACAGGCCTGAGTTAAACTGTCACTCATGACGTCCTGGATTGAGCGCACCATCACGGTGAATTGGCGCCATCAGGTGTTGTTCACGCAGAATGTGTTCGATGCTGAGAATGCCACATTGCGCGATGCGCTGGTGGACGGCGAGGAGCGCGAGCCGCGCAAAACGCTGATCGTGGTGGATGAGGCGCTGGCCAAGGCGCAACCCACCCTGCTCACGCAAATCCAGGCGTATTTCAAAACGCATTCGGATTGCTTGAATCTGGTTTGCGAACCGGTGGTTATGGAGGGCGGCGAGCGCACTAAGAATTCCTATTTCCATGTAAGCGAAGTGCAATCACAGGTGGATCGGTACCACATCGATCGTCATTCCTATATGATTTGTGTGGGCGGCGGCGCGTTGCTGGACATGGTGGGCTTGGCCGCCGCCACGGCTCACCGCGGCATCCGCCACATTCGCATTCCCACCACAACGCTCAGCCAGGATGATTCGGGCGTGGGCGTGAAGAACGGGATCAATGCGTTCGGTAAAAAAAATTTCATCGGCACCTTTGCTCCGCCGTTTGCAGTGATTAATGATTTCCAGCTACTATCCACCCTGTCTGCACGCGACAAGCGCAACGGCTATGTAGAGGCCGTGAAGGTGGCCTGCATTCGGGACGCGGAATTTTTCGACCGCATTGAGGCGGACGCGGATGCCTTGGCGCAATTCGAGCCAGCGGCCATGCAACGGCTAATCCATCGCAGCGCGGAATTGCACATGAACCACATCGCCTCCAATGGCGATCCGTTTGAAATGGGAAGCGCGAGACCGCTGGATTTCGGCCACTGGGCGGCCCATAAACTGGAGCAGATATCCGAGTACCGCCTACGCCACGGTGAAGCCGTCGCCATCGGGATTGCGTTGGATTGTATTTACGCCCGCGAGATGAAGTTTCTGCCCGCAGAACAATGCGACCGGATCCTGCGTCTACTGGAGCGTCTCGGCTTTACGCTTTGGAGCACGGATTTACTGCATGCCGATGCCGATAGCAAACTGGTGGTGATCGAAGGGCTCGAGGAATTCCGCGAACATCTCGGCGGACGCCTCACCATCACGCTCCTGCATAGGATCGGTGATGGGTTTGAGATCAACGAAATGAATCTACCCAAAGTGTTGGATGCCATTCATGAGCTTCAGGAACGCGCCGAGGGATGCGAGGATTCCAAGATCATTCCCGCTCAGGGATAACCGCGTATGAACCGCGTAGTTGTGATCAATGTTGTGGGGCTGTGCGACCGGCACATCGGACCGGACATGCCGTTCCTTTCCGCCTTCCGCAAGCGTTCGCAACATCGCCACATCGATCCTGCCTTCCCGGCGGTGACTTGCACCGCGCAGTCTGATTATGTCACCGGCAAAACCGCCAGCAGCCATGGCATCGTGGGCAACGGCTGGTACAACCGGAACTTGGCCGAGGTACAGTTTTGGAAGCAACCTAATCAACTCGTGCAGGGGCCTAAAGTCTGGGACACCCTGCGCGCCCGGCATGCCGACTTCACGTTTGCTAAAGTGTTTTGGTGGTACAACATGTACTCCAGTGCTGACTGGAGTCTCACGCCGCGCCCGATGTACCCGGCCGATGGCCGCAAGGTGTTTGATATCTACACTCACCCCGCCTCCATTCGCAGGGAAATCAAACAGGATTTAGGCGAATTCCCGTTCCCCGGATTTTGGGGGCCGGCCGCGGGCATGACCACGCCGCAGGGCTCAGCCGATTGCGTGAGCTGCTGGATCGCTGAGTCCGCCAAATGGGTAGAGGAACGGCAATCACCGACACTGACCACAATTTACCTGCCTCATCTAGATTACAACCTCCAACGCCTCGGCCCGAATCATCCGGCCATCGGCCCTGATCTGAATATGACCGATGAGATCGTGCGCGATCTCGTGGAGTTCTACGAAGCCCGCGATGTGCAACCGGTGATTATCTCCGAATACGGGATCACTGAAACGAATCGGGCCATTCACCTGAACCGCCATTTCCGCGACCAGGGCTGGCTGACCATCAAGGAGGAACTCGGCCTGGAATTACTGGACGCCGGCGCCAGTCAAGTATTCGCCGTGGCGGATCATCAAGTGGCGCATTTGTACGTGAACGATCCGGCAATCTTAAACGACGTTAAACAACTCGTCGCCTCGATCGATGGAGTCGATACAGTGTTGGATGGCGAAGCCAAAACCGAACGCGGCATTGCCCATGAACGCGCCGGAGATCTGATTGCTGTTTCCACAGAAGACAGCTGGTTCACCTACTACTACTGGCAGGATGACTCCAAGGCACCGGACTTCGCACGCACGGTCGATATCCACCGCAAACCCGGATACGACCCAGTGGAGCTGTTTATCGATCCGGAGATCAATTTCCCCAAACTGCACATCGTGCGGCGGTTACTGCAAAAGAAACTCGGCTTCCGCATGCTCATGGACGTGATCCCGCTGGACGCCACTCTGGTCAAAGGTTCGCACGGATGCCGCCCAACCGATCGCGCCGATTGGCCCGTGCTCCTGTCGGCTACCGATGCCCTGCCCTCAAGCGAGCCCCTGAAGAGCACCGACGTGCATGATGTCATCCTTCGCGCCGTGGGTTAAATGAGATTGTGTGTCGCCCGCCCACCGCTACACTGCGCCCATGCGTAAATCGGCCCTGCTTGCACTATTCATCCTGAGCCTCAATCTTTCTGCTGAAAACTGGCCCGGTTGGCGCGGACCACGTGGAGACGGTACAAGCGTAGAAAAGAATATTCCGACCGAATGGAGTGCCACGAAAAACGTTCTCTGGAAAACGCCCATCCCCGGCAACGGCCATGCCTCCCCAATCGTCTGGGGAGACCGGATTTTTCTGGTGACCTGCGACGAAGGAAAACAGGAACGCCTCCTCCATTGCGTGAATCGCACCAACGGCAAAGTCTTGTGGCACCGCACGGTGGTGAAGTCCCCACTGGAACGTGTCCATCGCCTGAACAGCCGCGCCTCCAGCACGCCAGCCACCGACGGCACGCACGTGTACGTTTCGTTTCTGGATCAAAAGGAAATGGTCGTGGCCGCTTACGACTATACCGGCAAACCGGTTTGGCAGGTTCGCCCCGGTGTGTTTTCTAGTGTACACGGCTACTGCAGCTCGCCAGTGATCTGGAAAGATAAACTGATCGTGAACGGCGACCACGACGGCCCCTCCTACATCGTCGGACTCGACCGAAAATCCGGCGATACACTCTGGAAAACGGCGCGCGCGAATCACACCCGCAGCTACTGTGTGCCCACACTGTTCACCCTAAACGGCAAAACTCAAATGATTCTCAGCGGCGACAAAAGCGTAGCCAGCTATGATCCGGACACCGGCAAAAACATTTGGTACCTCAACGGCCCCACCGACCAGTTTGTCGCCTCCATCGTGTACAACGAGCAGGCCGACCTGCTCTTCATGACTGGCGGCTTCCCGCAGCACCACATCATGGGCATCCACCATGACGGCCAAGGGGTAATTGATGGGCAGAACAAAATCGAATGGCACCACCGCACGCCGAACTGGGTGAGCTACGTGCCCTCGCCGATTGCCGCCGGGCGTTATTTCCTGATCGTCAATGACCGCGGTTTCGCCAGTTGTTTCGATGCCAAATCCGGTGAACCCACTTGGGCTGGCCACAAACTCAGCCGCGGCGCCCATGCCAGTCTGGTCAGCGCTGAAGGGCTTGTGTATTTCACCGTCGACGACGGCACCACCTACATCATTCGTCCCGGCAAAGAACTGGATATTGTCGCCGAGAACGCCCTCGGCGAACGCGTATTCGCCAGTCCGGCCATCAGCCAAGGTGAAATCTACCTCAAAGGCGACCGGCACCTTTACGCGATCGGAAAATAGCAGAATCTGGCAAACAAACTGCTTTGATCAAGTGGAACAAAGCCGTTTTGGCTTGAAAAACAGCGATTTTGTGGTTAGTTTGAAAAATCAAGGTGGTTGCAACAAGCCAAGGATAAACCGCTCATGAAGAACTCTCTATTTTGGTGCATCGCATTTTTCTCCCTACTGCATGGATTATCAGCGGGCGTTCCGGGTATTCCCGGTGCCACTAACACGCCTCCCTCCATGGTCCCCGGAGCAATTCCCGGTGGTGTAGGGACGATTCCAGCAGTCCCGGGCGGAGCGCCCGGCATGGCCCCTACCAATGCCGTCCCCGGGGGCGTCCCAGGAATGATCCCTGGCGGAGCCATCCCCGGGGCTGGTATCCCTGGCGCCCCTCCTATCAACCCGGGAACTGGTATTCCCATCGGTGGTGTTCCAGTGGGACCGGGCACGACCCCTGTCTCAACCAACGCCCCACCACCACAGATCCAAGAAATCGTTACGCCGGAAATGATTCAGGAGGCAATGCGTGTTTACCTGCAGGGAGCAAGAGTCATTCGCGAAGAAGCAGAATACGGTCTTGTTCGCCAACAACATAATCTCGCTGTCCTTTACGGTTTAGGGCTTGGTGTTCCGTTAGATCACCAAAAAGCATTTGAGTGGTACAAGAAAGCTGCGGATGAAGGTTTGCCTGAATCTCAGTTCAACTTGGCCCTCGCCTATCAAAATGGAATGGGGACGCGCAAGGATTTGGTGAACGCCTTCAAATATTACATCTTAGCCTCAGCTCAGGGTCTCATGATCCAGACTGACCCCAATGAACTACCCCGACCTTTAGCGTCAGAATATCGTGATTACCTTGCCCGCTTTCTCAATCGGGAACAAATAGAAACAGGCCAGCGCATGGCCCGTGGCTTCATGACTAATCTGGAACGGCGGCGTTATTACAAGCGCCGCCAGCTATTCGATAAATACAAAGCCAACCTGATCCGTTCCGGGAAAAACCACATGGAACCGGATAATTATTCCGACTACCTGGAAATTCTACTGAAAAACGGCACGCAAATTTATGACCTCTATAACCGGACAAATTTCTTCCCGCCGATGATTGAAAATTTCACCTATCAACGCATCCCGCCACCGGCAATTCTGATCACGCCGACGGTAAATCCAGATGACGGACCCTTATCGCCGACGCCTCCCCCAACACCAGTGCCCCCCTCACCCGGCAATTAAACTGCATCGGCGGTTTCGGCTACCAAATGATGGCGCACCGCCAAACTCAATAACTGGCCAACCACCATCAGTGCCGCTAAATCCGCTTCGGCAAACTCCGTGTCCTCGTCGGTGTCTTCCACACATAAAAGCCCCAACTCTTCCCCTCCCCAAATCATCGGCACATAAAGTCCGGCGTTCATTGAAAGGCGCCGCACGCATTCCTCCTTGCCCACCTGTCGCCAAGAATAGCCTGTGCGAATTTCAAGGGCTCGATGTGCAAGCGTGTCGCTTAAAATAGGTTTTAATGCAGGACGATGCGCCTGCAATCGAATTCGGCCCGCCCCATGGTCCACCAGAAAAAACGCCGCCCGTTTTACCGTTGGCAGCCACTTGGTGACTCCATTTACGAACCAGTCAGCCAGCGCCTCATTGTTCTTTGCGCGGTGTATTTGAGCCACTAGTTCAGGTAGGAGTTTCAGAAACTCCTTTGAGCCGGAGCCAGCCTGCCCTGACTCAGATAAAGCCAATTGCCTGTTGGGCCGAATGCGGCCCATGGGACTCTTGCGGCTTTTCAAGACCGAATCTAGATCCGTTTTCTTTCGGTATCCCGGTTCGAAATACCGATAGCTTTCCTCTTTGTAGACCGGATAGGAATCGAGCGCCTCGAACGCACAATCATCTTCCTCCTGGGTTGCCGGCACATCAGGCATTTCCGATCTCCGTTTCGGCATCGCCGTATGCCCATTATCGTAACGAAATCGCATCACTGCCCCGCCAATGCGCACCTCATCCGAGGGATTCACTACACGCGCGCCGGACAGTGCCTCGCCGTTCACCAAGGTGCCATGAGTACTGGTTAAATCTTCCACCCAACATATTCCTCGGGTGCGCCAAATCCGGGCATGTGTACGTGAAACTTTGAGATCCGAACTCAGGTCCACATGAATCTCTTGTTCGGGATGTGTTCGCCCGACAAAGATTTCATCAAGATCATATACAAGTTCCTCCTGCCCCGCATCGGTAGTTAAATCAATATGAATTCCCTTTGCCGGCCGGCCATCATTTACGGCATCCGATCTGGATTTAGATGGATCAGAACCTGTAGGGCGATCTGGACGCCTCTCTGGACGTGGATGGCCGGGATTCTGCTTATTCTTTGGCGCGCCACCTCGTCGATGCGCCGAGAGCGGTTTGCGCAATGTGAGCTTAGTTCCACCCAACATTACTTCCGCCTCAGGCAAAACCTCCATGGCGGCCACCAATCGTTCGCCATCTACATGCGATCCCCCGCTACTGCCAAGGTCTTCCAGGAAAACCTTGTCTCCCGCTAGCCAGGCCCGCGCATGCACTCGCGACACCAATTCATCCGGTGCCAAGTCCAACTGCACCTCGCGCATTTCATTGCGTCGCCCAATCACGATCTCGTCATGCTCCAGCAACACGGTGCGCACTTCGCCGCCTTGTTTGATCTCCACCTCGATCATTAGCAGTCAGCTTGGCGAGAGGCAGGGCCTTCCGTCAATCATCATCGACAAACGGAGCTTGAGCCTACCCACCCTTGTCCGGCATCTTGTCTTTCCTCGCCATGAGCACCGGCACGGCAAGAGTCATCATTCAACGGCAAGACGGCGAAACCCTCGTTGATCATCATCTTGCCCACGGCACTTTCGGCATTGGACGGGACCCCGAAAATGGGCTGACGGCTGAAAGCGATTATCTCTCACGCCATCACGCCACCCTAACCCTTGCCCCGGACCAGTGCTGGATCGAGGACAACCAAAGCACGCACGGCACTTTTCTGAACGGCACCCGTCTCACCGAAACCACAGCTCTACCCCGTGATCAAGCTGTGCAAATCGGCGACCTATTTCTTACCATCACCACCCCGAGAGCCACCAAACACGCTGCCCGCCTCTATGTTCCCGGCGATATGATCGGCAATGGCCGCTATACTCTCAAACAGGAACTGGGCCGAGGCGGTGGCGGGGTCGTCTGGCAGGCTCGAGACGAGCATTTGCAACAGTCCATTGCCATTAAGCGACTCCCTCCGGAGCTCGCCAATGACACCGTTGCTCTCGGCGACCTCATCAGCGAAGTGCAAAAAGCCCGACTACTCAGTCAACCGCACATCATTCGCATTCATGATTTCGTCAAACTACCCAACGAACTCCCCTTTATCACCATGGAGCTAGTTGAAGGCACTGATCTGGGTTCATTGCGAAACCAGCAAGCTAACGCTTGTTTCACATGGAGCCGGCTCGAAGGCCTTGCAGTTCAAATGTGCGAAGCCCTTCAGTACGCGCACGAGCAACAAATCATCCATCGCGATTTAAAACCCGCCAACATGATGATTACCCGCGAAGGCAACCTGAAACTTGCCGATTTCGGCATCGCAGCCAGCATCTCGGATAAAAACCAAAAGGCTGAAATGGAAGGCGATGCCAGCGGGACCACCGTTTACATGAGCCCCCAACAAATGCGCGGCCAGCGCCCGGAACCTGCCGATGACATTTACGCGCTCGGGGCCACCCTGTACGATCTGATCACCACTAGACCCCCCTTCTACACCGGCGATATTTTCCAGCTCGTTCAAGATGTGCCGCCTACCACCATTTCCCAGCGCATGGCTGATTTCAAACTGGAAAACCATCTCCCGCCGCACGTGGAAGAGGCCATCATGCAATGTCTCGCCAAAAACCCTGAAGAACGCCCAGCGTCCGCCAAGGATTTAGCCGGTCTCCTGCATCCTGGTGAAGCCCCACCACCACCACCTGTGCCTGCCCCAAAAGAAATCGAGGAAATGGAATCCATCCTCAGCGAGCCCCTTCAGCATACCCGGCAATTCCTAGAGAAAAACCTCCCCCAACCCGTCACCAGCTGGTGGCGCGTAGCAGACTCCCGCAAACGCGACTACGCCTTGCTTGGAATTCTTTGTGGCATCCTGATTCTTCTCGAGTTGGTCTATTCCAAACTCGAACACGGTTCCTTCTGGCAAACCCTGAAGGCCAACCATTTTTTCCTGCCTTGGTAAAACGTGAAAAGAAGCGTCGCAATTACTGCAACCGAAATCCCATTCGAACATTCCGCCGATACGTCCGACTAGGATTCACCCGCAACGAACTGATTGAGACACTAGAACCTTGAGCACGAGCGCTAGCTGTGTTCGCTACTGGACTCGTAACCGAACGAGATGCCGGCGCGAACCGGCCCAACCGCGGTGAAACACGAAACCCGCCGTAACCTCCCACCATCCGCAAAATGCCCCCCCGATGCCGGCCAGTGGAACTGGCGGCCTGAAACGGCACGGTTAATACCCGAATATTTCCCGCCAACATGGGGTGGTGATTTCCTGAAGGAGGAGGAGTCACGCCTCCACCCATACCAGGTAGCCCGCCCGGAGCCACTCCACCTGGAGCAGATACAGGTAAACCTGTTACCGGATCAACACCCATACCACCCATACCACCCATACCACCCATACCACCCATACCACCCATACCACCCATACCACCCATACCACCCATGCCAGGCAATCCACCACCCATGCCAGGTA
>Ga0315320_10005662_pt1 | contig 10216 bp, 16 predicted proteins | sample M140m21515metaG_FD_203458 | JGI IMG/M metagenome (GOLD analysis project Ga0315320, IMG submission 203458) | Ammonia-oxidizing marine archaeal communities from Monterey Bay, California, United States - M1 40m 21515 | ecosystem: Environmental > Aquatic > Marine > Coastal | place: USA: California...
CACCCTCTTTTTTCTTATCTCTTCCAGTTAAAACTCTAACTTTTAATCCTTTTTTAATCATTTATAAAACCTCTGGGGCTAATGAAATTATTTTCATTTGACCTCTACTTCTTAATTCTCTTGTTACGGGGCCAAATATCCTTGTACCCACTGGTTCACCTTTATCGTCTACTAAAACTAACTTTAGATCCATCTTCCCTATGAATTCCTTTTTTTACTCTAACCACTACAGCTTTGTGAACAGTACCCTTTTTTACTTTTCCTTTAGGTAATGCCTCTTTAACAGCAATAACAATAGTATCACCAATACTTGCGTATCTACGTTTAGATCCACCTAGAACTTTAATGCATTCTATTCTTTTTGCACCAGTGTTATCAGCAACTAATAATTCAGTTTGTACTTGTATCATTTAGATCCATCCATTACTTGAAATTTTTTATTTTTTGAAAAAGGCTTACATTCAATAATTGATACTGTATCTCCAGTTTTAAATTTATTATTTTCATCGTGTGCATTATATTTTTTTTTAACTTTAACTACTTTTTTTAATACTGGGTGTGAGTATTTTCTTTCTACAGATACAGTTATAGTTTTATTAGGTTTATCGCTTGTTACTACTCCTGTTAATATTTTTTTAGGCATTTAATTTTCCTTTTAATGTAGTTTTTAATCTAGCTATGGTTTTCTTAGTTTGTCCAATTTTAGATGGATCTGTAATTTGTGAATTAATTTTTTGGAATCTAAAGTTAAATAAATCTTTTTTTAGTTTATCAATATTCTTTATAACTTCGTCTTTAGATAATTTTTTAATTTCTTGTTTTTTCATATTATGCAAATCTCTTAATAAATTTAGTTTTAATAGGTAGTTTTGCTGAAGCTTTATAAAGAGCCTCTTTCGCTATTGTCTCTGATACACCATCAATTTCAAATAAAATTCTACCTGGTTTTACTCTGCAAGCCCAGTATTCTGGAGCTCCTTTACCTTTACCCATCCGCACTTCAACAGGTTTTTTGGAAACTGGTATGTTAGGAAAAACTCTAGTCCAAACACGTCCTTGTCTTTTCATATGTCTTGTTAAAGCAACTCTAGCAGCTTCAATTTGTTTTCCTATAATTCTCTCTGGCGCCATAGCTTTTAATGCAAAAGATCCATAATTAATTCTACTTGCACGAGTAGCTGTACCATGGATTCTACCCTTATGGGCTTTTCTGTATTTTGTTCTGACTGGCTGTAACATCATAATTATTCTTTAACCTCTTTTGGAACTATTTTATTAGTTTCTTGGCTAAACTCTCTAGCAAAAACTTCACCTTTATAAATCCATATTTTTATTCCAATAATTCCAAATGTTGTTAATGCTTCAGCTTCAGCATAATCAATATCAGCTCTTAAGGTATGCGAAGGTATACTTCCTTCTCTTAACCATTCAGTTCTAGCTATTTCATTACCACCTAATCTACCACTAATGGAAACTTTTATACCTTTTGCACCAAGTCTTAGACATGATTGCATAGCTCTCTTCATGGCTCTTCTGTATGATATTCTTTTAACTAATTGTTGCGCTATATTTTCAGCAACCAAATAAGCGTTTGTTTCAGGTTTTTTAACTTCCTTAATATTAAGAGTTACTTCATTGTTAGTAAATTTAGATAAATTATTCTTAATTTTATCAATATCACTACCTTTTTTACCAATTACAAATCCTGGTCTTGATGTGTAAATTGTAACAAAACATTTATTAGATGTTCTTTCTATCATAACTTTAGATACACCAGAATTAACAACATTTTTCTTTATATATTCTCTGATCTTAAAATCTTCGATAAGATAATTACCAAAATCTTTCTTTTTCGCATACCATACAGAATCCCAACCTCTGTTTACACCTAGTCTGAAACCAACAGGATTAACTTTTTGACCCATGACTCTCCATTTGTTTTGCTTCTGATAATATAATTGTAATAGTTGAATAAGGTTTTAAAATTGGTGCTGCTCTACCTTTTGCTCTAGGCCTAAATCTTTTCATAACAACTTTTTTTCCACAATATGCTTCTTTAACAATTAGTTTGTCTATATCGTATTGATTGTTATTTTCGGCATTAGCAACAGCTGAAGAAACTGTTTTTCTTATCTCTCTAGTTATTCTTTTTGCTGAAAATTGTAACTCTCTAATAGCAACATCTACTTTTTTCCCAACAATAGCTTTAAGTATTGGATTAAGTTTTCTAACACTAGACCTAATGTTATTGTTTACAGACCTAACTGTGTCTAGTTTGGTTCTATTAATTTTCTTTTTTTTATTCATAATTATTTTTTCTTCTCAGCTGGTTTGCCTTTTTTTTCAGCTGGTGTATGTCCAAAGAATGTTCTAGTTGGTGAAAACTCACCCAATTTATGACCAACCATATCCTCAGATATAGTAACAGGGATAAATTTTTTGCCATTATAAATCAAAAAACTAACTCCTATAAACTCAGGAATAATTGTTGATTTTCTTGACCAAGTTTTAATAGGCATTTTTTTTGGATCTAATTTTTGTTTTTCAACTTTTTTAATTAAGCTTTCTTCAACAAAAGGTCCTTTCCACACTGATCTAGCCATTATTTTTTAGAATCCTTCCTATTGTTTCTTCTTCTAACTATAAATTTATCTGTACTCTTATTGTCTCTAGTTTTTAAACCTTTTGCAGATTGACCTGTTGGAGAAACTGGATGTCTTCCACCTGCAGTTTTACCTTCACCACCACCGTGCGGGTGATCAACTGGATTCATCACAACTCCTCTAGTATGAGGTCTTCTACCAAGCCATCTTGATCTTCCTGCTTTACCTATCTTAATATTTTTTTGATCTGGATTTGAAAGCACTCCAATTGTTGCCATGCATCTTGAATCAATTTTTCTAACTTCTCCAGAGGTCATTTTAATTAATGAATAATTTCCATCTAATCCACTAATTGTAACTGATGTACCTGCTGATCTGGCTATTTTTCCACCTGCTCCTGGTTTTAATTCTACATTATGAATATTTATACCAACAGGAATATCTCTAAGCGGCATACAGTTTCCAACTTTAATTTCTTTCTCTGTTCCATTTTCAATTTTATCACCTATTTTAATTTTTTGTGGCGCTAGATAATAAAAGTGCTGTCCATCATCAAACTTAACTAACATAATGTAACAAGATCGATTTGGATCATATTCAATTCGTTCAACGGTACCTGGCATGTCAACTTTTTTTCTGTAAAAATCAACTAGTCTGTACATTTTCTTATGACCACCACCTGACATATTACGAGAAGTTATGTGTCCATTGTTATTTCTTCCACGCATTGAGCTTTTTGGCTCAACTAAAGCTTTAAATGGCTTACCTTTCCAAAGACCAGTTCTGTCAACTAAAATTGTTCCTCTTGTAGATTTTGTGTAAGGTTTAAATGTTTTTAATGCCATTTTTTAAATTCCTGATGTTAGATCAATACTTTGACCTTTTTTAAGTGTTACTATTGCTTTTTTATAACCTTGAACATTAACTTTCTTACCTCTGGCTACTTTTGTTCGATTTTGTTTGTTTATAATATTTATTTTTGTGACATTAACTTTAAAAATCTTTTCAATATTATTCTTCAAATTAGTTTTGTTAGCAGCTCTTGGCACTTTAAAAACAATTTTATTTTGTTCAGATAGATTAGTTGTTTTCTCAGTAACCATTGGTGATAGAATTTTATCGTATAAATGTATTTTATCCATATTAAGAATATCTCTTTTCTAGTTCTTTAATTGAGCTTTCTGTAAAAACTACTTTTTTAAATTTTATAATATCAAATGCACTAAAATGATTAATATCTGTAACTTTAACATTTGGAATATTTCTAACTGATTTTTCAATTTTTTCTTTAGATGATTTATCTAAAATAATTAATGAATTAGCAATTTCAAATTTTTTAACAATTGAATGCATTTCTTTAGTTTTTTTAATTTCATTTCCAAAATCACTAAAAACTATCAAATTATTAAGTTTGTTCTTTTCAGTAATTAGTGATGCAATACTTAATTTCTTTTCACTTTTATTTAATTTTCTTTTTTTATAAGCTAATTCACCTTTGGGTCCATGAGCCACACCACCACCAACAAAAATAGGTGCTTTTCTACTCGCGTGTCTTGCTCCACCAGTACCTTTTTGAGCATATATTTTTGATGTTGATCCTTTAATTTCATTTTGTTGTTTTGTTTTTGCGTGTCTGCCTTTGTAATTAGCGTTAGTTTTAAATAATACATTATCAACTAATTTTTTATTAATCTTAGCTGAAAAAATCTTATCTAAGACTTCAATTGAATCTTTTTTACCGTCTAAATTTAATTTATCAATTTTCATTATTTTTTCTTTTTATCAGGTGTTTTTTTAGCTTCTTCTGCTGCTGAAATTTTTTCATTAATTGTCATTTTATTTATAATTTTAACTGATTTTTTAACTAAAATTTCAGTATTTTTTGAACCTGGGATAGACCCTTTTAAATACAGTAATTCATTTTCTATATCAGTCTTAATAATTTCTAAATTTTGCATAGTTCTAAGCCTGTCACCCATGTGACCAGCCATTTTTTTACCTTTAAAGACTTTTCCAGGATCTTGTCTTTGACCTGTAGATCCATGAGATCTGTGTGATACAGAAACACCGTGTGTAGCTCTCAATCCACCAAAGTTATGTCTCTTCATTGCTCCAGCAAAACCTTTACCAATAGTTTTTGAAGTTGTGTCTACGAACTTAACTTCGTTAAATATCTCAAGACCGAATTCATTACCCTCTTTATATAGTTCGGTATCTTTAATTCTAAATTCTTTTAATTTTTTCTTTGCTTCGGTATTTTTTTTTGAATAAAAACCTTTCATTGCTTTAGTAAGCTTAGATGCTTTAATTTTACCAAATCCTAATTGCACAGCTTTATATCCACGTTTTTCTTCGTCAATAACCTGAATAACTCTAGCTTTCTCCATTTTAATAACGGTAACAGGTACTAAACGCCCCGTTTTATAGAATTCTCTAGTCATACCAATTTTTTTTCCAATTAATGCAATTTCAGTCATAATTAAATTTTAATCTCCACATCAACACCTGATGCTAAATCTAGTTTCATTAAAGCTTCTACAGTTTGAGGTGTAGGCTCAATGATATCAATTAATCTTTTATGTGTTCTAGTTTCAAACTGTTCTCTACTTTTTTTATCAATGTGTGGACCTTTTAGAACTGTGTATCTTTCAATTCTAGTTGGTAAAGGGATTGGTCCTTTAATAGTAGCACCTGTTCTTTTAACAGTATTAACAATTTCTTCTGTAGAAGCGTCTAAAATCTTATTGTCATAAGCTCTTAATTTAATTCTAATGTTTTGTTTTTCCATAATTTTTAGCCTGCAATTTTCTTAGTTACTTCATCCTGAACGTTTTGTGGGACTTTTGAGTAATGATCAAAAAACATTGAATACTGTGCTCTACCTTGAGACATAGATCTTAGGCTATTTATGTATCCAAACATATTAGCTAAAGGAACCATTGCAGTAATTACTGTTGCATTTCCTCTTTGTTCTTGAGTACTGATTTGACCTCTTCTACTGTTTAAGTCACCAATAACATCACCCATATAATCTTCAGGAGTTACAACTTCAACTCTCATAACTGGTTCTAATAATTTTAATGTTCCTCTAGTACAAGCTTCTTTAAAACAAGCTCTACCAGCTAATTCAAATGCAAGAACACTTGAGTCTACATCGTGGTGTAATCCGTCTAAGATTGTTACTTTATAATCTATCATTGGAAAACCCGCTAAAATTCCACCATCTGAAATTGTTTCAATTCCTTTTTCAACACCAGGAATAAATTCCTTAGGAATTGCACCACCTTTAATTTTGCTTTCAACAGACCTACCTGCACCAGGCTCTTGAGGTTCTACCAAAAGTTTAACTTTGGCAAATTGACCAGCACCACCACTTTGTTTTTTGTGTGTGTATTCAAATTCAGAAGTATTTTGCAGTGTTTCTCTATAAGCAACTTGAGGAGCACCAACATTTGCCTCTACATTAAATTCTCTTTTCATTCTATCAACAATAATATCAAGGTGTAGCTCACCCATTCCTTTAATAATAGTTTGACCAGATTCTTCATCAGAGGTTACTCTAAATGATGGGTCTTCTTTGGCTAATCGTCCTAATGCTTCACCCATTTTTTCTTGGTCAGCTTTTGTCTTAGGCTCAACAGCAATTTCAATTACAGGATCTGGGAACTCCATAGGTTCTAGCAAAACAGGATTAGCTTCGTCACAAAGTGTGTGCCCAGTTATTGTGTATTTTAAACCCGCTAAAGCAACAATATCTCCAGTATTTGCTTCTTTAATATCTTCCCTAGAGTTTGCATGCATTAAGAGCATTCTCCCAACTCTTTCTTCTTTATCTTTTGAAGTATTATAAACAGCAGTTCCAGTTCTAATCGTACCTGAATAAATTCTAATAAAAGTTAATGAACCAACAAAAGGATCATTAGCAACTTTGAATGCCAATGCAGAAAATCCAGTACCATCTTCAAATTTCATTTCCACAACATCTTCACTACCAGGTTTAGTTCCATTAATAGATCCAATATCAATCGGACTAGGTAGATAGTTAATTACAGCGTCAAGCAAAGGTTGAACACCTTTATTTTTAAATGCTGAACCAGTAGTTATTGGAACAAAACTAAAATTCAAAGTTCCTTTTCTTATACATCTTACCAAATCTTCTTCATTTATCTCATCACCATTTAGGTAAGCTTCCATTAATTTTTCATCTTGCTCTACAGCCATCTCAACTAATTCAGTTCTGTATTTTTGAGAAATTTCTTTTAAATCATCAGGAATTTCTTTGTATTCCCATTCGGCACCTAGGGCTTCATTTTTCCAAATTTGAGCTTTCATTTTAACTAAGTCAACAACTCCAGATAAATCTGCTTCAATACCAATAGGAATTTGAATTGGTAGTGGTTTGCAACCTAATCTATCTTTAATCATTTCAACACATCTATAAAAATCAGCACCAGTTCTGTCTAACTTGTTTACGAAACAAATTCTTGGAACTTTATATTTGTCAGCCTGTCTCCATACTGTTTCAGATTGAGGTTCAACACCTGCAACCCCATCAAAAACACAAACAGCACCATCTAAAACTTTTAACGATCTTTCTACTTCGATTGTAAAATCAACATGGCCAGGGGTATCAATAATATTAATTCTATGATCATTCCAGAAACAAGTAGTTGCAGCAGAGGTAATCGTAATACCTCTTTCTTGTTCTTGCTCCATCCAATCCATTGTTGCAGCACCATCATGTACTTCACCAATTTTATGACTTTTTCCTGTGTAATATAAAATTCTTTCAGTAGTGGTAGTTTTACCAGCATCAATATGAGCCATGATACCAATGTTTCTATATTTATCTAATGTATGTGTTCTAGCCATAATTTATTACCACCTAAAATGAGCAAAAGCTTTGTTTGATTCAGCCATTTTATGCACATCTTCCCTTTTTTTAACTGCTGAACCTTTTTTTTCATAAGCATCATACAGTTCATTAAAAATTTTATCTGACATGTGTTTGTCTTTTCTTTTTCTAGATGCGTCTACCAACCATCTGATTGCTAAGGCTTGTGCACGTTTAGTTTTAACCTCAACTGGAACTTGATAAGTAGCACCACCTACTCTACGTGATCTAACTTCAACAGTAGGTTTAATATTATTTATAGCTTCATTAAAAACATTAATGGGCTCTTCTTTTGTTTTTGATTTTATTTTTTCTATAGCTTCGTAGACAATCTTTTCAGCAACAACTTTTTTACCGTCATACATTATTGAGTTAATCAATTTAGGAATTATCGTAGAATTAAATATTGGGTCTGGAGTAACAACTTTTTTTGGTTGAGTTTTTTTTCTAGACATAATTATTTACCCTTTTTAGTTCCATACAAAGATCTACGTTTCTTTCTATTTGCAACACCTTGTGTGTCTAGGTTTCCTCTAAGAATGTGATAACGAACACCAGGTAAATCTTTTACACGACCACCTCTAATTAAAACAACTGAGTGTTCTTGTAAGTTATGACCTTCACCACCGATATAAGCTGTAACCTCAAAACCATTTGATAGTCTAACTCTAGCAACTTTTCTTAACGCTGAGTTGGGTTTTTTAGGAGTTGTCGTATAAACTTTAACACAAACACCTCTCTTCAAAGGTTGTTTCTGAAGCGCAGGAACTTTATTTCTAGCAACAGGTTTAATTCTTTTTTTTCTTAACAACTGATTAATAGTTGGCATAAATTTTTTTTAATTAATTAATATATTTTTGAGTGAAAATAACTGGCGGGTTATTTTGTGGCAGCGTTTAGTTCCGTAAATTAGGTACTACATTCCAACCAAAAACAGCGTCAAAATACTATTAAATCTCTGATTGTCAAACTAAAACTACAAGTTAAAGGTGTTTTTTTTATTAATTTGCTGGAGTTTCTGTAGCTTCTGCTGGTTCAATTTTTTCTTGCTCAGCTAAAAATTTATTGTCGGCTTCAATGGCATTTTTATTCCATTTGTTCTTGATATGACCAGTTCCAGCTGGAACCAATCTACCAACAATTACATTCTCTTTTAAGCCATTTAAAGGGTCAACTTTACCCTTAATTGCAGCATCAGTTAAAACTCTAGTAGTTTCTTGGAATGATGCAGCTGAGATAAATGACTCAGTTTGAAGTGAAGCTTTAGTAATACCCATTAAAACTCTTTCACCAGATGCAGGATTTTTTCCTTCCGCTACAAGTTTTTCATTTAAATTATCAAACTTAATTCTATCAATCATTTCACCCGGTAAGTATGACGAATCACCAGAATCTTTAATTTCAACTTTTTTAAGCATTTGTCTTAATATTGTTTCAATGTGTTTGTCATTAATAATTACACCTTGTAATCTATAAACTTCTTGAACTTGGTTAACAAAATATTCTGTTAAATCTTTAATTCCTAAAATTCTTAAAATATCATGGGGTAGAGGTTGTCCATCTAAAAGGTACTCACCTTTTTTAATTTTTTCACCTTGGTTAAAGTTAATATGTTTGCCTTTAGGTATTAAATAATTTGAAGGCTCACCGTTATCAGGTTGAATTGAAATTTTTTGTTTACCTCTAACTTCTTTTCCAAACAATACTTGTCCATCATTCTCAGCAATAATTGCGCTATCTTTTGCTTTTCTAGCTTCAAATAATTCAGCTACTCGTGGTAATCCGCCAGTAATATCTTTTGTTTTGGTTGTTTCTTTTGGAAGTCTTGCGATTATATCACCAGCAAATATTTTTTGACCATCTTTAACAGAAAGAATTGAATCAGGAACTAAATAGTACCTTGCCTCATTGTCATCAGCTTTTTTAATTACATTACCTTTTTCATCTCTTAAAGTAATTCTTGGTTTTAAATCTGTATTTTTAGATTGCGCTCTCCAATCAACAACTGATTTAGAAGAAATACCAGTTGCATCATCAGTTGTCTCTTGAATAGAAATACCATCAATTAAATCAACATACCCTGCTATACCACTTTTTTCTGCAATAACTGGAGTTGTATAAGGATCCCATTCACAAATTTTTTCATTTGTTTTTACTTTATCACCATTTTGGAAAAATAATTTTGACCCATAAGAAACTTTATAAATTGCAACTTGTACACCATTATCATCTTCAATTGATAACTGAGTATTTCTACCCATAACAATTAAGTTTTTCTTCGAATCTTCTAATAAATTAGAGTTTATAATTTTTAAAGTTCCAGCTGATTTTGTTACAATTTGAGATTCTTGTTTAACAGAAGCGGTACCACCAACGTGGAAAGTTCTCATTGTTAACTGAGTACCAGGCTCACCAATAGATTGAGCTGAAATCATACCAATTGCTTCACCAACGTGAACCATTTTTCCTCTAGATAAATCTCTTCCATAGCAAGTAGCACACACACCAAGTTTAGAACTACAAGTCATAACTGAATAAGCTTTTATAAATTTAACACCAGCGGCATCAATTTTATCACAACCTGATTCATCAATCATAGTTTCTTTTTTAATAACCACTTCTCCAGTAATTGGATTCTTTACGTCAAAAGCTGTTACTCTTCCAAGTGCTCTTTCTGATAAACTAACTACTACGTTTCCACCCTCTAAAATTTCTGCTA
>Ga0315320_10005668_pt1 | contig 10205 bp, 7 predicted proteins | sample M140m21515metaG_FD_203458 | JGI IMG/M metagenome (GOLD analysis project Ga0315320, IMG submission 203458) | Ammonia-oxidizing marine archaeal communities from Monterey Bay, California, United States - M1 40m 21515 | ecosystem: Environmental > Aquatic > Marine > Coastal | place: USA: California...
TGAACCGTATTTTAAAAAAGGTTATGACACCTATCTGAAGGCAAATGGTCAAACTAAAGGTATACAGAGTTATAATGCAATGGTGAGTATGCTAATTGCATACACTTTGGCAAACGAATCAACCCTGCCCTAATTTTTTTTCACTAATTTTTCGAAGGTCAAGTATTTTAAAATACCTTAGCCCAAGTGAAATATTTATCTAGTAATAAAAATCCAGAAATTAAACGTCTTCGGCTTCTTTCGCAAAAGTCAAGGGAGAGAAAAAAACATTCTTTATTCGTAATAGAGGGTTTAAGAGAACTAGAAAAGGCCCTAGTTGGTGGGTACTCCATTCAATCTCTTTTTATTGAAGAAGAACATAAGTATGCCTTTGAATCAATCATTCAAAAGCTTATCAACTCTGAACAATTTTTAGTCTCTAGTGCTGTTTTTGAACAAATAAGTTTTCGATCAGGTTCAGAAAAAATAATGGCTATTGCCCAAACCAAAACGCATAGTCTAGAATCACTTAAACCTAAAAAAAACGCACTGCTATTGGTTATTGAAGCACCTGAAAAGCCCGGTAACATTGGAGCGTTATACCGAACTGCTGCGGCTGCTCAATTTGATGGGATAATCATTGCAAATCCAAAAACAGATTTTTATAATCCCAACAGTATTCGTTCAAGTTTAGGATGTGTTTTTCTTCTACCAACTGCCATAGCAAAGTCAGATGAAGTTATAACATACCTGAATAACAATGAGTTTCTCATAGCAACTGCAGCCATACACTCGGAGGCAATTCCTTATACTCAATTTGAATATAAGACACCTTGTGCTCTTGTAATGGGTACTGAAAGTACCGGTTTGGACAATAATTGGCTGGAAGCTTCACATCAACATTTAATTATTCCAATGTCCAAAGATGTTGATTCGCTAAATCTTTCTGTTTCGGCAGGAATTTTGATGTATCAAGCTAGAGCCAAAAAAATTGAACAACAGAAGCATTAAAATCTTTAGTATATTACTACTGAAATGATTGTTGACCAAGAATTAGAAAATAAAGAAATTGCAAAGCAGTATAAAGAACTGCTCCGTATCAGCTATCAAACCCTAAGCGAGAAGGATAAAAAAATGATTCGCTTAGCATTTGACACTGCTGTTGAAGCCCACAGTGAGCAAAGAAGAAAGTCTGGAGAAGCCTATATCTTCCATCCAATCAATGTAGCTAAAATTGTTGCTCACCAAATTGGTCTTGATGCAACCTCAATTTGTGCAGCACTTTTACATGATGTTGTTGAAGACACCCAATTCACCTTGGAGGATATTGAACGACTTATGGGAAATACTGTGGCAAAAATTGTTCATGGACTGACCAAAATTTCAAGTCTCAAAAAGGATAAAAATATCTCCCTGCAAGCGGAAAACTTTCGAAAGATGCTGCTTACACTTAATGATGACGTTAGGGTAATTATTATCAAAATTGCTGATCGGCTTCATAATATGCAGACCATGGACTCCATGCCTGAATACAAACAGGTGAAAATAGCTTCAGAAACCCTCTATATTTACGCTCCTTTAGCACACCGGATTGGTTTATATAACGTAAAAACTGAGCTTGAAGATTTAAGTCTAAAATATACAGAACCTCAACGATACCTATCAATAAAAAGTAAAATTGAGGAAAGTTATGATGAACAAGAAAACTACATCAAGACCTTTTCCAAATTTCTTTCAGAAGAATTGGATAAAGAACGTGTAAACTACACTATAAAAGGTAGGAGTAAATCTATTTATTCCATCCACCGAAAGATGCTTATTCAAAATATTGCTTTTGAAAATATTTTTGACAAGTTTGCGATGCGAATCGTTTTTAAAAGTACGCGTCCCAAAGAAAAGCTTCTAGCTTGGAAAATTTATTCTATCGTAACAGATCATTTTACTCCAAATCCTACACGACTAAGAGATTGGATTTCTGCACCCAAATCAAACGGTTACGAAGCACTTCACATCACTGTGATGGGGCCTCAAAACAAATGGGTAGAAGTTCAAATTCGATCTGAACGAATGCATGAAATTGCTGAAAAGGGATATGCCGCTCACTACAAATACAAACAAGGAGATCAAAAAGATATCGGTATTGAAAGTTGGCTAAATCGTTTACAAGAAGTATTAGAAAACAATTCAGGAAATGCAGTAGACTTTGTTGAAGATTTCAAGCTTAATCTCTATGCTAAAGAGATTTTTGTATTTACCCCAAAAGGGGATTTAAAATCACTTCCTCAGGGAGCAACTGCATTAGACTTTGCCTTTGCCATTCACACTGATATAGGAAAAAAAACAAGAGGAATTCGAGTCAATGGGCGTTTGGTTCCACTAAGTAAGGAATTAAAAAGTGGAGATCAAATTGATGTCATTACATCTGAGAGTATTAAACCCTCAAAAAATTGGTTGGATTTTGTTATCACATCACGTGCCAGATCGATTATCAAATCATCATTAAATGAGGAAAAAAAGGCTCGCGCTGAAGAGGGTAAAGAAATCTTGAGAAGAAAACTCAAACAACTTAAAATTACGCTGAATGATAAAACCATTCAGCAAATGTTGCTTTATTTTAAGTTCGACAGCAGCCAAGACCTGTATTATAGAATGGGCATTGGAACCTTAGATAATAAACAGCTCAAAAATTTCGCAAGTGTATATCAAAATTCAGTAATAAATTTCTTTAAACGACGAATTAGCTCTAAAAAAAATACAAGCCCTAACCTCTCAAGTGAAATCACTGAAAAATTTGATCAACTTGTTTTTGGAAAAGAAAAAGAGCCATTAGCACATAGTTTTGCAAATTGCTGTAGTCCAATACCGGGAGACGCTGTGTTTGGATTCATTACAGTAAATGAAGGGGTTAAAGTGCACCATAAAGAATGCCCGAATGCCTTAACTCTCCAGTCAAATTTTGCCTACAGAGTAATTCCTGCCAAATGGATTGATTCCTCCTCAGAACAATATACAGTTGTACTTAAATTAAGTGGTATCGATAGAAAAGGCTTAGTCAATGAAGTAACTCGAATGATATCGAACACAAAAAATGTCAACATAAATAAAATTAATTTTGACTCCGAAGATCAATACTTTACTGGAATGATCCAGGTGAGTGTTCAAAACAAAACAATACTTAGTAAACTGGTCACAACCTTATCTAAGGTAAACGGTATAGACAAAATTGTCAGAGAGTAAGTCAATATAACTATCTTTGTATTACTATGGTCACAAATAAATCAAACCAAGATGTTGTTAAAGATGTTTTTATCAACTTTTTGGATCAACAAGGGCATCGAAAAACCCCTGAACGCTTTGCTATATTATTTGAAATTTACGACAGTAAAGAACATTTTGACATAGAGTCTCTTTACATCAAAATGAAAAATAAAAATTACCGAGTCAGTAGGGCTACACTTTATAACACCATTGAACTCCTACTCGCGTGTGGACTTGTGAGAAAACATCAATTTGGAAGTGGGCAAGCGCAGTACGAAAAATCCTATTTCGACCATCAACACGACCATATTATTCTTACTGACAGCGGAGAAGTTAAAGAATTTTGTGATCCTAGAATCCAGCAAATAAAAAAAACCATAGAAGAAGTTTTTGATGTTGATATCCACAAGCATTCTTTATACTTTTACGGTACAAAAAAAAATAAAAAATCCTAAGAAAAAATGACGGTAGATTTACTACTCGGACTCCAGTGGGGTGACGAAGGGAAAGGGAAAATAGTGGACGTGTTAACCTCCTCATATGATATAATCGCAAGATTTCAAGGCGGTCCAAATGCAGGCCACACCCTTGAGTTTGAGGGGAACAAACACGTTTTACACACCATTCCATCTGGAATTTTTCATGACAAAGCGGTAAACCTAATCGGTAATGGAGTCGTTATTGACCCGGTTATTTTCATCCAAGAGATTGAAAATTTAGCTCCTTATGGAATAAATTTTGACGAAAAATTATTGATTTCCAAAAAAGCACATTTGATTTTGCCTACGCATCGCCTTTTAGACGCTGCCTCTGAAGCTTCTAAAGGAAAAGCAAAAATAGGATCTACGCTCAAGGGTATTGGACCAACCTACATGGATAAAACAGGCAGGAATGGAATCCGAGTTGGAGATATTTTTGCAATAAATTGGAAGGAGAAATATCAAAAGCTGACCCAAAAGCATTTAGAAATGCTCAAGAGCTTCGAAAACACTATTGAGTTCAACTTAGAAGAAATGGAAACTGTTTTCTTAGAAAGCATCAAAGAACTGAGGAAATTCAATATGGTAGATAGTGAACACTACCTCCATCAAGCTCAAAAAGCGGGTAAAAAAATATTAGCGGAAGGAGCACAGGGGTCTTTACTAGATATTGATTTTGGCACCTATCCTTTTGTAACTTCGTCTACTACAACTGCAGCAGGAGCATGTACAGGACTTGGCATTGCTCCTAATAAAATAAAAGAGGTTTTTGGGATTTTTAAGGCCTACACAACCCGTGTGGGTAGTGGACCTTTTCCTACCGAATTGTTTAATGAAGATGGAGAGACCATGGGACGTGTTGGAAATGAATTTGGAGCAACTACTGGCCGTTCTAGACGCTGTGGCTGGATAGACTTAGTCGCTTTAAAATATTCCATAAAAATCAATGGAGTTACTCAGCTTATGATGATGAAAGGAGATGTACTTTCAGGTTTCGACAAGATTAAGGTCTGTACTAACTACAAAACCTCCGAGGGAGTTCAAGACCACCTTCCTTATGACATTTCTGATCAAGACATTGAACCAATATATGAAGAATTGCAGGGCTGGGAAGAAGACCTTACTCAAATGACCGAAGTCAACCAATTCCCTAAAAACTTTATCGATTATATTGACTACTTAGAAAGAGCCTTAGAAACACCCATTAAAATTGTTTCCGTGGGGCCTGACCGAGCACAAACGATCTTTAGATAACTAAATTCAAATGAAGCTGTCATTTTGTTTTTGCGCAGTATTGATTGCTCAGTTTTTTTTAGGAACTCTTGTTGCCCAAGAATCTAAAATAATTCAAATCCGCCAAGCGGGAGGTTCAACCCAGGATCAAGAACGCTATCCAGATGCCAACATCCTTTTTAAGTCTGCTGACAAACGAGTTCTCTTATTTCACGAAGGAGCGCTTATTGAATCAGACCAAGCATACTTCTACAAGAAAAAAAACTATTTCAAAGCCATAGGTGATATAATCTTTACACAAGGCGACAGTTTACGAATGACCTGTAAAACCATAGAATACGATGGGGAAACAAAAACAGCTTATGCCCAGGGAGACGTATACTTAGAACGACCTGACATGACGCTAAGAACCGAAGAACTAAATTTAGATAGGATTAATGAAAAGGCATTTTATACAACTCCGGGTGTAATTGTTGACAGTACCAGTACCCTCAAAAGCAACCAAGGACAATATTTTATGAAACAAAAAAAATACCGTTTCATTTCAAATGTTACCATCAACAACCCAGATTATATAGTAAATTCAGAACGACTGGATTATTTTACTGAAAGTAATCAAGCTTATCTTTATGGTAATTCAAAGATTGAAGGTGAAACCTACACAGTTTTGTGTGAACGCGGGTTTTACGACATGGAACGCGAAAAAGGTATTTTCAAACAAAATGCGACTCTTTTTTACGATAATAAAATCATTAAAGGAGACAGTCTCTACTTTGAGAGTAATAGAAATTACGCTGCTGCAACAAAAAATATCAGCATTATTGATACAATCAATAATTCTATTATCACGGGTCATTACGGTGAAATATTTAAAGAAAAAGACTCCGCTATTATCACAAGGAGAGCTGTGGCTATTAATATCATAGACCAAGACTCCCTTTTTATCCACGCAGATACTCTGGTAGCCACTGGGCCAGAAGAAAAAAGAATTTTGCGGGCCTACTATGATGTAAGAATCCTCAAAAGCGACCTTAGGGGACGTTCAGATTCTTTATTTTTAGACGAATCAATTGGACTTACAAAACTGCTCAAAAAACCTCTTACTAAACAACAAGAACAAGTGTTCACTGAGCAAGATCATAATAAAAATAATCCTGTATTATGGTTTGATAAAAGTCAAATGACTGGTGACGAAATCCAATTATTATCCAATACGAAAACAAGAAAACTAGACTCCCTTAAGATTGATGGAAAAGTATTTATTGTAGAAAAAGATACACTTAGTGATAATGGTTATCAACAAATAAAAGGTGGAGTTTTAAGAGGAGCATTTAAGGAGAGTAAACTTGATAACATTGTAATCAAAAAGAATACCGAAATGGTTTATTACCTCTATAATGACGAAGACTTACAGCTAATTGGAATTGACAAAACAACATGTAGCGCACTTAAAATGGGGTTTCTTGACGGTCAAATTGATGACATTACTTTTTTAGTTACTCCTAATGGAAATGTTTATCCTGAAGAGGAACTTCCTAAAAACGAACGGACTTTAAAAGGTTTTATCTGGCGAGTAGGACAACGTCCAGAAACTATTGAAGATCTTTTTGATGAAAATGATAAAGAAGAGCAGTTTCCTGAAATATTAAAATTTCAATACCCTGCAGAAGAAAATTTAGTGCCTGAAAACTAGTCTCCATGCTTAAAGAAGACTTCTTAACATATCAAGCAAAAACAACGCCTCATCCTTTGGGTATTGCAGTAGCAAAAGCAAAAGGTGTATACATTACAGACACCCAAGGAAAAAAATACCTTGACTTTGTTTCAGGAGTTTCAGCGTGTAGTTTAGGTCATTGTCATCCTAAGGTAACAAGAGCAATAAGAAAACAAAGCAGAAAATACCTACACGTTATGGTTTATGGTGAGTTTGCCCAAGCACCTGCTGTAAGTCTATGTAAAGAGCTCATTGAATTACTCCCTGACAATCAAGAATCTGTATACCTTACAAACTCGGGGACAGAGGCAATTGAAGGTGCTTTGAAACTTGCCAAACGTGCTACAGGAAGAAGTGAATTAATCGGTGCTTATCAAAGTTATCACGGGAGTACTCAAGGCGCATTGAGCCTTCTCGGGTCTGAGCATCAAAAAGCAGCCTATCGCCCCCTACTTCCAGACACTCGATTTATTCATTTCAATTCGGAGGAAGACTTAAATACTATTACTACAAAAACAGCAGCAGTACTTTTGGAAACTATTCAGGGAGGAGCCGGCTTTATTTTACCTAAAAATGACTATCTAAAAAAAGTGAAAGATCGTTGTGAAGCGGTAGGAGCACTTTTGATTCTTGACGAAATTCAACCTGGTTTTGGTCGAACAGGAAAGTTTTTTGGTTTTGAACATTACAAGATCAAGCCAGATATCGTTGTCATGGGTAAAGGAATGGGGGGAGGACTCCCAGTAGGTGCATTTACTGCATCACGTAAACTTATGCGGCTTCTGGAAGAGCATCCCAAATTAGGCCACATCACTACCTTTGGTGGAAATCCATTAATCGCCGCAGCTTGTTTAGCAACACTTAGAGAAATCCGTGACGGGTATCTGATGGAACAAATTTCATCAAAAGAAGCCTTGATCAGGAAAGAATTAAAACACCCGAGTATACGAGAAATACGGGGAACAGGTCTGATGCTTGCCCCTATTTTTGAGGATCCTGAGATAGCAAATCAGGTCGTCTTGAAATCAATTGAAAAAGGGTTGATGCTTTTTTGGTTACTTTGGGAAAAAAAAGCAATACGCCTAACCCCTCCCCTGACTATCACTGAGAAAGAAATTAAAAAAGGGTGTGCCATCCTAAATTCAGTGCTTGATGATGTATGCAGATGTTAATTAAATTGTTAAAAACAATCCTCCTCAAAAAGAATTTAAGTACATCTAGAAGCTAATTTTATTAATGAAGCTTTTTAATCGCTATGCTAAATTATAATTCTGAAGAAACGCAATCTTCAATTACAAAATTTGAGCGCATGCTCAAAACCAATCACATCTATTTTTTTGACGCCCAAGAGTTTGACGACATTATTGTTCATTACTTAGGGTTGGGTGAAAACCAGTTAGCAAAAAAAGCATTGAAAATGGGATTAGAACAACACCCAACCTCGCATGAGCTTCTACTCCTCCAAAGTGAGGTATTTATCTTAGATGAAAAATACGATGCTGCATTAAAGCTCTTAAATTATGTTGAAAAACTATACCCACTGGATGAAGAAATTTCATTACAGAAGGCAAGTATAGCCTCAAAAAATGGGGATCACAATGCTTCTATTAAATACCTAAATAAAGCCCTTGAACTTTCTGAGGATCCACTAGAAATCTGGAACCTACTTGGAATGGAGCACCTTCTTGCTGAGGAATTTGAAGAAGCTTCATATTTTTTTAAGAATTGCGTGACAGATAACCCTCAAGACTATTCAGCACTGTATAATTTATTGTATAGTTACGATCAGTTAAACAAAATTGAGGAATCAATACGAGTACTCAACGAAGTATTAGAAATTGATCCCTATAGTGAAGTAGCCTGGCACCAACTTGGTTTGGTACTAATCAAAAAAGGACATCAAAAAGAGGCATTATCTGCCTTCGATTTTGCTATTATCAGCGATGATACTTTTACAGGTGCCTACATAGAAAAAGGGAAACTTCTAGAAGCAATGGGACGCATTAATGAAGCTATCGATAATTACGAAATTGCCTTAAATACTAATGACCCCAGCGCATTTGTTTTTCAAAGTATAGGTAGGTGTCATGAAAACTTAGGGAACAATGATCTAGCAATAAAATTTTATCTTAAGGCAATTCACATCGAACCAAGTAATGAAAATAGCTGGGTTTCATTGATTGAATTTTACATCAAGCTAAAGCTATACAAAAAAGCCAAAAATCATTTTAAAAGAGCCCTCGAAGTAAACAGCGACTCTATTATGCTGTGGAAAAAAGGAACTCAAATCTACAAAGCTTTAAATCAGCAGGAAAAAGCTCTTGATGCCTATCAAAAACTTTATAACCTTGGAGTTTTTGAACTGCCATCACTACTTGATCACATCGATCTTCACCTTCAATTTGAACAATGGGACAAAGCCTATGAAATCACCAATGAGGCCTTCAAATCTTTTCCTGAAAATAAAAGTTTATCCTTCCGTCTCGGAGGGTGCAGTTTTGAATTGGGTAAAAAAAGTGAAGCACGCTATTTTTTGGAACTAGATCAACTTAGTGAAGAGGAACAACTCAAACTTTCAAAACTTTTTCCTTCTTTTTACCAATTTTAATCTTTGGATCTCCTTAATTCCTTTCGGTTTTCTACCTTTGTTGGATAACAATTCCAAACGATGTACTACCTTATCTTGTATCTCAAAGGCATGCTCATGGGAGCTGCAGACCTAGTGCCTGGTGTCTCGGGTGGAACTATAGCTCTCATTACTGGAATTTATAAAGAACTCCTAGAAAGTATTAATAGTTTATCGCTAGATAAACTAAGACTTTTAAGGAAAGAAAAAATCAAAGTAGTTTGGAAAAAAATTAACGGTCCATTTTTACTTACAGTTTTTGGAGGAATACTTTCAAGTATTTTACTCTTATCAAGAATACTTGAATGGTTAATTGAAAACGAGCCGTTGGCACTCTGGTCATTTTTCTTTGGCCTCTTAGTAGCTAGTATCCTTTACCTCGTTAAATCAGAATTGTCTTTAAGCATTCTAAACATCCTTTACTTGGCAGTTGGAGCGGTTATTTCTTATTTAGTAACCCAACTCAATAGTGGTGAAAACCAAAGTAATTTATGGTACTTATTCCTCTCTGGGTTTATAGGTATTTCTGCAATGATATTGCCAGGGCTTTCTGGAGCCTTTATTTTGGTAATTATGGGAGTCTATCAAACTATTTTGTCAAACGTTCGAGTCGCTCAAGATTTAGTAGTCAATTTTGATAAAACTCAGTTTGTTCAAACAGCCAGTATTTTAGGGGTTTTTATTCTTGGTATTTTTGTGGGTTTAAAAGTATTTTCAAAAATTTTGAGTTGGCTTTTAAAACGATATCCCGAAAGAAGTATTGCGGTTTTGATTGGTCTAATGATTGGTGCTTTACACAAAGTTTGGCCTTGGCAAAACACACTAACTAATTCTATAAAAGAAACGTATGCTGTGCTACCAAAGCAATACAATGATGACCCTCAAATCTTTTCAGCTATAGTATGGATGCTGATAG
>Ga0315320_10005673_pt1 | contig 10197 bp, 6 predicted proteins | sample M140m21515metaG_FD_203458 | JGI IMG/M metagenome (GOLD analysis project Ga0315320, IMG submission 203458) | Ammonia-oxidizing marine archaeal communities from Monterey Bay, California, United States - M1 40m 21515 | ecosystem: Environmental > Aquatic > Marine > Coastal | place: USA: California...
ACATCTATCATCTCATCTAATGACGGCGTAATTAATCCACTCAAACCAATCACATCAACTTCATTATTTTTTGCAACTTCTAAAATCCTGTCTGAAGAAACCATTACACCTAAATCAATAATTTCATAATTATTACAGCCTAGAACTACACCAACTATATTCTTACCTATATCATGAACATCTCCTTTTACAGTAGCTAAGAGCACTTTTCCTGCTTTACTACTTGAATTTTTTTCTTGCTCAATAAATGGAGTAAGAACAGCAACTGCTTTTTTCATAACTCTTGCACTTTTTACTACTTGTGGTAAAAACATCTTTCCTGCTCCAAAAAGATCTCCTACAACTCCCATCCCGTCCATAAGGGGTCCTTCAATTACATCCAATGGACGAGCAAATTTTAATCGCGCTTCCTCAGTATCTTGCTCTATAAAGGCAACTATTCCTTTTATCAAAGCATAAGATAATCTTTCTTCTACTGATTGCTCACGCCAAGATAAATCTTCTAATCTTTGCTTCCCCTCTCCTTTTATATTTTCTGCTAAATCTAGCAAACGCTCAGTAGCTCCAGGATCAATATTTAGCAATACATCTTCAACTGCTTTTAATAATTTCTTAGGTATATCTTCATATACCTCAATCATTCCAGCATTTACAATTCCCATATCCATCCCATTATTAATAGCATGTAATAAAAAAGCTGAGTGCATAGCCTCACGCACAATATTATTGCCTCTAAAAGAAAAAGAAACATTACTTACTCCACCACTGACCTTAGAATTTGGCAGGTTTTCTTTTATCCATTTTGTAGCTTTAAAAAAATCAACTACATAATTATTATGTTCCTCAATTCCTGTAGCTACTGTTAATATGTTTGGATCAAAAATAATATCCTCAGCAGGGAACCCAATCTCATTCACTAAAATACGATAAGCTCTTTCACAAATTCTAATTTTATCATTGTAATTTACAGCTTGACCTTTTTCGTCAAACGCCATCACAACAACAGCTGCTCCGTATTTAAGTATCGTCTTAGCGTGTTTTTTAAAAACTTCCTCCCCTTCCTTTAATGAAATAGAATTAACAATCCCTTTACCTTGTATACACTTTAAACCCTCCTCAATAATATGCCACTTTGAAGAATCTACCATTATTGGTACTTTCGAAATATCAGGATCAGAAGCTATTAAATTTAAAAATCGCACCATGCATTCCTTTCCCTCTAACATTCCATCATCCATATTAACATCAATAACTTGCGCTCCTCCTTCTACTTGATGTAATGCAACTTCTAAAGCTTCTTCAAGATTATCATCTTTGATCAATCGCTTAAATTTTAAAGATCCCATCACATTTGTTCGTTCTCCTATATTAGCAAAATTACTTTCTTTCGAAATAGTAACAGCTTCAAGTCCACTCAAACGCATAGCTTTTTTAATTTTTGGTATTTTACGAGGTGAATATTTCTTAGAAATTCGGTAAAATTCTGCTATATGGTCAGGTGTTGTCCCACAACAACCTCCAACTATATTAACTAAATTACTTAGCATAAAATCTTCTAATTGGGCACCCATTAGTTCTGGACTTTCATCGTAGTCCCCCATTTCATTAGGCAATCCTGCATTAGGATAAGCACTAACATAAAACGGCGCCTTTTTTGCTAGTTCTTTAACATAAGGTTTCATTGCTTTTGTTCCCAAAGCACAATTAAAACCAACACTTAATAGTGGAATATGTGCAATTGAATTTAAAAAAGCTTCGGCTGTCTGTCCTGATAATGTTCTCCCACTTTCATCTGTTATTGTACCAGAAACCATTATAGGAATTCTCATTCCCTTTTTTTCGAATACTTCTTCAATAGCAAATAATGCGGCTTTGCAATTAAGAGTATCAAATACAGTTTCTACCAATAATAAATCTACTCCACCATCAAGTAATCCATTTATTTGTTCAGTATAAGCATCTTTCAATTGATCAAAAGTAATATGTCTAAATCCAGGGTCATCTACTTTAGGAGAAATAGATGCTGTTCTATTAGTAGGCCCAATAGCACCTGCAACAAATCTGGGCTTATCATCAGTTGAAGAATCATATGCTACCTCTTTTGCAATTTTAGCTGATTGAAGATTTAATTGATAAACTTCTTTTTCTAATTTATAATCTGCTTGAGCAATTGATGTTCCACTAAATGTATTAGTTTCAATTATATCAGCTCCTGCATCTAAATACTCTTTATGAATTGCTTTAATTATATCTGGCCTTGTAATAGAAAGTAAATCATTGTTCCCAAATAAATCAAGAGTGTGGGTTTTAAATCTATGACCTCTAAAATCATCTTCAGTAAGTTCATATCTTTGAATCATAGTACCCATAGCGCCATCAAGTACTAATATCTTATTCTCTAATATTTTTTCAATTTTGTGCCTCATAATTTATAAGACTTAACAAAAAAGATTTGTGAAATTAAATTTCGCTCATCTTTCTCCTTTAAGGAGTGGGATTTAGCACCTTACTTAAGGTTGCCAAGACATCAAAGGGCCCATCCCTCAGTCTTTCTTGATAAGTCAATTGCAAATTAAATACAATTATGCTTAGTAGACAAATTTGTATGTTTATTTTTTTTAGTAAATTTGCACTATTGAAGTGGAATGATTTGGCTTATTGCAACCACTAAAAAAAATGCTAAAACAGTATTCACCAAATTAATCATGCCAAATCTTATTTAAATTTATTAATAAAAAAGTAAAAAATGTCATATTATTTCACATCAGAGTCAGTTTCAGAAGGACATCCGGACAAAGTATCTGACCAAATTTCAGATGCACTTTTAGATAACTTCTTAGCTCAAGACCCAAATTCAAAAGTTGCTTGCGAAACATTAGTAACTACAGGACTCACAGTTCTAAGCGGAGAAGTTACAACTAAGGCCTATATTGATGTGCAAAAAATCGCAAGAGAGGTAATTTTAAAAATTGGCTATAACAAATCAGAATATCAATTTGATGGAGACAGTTGTGGTGTGATCTCGGCAATTCACGAACAATCTCCTGATATTAATCAAGGTGTAGTGGAGGGAAAAGGCCTTAATAAAGAGCAGGGGGCAGGTGACCAAGGTATGATGTTTGGCTATGCAACAAATGAAACTGAAAATTTAATGCCCCTAGCACTAGATATTTCACATAAAATACTTATTGAACTTGCTGATATCAGAAAAAAAGGAGTTGAAATGACTTATCTACGTCCAGATTCAAAATCTCAAATCACTTTAGAATATAATGATGACCACACACCTAAGAGGATAAGTGATATTGTAGTTTCTACTCAGCATGACGATTTTGCAAATGAAAAAGCTATGCAAAAGAAGATTGAAAAAGATGTTAGAGAAATACTTATTCCTAGAGTTAAAGAGCAACTCTCAGATGCAAATAAATGCTTATTTGGAAGTGAAAAATACCATATTAACCCAACAGGGAAGTTTGTTATTGGAGGACCACATGGAGATACTGGACTTACTGGAAGAAAAATTATTGTTGATACATATGGAGGTAAAGGAGCACACGGAGGCGGAGCATTTTCTGGAAAAGATCCATCAAAAGTAGATAGATCTGCAGCATACGCAACACGTCACATTGCAAAGAATTTAGTGGCAGCAAACGTTGCTGAAAGAATTTTAGTGCAAGTAAGTTATGCGATTGGCGTAGCCGAGCCAATGGGTATTTTTGTAGATACTTATGGAACATCAAAAGTAAATATGTCAGATGGAGAAATTGCTGCGACAGTTAAAAAAATGTCTTGTTTTAATCTAAAACCGGCTTCAATTATTAGTAGATTAAAATTACAAAACCCTATTTATTCTGAAACAGCAGCATACGGACACATGGGAAGAGTATCTGAGAAGAAAAAAGTTACCTTTAATATTAAAGGAGAAGAAGAATCTTTTGATGTAGAAACTTTTACTTGGGAAAAACTAGACTGCCAAGAAGAAGTGAAATCTGCTTTTAGTTTATAATAGAAAACACTATTTCTAAGGTCGCATTTATGCGGCCTTTTTTGTTACATAATAATGCTAATTCAGAAAGCCTACCAATATGGACACAATTGATGTATGCAGAAAATCCTGATGAAGGGGAGGTAATTACTTCTTACAAATTATTAATCTTAGTAATCAATCAAAAGGTATTTATTTTGTAAGACTAAAAAGTGGAACTACAATTGAACAAAGAAAATTAATTGTTCAATAAAACATAACAAATAGTCATCAACAACTTTTGTTTATATGTGTATCACCTCATCATAAGCATCTGCAACAGCTTCCATAACAGCTTCACTCATTGTTGGATGCGGATGAATAGCTTTTAATACCTCTTGTCCTGTTGTTTCTAATTTACGAGCCACAACTGCCTCAGCAATCATTTCTGTAACATTATACCCTATCATATGACAACCTAACCATTCACCATATTTTGCATCAAAAATAACCTTTACAAAACCATCTTTATGTCCTGCGGCTGATGCTTTTCCTGATGCAGTAAATGGAAACTTTCCTACTTTTATCTCATATCCAGCTGCTTTAGCAGCAGCTTCAGTCATACCGACTGATGCAATCTCTGGGCTAGAGTAAGTACAACCTGGAATATTCCCATAATCAATAGGGTCAGGACTGTGTCCTGCAATTTTTTCTACACATGTAATTCCCTCTGCAGAAGCAACATGAGCAAGAGCCTGATTCGGCAACACATCTCCAATTGCATAATACCCATTTACATTTGTTTTATAGTAATCATCTACTATAATTTTACCATTCTCTGTCTTAATTCCCACCTCTTCTAATCCAATATCTTCTATATTAGAAACAATTCCAGCAGCAGAAAGAACAATATCACACTCAATGGTTTCTTCACCAGTTTTAGTTTTGACTATCACCTTACATCCACTTCCGTTAGTATCTACTTTTTCAACTGAAGAGCTTGTCATTATCTTAATTCCTGATTTTTTGAAAGATCTTTGTAATTGCTTAGAAATATCAACATCTTCTACTGGAACAATATTGGGCATAAATTCAACAACAGTAACATCAGAACCCATCGCATTATAAAAATAAGCAAATTCTACTCCAATAGCTCCTGAACCAACAATAACCAGTTTTTTAGGAGCAGTTGGTAAAACCATTGCATCACGATAACCAATTATCTTATTACCGTCTTGAGGCAAGTTGGGAAGCTCTCTAGATCTAGCACCTGTTGCTATGATTATATGCTTTGCATTGTAATCCAAAGCTTTCCCATCAGCAACAACACTGATTTTATTGCCTAGCTTCACTTTACCAAAGCCATTTATTACATCTACTTTATTTTTTTTCATTAAGTAAGCAATACCATTACTCATTCCATCAGCAACATCACGACTCCTTTTAATTATTGATGGAAAATCAGCATTCACATCTTTTACTGTAATTCCATAATCTTCAGCATGATTGATATATTCAAAAACCTGAGCAGATTTTAAAAGCGCTTTAGTTGGAATACATCCCCAATTTAGACACACTCCACCCAAACTTTCTTTCTCAACAACCGCTACTTTTAATCCTAATTGAGAAGCTCGTATAGCTGCAACATAACCTCCAGGACCACTTCCTAACACTATTAAATCATAGTTCATTTTACTGTTTTTTTAAGTTCTTATTTAACATTGCAATATTAATTAAAACATCTTGCACTGCAATATCATGCATACAACTTTTTTCACGAATACAAGAGTTTCCAAAATAACAGTCACATCCGCTAGTAGGTTCAATAATTATTCCTCGACCATATAGTTCAAATTCATGAACATTAAAAATATTATGAAATAACATTAATTGCTTTTTAAGTGCTAATGCAATATGCATCATCATACTAACTGGAGTAATTATAATATCAGTATTATTTGTAATTGCTATAAATTCTTCTAGACTAAAAGTACCTAAATAAGTTGAGTTTGTTTCCTTTTCATAAAATCGATTCATCTCATCTTCATCTGGGCCTCCCATTAAAAGACAAAAATATCCTTGCCTTTCAAGATCCTTAATAAGTGCCACCCAATATTCCTTTGGCCAAAGCCTTGTCTTCCATCTTAATCCACAACCAGTATTTAGCCCTATTATAATTTTTCCTTTTGCTAATTGATTAAGTTTTTTTTCCCAAACATTACTTAAATCTTTATTTAAATTAATTATGTAATCTTCATAGTTAAAATCAAAATGGCAAATCTCAAAAATCTCCTGAAGATAATTTTTAGTATTTTTTTTGGATATATGGTCAAAAAGACCTGTAATTAATTTATGCTCAGCGTTATCTGTAGCAGTATTTAAATGACCATCCTTCCATATAAAGCCAAACTTCTTTTTAGATTCAAGAAGAGCAAGCAACATACATGCTTCTTTATCTTTATCTAGATTAATAGCTATATCGAATTTCTGTGTCGCTAAAAAAGAAACTGAAGATTCTTCCCATTTATATATCAAATCCACCTCATCTTTAGGAACGACTTGTGGGCTATGAGTAATCCAACTAAAATGACAATTAGTATATTTCTTTTTATATTTCTCTATTAAAGGAGTGGTTCTAATAACATCACCAATTGCGCCCAGCTTTATAAATAATATTCTAGTTGCTTTTGTTGTAATTCTAGGAAACTCATTTATAGTCTCTTTTCTAGTAAAATTAGAAAGCTTATAGATCTCTGTCAGTAATGACTCATTAGTCTCAAGACTAGTAATAGAAGATGGATCCTCATTGTAATAAGAGCAATTATCACATTGAGCATCAAATTCTTTATTTGGCTTACAAGGAATATGCCCCTTAAAATAACTGCAATCATATTTTACATCTTCTTTCCTCACGCTTTAATATCGTTTGATGGCAAATGTAAGCAAAATGTGTCATTTTTAATAAGAGGTATAACACCGTAAAATTTGTAAGTTTGTAGACTAATTTTATAAGATGATTAATTATAACATAAACTATAACAACCCCCATAGACATTTTGTAGATTTTGAACTCTCAACAAATACTAATGGAGCAGATAAAATGCAATTTCAACTTCCAGCTTGGAGGCCTGGGAGATATGAGCTAGCAGATTTCGCTCAGAATATACAGAAATGGGGTGCTTTTGATGAAAACAATAAAGCCTTGGCCTTTAAAAAAATTACTAAAGATTTATGGGAAGTAGTAACAGAGGGAGTAATGAAGGTGACAATTGTTTATAACTTTTATGCTAATCAGCTAGATGCAGGAGCTTGTTATTTAGATGAACATCAACTCTACTTAAATCCTGTGCATTGTATATTTTATATTGTAGATAGAATGGAAGAGGAATATAAATTAAATTTAGATCTTCCTAGAAGTTATAAAATCGCTTCATCAATGCGCAAAGAAAAAAACACACTTTTAGTAAAAGGCTATGACTTACTTGCAGAGTCACCAATTATTTGTTCTAATAGTTTACAGCATGGAGACTATGAAGTTGACGGTATTACATTTCATATTTGGTTTCAAGGAAGATGTAATCCTGACTGGAAAAAAATAAAAAAGGATTTTTCAGCTTTTACAAAAAGTCAGATAAAACATTTTGGCGGATTTCCAGTTGATGAATATCATTACTTTTTTCAAATTACTCCCTTTAGAAGCTATCACGGTGTCGAGCACACAAAAAATACAGTTCTACTTTTAGGGCCAGGCAATGAAATTATGTGTAAAAGGTATGATGATTTACTTGGTGTTTGTTCACATGAACTTTATCATACTTGGAATATCAAAGCTATCAGACCATTAGAAATGTACCCTTACGATTATACTAAAGAGAATTACTTTAGGACTGGATTTGTAGCTGAGGGAGTTACCACGTATATGGGAGATTTAATGCTATATAACTCAGGGGTTTTTAATTGGGAGGAATTTGTCAAAACTCAAAATCAGAACTTAGAGAGGCACCTAACTAATTATGGAAGATATAACTTATCATTAGCGGATAGCGGTTTTGATAATTGGCTAGATGGTTATAAATTAGGCTCTCCTGATAGAAAAGTATCTATTTATCCTGATGCCGCACTTTGCATGCTTATGCTTGATTTGGAAATTATAAGAAATACAAATGGTGAAAACAGCTTACATTCAGTAATGAAAGACCTCTACGAAGACTTTGCCCTTAAAGAAAGAGGGTATTCGGAAGATGATTTTAGAAATATATGTGTGAAATATGGTGGATTAAAAGCAGCTGAAATATTTGAAGATCATATTTATGGAACTGAAGATTATATTTCTACTTTAAAAACAGCATTAGATGTTGTCGGTATTGAATTAAAAGAAAAGAAAAATACTAATATTTCAGCTCAGTATTTTGGTTTTATGTCTACAAAAGAAGATGGGAAGATCATAATTAAAAAAGTGGAACCAAACTCTATCACTGATAAAAATGGTATTGCTGCAGGCGATGAGATTATAAAAATAAATGGGAAAGCAATAAAAGGCAAACTATCAGACATTTTATGTGATTGTGAAAAAAAAGCAACTCTTACTATAAAAAAGAAGTTCTCAGAAAAATCAATATCTTTAGATATTGGAAATTATTACCAATTATTTGAACTAAAAAGAGGAGAAGATCCCACAACTGAACAAGTAAATTTAAGAAAATTATGGTGCAATAATTAAAATGAAAAGAGTAACTTACATAATATTAATTTTACAGTTTATCATTTACATTAGTAATGCCCAATGTAATGGCTCTTTAGATTTATGCGCAAAGACGTATAATGAGGTTTCGTATCTAACAACTCATAATGCTTTTAATTCAAATGAAGATGGATTATTATTTCCTAATCAAACATATAATATAACATCTCAACTTAATGACGGCGTTAGAGGTTTAATGATTGATGTTTATAATCATTTTGGAACGCTAACAGCATATCATTCGATATTTGCTCTTGGCACAATTCCATTGTCTGATATATTTCATGATATTAAAATATTCTTAGATAATAATCCAAATGAGATTATAACAATCATTCTTGAGTGCTACGTTACTGCAAATGAAATAGAGAGCGAAATAAATCAATCTGGATTATCTAATTATTTGTACTCACATAATTCAATATGGCCAACATTACAAAATATGATTAATAATGATAATCGACTAGTAATATTTTCTGATGTTGACGATGCAAGCATTTCACAAAACTGGTATCATTATATATGGGATTATGTAGTAGAAACAAATTATAGCGTCAATAATATTAATGATTTTACATGCAACTTTAACAGAGGTAATCCGTCAAATGACCTATTCATTCTCAATCATTTTGTTACTGATGCTAATCTAGGATATGGTCTATATAACGAATCAAATAATGTAAATGCAAATCCATTCTTTATTAATAGAGCTCTAGATTGTCAGAATCATACTAATAAATTACCTAATTTTGTGACTATTGATTATTATGAATTAGGCGATGGATTATCTGTAGTTGATGAGCTTAATCGGATTACTATTTCTTCTATTAATTTGACTGAACAAAAATTTGCAAGAAAACTTTTAACTATTAATGATGTATTAGGACGAAAAACTAACGTAAAAAATAACGCTGTACTTTTTTATCTTTATGATAACGGAGCAGTTGAAAAAATAATAATTCTTGAATGAAAAAAATTACTTTACATAAAAAAACATTTGAAGTATATATTCCTGATACTGAAATTGCAACAATAGTAGATACTATTTCAGATAATATTAATGCAACAAAAATTAAAGATCCTGTTTTTATTGCTGTAATGAATGGCGCATTTTTGTTTGCTGCAGATGTAATGAGAAAAATCACTATTACTAATGCTGAAATATCTTTTATTAAACTCGCCTCATACTCAGGTACTGAGACTACTGGTAAGGTAAATGAACTAATTGGTATTAGTAAAGATATAAAAGATAGGAATGTAATTATTTTAGAAGATATCATTGATACAGGAATTACCTTAGAAAAAATAATGTCATTACTTGAAAAAGAAGAAGTAGCAGATATAAAAGTAGCTACATTATTATTTAAACCTAATGCTTATAGAAAAGGAATCCATATCGATTTCATTGGTAAATCCATTAAAAATGACTTTTGTGTTGGCTATGGATTAGACTATGATGATTTAGGGAGAAATTTACCACATATTTATAAAC